>Ga0137392_10000179_pt1 | contig 29779 bp, 24 predicted proteins | sample 15con2h34AmetaG_FD_101394 | JGI IMG/M metagenome (GOLD analysis project Ga0137392, IMG submission 101394) | Vadose zone soil microbial communities from Angelo Coast Range Reserve, California, USA - 15con2h3.4A metaG | ecosystem: Environmental > Terrestrial > Soil > Vadose zone > Saprolite... | reverse complement strand
GCCGCTCTCTCCGACGAGGTCACTGCGGTCAATATTCTCGGCCGCCGCATGGTTGACGCCGTCACGCTCGTCCAAGCCCTTGGCGGCGGCTGGGATCGCTCCTCCCTGCCCGAACACCCTGAATGCTGCGGCAGGCTGGCCAGCAACTCGAAGTGATCGGGCAATTTGCTAAACCGTTTTAGGGGCTAGAACCCTTAACAGCGGTTCGAATCCTCCTCGCCGCCAGAATTTCCCGAAATGTCCAGAGCGGCAAGGGTTTCTTCGCAGTGACCGTTGCAGCGTTCGTGTCTAGTCTTCGTTTTTCTTGTGCCGGCGAACGAGTTGTGCGAAACTACGCGCAATGATTTCCATTTACTCAGGCCGTAACAAGAGAACGCAAATTTCGATTGCGGTGTACCTGCGTCTGACAGGCATGGACGTCTGCTGCGGCCCTCCTGCCTCCTGATTCTTCATCAACAAGCAAAGATCCGAAAATCTTCAAGGAGTGGTGTTCATGAACGAATCTTCTGTTCTTTGGGAGGAGACCATTCACGGAGGGGCCACATGGTCCCACGTGCTGAAGCGCGGAACGGCCCTGCGCCTTGCGGATTTGCAAGGCGGAGCGAATGCTGGCGCGATTTTTTACAACTTCGAGTGTTCCGCGGAAAGATACAACATGCCAGACACGCTCAAGGCCCAGCACATCGGGCGGCTTACCAAGGGCTTCGTGTTGTACTCCGACATGGGGCGAATTCTCTGCTCCATCATCGAGGATACCGTGGGCTGGCACGATCCGATTGGCGGAACTTCCAGCGCCAAACTGGTGGGAGCAAAATACGGGCCTTCTAGTTACCAGGAGCAACGCAACGACTGCCACAAAAACGGTCATGACAGTTTCTTGATTGAACTGGGCAAATGGGGCCTTGGACCTCGCGACCTGGTTGCCAATGTGAATTTTTTCAGCCGCGTGGATGTGTCGCCGGACGGCGACATGGACTTCGCGCTACAAAACTCCAAAGCCGGCGATCACCTCGAGCTTCGCGCGGAAATGAATGTGCTCGCGATTCTCAACACGTGTCAGCATCCGCTTGATCCCAATCCAAGGTACGAACCGAAGCCGGTGCACGTCTCGATCCGGCGAGTCGCGGCGCCGGGCCTAGATGATCCTTGCCGCATTTCGCGGCCGGAAAACGGACGCGGTTTCACGCTGACGGAGAGGTATTTCCTATGAGGATTCGCAGGCCATGAGCGGAATCAATTTAGTCGAAAGCAATCTGGATCCGGCAAAAGCAATCTACAGTCAGGTCATTCCCGCGGGTGAACCATGGATTCATGAGCTGAACACGGGCCAATATTTCCGCATTGTCGATCTTCAGGGCAATCAGGCGGTCGACACCCTGTTCTACAACGCGCATGACTACTCGGACCGCTACAGCGCCCAGGATACCATTCAGCAACAGCGCAACATTTATCTCACCACCGGCACGAAATTGGTTTCGGCCAACGGCACCGTGCTGCTCACGATTGTGGCTGATACGTGCGGGCGCCACGACACGCTGGGCGGCGCCTGCGCCACCGAGAGCAACATGGTGCGCTACGCCTTCGAGAAGCGGCACATGCACGCCTGCCGCAACAGCTTCCTGAAAGCGGTGATCGAGTGGGACCACGGCATGACCAAGCGCGATATCACCAGTAACATCAATTTCTTCATGAACGTCCCGGTAACGCCGGAAGGGAAGCTCACTTTTGCGGACGGCATTTCCGATCCTGGAAAATACGTCGAGATGCGCGCGGAAACCGATGTCCTTGTGCTGATCAGCAACTGCCCGCAGTTGAACAATCCTTGCAACGCCTACAATCCCACTCCTGTCCAGGTGCTGATCTGGGAGGGGGCCGAGGCGTGATGTTTCGCAAGGTCCTGATCGCCAACCGCGGAGCCATTGCATGCCGCATCGTCCGAACGCTGCACAAGATGGGCGTTGCCTCGGTAGCCGTTTATTCGGAGGCCGACCGGCATTCACCGCACGTGCGCCAAGCTGACGAAGCCGTGTTTATCGGACCGCCGCCACCCGCGCAGAGTTATCTCTCCATACCGGCGTTGCTGGAGGCCGCGCGGAAAAGCAGCGCGGAAGCTATTCACCCGGGTTACGGATTTCTCAGCGAAAACGCGCAATTCGCGGAAGCCTGCGTGGCGCGCGGGATCGTGTTCATCGGGCCGACTCCGGAGCAGATGCGCGACTTCGGTCTGAAGCACGTGGCGCGCCGGATCGCCGCCGAAAATGGCGTGCCGTTGCTGCCAGGCAGCGGATTGCTCGAAGACATTCACGCGGCGATCGAAGCCGCCGGCCGCATCGGATATCCAGTGATGTTGAAAAGCACGGCGGGCGGAGGTGGCATCGGCATCCGGCTGTGCGCTTCTCCCGCGGAGCTGCGTGAGGCTTTCGATGCGGTCGGGCGCCTGAGCCAATCGAACTTTGGAAGCGCCGGATTGTACCTGGAACGATTCGTTTCCCAAGCCCGGCACATTGAGGTTCAAATTCTCGGCGATGGCCGCGGCTCGGTAGCTGCTCTCGGCGAGCGCGATTGCTCAGTACAGCGGAGGAATCAAAAGGTCATCGAAGAAACACCTGCACCGGGACTAGAGGAATCCATCAGGCAAAAACTTTTGCAGGCGGCGGTCCGGCTCGGCAAGGCAGTACGCTGCCAGTCGGCCGGTACAGTCGAGTTTATCTACGACGACGCTACCAAGGATTTCTATTTTCTCGAGGTCAATACGCGCCTGCAGGTGGAGCACGGCGTAACCGAAGAAGTGACCGGCGTCGATTTGGTGGAGTGGATGGTGCAACAGGCGGCGGGCGAGAATCTTTCGCTCGACCAACTCAAAATTGCGTCGTCGGGATGTTCGGTGGAAGCGCGGATTTATGCGGAAGACCCTGCAAAAAACTTCCAGCCCAGCGTCGGCACGCTCTCGCATGTAGCGTGGCCCGAGAAAGCGCGCGTCGAGACGTGGGTGCAAGCGGGAACCGAAGTGACACCATTTTACGATCCCATGCTGGCGAAAATAATCGTGCGTGGATCGAGCCGGGGGGAAGCGCTGGATAAGCTCCGTTCGGCATTGCGCGAATGCGAGCTCTCCGGACTGGAGACCAACCTCTCGTATTTGCGGCGGGTCTGCGAACATCCGGCTTTCGCCGCCGGAAGCGTTACGACATCCTTCCTGCGTGATTTTCCGTATCGCCCCCGTACGATTGACGTCGTGGAAGCGGGCACGCAAACCACCATGCAGGATTTCCCTGGGCGCTTGGGCTACTGGCACGTTGGCGTGCCGCCGTCGGGGCCCATGGATTCGCTGGCATTTCGTTTGGCGAATCTTTTAGTTGGCAATGCGCCCAGCGCCGCCGGACTTGAAATAACGGTCTCCGGCCCCACCCTGCATTTTGCTTGCGATAGCAGGATTGCCCTGACCGGCGCTGATTTCGGCGCACGGTTGAACGGTCAGCCGATGCCACGGTGGCAAACTGTGTTTGTCCCGGGTGGCTCCGTGTTGGAAATGGTATCCGCTCAAGGCGCGGGCGCACGCGCATATCTGGCGGTTGGCGACGGGATTTCAGCGCCGCCGTATCTTGCCAGCCGCTCCACTTTTATCCTCGGGAAATTCGGTGGCCAGTCTGGCCGCGCGCTGCGCGCAGGAGACGTGCTGCATATCGATAACGCTCCTAACGACTTGCGCGAACCCCGTGGGCTTCCGGAGGGCCTGATTCCCCAGTATGGAAACGAGTGGGAGATTGGCGTCCTTTACGGGCCGCATGGCGCCCCGGATTTCTTCACTTCCGAAGACATGGACGTGTTTTTCTCCGCGGCCTGGAAAGTGCACTACAACTCGGACCGCACCGGCGTGCGGCTGATCGGCCCGAAGCCGCGATGGGCCCGCAAAGACGGCGGCGAAGCCGGGCTTCATCCCTCCAACATTCACGATAATGCTTACGCGGTAGGCACCATAGATTTTACCGGAGACATGCCGGTGATCCTCGGGCCGGATGGCCCGAGCCTGGGCGGCTTCGTTTGTCCGGCTACGATCGTCGAGGCCGAACTATGGAAGATCGGGCAGCTCAAGGCCGGCGACATCGTGCGGTTTCGCGAGCTGACTCTTGAACAAGCCTCGGAATTGAAGCGTGCTGTGGAAATGTGCCTGCAAACACTTTCCGGAGAGCTACCGGCGCTGCCGGCCACAAATACACGCGAAGATCCAATATTAAGTCGTCGACCCGATGCTAACGGCGCGCCTGCGGTGGTCTGCCGCGCAGACGGCGACAACTGCCTGCTGATGGAATACGGCCCAAACGTACTCGATTTGAACCTGCGCTTCCGCGTCTATGCGCTGGAACAGCAATTACGGGAAATGAATCTTCCCGGGATCATTGACGTTACACCGGGTGTGCGGTCGTTGCATATCCACTACGATTCCCGCGTGGCTCGAGAGGCTCTGCTGGAGGCGCTCGAGGAGTGCGAGCGGCGCATACCGGACCTGGACGACCTAACGGTGCCGTCGCGCGTGGTTCACCTCCCGCTTTCCTGGGATGATCCCGCCACGCAACTTGCCATTCGCAAGTACACGCAAAGCGTGCGGCCGGACGCGCCATGGTGCCCCAGCAATATCGAGTTTATTCGCCGCATCAATGGCCTCGAATCGATCGATGAAGTGCACCGCATCGTCTTCGGCGCCAGCTACCTGGTGCTGGGACTGGGCGATGTTTATCTGGGAGCGCCGGTAGCCACACCCGTGGACCCGCGCCATCGCCTGGTGACGACGAAATACAATCCTGCCCGAACGTGGACGCCCGAGAACGCCGTGGGAATCGGCGGCGCTTATCTCTGCGTGTACGGCATGGAAGGACCGGGCGGCTACCAATTCGTCGGCCGCACCGTGCAGATGTGGAACACTTTTCGATCCACAAAGGAGTTTCCGCCGGGTACGCCCTGGCTGCTGCGCTTCTTCGATCAGCTGCGATTTTTTCCGGTAAGCGCAGCGGAGCTGTTGGAGATTCGCGACGCTTTTCCCCACGGCCAATATTCTCTGCGCATCGAGCCGACGGAATTCCGCCTTCGTGACTACCACGCGTTTCTGAAATCGATCGACGCCGATGCCGCTGAATTCAAAACGCGCCAGCAGCTAGCTTTCGAGAGTGAGCGCGAGAGATGGAGCGCCGCCGGTCAAGTTGATCTCGTTGAGCCACCGGATGCGCTGCGTGCGCCACGCAGCGATTTCGATACACCTAATGGCTGCAAGCCTGTGCGTTCTCCTATCGGCGCAAGTGTCTGGACGATCTCCGTGGAAACGGGACAAAGGGTGGAAGCTGGCCAGAAATTGCTGGTGCTCGAAGCGATGAAAACGGAGATAGCAGTGGTGGCGCCCACCGCAGGTACCGTGGAAAAGCTGCACTGCGCACCGGGATCGCTGGTTTCCACGGGACAAGTATTACTGGCGCTTCGAACGGAGGCGGCCGCATGAAGATTTCGGAAAAGGTCATGGCCCTTTATGACCGTTTGGAAGCGACGCCTCTAAACCCAGTTTGGATTTCGCTTGTGCCGCGCGAGCGTGCGTTGGAGTGCGCTCTGGCTGTCGAAAATAACAACGGGCTGCCACTTGCCGGAATGACCTTCGCCGTCAAGGACAATGTAGATGTTGCCGGCATGCCGACGACCGCAGGTTGTCCCGCTTATGCTTACACGCCTGCTGCGAGCGCGACGGTGGTGGGACGGCTCGAAGAGGCAGGTGCCATCCTGATCGGCAAGACGAACATGGATCAATTTGCCACCGGATTGGTCGGGACACGCTCGCCGTTCGGCGCCTGCTCCAGCGTGTTCGACGAGCGTTACATTTCCGGCGGCTCGAGTTCGGGTTCAGCGGTAGCAGTGGCGAAGGGGCTGGTAGCGTTTTCGCTCGGCACGGATACGGCGGGTTCGGGCCGCGTGCCAGCGGCGTTTAACAATTTGATTGGGCTGAAACCGACGCGAGGCTTGCTCAGTACCTTAGGCGTGGTCCCTGCTTGCCGCACGCTCGATTGCGTCTCCATCCTGGCGTCCAGTTGCGATGTGGCGCACAAGGTCTGGCGCGCTGCCAGAGGTTTCGATTTCGGCGATCCATTTTCGCGCGAACCTCACACCGGCGAAGACGCCGCGCCCTGGTGGAATGCCTCTTTCCGGTTCGGCGTGCCTCGACGGGAACAACTTGAGTTTTTCGCCGACGAAGAAGCCAAGGCACTCTACGCGGAAGCCGTACGTAAAATCGAGCAGCTCGGCGGCGACAGATTCGAGATTGATTTTTCCGCCTTTCGCAACGCTGCCGACCTGCTTTACGAAGGCCCCTGGGTGGCGGAGCGCCTCGCCGCCATTCGATCCTTCCTGCGGGATCACGCCGAGGAGATGAACCCGGTCGTGCGCGGCATTATTTCCGGCGGGGAGCGCCGCACCGCCGTGGACGTGTACGAAGCTGAGTATCGCCTCATGGATCTGCGCCGGGCGGCCGAAAAACACTGGGCCACCATGGACGTGCTCGTCTTGCCCACCACGGGAACCATCTATGCGCACGAGCAGGTGGCCGCTGATCCAGTGAAGCTGAACACGAATCTCGGCTACTACACCAATTTTGTAAACTTGATGGACCTCGCTGCCGTTGCCGCTCCCGCCGGCTTCCGCTCGAACGGCCTGCCCTTTGGCATTTCGTTCATAGGACCAGCTTTTTCGGACGAGGCTCTGCTGGAGCTCGCCCACCGCTACCTTGGTGCGAAGACTCCGTTGCTGGACAAGGCGCCCGGTTGCGTGGAACTGGCCGTGGTTGGCGCTCATCTTACGGGCCAGCCCCTAAACTCGCAATTGACTGAGCGCGACGCGCGGCTGAAAAAAACCTGCCGAACCGCACCTGGTTACCGGCTCTATGCGCTGGCGGGCACAAAACCACCCAAGCCTGGCTTGGTACGGGACAGCCAATTCCAGGGACCTGGGATGGAAGTTGAAGTTTGGATCATGCCGGAAGACCAGTTCGGCGGTTTCGTGGCGGAGGTCCACGAGCCTCTCGGTATCGGGAACGTAACGCTGGATTCCGGCGAATCGGTCAAATGTTTTGTCTGCGAGCCCTACGCACTCGCTGGCGCCACCGAAATCACGCGCTATGGGGGCTGGCGCAACTACCTGGCATCATCCAAACCGTGAATCGCGGGAATCGAAAGATTCAATCATAGCGCGGGCGCCCGCACGTTAAGATTCCGCAGCATATGCCCCTACGGAACTTCTACCGGGCTTCCGTGTTACGGGAGCGCCGAAAGACACTGCTTTCCCTGTTCCTTTTTCTGTTGCTGGCAACCCCCGCGTTTGCCCAAAAACCGGCGTTTACCGTAGGTTGGTCGATCTACGCCGGCTGGACGCCCTATCACTACCTGGCAAAGTCCGGAATTCTCAAGAAGTGGGCAGACAAGTACGGCATCACCATAAAGGTCCAGCGCTTCGACTATGCCCCCTCGCTGGACGCCTTTGTCTCGCGCAACATCGACGCCTGCACCATGACCAACATGGAAGCGTTGGACATGCCTGCGGCGTCGGGCGTGCCCACCACCGTCATCATCATTGGTGATTATTCCAATGGCAATGACGCCCTGCTGGTGCGCAACGGCCTGCAAATGAAGGATCTGCCGGGCAAGAAAATGCTTCTGGTGGAGAAAACCGTCTCCGAGTACCTCTTCGACCGCGCCTTAACCATGAACGGCCTGCGCGACCAGATCAAGCAGGTGCGCAAAATCAACACTTCCGATTCCGACATACAGTCCGCGTTTATCAGCGACAACAGCGCTTCAGCGGTGGTCACGTGGAAGCCAATGCTTTCGCAACTCTCGAAAGAGAGGGGCGTATCGTCCCTTTTCAACTCCTCGCAAATTCCGGGCGAAATTCTCGACCTCACCGTCGTGCGCACGGACGTGCTGGAACGGCCCGACGGCTCCGGGCAGAAATTTGCGAAAGCCCTGGCTGGCGCCTGGTACGAAATGATGGGACTGATGTCGGCGCAAGACCCCTCCGCCGACAAAGTACTGGCAGCCATTGCCGAAGGCTCGGCGGATTCCCTGGACTCTTATCGGGAGCAGCTCAGCACGACCAAGATGTTTTACCGGCCGGAGTCCGCCGCGCAGTTTGGCAAGTCGCCGGAACTCAAACAAAAAATGGCCCTGGTGCGGCAATTCTGTTTTGAACACGGGCTCCTGGGCGAGAAGACCGGGTCCTTCGACAATGTCGCGATTCGCTACCCGGATGGCTCTGTGCAGGGCAAGGCCGACCATGTTCGTTTGCGTTTCGAGACCGCTTATATGGAGATGGCGTCGCAAGCCAAGCTGTAAGAAGAACGCATGGCAGAGGAATTACAACTCGTCCACGCCAAACCCAGCCGGACTTGGGCCGTGGTTCTCTCCTGGTTCCTGTTCGCGCTAGGAATCGGGCTTTACCTTCAGACCGCCCATAAGCGCCATCAGGAGAACGCTGACGATCGCGTCGTACCCACCCTTGCCCAGATGGCGCGCAGCACTTACGATGCGGCGTTCAAGCCCGCGGAAGACGACGAGCAAGCCGTCGCGGAAAATGCCAGCCTGCCGCAGCGCTTTTTTGCAAGCATGCTGTGGAAAGACACCAAAGCCACCTCGCGCCGGTTCTTCTATAGCCTGTTGCTGCTGGTGCCGGCCGTCATCCTGGGCCTCCACATGGGCTTGTTTCCGTATGTCGGAGTCTTCTTTTCGCGTTTTGTGCTCTTCTTCGACAAAATTGTCGCCCTTTCGCTCCTGCCGATCCTGTTCATCGCCTTCGGCATCGATGAACTGTCCAAAATCATGCTCATTGTCATCGGCGTGACTCCGACCATCATCCTGGACACCTGCAACCTGACGCGCAGCGTGCCCCGTGAACAGATCGTGAAGGCCTTTACGCTCGGCGCCGGCGATTTCGACGTTGCCTATCGTGTCGTCCTGCGGCAGATCACGCCACGCGTATTGAACAGCATTCGCCTCAACCTGAAAGCGGTCATGCTGTTTCTTTTTGCGGGAGAGATGATCGCCTCGACCGACGGGCTGGCCTACAGGATCGCCTTGCTGCGCCGGCACATGGGAATGGACGTAATTATCCCTTATGTGCTGTGGGTGGCGTTGCTGCTTTTCCTGGTGGACTTGGCGATGCGCGTCATCAATCGCAAGCTCCATCCCTGGTTTCACGAGGCCTGAGGCGCATGGCTCTGATCCACATCGAGAATGTTTCCGTCGCCTACGGTTTGCCGTCACGTCCTGTCCTGAGCAACGTCGACTTGAGCATCGAAGAGGGTGAATTCGTCTGCTTGCTGGGCCAGACCGGTTGCGGCAAGTCCACGCTATTGCGGCTCGTCCTGGGCTCGGAACGCCCCACCGCTGGCCGCGTGCTGATTGACGGCGTCGAGCGCCGCCAGCCCGATCGCACCTGCGGCTTCGTGCCTCAGAAATATTCGCTGTTTCCCGATAAGACCGTTCTCGGAAACATTACCTTTGGGCCGGAGGTCAACGAATTCCACCTGCTCAGTTGCTTGACGCCGCGCTACTTCCGCCGCCGTAGCCAGTTCCGGCAGGAAGCCATGGGCTACATCCGGCGGCTCGGTTTGCAGCATGCCGATGCCGCTAAATATCCGGAGCAGCTCTCCGGCGGCATGCAGCAACGGGTCGCCATGGCCCAGGCGCTCATCAACAAGCCCCGGATTCTGCTCCTGGACGAAGCGTTCAGCGCGCTTGATCCGGGCACGCGCAAGGACATGCAGCGCCTCATTCGCCAACTCTGGCAGGACACTGGAATCACGGTCATCTTCGTAACCCACAATACCCAGGAGGCGTTGTATTTGAGTTCTCGCGTAATCGTACTAGCCAAGGAAGCGCCGGATCAGGGCTCGCGCATCGCCCTCGAACTGCCCGTCCCCGAGCTTTGCCCCGAAGTCCAGATTTCCACGATGGTGACGCGGCTCGATTTTGCTTCCGGGTGCGCCCGCCAACCCGAGGATGCCGCTTTCGCAACTGCGTAGGTACTCAACCCAGAGTTGCCACCATCCTCCGAAGGTATTTTCGTAAGTAGGGCGGTCTAGTTAACCATAACCAGGACCCCCTCCCCCTGTTTTTCATAAGTGTTGATTCTAAAGAGTTTTAAGTACCTTTAGAATGAACACTTCCGGAAGTGTTCATTCTAAACGTAGTTACGGACAATATTATCGGACGCAGCGACAAGTGTTGATTCCAAACGGCTTAACTTGAGAACGGGAGCTTGCTGAGTAGTTTGGAAGTGTCGCAGGCCACGAAATGTTACCACGATTTACCTTACTAATAGCTTACCAGAATGCTAGAGAAAGTCAAGGAGAAATTTGAGGGAAAACGTTGGAGAAATTCAAGGCGAGGGACAGAGCTTTGGCGCGGGAGGATGTTTGCAACGAGATACCAAGAATAACGACTGACCAGGGCATCGCGTGGTCCTACGAGCGGAGACGAAGGTGCGTGCTCGGTGCGCGGGCAGGGCAAGCCCCGCTACCGGAGGGTCGCCGCGGGGGCAGGTTGCGCGGCGAGCGGGTGGGTGCTGGAACGGTGTGGATTGATTGGGGGTTGAACTTAAGGGCCTCATTGAAGACGGTGTTAGCGCTAGAAGCGAGGGGAAGGCGCGGAGGAATGATCCGCGCCTTTCCGTTTTCAAGCCGGGCGATTTCGGCGCTCATTGCGCCGGGGGCAGAAAAGCTTGAGAGGCGGCCAGAAATTCGACGTGGGCCAGCTCCGTTGCCACCTTGACGCGCTGGAAGCGCCCTTTGGGTCCTCCGCTGGCTTTGAAGGTCAGCAGGTATTGGTTGCTGAGGTGGAGAGCGAGTTCATCAAAATAAGGCTTGAAAGTGACAGGCTCGCCGGTGCCGAGATAAAAGGACTCGGCGCCCGTTTCATCCGCGAGCTGGCTAAGATATGACTGCGCCCGGGAAATGAGAAAGAATCCGCGCGCCCTGTGCCCCGCATCGGGAGCATAGATGGTCCAAATGTTGATGTTCTGCTTTTGGGCGCGGCTGATCGTGGAATCTAAGTCGACGGGCCTGGTCCAAAAATCGCCGCGAAAATAGTCGATGCCGGAAGAGAAAAAGAGTATGGAGCGCCTGTCCGCGGAAGAAGGCCAACGTTTCATGAGATCGAGAAGCGTGAGATAGGGGCTGGAGAAGGCGCCCCCGCTGCCAAGGGGCAGGCGCAAAGCCTTGGCGGCAAGTTCGTGGTCGTTGGTGAAGTCCTGGGCGACCATGGCGGTGCCGTTGCGGGCGTAGGACACAGAGATATAGGTGGTGTCCGGCTGAGCGAGGAGAAAGGCTTTCAGATCGCCCCACTGGTTGGCGATGAGGCTGTCCAGCGAATCGTCGATCAGCACAGCGAGGTACAGTTTTTCGGCGTGCTTCCAGTCGGAGACCTGAGTCCGTTCCTTGTTTAGATAAAGCTCAACGTCGTCCTTGGTGACGATCGGGGGGCTAGTGTTTTTTTTGCCGACGGCGGTCACCGTCATCGTGACTGTTCCGGGCCCCGCGGCGACTGCATTTGCTGCAAGAAAACCAAACGCCAAGGCGAGTGTCCCGATCATCAGGACAACACGGCTTGGATTCAACTTGCTCATCATCGTAATAACTCCTTCTCATACTTGGATGCCGGATCGGGCTAAAAGGCGTATATAAAGGACCGGTTTTCGATCAAAAGGGCAAAGAGCTTCCTGTCGGCCGGTTGGACGGCCCCACGCAGGAAGCACGGAAAGGCTATGACGTAGTATGCTGCTGCGTCAACAAGAGGGACCGGCGCGGTGAAAAACTATATTGGCGCCATCGATCAGGGCACCACGAGCACGCGATTCATGGTGTTTGACCAGTCGGCGCGGATTGTGGCCGTGAGGCAAAAAGAGCACGAACAGATTTTTTCGAAGCCGGGATGGGTGGAGCACGATCCGCTGGAAATCCTGCGACGCACGGAAGAAGTGATGGCGGAGGCGCTGGAGCAGCGCGGGCTGCGCGCTACGGACCTGGCGGCGATCGGCATCACCAATCAGCGGGAGACCACGGTTCTGTGGGAGCGCAAGAGCGGCAAACCCGTGGCGAATGCCATTGTCTGGCAGGACACGCGGGTGGCGGAGGAAGTGGCGCGCTTCGCGAGCGAAGGCGGGCAAGACCGTTTCCGGGCGCAGACCGGACTGCCGCTGAGCACCTACTTCAGCAGCTTGAAACTGCGCTGGATGCTGGAAAATATTGCCGAGGCGCGGGAGAAGGCAACTGGTGGTGAGCTGCTGTTCGGAAATATCGATACCTTTCTCCTTTGGAACTTGACCGGAGGCCCTCAAGGCGGCGTCCACGTAACAGACGTCACCAACGCCAGCCGCACGCAGCTCCTGAATCTACAAACACTGGATTGGGACGAAAAGTTGCTGTCGGCGTTTGACATTCCGCGCGCGGTGCTGCCGAAAGTGCGATCGAGCAGCGAAGTGTATGGCGAAGCGAGGCTCGGGGCTGTGGCAGGCGTACCGGTCACGGGGATCTTGGGCGACCAACAGGCGGCGCTGGTGGGTCAGGCGTGTTTCGGTCCCGGCGAGGTGAAGAATACGTATGGGACGGGGTGCTTTCTACTGATGAACACGGGGGAGCGCGCGGTGCCATCGAATTTCGGGCTGCTCACTACGGTGGCTTATAAGTTTGGCGACGGGGCGGCGCATTACGCCCTGGAAGGGAGCGTGGCCATTACCGGGGCGCTGGTGCAGTGGCTGCGCGACAATCTCGGGATCATTGAGAAGAGCGGGGACGTGGAGGCGCTGGCGCGATCGGTTAGGGATAATGGGGGCGTTTACTTCGTTCCGGCGTTTTCCGGGCTATACGCACCGTATTGGAAGGCGAATGCGCGCGGGGTGATCGCCGGGTTGACGCGCTATGCGAATAAGGGACATCTGGCGCGGGCGGTTCTGGAAGCCACGGCGTTTCAAACGCGGGAAGTTGTGGAAGCGATGGAGAAAGATTCTCGAATTGGGCTAGCCAGCTTGCGCGTGGACGGCGGCATGGTAGCGAATGAATTGTTGATGCAGTTTCAAGCGGATATTTTGAACCGCGAAGTCGTGCGTCCAGTGATTCAAGAGACGACGGCGCTGGGGGCTGCGTACGCCGCGGGGATAGCGGTGAAATTTTTCTCGGGATTGGAAGAATTGCGGGCCAACTGGGCGGTCGATCGCGCGTGGAAGCCGCATCTGGCTGAAACGGAACGCGAGCAACTGTACAAGCAGTGGAAGAAAGCGGTCACGCGATCGTTTGATTGGATGGAATCCTGACGGAGGCGCTCACCTATGACCTCACCGGTACTCGGCGAATTTCTCGGGACGATGATTCTTGTCCTGCTTGGCGATGGCGCTGTCGCCGCCGTGCTGCTAAAGCGTTCGAAAGCAGAGGGCAGCGGCTGGATGGTGATCACTGCCGGTTGGGCGTTCGCGGTGATGGCGGGCGTCTTTACGGCCATCGCGTGTGGGAGCAGCGATGCCCATCTGAATCCGGCAGTGACACTTGGCTTTGCGATGCGTGACGGCAATTTTGCCAAATTCGGTCCGTACCTTGCGGCACAGATGCTCGGGGGCATCGTGGGCTCGGGGCTCGTCTGGCTCCATTACCTGCCGCATTGGAAGGAGACGCCGGACACTGCGGCGAAGCTGGGTTGCTTTTGTAATGCGCCGGCGATTCGCAATACCGTTTCAAATTTACTGAGCGAAATCATTGCCACCTTCGTGCTTGTCTTCGTGGTTGGCGCGATTTTTTCTAAGATCGTTTCAGCGGGCGGACCCGCGACGGGACTCGGCCCGTATCTCTTGGGTAGCCTGGTCTGGGGTATCGGCCTTTCTCTGGGCGGGCCGACCGGATACGCGATCAACCCGGCGCGAGACCTGGGGCCGCGCATCGCGCACGCGATTCTTCCGATTGCAGGGAAAGGCGGCTCGGATTGGGGCTATGCGCCAATTCCTGTGATTGGACCGCTCCTCGGCGGCGCGCTGGCCGGTGTGCTACTCCGCTTGCTGGCGATTTCCTGACGCGAAAAGAGAGCAAGCAGAATTGCGCTGATGCTTGATGACGATTGGGTGGCGCGTGGAGAAAAAGGAGGCGGACGAAGGATGAGTTTCATGCGATCGCTGTTGTTGGCGGCGGCGCGGAATCGATGGCTTCGCGAGCACGCCACGCGTTATTGGTTTGTGCGCGGCACAGTGTCCCGGTTCATGCCGGGTGAGACTCTCGATGACGCGCTTGCGGCAGGGGAAACGCTGCGAAGCAAGGGGATTGGAACGGTATTTACGCACCTGGGGGAAAACGTCAAGGACAGCGCTGAGGCCCAGCAGGTTACGGAACACTATCTGGAAGTTCTGAAGCGCATCCGGGAAAGCGGCCTGAAGGCGGAAATTTCTGTCAAGCTGACGCAACTCGGCTTGGATTTGTCGCCGGATTTGTGTTTCGAGCATTTGAACGCCATTGTGGAGGGCGCGCAGAAGGATTCTACGGTCTGGGTGGACATGGAGGCGAGCAACTATGTGGACGCGACGCTGGATCTTTATCGCCGCGCCCTGATGGCGCATCCCAATGTTGGTATATGCCTGCAGGCTTATCTTCATCGAACAAAGGATGACCTGGCGAAACTTCTTCCGATGCGGCCTTCGATCCGACTGGTCAAGGGAGCATATGACGAGCCGCCAGAAATTGCGTTTGCGCGCAAGCAGGACGTCGACGAGAATTATTTCGAGCTTGGGAAGCAGATGCTGCAGGCCAAAAAAGAGAATCGCTGCGCGCGCGCGGCCTTCGGCACGCATGACGTTGCCCTGATACAGCGGCTGGCGGATTCTGCCGCGGCGGAAAGCTTCGAGAAGAAAGACTTTGAAGTGCAAATGCTCTACGGGATCCAGCGCGCCGAGCAGGAGCGGCTCGCCGGCGAGGGCTGCACCTGTATCGTGCTGGTCTCCTACGGCGATTATTGGTATCCGTGGTTCGTGCGGCGGCTGGCGGAGCGCCCGGCGAATTTATGGTTTATGGTGCGCAACGTTTTTGCCGCGTAAGAGCAATCTTGTGCGGCACTCCGGTCTCCATTCTGTCCAGCGCTGATCAGCGTTTCCCCATCAGCCAGCCGTGTTAGCCCTGGCTATCAGAAGAATCGCGAGGATGTAGAACAGGAACATAAGCCCGAGATACGTCTTTGCCTGGCGATTGGCCCCCTGGAATTCTTTCCAGGCGAAAACACCCCACAAGGCCGCAACCATGGGGGCGGACTGCCCGATGGCATAGGAAATGGCGACGCCAGTGAAATTCGCAGCGACAAGATTGAACACCGTGCCGGTGCCCCATATGACGCCGCCTACCAGGCCGAGCAGGTGGCCGGAGGCCGGGCCGCGAAAGAATTCGCCGAAATGCACGCGCTCCCCCACGAGAGGTTTCTTCATAAAATAAACGTTCCAGATAAGGCAGGAGAGCAGCGCCCCGAGCGTAAAGAAAACGCCAACGCTGTAAGGACCCAAAGTGTTTCCCTGGGTCATCGCGTGAGTCACGAAAGGAGCCCAGAGGCCCATCAAGATTCCGGAAATGATGCAGACTATGATGCTCTTGCGGGAAACGGACTGAGCCGCTCGCGCGAGGTTTCCGTAAGCCTTGCCATCGAGGATCACCGCGATAACGGCGCAAGCGACGCCGGCTGCCAGCAGTGCCGCATTCCCCTTCGGTTGCAGCACGTAGCTCGAGACGACGCCAACCACCATGGCGATGCCAATGGAAACGGGAAAAGCGATGGCCAAACCGGCCATGTCGATTGCGGCAACGAGAAGGAGGTTCGCCAGATTGAAAACCGCGCCGCCTGCAAGCGTGTAAATGAAATTCGAACCATCCGCGGCGCGGATGTTGTTCAGAAAACTGGAAGCATCATTCGAAGCGCTGCCCATCGTGAAAGCCAGCGCGACGGCAATCAGGAAAATGCCGAGGGCGTAATCCCAGTAAAACAATTCGAAACGGTAGTTCTTCACGCCTTTGTAAGTGTTGGCCCAGGAGCCCCAGCAGATGGCGCTGGTGAAAATCATTAAAAGAGCTATGCCGAAAGTGTGAGGAACAAACATGAATTTGCGGCTCCTTTGTCGTGAATCCGATTTATTCTCTTTCTTCACCTTCAAGAACGCGGGGCGTGATGCCGTTTCCACATACTGCAACCGTCGCTGGTTGTACTCACCGAAAGGGGGCCTGTCAAGGACTTCGGAGAGAATCGTTCAGCATCAGCCTCGCTCGAGGCCAACGCCGGGACAATTTGTTTCAGAATCGAGAGTTTGTGAGGATTCTTGCCGGGTTCTTATATAATCCGCGCGCAGAATCAACAGGGGCGAAATCATGTCCAGGCAGTCCTTTATTGCGGTTGTGGGCAGCGCGAACGTGGACCTTACCACGTTCAATGACGTGTTCCCGCGGCCGGGAGAAACGATCTTTGGCAAAAAGTTCGATCTCGGCTTTGGCGGCAAGGGCGCCAATCAGGCGGTCGCGGCGCGCCTGTGCGGAGCGAATGTGGGGATGGTCGCCAAAGTAGGGAGCGATCTTTTCGGCCCGGCCACGATTAAGAACTTTGACTCGCAGGGGATCGATGCAACCTATGTGCGCATCGCCGAAGGCGTTTCGAGCGGCGTCGCCCCGATCTTTGTGGACCCGAGCGGCCAAAATCGAATCATTGTCGTGAAGGGGGCAAACGACACGCTCTCGCCCGAAGATGTGGAGGCCGCCGCGCCCTTGCTCCGCAAGGCGGACACCATCATCCTGCAGTTTGAGATTCCGTTGCGCACTGTCTATCACGCCGTGAAGTTCGCCAGAGCCAATGGCATTCGCTGCATCGTGAATCCCGCCCCGGCACAGCCGGTCGACTTCAAGGAACTTGGCGGCGCGGACTATTTCATTCCCAATGAGAGCGAAGCCGAAACGATCACGGGAATGCCAGTGCATTCGATCGAAGATGCAAAAAAGCGCGCGCAGTTTCTTCTTCGCCAAGGAATGAAGCGCGTGGTCATCACTCTCGGTGAGCGCGGCGCTTTGGCCGCAGGCTCGGATAAGATGGAGTTGATTCCCGCGTTCAAGGTTCAGGCCGTAGATACCACCGGCGCGGGCGACGCGTTCATCGGCAGCTTTGCCGTTTTTCTGAGCGAAGGTTTGCCGGAGGAAGAAGCTCTGCCGCGCGCAAATCTCTATGCCGCTCTTTCCACGACCAAGGTGGGAACTCAAAAGTCCTTCCGTAGCCGGGCGGAATTCGAGAAGGAATGGCGGAACCGCGGCGGGCGGCTGTAGACCGGCTTTGTCAAAGTGCTAAGATAGAAGTTTACTGAGTGCACTGCCAGATGTGGTGAGAAATTCCATGACCCTGCGCAACAACCCACGCATTGAAATTTCTTCGAGTCTTGAGCATTCGAGCATACGAGGTCCAATTTCGCCTAGCGATACGGCCATCGCCCATTACGGGGGACGCGAACTGCAGCCCAACCGCGGTGTCCAGCTGAATTTGGATTGGGTGGACGCGGTGCGGGTGAACACCAGCGCGGTCGAGCGGCGCGCGCAAACTATCGGCACGCGGCGAACGGTGAAGAAGGAATGGCAGGCGGCGTGGCTGTTGCGCGCGATCACCTGCATGGATTTGACGACGCTCTCCGGCGACGACACCGACGAACGTGTCCGGCGGCTGTGCGCCAAGGCGCGGCAGCCGATTCAGCAAGAACTCGTGCAGAAGCTGGGCATCGAAAGCCTACAAATCAAGGTTGCCGCCGTGTGCGTTTATCACGCGTTCGTCGAAACCGCGAGGCGAGCGATCGAAGGTAGCGGCATTCATGTCGCGGCGGTCTCCACTGGATTCCCGGCCGGGCTTTCTCCCTTCGAGGAACGCGTCGCGGAAATACGGCGCTCGGTGGAAGCCGGAGCGGACGAAATCGACGTGGTCATCACGCGCGCTCATGTCTTCGGCGCCAAATGGCAGGCCCTCTACGATGAGGTCGCCACGTTCAAAAACGCTTGCGGGCCCGCGCACCTGAAAGTAATCCTGGGCAGCGGCGATTTGCTGACTCTGCGGAACGTGGCGCGCGCCAGCATGGTGGCGATGATGGCCGGAGCGGATTTCATCAAGACCTCGACCGGGAAGGAAGCGACCAACGCGACGCTGCCGGTCAGCCTCGTTATGACACGGGCGATTCGCGAATACGCGCAGGAAACTGGCATGGCGGTGGGGTTTAAGCCGGCGGGCGGCATTCGAACGGCGAAGCAATCGCTCGACTGGCTTGCTCTGATAAAGGAGGAGCTTGGTGGTTCCTGGCTTAAGGCGGAGCTGTTCCGGTTTGGCGCGAGCGGGATGCTTGCGGATATTGAGCGGCAATTGGAGCACCAGGCCACGGGCCGATACTCGGCGGAGTATCGGCATCCGATGGCGTAGCCAGGAGAATGCCGGTTCGATGACGAGTGGGGCGGGAAGATGAGCATCGCCGAAAAATTCATGACCATGGAGTACGGGCCGGCGCCGGAAGATCCGCGCGAGGCTCTTGCGTGGCTGGATCGTCACGGCCGGCGCTACGGACATTTCATTGGGGGGACGTGGCAGGCGCCGGCAGAGGGGACTTATTTCGACACCGCAGATCCTTCCACGGGCGAAAAGCTCGCGACCGTGGCGCAAGGATCGGCGGCGGATGTCGATAGCGCGGTGAAAGCCGCGCGGGCCGCTTTACCGGCTTGGCAAGGTCTCACTCCGCATGCGCGCGCGCGTTATCTTTATGCGTTGGCGCGGCAGGTGCAGAAACATTCGCGCTGGCTTGCGGTCCTTGAAACACTGGATAACGGCAAGCCGATTCGTGAGAGCCGCGACATCGACATCCCTTTGGTCGCGCGACATTTTTATCATCATGCGGGCTGGGCGCAGTTGCTCGAGCAGGAATTCCCGGGATACACCGCTTGCGGCGTCGTGGGCCAAATCATTCCGTGGAATTTTCCTTTACTCATGCTGGCGTGGAAGATTGCGCCCGCGCTGGCAACCGGGAATACCGTGGTGCTGAAGCCCGCGGAATTTACGCCGCTGACGGCGCTCGCGTTTACGCACATCTGCCAGGAGGTTGGCCTGCCAGCCGGAGTCGTGAACATCGTCACTGGCGACGGATCAACCGGCGAAGCGCTGGTGAAGCATCCGGACGTCGACAAGATTGCGTTCACGGGTTCGACGGAAGTGGGGCGCGCGATTCGCAAAGCTACGGCGCAGAGCCACAAGAAACTTTCCCTCGAGCTTGGCGGCAAATCTCCTTTTATTATTTTTGAAGACGCCGATCTGGACAGCGCCGTAGAAGGCCTCGTGGACGGCATCTGGTTCAACCAGGGGCAGGTTTGCTGCGCCGGCTCGCGGCTGCTAATGCAGGAGAGCATCGCCGATAAACTGATCGGCAAGATTCAGGACCGCATGAACACGCTGCGAATCGGCCCGCCGCTCGATAAAGCCATCGACATTGGCGCCATCGTCGCTCGCGTGCAGCTCGAACGCATCGAGCGTCTGGTCGCTCTGGGAGTGGCGGAAGGAGCGACTTGCTGGCAGCCTTCCATTCCCGTGCCTTCAGGGGGGCTGTATTTTCCGCCCACGCTGCTGAGCAACGTTCATCCGGCTTCGGCGGTGGCGCAGCAGGAAATTTTCGGCCCGGTGCTCGCCGCGATGACGTTTCGAACGCCGCGCGAGGCCGTGGAACTCGCCAACAATACGGTTTATGGCCTGGCCGCCTGCGTCTGGAGCGAGAGCATCAATGTGTCATTGCACGTCGCCGCGCAACTGAAGGCCGGAGTGGTTTGGGTCAACTGTACGAATCTCTTTGACGCCGCTTGCGGCTTCGGGGGTTACCGCGAGAGCGGTTATGGACGGGAAGGTGGACGCGAGGGCTTGCTGGAATACCTGGAACCTGCCTGGTTCAAGAACGCCCCGCCTGTTCATTCCAAGCCTCTGGCGATCGATCAACCGCCGGAGCAACCGGCCGATTTCACGGCTCCCCCCATCGATCGCACGGTGAAGCTGTACATCGGCGGCAAACAGGCGCGGCCCGATTCGGGTTACAGCATCGAAGTGCGCGGCGCGGACGGGCGTTTGCTTGGCGAAGCCCCGCTTGGCAACCGCAAGGACATTCGCAACGCGGTGGAAGCGGCGCGCAAAGCCGAAGGCTGGGGCAAAGCAACGGCGCACAATCGGGCGCAGGTACTCTTCTACATCGCAGAAAATCTCTCGCAGCGCGGCGAAGAAATCGCCCGTCGTTTGTCCGCAGTGGCGGGCAAGAAACAAGCGGAAGCCGAAGTCCGCCTCGGCATCGAGCGCATTTTTTCTTACGCCGCCTGGGCGGATAAGAACGACGGCGCGGTTCACAATCCCCCGTTCCGTAATGTCGCGCTGGCGATGAAAGAACCGATCGGAACGGTGGGTGTCATCTGCTCCGCTGACGCGCCTTTGTTGGGATTCCTTTCGCTGGTGATGCCCGCCATTTGCATGGGGAATACCGTCGTTGCCATTCCCTCGGAAAAATATCCGCTGATCACCGGCGATCTCTATCAGGTTTTCGAAACCAGCGATCTTCCGGATGGTGTCGTGAATATAGTTACGGGCCGCGCCGCCGAACTGATGAAGACGCTCGCCGAACACGACGACATCGACGCCATCTGGTGCTTTACCGATGAAGCCGGCGCTGCGGCGGTGAAAACTCTCTCCGTCGGCAACCTGAAGCAGGTGTTCACCAATGAGGGCCGCTCCATCGACTGGTTCGATGGGAAACAAGGCGAGGGCCGGTGGTTTCTCGACCACACCGCGCAGGTGAAAAATATCTGGGTTCCTTACGGCGAGTAGTCTTCTTGGGAGGCGTTCGGCTATCGAATCCCTTGCATACAACGGCTTCGCGATGTACCCTTCTTTCCCCGCTTGCCGGCAAGCAGGCTCTGCCGGCAACCAAATTGCGCCGCTGGAGCGTTGCTATGAGCGACAAAGAGTACTCGTTCCGCTACTGGGTCGTGGCCTGCCTAGGATGCCGAAACCCCATTCCCCTTTTTGCAGAACCAGTTGATGCTTCGGCGGCTCCGCTCTCCGCTGCCAAAGATATCCAATGGATGGATGAACGCCCCTACTTCCGCGTTTGGTGCCTGGAATGCGGGCGCGAATACCCTTATTTATCCGAAGCAATGACTTGGACGGGCGAGGCTCCCCGGGACAAAAACAATCGTCAAATCGAGTTCACCCGGATGCGTCAGCGAGCAAAGGCCAGGGGCGCTCACGCTTAGGCCAGGTCTAATTATCAATGTAAATGCGCGGTTGGAAATCGCGGGCGAGCAGGAAAGGCAGAGTTGCTGGCGCGGATTGGAAGAGCTTCCAGGAAAGTCCGCTTGGAATTCGTGACTAGTGATACGAGAGTAGCCGAGTTACTCCGCCAAGAGGGACAGGGTTCGATCGGACTCGCACGTCTTTAACTTTGAGTTCTGCTCAAGAAGAACGCTATCGTAAGTAACTGAAGCAATGGGATTGAATGGTCGGGGCGAATGGATTTGAACCATCGACCCCCTGGTCCCGAATAAGCAGTAGAAACACTATCTTATTGGCCCGTTTGGCTTTGTTCTGCGTCAAGCATGCTGATATGGGCCGACATTCGGCAGTAATCGGACTCAAATCGGACCCAACTATTTGGAAACGCAAGAACGCCTGTCATGCGCAACCGCCATTGGCAGAGGGCTTCGTAGTAGATCGCAATTTCAGCCGCGGACGTATGAACCGCTTTCTTGTTTGCCTTTTGAAGGTTGCCGCCAGGTAACATCCTGATTGAATCCGTCCTAGCGTGGCTTCAAGTGTACTTTTCGCGGAAGGACGAATTGAAAGACTTTGTAACCATTTGAGAAAATTTCCGTATCGAAGTGCCAATCTCCTACGACGAGGGATTGCTCTTGGACGTCGTTCACTCCTCGCCAGCGATTCTTCTCGCAGAGTTCACTGCCTTTGATCGTTCCGCCCTTGATCTCCACGGCAGAAAAGTATTTTTTTCGGAACGAGGGTGACGTCACCGTATAGTGGATTTTGTATTCCGAATCATCAAATTCAGCCTCATCCGCATCTTTGTGAACCTTGTCAAAAACAATCACCGAGCACGGAAGGACGTGTCTCTCGGTATAGCGGCGAATGGCGGACTCGTATGACGCGCCATACTTAGGAGCCAACTCGGTAACTGTTGAAACTGAGGCTGGTGAATTCAGAGCTTCCTCTGTAAAACGATTGCCTTGAAACACGAGCTCAGCCGCAATCTCATTCGCCTGACGTTCCATCCGCGCTCTTGTCCACCAGCTGAGCGTCGAGTCGTCGTCAACAAATATCTTCTGATGTTCCGGGTGGATGAAGTGCCCAATTTCATGAAAGATTCCGAAACGTTTTCGTTTTTCGGGCAAACCGGATTGAGTGGCGATCAATCGGTCATTGAGACTTAGAGCCGCGCGTAGATCGAGGGATTTTTTTTGGGATTCAGGCAGGAAGTCCAACTCATGCATGAAATCGAAGCTGAGTTGCTCTAGCTTGAGAAAATCCAGAAGCTTCTGTTCATTGGTAGGTAGCTCGTCTGCCGTACCCGCCTCGACAAGAAGAGCTTCGACGATCTCCTGCGGGGCCAGGAGCTGCAGGGAATCATTTGTGACGTGAAATTTTTGCACGCCGTAACCTCATGCGTTCCGCAATTTTCTCGAGAGTTTCATCATCGAGTTGTGTGTTCGACTGGGTCGCAACTGTATCTTTTCCCACGGCCGGTTCGCGCAAACTGTGCAGCCAAGCGTGTGCAGCAGCACTCGATCGGACCTCGGGTGAGGCGGTTTCGTAGAAGTAGCTGATGGGCACCTTATAGCACTCCGCCAATTTTTTGAGCACTTCCCCGCGTGGAATTGTGTCTTGATTTTCCAGAGTCGAAAGTGTCGTGGTGGGTATCCCGAGTTGGCCCGCAATATCCTTTTGCGGGTGATCACCTCTCAGCTTTCGCAGCCGTTGTCCGAAATTCTCCATGATGCGCCTCCTTTTTCAGACAAGAACTTGCCAGACATCGGAAGTGGGAGCGAGCCTAAGGACGGATCTGCCATTCCAAACATATAAAAACAGGGGAGTTATTGCTATTCGTATATTCGGTATATCGTATACGAAGTTTCCGTTGTACAAGTTCGAAAATATGAGTATCATTTCTAGCCAGAATCTGGGGGCCATGGGTCCGGCCTGTTGCAAGGATAGCACGAACTTATAACCGTCACATGGAAAAAGTGCTGGCGAGAGGAATTGCGAGAATGAGGTTTGGGGTTTCTGGTCGAACACAGGCAGGTGCGTTAGCAAGATGACCGATTTTGCAAATCTGCGGATATTTCGGAATGTCAGCGAAGAGTGCCTACAGCTCCTGAGCGATGACATGGTTCGATTTTTCCGTGACGGTGACGTGATTCTCCGCGAGGAAGTGGACGGCGGAGAGCTGGTCGTTCTGCTCGACGGCGAGGCCAATATTTTCCGCCAGGGCATTTTTCTCGTAGGTCGGAAGGCGGGCGACTTAATCGGCGAGCAAGCCGTCGTCGAGGGGAGCGTACGAAGTGCGACGGTTGTTGCGCGCGGGATGGTGCGTACCCTTTTGATCCCACCTCACATAGTTGGCAAATTGATGGGCGATGCTGCGTTTGTGGCCAACGTCGCGGAAGGCCTTTCGGTGAAATTGCGTGCGGCTACGTCGATGCGCGCTGTCCGCTATCGCAACGAAGAGAGACTCTTCGGTGAATTCAGCGCTCACGTGTCTCCGGAGCTTGCAAGCCGATTGCTCGCGACCGGAGCTTCATATGGCGCTCCACGGTTTGAGAACGTCGTGCTTCTCATGAGTGACGTCCGTTCCTTCACCGAATCTTGCGAACGGATGACCCCAGGTGAGATTGCAAACGAAATCAGCGCGTTTCTGGATCGCATGGTCGAGATTCTGTATCGGCATGGCGCGTTTGTGGACAAGTTCATCGGGGACGCGATCTTGGCCGTGTGGGGATTGACACCACACGACGGCAATCTCGCCGCACGCGCGCTGGCTTGTGCGAAGGAGATGCTATCGGTGTCCTCACGCATGTGCTTTGGCGGACAGCCTATTCGGATTGGCATCGGCCTTAACTCCGGTACCGTCTTCGCCGGTAATGTTGGAAGCGATCGAAAGCGTCAGTTCACAGTGCTTGGTCCTCCAGTCAACCTGGTGGCTCGATTGGAGTCGGAAACAAAGCAGGTTATGCGGGATGTGGTGGCTGGCAATGACTTCTATTCGGAACTTCCGGCCGAAAAGCGAGAGGAGTTTGAGAAGTATGCGGACAGGCCAATCAAGGGGTTTGGCACGCAAACGGTGTATGCGTGGTCGCGCCCGCGTGTCGGCTCGGAGCAAATCTTGGTATCCGGAAAGGATGGGTTGAAATGAGTTGGAACCTTCAGAAAAGTCTTGAACGGATTCAGAAGCATCTTGCTGATTTGGGTGAAATCCAGGTCGAGAAGCTTGTTAAGGACGCGGATTTGTCCGCCTTGCTAACCCCCACGAATTGCCGGCAGGTCTACGGGGCGCATGTCTACGTGGATGTTCCGAATTTCAGTGAGCTGGCGAGCCACGCGGAAGGTGAGGATTTCCGTCGCGTGATTCAGGCCATTCACCTTTATCACCGTGAGGTGGCTCGCATCGTAGAAGGTCCGGAAATCTTTGACGGGGTGCGCATCCATTTTCAGGGGCCCAAACTTCACGCACTGTTTTTTCGTCCGATTGATTCGAGCGAAGATCTTGCAGGCAAGGCGGTGCTTCTCCAGATTGTCCTGCGCCAATTTGTCGACCGCGTGTTTAACCCCGCGTTTCCTCTGCTACCTGGACTCACGATTTCTGGTGGAGCAGATCTGGGCAATGCCATCGGGACAAAGAACGGATTGGCCGGTGATCGAGAACTTCTCTTCCTGGGAGCGCCAGCCAATTACGCAGCAAAAATAATTGGGGCGCCCGGCGAGATGCGCTTAACCGGAGCAATTTTTTCCGCTCTGCCGCGTCGGTTGCGCAAGCTGTGCTCTCCCGTATCCGAAGGCGTGTATCAGATCGGCGCAACAACTTCGGCGGAAATCGTGGAACTTTGCGAAGAAATGAGCGTTGGATGGAATTCGAACGATAGCAGTGAACGTCTTGAGGAAGACAAGCGATTGTTCCCACTGAAGAGCGTTGAGTATAGCGAAGCCGATTCTGCTATCGATCTCGACAGTCTGAGTGTCACTAACAACAAGCGTGTTTGCGCAGCATCGCTGTTTGCCGACGTGTCTGGTTTTACGAAGTATGTTGATGCCGCGCAGACAGACGAGGATAAAAAGAGAGCGCTCAAGGTATTTCATGCCATCAGAAAAGAAATGGCCCACGTTGTGAAGCATGATTTTTCGGGCCTGCGTGTTCAATACCAAGGCGACCGGATTCAGGCTTTGTTTCATCTCCCCAAGAATGAGGACGCGGCGATTCTGAAGAAGGCAGTGGAGACAGCTGCTGGCCTGCAATCATCGATGGAATATGCGCTCAAACAATGCCTTCCGGAGGCGGAGCCGTTGGGCCTAGCGATTGGGATCGATCTGGACGTCACACTTGTATCGAAAATCGGGGCCCGTGGTCAGCGCGATCGGATTTGCATCGGTAACGGAGTCGAAAGCGCAGCTCGGGCGCAGGAAAAATCGGCCGGCGGGGAGGTCAGTCTGACGACTAGAGCTTATCAACTTCTGGATGAGCACTTTCAACCGCAATTCAATCTGGACGAGAAGCGGAATCTTTATGTCGCCTCCAAGTTCTATTCCGATCGATTCGAACGGGCGGCGAAAGCCGCCGCGTACGGTGCGAGTGCCGCGGTGACCGTTCGAACCGCGAGCAAAACGGCGACCGTGGTCCGTGGAGGGGAAGCGGGTGGCCGCCAGGTGGTTCCATCAAAAAGCTGGTCCCGTTAGGCCGTGGTACCAGAGGGATAGTGGGGTTCGTTTAACCGCGGACAAAGCACTTGTTGCTGAACATTTCCCGACACTCGCTTTCCGGATTGACGACAAGGCCCAGGTGGTTTATCTCGAAGGACCTTTGTCAATCGACTCGAATTGTGGAATCGACACAAGCATCGAAACTAGATTGGTCTTTCCGAGAACCTACCCGCAATCAGAGCCCAGCGCCTATGATGCCGTTCGACGCTTCAAGCCATATCCAGGAAAAGATATCAAGGACCGCCATCTTTCTAGCAGCGGCCTGTGTTGTTTCTGGTTGCCGCCGCTGAGCCCTTGGAGCCCTCTGGATCCGAACGCGCTACGCGACTTCATCGACCAGCTGATTGTTTTTTGGGATAGACAACTGATTTACGACGACAACGGCAAGTGGCCAGGACCGGCCTTCGATCACGACGAGAAAGGGTATCGGCAGTTCATCCAGGAGGAATTAAATGATGACGCAGGACTTACAAATGCCCTGGCCCCTCTCGTTCTCGGTGGATTGTCCGTAGGACGCAACGAAGATTGCCCCTGCGGAAGCCGGCGGAAATTCAAGAAGTGTCATCTCAGGAACGTGGAGGATCTTCGTTGGCGCATTGCCCGGCGGTAGCTTAATCCTAATGTAGCCTTCCCAGACCGGGCTTAACGTTCTCTAGCTAACGAAAGGAAAAGACTATATAGTTTCGTTAGCTAAATTCTAACGAAACGATGATTTTGTGATGGCGACACCAACCAAACCGAACAGCCGCCTCGGGACTTACGTCGTCAAGACCTTCAAGGACGAGTCCTTCAAGGCCTATGTGCCACCGCCATTGCCGCCAGACCCGCCGCTGGCCCTCCAGCCGCTCTTGCCATTGCTTGAACAGGCAAACCAAGCACTCGGACGCCTAGACGGACTTGCGTCCATCCTGCCCGATCCCTCGCTCTTCATTTACCTCTACGTTCGCAAGGAAGCGGTGCTCTCTTCGCAGATCGAGGGCACACAGTCGTCGTTTTCTGACCTGATGCTATTCGAAAGCGCCGAAGCCCCCAGCGTCCCGCTGGAAGACGTTCAGGAAGTCTCAAATTATGTGGCCGCGATGAATCATGGGCTCCGCCGGCTCCGCGAGGATTTTCCGCTCTCTTTGCGGTTGATACGAGAAATTCACAAGATTCTCTTGTCCAAGGGACGTGGCAGTCAGAAGCGTCCGGGTGAATTCCGCGAAACCCAAAACTGGATCGGAGGCACGCGGCCCGGCAACGCAGCATTTGTCCCGCCACCACCTGAGAAAATGGTGGAATGCATGGGCGGGCTCGAAAAGTTCCTGCATCGCGAGCACGAAGAACTGCCGATTCTGGTCAAAGCCGCACTCGTACATGTGCAATTCGAAACCATCCATCCGTTTCTAGACGGAAATGGGAGATTGGGCCGATTGCTGATTACATTCTTGCTGTGCGTCGCTGGCGCGATCCGTGAGCCCATTCTCTACCTCAGCCTCTATTTCAAGACGAATAGGCAGAAATACTATGAACTGCTTGACCGTGTCCGCAGCCACGGAGATTGGGAGACTTGGCTCGAATTTTTTCTAACAGGTGTGAAAGAAACCGCTCAGCAGGCAGCCGATACATCGAAGGAGATACTCACACTCATCGAAGAAGACCGCCGGAAGATCGAGGAGATTGGCCGCCCGGCTGCATCCGTTTTGCGCGTTCACCAGCGCCTTCAGCGCAAACCGATCATCACGATCCCGGCGACAGCCGAGCAACTCTCCCTCTCTGCGCCCACTGTGGCGAAGGCTTTACAGCACATGGTGAAGCTCGGCATGGTTCGTGAGACCACCGGCAAGCAACGGCATCGGCTCTTCACATATCACCGCTACCTGGAAATCCTCAACCGAGGTACGGAACTGCCAAAAGCAAGCCACTGACACATAGTTTGTTCCTGTGGAAACACACTCATAATTAGTTTCAAGCGCTTCAAATATCGATGTATATACGACATTGATTGAGTAAATCTTGTGAAGGTAATCTCACAACAGCTTCGATTGTCTGCTACGGACCACTCGAATCACTTGGCCTGCCACCATCTTTCGGTCCTCGACCTGTCTGTCGCGAAGGGAGCGCGAAAGTTTCCAGAATGGAAATCACCGGATCTGGAGATCATTCGACAGCTTGGGATGGAACATGAGCTGGCCTACCTGCGCTATCTTGAGAAACTGGGCTTCAAGGTTAGGGACCTTCGAGCGATGGGAAACGAAGAGGAGGCCATCGTCGAGACAGTCAAGCTAATGAAGCAGGGTACGGACATCATCGCGCAAGGTGCCCTTGCGAAGGGCCGGTGGTTTGGCCGCCCGGACGTGCTGCGGAAGACTCCGCAGAAAAGCGGACTCGGGGAATGGTCCTACGAAGTATACGATTGCAAGCTAGCGCTTGAAACCAAAGGCACTACAATTCTTCAGCTTTCCCTTTACACGGAACTCGTAGCCGAAGTACAGGGCCACTTTCCTGAATGGATGTACGTCGTCACTCCCACGGAACAGTTCGAGCCGGAACCTTACCGTTTCGCGGAATACGCCGCTTATTGCCGGTACATCAAAACGCGCTTTGAAAGGCTGTGCGACGCACCGCCAGACAGCGTCAAAACATATCCAGAACCTGTCCCTCATTGCCCCATTTGTCGCTGGTTTGTCGAGTGCGACAAGAAACGCCGCGACGACTGACCTGCTCCCCGCAATCCGCAGGGAAGTGTATATGATTCTGCGGAACGAGGAGGAGCGTCATGTCGAAGGGAAAGCATAGCGAAGCGGAGATGATTGGGGCGTTGAAGCAACTGGAAGCGGGGCGGCGGGCGGAAGATGTAGGCCGCGAGATGGGCGTCTCGAAGCACACGATTTACGCGTGGAAGGCAAAGTATGGGGGCCTCGATGTGAACGAGGCACAGCGGCTGCGGCAGCTGGAGGATGAAAATCACCGGCTGAAGAAGCTCGTGGCGGATTTAAGTCTGGACAAAGAGATGCTGAAAGCGGTGATCTCAAAAAACGGCTGGGGCTCGTGAACCTGCGGGAAGAAGTGCGCTCGCTGAGAGAGAACTATCCGGCGAGCCAGCAGCGGGTTTGCGGGCTGATGGCGATCGCGGTATCGAGTTTTCGCTACCGCACGACACGGAGCGATGAAGCGCTGCGCGAGCGGCTGGTGGAGTTGGCGCGGAAGAAGCCGCGGTGGGGCTACCGGCGTTTGCACATTCTGCTGGGCGGCAGCGGGGAGCGCGTGAATCACAAGCGGGTGTTTCGCGTGTACCGGGAAGCGGGACTGGCAGTGCGCCGAAAAGCGCGCAAGAGGCTGGTGCGCGAGGGTTCGCCGCGTCCGGCGCTGACGGCGGCGAACCAGGAATGGGCGGTGGACTTCGCGCACGATGCCATGGCCAGCGGACGAGCGATCCGCGTGCTCAGCGTGGTGGACGAATGCACGCGGGAATGTTTGACGTTGGAAGTGGACACCAGCTTTGCGAGTCCGCGAGTAACGCGGGCGCTGGAGATGGTTTTAACGGAACGGGAGAAACCGCTGGCGATTCGTTGCGACAACGGGCCGGAGTTCACCAGCCGGCATTTTCTGGCGTGGTGCATCGAGCGGGGGATCGAGTTGGTGCATATCCAGCCGGGGAAGCCGCAGCAGAACGGGTACGTGGAAAGTTTCAACGGCAAGATGCGGGATGAATGCTTGAACGTGAGTTGGTTCGAGAATCTGTGGGACGCGCG
>Ga0137392_10000162_pt1 | contig 30730 bp, 19 predicted proteins | sample 15con2h34AmetaG_FD_101394 | JGI IMG/M metagenome (GOLD analysis project Ga0137392, IMG submission 101394) | Vadose zone soil microbial communities from Angelo Coast Range Reserve, California, USA - 15con2h3.4A metaG | ecosystem: Environmental > Terrestrial > Soil > Vadose zone > Saprolite... | reverse complement strand
GCGGGCCAACGCGCGCAGGACCAGGCCGGGCAGCGGCGGGCTGGACAACGCCTTGGTGTCTCCGGTGGCCCGCTCGGCGAGTACCGGCAACGGCAACTCGGTGGCGGGCAGCAGGTCCAGCACAGCAGCGGCGTGCGTCAGGACCTTATCCCGGCCAGCTCGTAGCAGCCGGGTGAGCGTGCCGTCGACTGACAGTTCCTCGAGCCACGCTGCGAACCATTCCTGCCCCGCGTGTCGGCACGCCATCGCCGCAGCCCGAGCCGCATCCCGGCGTTCAGCGAACCGCGCGCGATCGCCCATCGTGTCAGGGACGGCGCCAGTGAGCGCCTCGACAGCGCCCCGCAGGTCGGCGGCGATACCTGCTGTCCGCAGGGCCGACTCGACCGCGGGCAGCGGAACCGACAAGGACAGGCCGCGCCCCGGCGGGCGGCCGAGCAGGCGTCCGGCGGCCTGCCGCTGGGCCGGCGTCGCGCCGCTCAGCGTCACGACTCCGTCCACTGGCGCCCCGCGGGCGATCCGGGTACGAACCCGGTCCACCAGCCAGCTCAGCTCGGGCGGGCCGAGAACTCGCTTCAGCCGGTCCTCGTCGCTCATCGCCGGTGTTCCCAGCGGATTCGGGCTGTCGTCATCTAGGGGCATGTGGTGCCGATCACCAGAGGGCCGCTGCATCGGGGTGATCCTGGCCCGCCGCGCCGCTGGGTTGTGCGGCCGGCGCACGATCGCTGAACTCGCGATCCACCTGGTGGTGTGACGTGCCGTTCCATTCCCATGTGGTGACGTGCACTGCGTCGATTCCGTCGCGGCGCACCAGTTGGTGCGTGGCGATGCCTGGCACGCTCGAGTAGAAGCCCCATTCCCGCTCGCTCGTCATCACCACATCGAGGTCGAAGGTGGTGAGCAACCCAAGGCACTTGGCGCGCGCGTCGTCGTCTACGCCAGCGAACGCCTCATCGAGCGTGATTAGCCGCGGCGCGTCCTTGTGGGCCGACCGGTAGTGCGCGGACGCGGCGGCGAACAGCGGCAGCGACACGGTCAGCACCCGCTCGCCGCCGGACGCAGGCCCGGTGGCAGGGCGCCATCTGCCGTCTTGGAAACGCTCGATCACGAACCGGTGCCAGGCCCGGTAGTCCAGGGCCAGCCGCAGATGCTCCTGCCAGGTGCTGTCCTCGGCCCTGGCCCGCTCCGCCTCGATCTGGCCCTGCAAGAACTCACCCACCGCCGCGCGGTCGGCGGGCGACCAGAGTTCCGCGTCCTGGCGTAGCAGCCGCCGCCGGGCCTCCACGAGGCCTGGCGGCCCGTCCGGTGACGGCTCCCAGCGCAGCCGGAGCCGCATGCCCGTGCTTGTCGGCCGCTCCGACAACTCGACGTTCATCTCCTCCACCTGAGCCTCGGCGTCGCTGATCAGCTCCTGCAAGTGGCTGGCAACGTCGTTGACCAGGTGCTCCTCGATCAGCTCGCGCTCGCGGGCGGTCAGCATCCGGTCCCGGTACTCGATCTCGTCGCGGAGCAGGTTGAGCAGCGCACCGGGCGTCCGGTCCTTGGCCTGGTACTGGATGGTCACGACGACCCGCTCGTCCACCACGCTGAGCGCCGCGTGGTGGCCGTGCCGCGACAATGCCTCGGCCAACTCGCTGTGCCGGCGGCCGATGTCGTCCTGGACCCGCTTCCACGCCTCATCGCCGTCGTCCACAGCGGTGAGCTCCTGTTCCACCTGCCGGGCCAGGCGCACCGCGGGCGCAGCGGGCTCCGCGAGCGCCGGCCAGGGCGCCGCTCCGGGCGCCGGGCCGGGTGCCGCACCCTCCCGGCTGGCCATCTCCCGGGCCGGCGTCGCGGTGGCATCTGGCATGTCTAGCTCAGGCAGCGCAACGGCCAGCAGCCCCGTCCCGGCGAACCGCCAGAAGGCCGCGACCGCCGCGTCACGCCGGGCTTGTTCCTCGGCCTGGTTGCCCAGTAGCTGCTCCTCGCGGCCCTGCATCCGGGCACGTTTTTCCGCCTGCTCCCGGTGGGTCCCATCCAGCTGCCGCTCGGCATTCCGGAGTTCGCCGATCCTGCGCTTGGCCGCATCGAGTTGTTCCCGTAGCTCGTCGGCGGTCGCACCGATCGACTCCCGCACCGTGGCCAGGCGGGCTGCCGCATCCCGCGCCGTCTCGGCTGCATCCGCCGCCGCGGCTTCCGCGGCGGCCAGGTCGGCCTGGGCCTGCTCCAGCTCGGCCGCGCAGGTCGCCGCATCGGACAGACTGGCGTGATGCTGCCATAGCACCGTCGCCAGTTTCTGCGCGAAACTCGCATAACGGCGCACCGCGCTGGCGGCCGCCCTGAGTTCCGCCTGGGTAGCGGGGACTCCCAGGTCGGCGGCTGCCTCGTCGCGCTCGGCCGCCCGATCGGCTGCCTTCCGTTCGGCCTCGGCGACCCGGGCCGCCTGCTGCTCAACCTTCCGGTGGGCACGCGCAAAGGCTTCTCGCGCGCCAGCGGACTTTCCATGCGCGTCACGTAGTTCCTGATCGGAGGGCTGAGCCGCGACTTCGGCGGCGAGCGCGGACTGGCGGGCCCGGACGTCCGCAACGGCCTGCCCGGCGCTGGCGAGCGCGTCTTGCGCAAGCTCGATCTCTCCCGCCAGGGCGGCGAGCCTGCGCCGCCTAGCCTGCTCACGGGAACCCGCCCCGACATACTCGGCGGCGGCCTTCGCCCACGTTCCACGCAGCGGCCCCACCCGCCACTGGCCACTCAGGCTCACCCAGACCGGCGCATCCGTGCCACCGGATTCTTCCCGCCCGGCGGGCACGGCAAAGGAGGTAACGGACGTGGCGTGGTCCGGGGCCGGGCCGCTCCCGGGGGCAGCCGGACCGCGCGGATCTTCGTTGCTGAAGATAAGCCCTATCGCCATGAGGATGGCCTGCACGGTGTCCGGCGAAACATGACTAGCCAAAGCGTCGGCGTCGTCAATGACAGGACGCACCGCCCCGGCGAGGCTCCAGCCGGCCGAGGTCACTGACCGATCGTCGGGGCGTCTCCCGTCGCCCGGCGTCCCCACCGCGGTGACCACGACATCGTGAGTGTCGGCGTCCAGGAGCCTGCCATCGGGCGTAACCCACGCGTCCAGCAGCCCGGACGCCTCCAGTGCCGCCTCCAGCCCAGCCCGCTGCCGCTCGTCCAGTGAGCCGGTGAAGTCGGTGAGCTGCCACAACGGCGCGCCGGGCCGCCCGTCGCGGGCCCCCTCCTTCCTGGTGTACGGAGCCGGCGGCCTGACGGTCTCGCCCGCTTCGAGCCGGCGGCGTTCTTCCTCCAGGGACTTCAGCACCTGGGCTGCTTCCTCGGCGTGCGCCGCCGCCCGCGCATGCGCCGCCGCGAGCGCCTGGGTGGCGCTGGCCGCCGCCGACCGCAGGGCGGTCTCGGCCGGGTTCGGCCCGTTGAGGGTCTCGGTCCACCCGGCCAGGCCCAGCTCGTCGGGGTACGGCAGGGCCAGTTCGCGCGCCTGCGCGGCGTACGCCTGCCAAGCCTCAACCAGGACAGCGCCCGTGACGGCCACCGCGTCCTCCGCGGCCCGCCTGGCCTCGGCGGCGTCGTCCCGCTCACCTTCCAGCTCGCCCAGCCGGGTCCGGGCCGCAATCGCTTCCTGCTCTTCCGCGGCGGCCTTCTCGGCGAGCCCCAGCACGTGCGCCACGGCTTCTTCACGACGAGTGGCCAGTCCCGCGAACTCCTGCTCGGCCGCGCTGATCAGTGATTCGCTGATGCCATCCGGCAGGCCGAGGGGCGCGGCCAGCGCGCCGTGATCGCGGGCGATCCCTGCTTCCGCCGACGCCTGCCGCGCCGTCGCGGTGGCATCCGCAACAAGCTGGCGCGTCCGGGCTGCTGCGCCGAGCGCTGACTCGTGCTTGACAGCGCGGTCGCCACAAGTTCGTTCGGCGTTATTTGCTTGTTGTTTGTCCCGCGCGGCTGTTGCGGCAGTCGTGCTGGCGTGCCGCTGCGCATGTTCCAGGCTGGCCAGTTCTGGCCGGCCAGCTAGTTCCTCACGGATGGCGGTGACCTCGGTCAGCTCGCCGCGGACGGCATCGAGGCGGTCACCGGCCTGGATCTCGGCCGCGTGCGCCGCCGCGATCTCATCCCTGATGCCACTGAGGTCGCGGCCCACCTGCTCGTAGGCGGACTGGGCGGCGCGCAGCTCCCGGCCCTGCCGCCGCGATGCTACCCGCGCATACTGCTGGTAGCGCTGGCCGAATCTGGCGACATGTCCCCGCGTTTCCTTGAGCGCGCTCAGTTCGTCGCGCTGCTGTTCGAGGTCGTGGAACGCGGTCGCGATGTCCGCGATCACCGACTGGTCGACGGGGGCGAGCGCCTCCGACAGGGCACGGGACAGCTTGCCCTCGTCCGGGCGCCTGGACAGCTGCGGCTGGCGGAGCTGGATGAGCAGATCGACCAGCGAGGCGTACCGGTCGGGACCAAGGTGTAGCAAGTGCTCGTCCACTGCCCGCCGGTGGGACTCCGCCCGCTGGGTGACCATGCCGTACTCACCGACCGCGGACGTCAGCCGGTCGCGGGTGAGCACGGTGCCGGCGGGGCCGATCAGGTACAGGTCCGCGCCCACGCGCTGCGACGTGGTGAAGTACCAGCGGTCGGCGATGCCACGGCCGCTGACTGCCTTCAGCCCACATCCGATCGTGAAATAGGCATGCTCGCCGTTTTCGGTACGGCGGCCGAACTCCAGCCAGGTGTAGCCGAGCCGCTCGTCATACCGCCCGCCAAGGAGGAGGTTCCACTCCATTTTCTTGTCGCGGTCGCCGTCCGGCTCGACCCGTGTCGGCGAGAGGTCCGCGTCGAGCAGGAACGGCAGGGTGAGCGCGAGCACCTTTGACTTGCCGGTGCCGTTATTGCCGCGCAGCATGAGCCTGCCATCGCAGAACCAGAACTCCTGGTAGTCGTAGTAAAAGAGGTCGGCGAGCCCGGCCCGGAGCGGCTGCCAGCGCGAGCGCTGCGGTACCGGTAGCGCCGCCGGGACCGCCGTCTCCGGGTAGGCCTGGGCTTGATCTGTCACGTCTGGCTCCCGGTGATCGTGGGGTCCGCGTAGCCGTATCTGGCCAGGGCGGGAAGCGGGGTGACCTGATCGCCGTCCCGCCGGATCAGGCTCAGGGCCGACAGCCTGCGCAGCGCGCCAGCAGTCAGCTCCCGCTCGGCACCGGGATCAGCCGCCCCCTTCCGCCAGTGCGGCTTGTGCTGGCGGGCGAGCGCTGCGACGTGCTGATGCAGTTCCGCGACGCGCACCGGTGTCCCTGGCCGCTCACGCAGCGCCGCGGCCAGGTACTCGGCGAGGAGCAACGTCGCATGGCCGTCGGTGCCCTCTTCGGGCATGCCCAGGTCGGTCGCGTCACCCGTGGGATCCAGCAGTGCGATGCCTTCGGCCCGGACCTCGGGGATGAAGCCCGTGGCGTCGGCGAGTCGGCGCAGCAGCAGACCGCGCTGGCCGGACAGGTAGGCCCGCTCCTCATCGCTGAGGTCGGCGTAATAGAGCACCGGGTCGTCGAGTAGTCGGCGCACGAGGCGGTGCCTTATCTCCCGGTTCCGCGCCTCCTCGGTCTCGGGCCGCGGCTCGGCGACCAGCGCGCGCATCCGGCCGGTGAATGTGGTCTCGGTTACCGTCGACGCGCCGCGCCTGGTGACGAGCATCGAGGCGAGAACCCGCCGGTTCACGTCATACAGAGCGTCGCCGGTGCTGGCGATGAACGCCTGCTCGTCTCCGGCTACCCGGGCCAGCACTCCGGCATCGAGCAGCAGCCGCGCCACCGCGACCAGGTCGCGGCGCTCCTCCTGGGTGTCGAGGGTGAACGTGATCCCGGCATCGCCAAGGACGGGGTCGGCGGCCAGGCTGACCACCCGCTCCACCAGCCAGCCGAGAGTCACCTGCGCTTCCGCTCGCTCCAGTGCCGCCAGGGCCAGGCAGGCCAGGACATACCGGCGGCGCCCGAACGGTACCTTGGTGGCGGCGCCGCGGCTGGCGTCCGACAGCTCGCCAGGGATCTTCTTGAGCCGGACCACAGCATGGTCCGCGTAAACAGTCCACCCCGCCTGGCTCGCGAACCAGTCGCCCAGCCATGCCGCGTGCCGCCTGGCCAGCACGAACGCCTGCTGATCGGGGCCGCCCGGGGTTAGCAGCGGGTGCCGCAGCAGCGCCCGGACGCACCGGCGGCGGTCGTCGTCGCGTTGCTGGTCGAGGAGGTCGGGCAGGCTGGCCGGGCTCACTGGAGTGCCCCCTCGATGGCCGTGTGCGACGCACGAACAGGTTCTGTGAGGTCGCTGATCGTGATCTCATGGTCCGGGCCGCGCAGCACACCATCTGGCGTCTTGATCTCGGCCACCACGCCGTCGCTGAGCGGGCGTAGCACGATCTCCATGGTGCCGTCGCCGGTCCGGGTGGTAATGACGCCATCGAGACCAGGGGGTCCTGCGGACAGTGCTTCGCCGAGGATGCGGAGGAACAGGCTGAACTCGTCGTGGTCCAGCTCGCCCAGCGAGCTGAGCCGCGCCGCGTGGCCGGTGGCCAGGCGCCGCCGAGCCGCGTCGGTCTGCTCCCGCTCCGCCGTCACCTGGTCGGCGAGGCGCCTGCGCTCGGCGGACCGGTCCCTGATCTTGGCCGGCCCGCCCCGGCGCTCGTACCGGCCGGTACTGCGCAGCCGCGCTGAGATCACATGCGGCGGCGCGTCGAGCCAGCTCTCGCCCGTACTGGCGTCTTCAGGCGGCTCGCCGGTGAAATGCCTGGCCGGGGAGAGCCCAAAGGCGGCCCGCCACAGCCGGTGCGTGTCGTGCTCGCTTGGCGCCCCGGCGAACCAGCGGGCGAGCGTGCGGAAATCGGCGCTGCGATCGCTGCGGCCGGCCCGGCGCTCTTGCAGCACGCTGATCGTGGCGAGCAGATCCGGGATAGCCTTGCGTGCCCTCTGCCGGAGCAGCGCGGACTGGCTCGGGTGCGCCCGGTCGCCGCAGAACCACGACCAGATACCTGACCATCGGCTCTGCCAGTCACGAAGCTTGGCCTCAAGGGGGTCGGTATCGCTGGTGCCGTCCTGCGCGTCGGCGCCGGCGGGCGCGACGTCTGCGGCCTCCCGCTGCGCAGCCATGCGCAACAGGTGCCCGGCCCGCACGGGCTCGATCGACTGCAGCAGCGCCGCGATATCGGACGATTTGATCACCAGCTCGGAAACGAACCGCTCCAGGTAGGAAAGCAGCCGGTCCTTGTAGCTGAGGAAGGCCTCCTCGTCGATGTCCTGCAAGTCGATCGTGCGCTGCAGGCCACTCATGAACGCGGTGGCGTTCGCTGCCAGGCTGTCCAGCCGCCCGGATAGTTCGAGCAGCAGGTTGTGCACCACGGCCGGATCCGGGTCCGCGGGCAGCCCGGCCAGCGCCCGCAGTCGCAGCCGGATATCCTCCAGTGCCACGGCCTGCAGCTCGGCGCGGCGCCCGATCTCTTGTTCGTATACCTCCAGGGCGCGTTCCGCCGCCTCCCCCTCACGGCTGAGCTGATAGAGGTAGCGGGTCCGGTAGAAGTCCTCCACCGTGGTGACCCGGCTGGTGTCGGGGGTGGCCCGCAGATTGCCCCACTCCGCCAACTTGCTGAGCGCTTCCTGCACGTCTTCATGGCCGGCCGGCGCCGCGCTGTCACCGCGCAACGCCTCGGTAACGTCCTCCGGCCGCAGATGCACGACGAACCGCTGCTTGCTGACCCGGAAGACGGCCATCACTCGCCGGTACAGCTCGTGCAGCGGCGCGGTCAGGTGGGCAAACGGGCGGAGGGTCAATTCGTCCATGACAACACAGCAGTATGCCGCGCCCTGCCGACACTTCGAGCGGGCCACGCACGGTCCGTCCATGGATGGAAGCCAAGGGATCCAAACGTCTGCTGCCTCGTGATGTCGGAGCCCGGTGCCGCTCTCGGCCCGCTCCGCCAGCCGGGCGGGCATGTCCACCCGGTCTCGGGGTCCCGCAGGCGCTCGCGATCGGCGATCCTGTACGCCCGGTGGCATGGCGCCTGACGCCGCGCCCTCGTCCGCCCGCGCCAGAGATACATGTTTTCCTGGATTCGCGCCCCGCTCGTGAAGCGATACGTTCACCCGGCAGCGGGCCAGGGTGGCTCGCCGCTGCCAGATGGGGGACGATATGCCCGAGATGATTTTCTTCACGGATAACTATCAGGATCGCGGCACGCGTGAGGGGTACCAGTTCGAATTCTTCTGCCGTCATTGCGGCAACGGCTACACCTCGTCCTTCCAGCACTCGGTCACCGGATTCGGCGGCCGGCTGCTCCGGATAGGCGGTGACTTGGTGGGCGGGACCGTGGGCCAAACCGCTAGCCAGGTTGGCTGGGACGCCGAGTGGATGGGCGACGGCCTTCGCGGCTCGGCTCGCGAACGCCGGGCCGCCCGTGGCCGGATGATACGTGCGCGCGCGCCCGCCGGGATTTTGTGCGTGCCGATAACATCGTCACGTCATGCGACCGTCGGCCGTCACCGGCACACCGGGGTCACGACGCGACCCAGGGTGTCGTTGATCTCGGCAACGTGCTTGAGGCCTAGAGCGCTCCCTCCTGGCCCATGGACCGCAGGTTGCCCTACAGTGCCTCTAACACTCGTTGGTGGGGGGTGATGTGGGGCGTGAGTTCCCCCAACGGCGACAGGGCCTACGACGTAGAGCTTCGCGCTGTGACCAAGCGCTTCGGCTCTCTGACCGCCGTCAACGCCGTAAATCTCAAGGTGCGCAAGGGCGAGTTCCTGTCGCTCCTGGGGCCATCTGGCTGCGGCAAGACCACCTCCCTGCGGTTGATCGCCGGCTTCGAGCAGCCGGACGAGGGCGAGATCCTGATCGCCGGCATGGACATGGTCGGCGCGCCGCCCTACAAGCGCGAGGTCAACACCGTCTTCCAGCAGTACGCGCTGTTCCCCCACATGTCCGTACTGGACAACGTGGCCTATGGGCTCAAGCAGCGCAAGGTTGGCCAGGCAGAGCGCCACGCCAAGGCGTATGAGGCCCTCGAACTGGTGCACATGACCGGCCGGGAGAAGCACCGGCCCGCGATGCTCTCCGGTGGCCAGCAGCAGCGCGTCGCACTCGCACGGGCGCTCGTGATGAACCCGCGGGTGCTGCTCTTGGACGAGCCCCTGGGTGCGCTCGACCTGAAGCTGCGCAAGGAGATGCAGATCGAGCTCAAGCGCATCCAGGCTCAGGTCGGCATCACCTTCATCTACGTCACCCACGACCAGGGCGAGGCCCTGTCCATGTCGGATCGGGTAGCCGTCATGTCGAACGGCGTGATCGAGCAGCTCGACGAGCCGCGCGCGATCTACGACCGGCCCCTGACGCCGTTCGTGGCTGACTTCATCGGCGACATGAACTTCCTCGTCGGTGAGGTGGCCGAGGCGGCTGACGGCGGGTTCGCCATCGATGTTGGCTCGGGGATTGTGGTGCGCGGCCGTGGCCAGGCGGCCAAGGGCACGCGCTTGCGCGTTGGCATCCGGCCCGAGCGCATAGTCGCCGCGGCCGGCGGGGCTGATGGGAGGGCCAACTCGGCCACGGCTGAGGTCATCGCCAAGATGTACCTGGGCGACCAGATCCAGATCGTGGCCAAGCTGCCAGGCATCGACAACATCGTTGTGCGCGAGCAGCGCGCCAGCGCCGATCCCGCACTAGACACCATTGACCCGGGCGACCGGATCGCACTCAGCTGGGATGAAGCCGCCCCGCTCGTCCTGGGTGAAGCTGCCCCGGCCGCCAGGGGGGGCGAGCAGGAGGAACCATGAACGACGACCGGGATGAACTCAGGATTCTCGCGCCGCGCACAATGAAGCCGAAGCTCGACTACCTGCACCGCGAGGTGCAGCGCGCAGCCGGCCGGCACATCGACCGGCGGCAGGCCCTCGGCCTGGGCGGGATGGCGCTCCTTGCGGCAGCGGCGGCGGCGTGCGGCGCGACGACGACCACCGGCACCGGCACCGGCTCGAAGAGTCCCTCCGGGAACCCGCTGGCAGGCAAGTCGCTCGAGAACCATCTCGAGATCTACAACTGGTCGCAGTACGACGACCCCACGACCTTCACGAAGTTCGCGAAACTTCCGCCCGAGGCGCAGGTCGGCATGACCACCCACGAGACCTTCTACTCCAGCAACGACGAACTGCTGGCCAAGCTGCACGCGGGCGGCACGAGCTACGACATCATCGTGCCCAGCCAGAATGCTGTCGCGGAGCTGATCGAAGAGAAAAGGCTGATGGCGCTGGACAAGGCGCTCCTGCCGAACCTGAAGAACCTAGATCCGTCGTTCCTGAAGCCGTCATATGACCCGACGGGCGACTATCACGTCATCAAGGACTTCGGAATCACGATGTTCTTCTACAACAACAAGATCGTGACCGAGCAGCCTGCCACGATGCATGACTTTTACATGGCTCTGCCCAAGTACGTGGGCAAGGGCCGCACCAACCTCCTGGACGGGGCGGAAGAGGTGGTGCCGCTCGCGCTGATGGCGCTCACTCTGAATCCCAACACCACGAGCCAGGCCGACTTTAACCAGGTGAAATCATTCCTGCTCTCGATCCGCAAGGGCGTCACCACGATCGACTCCTCCGCTTACATCAACGACGCCATCGCGGGCAAGATCATCCTCAGCCAGGGGTGGAACGGCGACGTGCGCCGGATCGTGCAAGGGCGCAAGAAGCAAAATGACATCACGGCCATCATCCCGCATGCGGCATCGGAGATCTGGGCGGACAACTGGTGCATCCCGGCCACCGCACCGCACCCGGTGGCCGCGCACGCCTGGATCAACTGGCTGCTCACGCCCAGCACGGCGGTGACCGAGATGAACTACCACAATTACAAGATCCCGATGCCGAGCGCGCTGGCCCAGCTGCCCGCGAGCCTTCGCGACGACCCCATGTTCAACGTGCCCAAGAGCTATACCGACAGCTACCACTACATCCTCAACGTCAACCCGCAGGTCGTGGAGGTCCGCACCCAGATCTACTCGGAGTTCAAGGCGGCCTGATGGCAGTTGCCGAGAAGACACCGGCGGTGGCCGCCGACTCGGCGGCGCGGCGGGTAGGGCGGTCGTTCCGGCCGCGCTACCCGGCATGGCTGACGGCGCCGTTGTTGCTGTATTACGCCATCTTCTTCCTGGGGCCGATGGCCATCCTGGTGGCGTTCTCGCTGGCGGTCCAGCAGGGCTTTGGCAGTCTCAGATACGGGTTCAACACGTCCCAGTACCACCAGATCGCCACCTCGCTATACATCACTATCTTCGAGCGCACGCTGGTGATGGCCGGGGTCGGCACCCTGCTCACCATCGCTGTCGGTTATCCAGTCGCATATTGGATGGCCCGCTACCTCACAACGTACAAGATGCTGGCGCTGCTCATAATCGTGGTGCCGTTCTGGACGTCGTTCCTCATCCGCACCTACGCGCTGAAGATCATCCTCGACCCCAACGGGTATCTGGCCAAAGACCTAGGCCTCAACATCATGTACACCAAGTACGCGGTGGGCGTGGGACTGGTGTACAACTACCTGCCGTTGTTCATCCTGCCGGTGTTCGCCTCGCTGGAGCGGATGGACTGGACGCTGATCGAAGCCGCCACGGACCTGGGGGCACGCCCATTCACGGCCTTCCGGCAGATCACGCTCCGGCTCACCCTCCCTGGTTTCGTCACGGGGGCGCTGCTGGTGTTCATCCCCATGACCGGCGAGTACATCATCCCCAACATCCTGAGCGGCGGAAATTACGAGTTCGTGGGGAACATCATCGGGGACCAGTTCAACCAGGCCCAGAACCAGCCGTTCGGCTCAGCGCTCTCAATCGCGCTGATGGCGGCGCTGTCGGTGTTCGTCATCGTGTACATCCTGTTCGCCACCAAAGAGGAGCAGTTCGGTGCCTAGGCGCCTCAAGGCCAAGCACGGGTTCGCCGCCTGGGCGCTGGTGCTGTACGCATTCCTGTACCTGCCGATCCTGGTGATGGTGATCTTCGCCTTCAACAGGCCATCGCCAGCCTCCGTCGCCGCCTTCCACGGCTCCAACATCTGCAACATCCCGCCCGTCCAGGTCGGCAACATCGCGGTCTGGAACGGGTTCACCTCATGCTGGTTCAGCGCTGGGCTGCATGACCCGACCTACATCCCGGCGATCATTACCAGCCTCCAGATCGCCGCGGCAGCGTCGATCATCGCCACCGCCCTGGGCCTGTGCGCGGCCCTGGCCCTGGCCAGGATGAAGCCGCGGCTTCGTGCGCCGTTCGACGCCCTCGCCTACCTGACCCTCGTCGTACCCGAGATCGTCATCGCTGTGGCGTCCCTCATTTTTTTCGTGCAGGCCCGCAACTACATCCACGCCTTCCCGCCCCTGGGAAAGCCCACCATCTTGCTCGGCCAGGTGGTGTTCAACGCCTCGGTGGCGATGCTTATCATCCGGGCCAGGTTCGTGGGGATGGGCGACACGCTTGAGGAGGCCGCCTATGACCTCGGCTCCGGGCCGCTGGCCACCTTCCGCCAGGTAACTCTGCCTCGGCTCATGCCGGCCATCGTGGCCGCGGCCCTCCTGTCGTTCACCTTCTCGTTCGACGACTATGTCCAGCCCGCGTTCACGAACGGCACGACCAACACCTGGCCGATTGTGCTGTACTCGGCCGTGCGCTTCGGCCTCACCCCCGCCGTCAACGCCCTCGCTACGATCATGCTCGGCGCCACCGTGCTGGCCGTGGTAGTCACCGCCGTCGTCCTGCGCCGCAGTCGCGCGCAGGTCACGCCGGGCCAAGAGAAGGCCCGAGGCCTGGACGCCGCTCTTGGCCTCCGTTAACCGGCGCAGAGGCTTTCCTGCTTACCCGCAGTTTTGACGCCAACGTCCGAGCCGTATTTGATTCTGCGGTCAGGTCGATACTTGCCTGAAGGAGCGGACTATGAGCGAGCGGCCGCTGACCATCCTGTTCATGCCGGAGAGCGCGTACGGGCCGACCAACGACTGCATCGGGATCGGCGACGTGCTGCGCCGCCGCGGCCACCGGGTTGTGTTCGCGGCCGAGGCGTCGTGGAAGGGGCGCCTTGAACCACTCGGCTTCGAGGAGGACCTTGTCGACCTCGCTCCACCGCGCGGAGAGGACGCGGCCGACCAAGGAGCCGGGCAGTTCTGGAAGGATTTCATCCGCGACACAGCGCCGGAGTTCCGCAAGCCGACGATCGAGCAGCTAGGCACGTGGATCAGGCCAGTGTGGGAGGAGCTGACCAGCGGCGCGCGGTACTGCCAGCGGCAACTCGCCGGGATCGTCGAACGGGCGCGGCCGGATGTGATCGTTGAGGACAATGTGGTCAGTTTTCCGGCCCTGATGACCGCGGGAGTGCCGTTCGTACGGATAGTGTCCTGCAATCCCCTGGAGATCAAGGATCCGGGCGTCCCGCCCGCGTTCTCCGGATACTCAGCCACAGACCAGGCCCGCTGGCAGGCCTTCCGTGACGAGTATGAGCGGGTTCACCGGCCGATGTGGGCCGAGTTCAACGCCTGGGTCATCGAGCAGGGCGCGCCGTCGTTGCCCGACCTCGAGTTCATCCACGAGGGCGCGGTAAACCTGTATCTCTACCCGGAGCTAGCCGACTACCGGCGCGTCCGGCCGCTTGGGCCTTCCTGGCACCGGCTGGACTCTTCGGTGCGAGAGACAGACGAGAAGTTCGCGCTGCCCGATGCGCTGGCCGACGGTGACGGCGCGGTTATCTACTTCTCGCTTGGTTCGCTCGGATCGGCAGACGTGCCGCTGATGCGGCGGGTGATCAGCTGCCTGTCCGCTACCCCCTACCGCTACATCGTGTCCAAGGGGCCGCTGCATGAGGAGATCGAGCTAGCCCCCAACATGGCGGGCGCCGAGTTCCTGCCACAGGCCTCGGTCATCCCGGTCTGCGACCTGGTGATCACTCATGGCGGCAACAACACAGTCACCGAGTGCCTGCACTTCGGCAAGCCGACGATCGTGCTGCCGCTGTTCTGGGACCAGTACGACAACGCGCAGCGCATGCAGGAACTGGGCCTGGGTCGTCGGCTCGATACCTACCGGTTCACCGACGCCGAGATGCATGACGCGCTGGATCGGCTGCTCGGCGACGCTGAATTGCGCGGTCGGCTCGCCAGCGCGGCGGCCACGATCCAGGGGCGCGACGGCGTCCGCCAGGCGGCCGGCCTCATCGAGCAAACGGCAGCGACCAAGTAGCGCTGGCATAACGACGGTCAGTTCGACTCGCTGCGTGATCACCTGGCCAGCGGTCAGTTCAGTCGGGCCGGGCCGGACTTGTTGATCAAGGTCGGCAGACGCGCTGTATGAGGTCCTGCCAGCCCTGTGCGATCCTCTCCTCGGTCTGGGCGGCGGCTTCGGTGAGGTCGGACGCCGACAGGTAGAGCAGGAGGGGGCCGTCCAGGGCAGCGGTGAGCTGGACGGCCAGGACGTCGAGGTTGGCGGCGCCGAGGTGTATCTGCCCGAGCAGCATTCGGATGTGCATCTGGGAGATGGGCGTCTGTGATCCGGCTGGTACGGGTTGGCTGCCGTCCAGGGCGGCGCGGGCGATTTCGCGGTGCCCGATCAGGAAGCCGACTCGGGCCCGGCCGTAGGCGATCAGGCGGTCCAGCGGCGAAGCGCCCGGACCCAGCGGCGGCGGCCCGTACAGTACCTGCTCCTGGAAGGCCCGCTCGTCGTCGTCCAGTAGCGCCTGGAAGATCCCCGCGCGGGTGCCGAACCGGCGGAACACCGTCCCCTTGCCCAGGTCGGCCCGTTCGGCCAGCCCGTCCATGGTCAGTTTGTCCGCGCCCTGCTCGGCGAGCATCCCGCGCGCCGTGGCCAGCAGATGTAGCCGGTTGCGTACGGCGTCGGCGCGCTCGGCGCGCGGCGCTCCCACTGACAAAAGGGGCCGGTCCACGGGCCTGACTCTACCGCCCGGAATACTAAACGGGGTAAAGTCCGTTTATGCTCGCATGCGGCGCCACCGCCGGCAGCTATTTCCCCTGCGTAGGAGGATCAGCTATGAGCACGACCCACACATCAGACCGCTTCACCGCCCTGCCTGATGACCAGACGCTCGCCGCGACCGTCGTCGCTCTGGAAGAGCACGGATTCAGCGTCGAAGTCGCCGACGATCTCGACGCGGCGCGCCAGGCTGTTCTGGCCCGCCTCCCTGAGGGTTCCTCGGTGATGACCAACACCTCGGTGACACTGGCCGAGACCGGCATCGCGGACGCGATCAACGACGGCGGACCCTACGAATCGGTGCGCAACAAGATGATGGCGCTCGACTTCGCGACGCAACTGCCGGAGATGAAGGCGATCGCCGGGCAGCCCGATTACGCCCTCGGCAGCGTCCATGCGGTCACCCATGACGGAACGCTGGTCATCGCCTCGGCCTCGGGCAGCCAGCTCGCCTCCTACGCCTGGGGCGCCGCCAGCGTCATCTTCGTCGTCGGCGCGCAGAAGCTCGTTCCCACCCTGGCGGCGGCGCACGAGCGGATCTACCAGCACAGCCTGAAGCTCGAGGACGCCCGCGCGTACGCCGCCTACGGGCAGAACAGCTACGTCGGGAAGGTTCTGGAGATCCACCAGGAACAGCCCGGCCGCATCCACGTCGTCCTCATCCGGCAGCCGGCCGGCTTCTGACCGGCCTGGCCAGTTCCGCTGCCCGTCAGCCCGCACCAGGAGAACTCATGACGCGCCACGCTATGCGGCAGGAGCAAGAGCCGGCCATGGAGCCGGTGGACGAGGCGGTTGATCACGTCCGCGGCTCGCCCGCCGGCCGTCTGATCGTTGAGTACGGCGACTACGAGTGCCCGTACTCGCGGCAGGCGTTCCAGGCCATCGAACGCGTCGAGAGAGAACTGGGTGAGGGCGCCCGGTTCGCCTTCCGGCACTTCCCGCTGACCGGGATCCACCCGCACGCCTTGGCTGCGGCCGCCGCGGCCGAGGCCGCCGCGTTGCAGGGCCGGTTCTGGGACATGCATGAGACGCTGTTTCACCACCAGAAGGCGCTCGACGACGACGACCTGCGTCGGTATGCCGCCGACCTGGGGCTCGACGTCGCGCTGTTCGACCGCGACCGGGTCGGGGCCGGCGTACTGGGGCGTGTCCGCCGGGACGTGGAAAGCGGAATGGCGTCGGGTGAGGTGCGGGGTACCCCCACCCTGGTCATCGACGGCGCCGTGCACCGGGGAGCCTACGACGCGGCGACGCTGCTGGAGGCGCTGGCACCGAAGCGGGCAGGCAACGCGCCTGATTAAACCTTGAGCCCCGGGTGTGTCGGCCGCGATGTGGCGCTTGCGGCCGGTCATCTTTTTTCCCCTATGCCAGGGCCGGCATAGGGGAAAGAAGATCCAAGGGGGTTAACCGGCATCTGGTGGCGGACACGCGGCACTGCGCTCAGTGCCCGCCGACCAGGGGCGGTTCAGCGTTCCTCGGGCTATCCGAGGGTCCATTGCTGGTTGCTTTGGCCGTTGCAGGTCCACAGTTCGACGGCGGCGCCGTTGGCGGTGGACGCTCCGGTCACGTCGAGGCACAGGCCGGATTGGACCCCGGTGATGGTGCCGTTGGAGTTGACGTTCCATTGCTGGTTGGCGCCGCCGGTGCAGGCCCAGATATCGACCTTGGTGCCGGGGGTGGTCTGGTTGTTGAAGGCGTCCAGGCACTTGGTGCCGCCGTAGACGGTGAGCTGGCTGGAGGACCGGGTCCAGGTCTGGTTGGTGCCGCCGTTGCAGGTCCAGATCTCGGTGGCGGTGCCGTTGGCCTGTGAGGCGCCGGTGACGTCCAGGCACTTGCCCGACCCCACCCCGTGGATGGGACCGGTGAAACCGCCACCACCACCCGCTCCGTAACCGGCCGAGACGACATTGGCCTGGACAGCGTTATCGGCCGCATCCGTCGGATAGCCAGCGGTCATGACCCCTTCGAAGAAGGATCCGACGGATCCATTGCTGTTGTCGCCGCCGGTCCCCAGGACGATGGCCCCTTCCTGGTGCATGGGGGCATACCCGCCAAGGTTGGGAAGCGCTCCGTTGTACCAGGTGGTCAGGCCGCCCGATTGGGCGTTGCCTCCTTTGATGGCATATGTTGTTTGCCCGTTATTTTTCAGCAGGGCCGTGACATAGGCGCCGGAGTTTCCATGATTATTCGTGTCGGAGCCATTCGCCCCGGCGAAGAGCCCGTTTTCAAGATCTGCCTGGACCCAGGGACCAGATCCTGAACACGGAGCGAACCAGCACTCCGTGCCGAAGTTGATCGCGTCCATGTGGCCGTTACCGTTATCGCGGTTGTTCGTCTCGACGTTCCCGTAGTCGAAGCAGCACCGATTGTTCACATGCGTGCCGCTGGCCACCATGTACTCACCCTGCGGCTGGCCGCCGGTCGCGACGCCCGTCGTGCTGTCGTCCCGGTAGCCGACACCGGCCGACACGAAGACCCCGTAGACCGAATGACCACCGACTGTCACCGGCAGCGCGGCCGCGTTCGCGCCGACATCCTGTCCACCTGCCCCACCAGGTCCCTCGATGGTGAGGTTGTTGTGCTGCGGAGACTGGTCATAGATCTGCATGATGGTGCACGACGTGCCAGCGCAGAACGTATTTTGCGCTGCGGCGTTGGCGTAGCCGCCCGCGGTGAGCACTCCGATGTTGGTGGTCGCGGAATCCGACGCGCGCCTGACCTGGTAGAGAGAGCCGTTGTAAGCCGCGTATAGCGCTCGCACGGTGCTGTGTGCGGCGACGCAGGGGGTGCCGGCAGCAGCGTAGATGTCGCACGGGAGTGACACCGCGGCCTGCGATGTGCCGGCCGTACCGACCAAAATCCCGGCCGCCAGCGCAACTGTCGCGCCCGCGGACAGTAGTGCCTTTATTAAGTGTCGGAGTCGTGACCGACGCCTTGATTTCCGTACTGGGGTACGGGCCTACAGTGCGGGTGTGAGAGCTGGCGAGGTCGCGCGGCGCGCGGGCGTCAACGTCGAGACGCTGCGGTACTACGAGCGCCGCGGCCTGCTGCCCGAGCCGCCCCGGACGCCGAGCGGGCACCGGCGCTACGACGAGGATGCGGTGCGCTTTCTGCGCGCGATAAAAGATGTGCAGGCGACCGGCTTCACGCTCGCGGAGATCGAGGAGTACCTCCGCGCCGTGCAGCGCGGGCGGGTTCCCGCCCCCGAGGCCCTGCGGGTGCGGATGGCTGTGAAGATCGACGAGATTGACGGACGTATTGCGGCGCTGCGGCGGATGCGCGACGAACTCGCCCGGATAGTCGGCTGCGCGTGCGAGTCGCTGGATCACTGCACATGCGGCGCGGCTTACCTGGCCCGGCGTGGCCGCGAATCACCGGTACATCCGTCGCCGCTGCACGTCACCAACGGCGAGAGCGCGGGCAACACACTGCGGCAGACATCGCTCGGCGGCGCGGTCCTGCCCTGGCAGGACGTGTTGCACGAGGGGCCGGTGCCAGCCGGACCGCGGCGCGCGCTGCTGCGCACCCGGGCCGCTTTCCTTTCCGGCTGCGGCTGGGGCAGCAGGCCGGCGATCCTGTCCTCGCTGGAACGGCGCGACCGGCAACTCCTTGACGCCCTGCAGGACAGGCAGCAGGTGGTCTTGTGGTTCGAGCATGACCTGTACGACCAGCTCCAGCTCCTCGACGTCCTCGCACTGGCGGCCACGCCGACCGGGGCGGCCACGGCGGCCGCGGCGGCCGGGGCGGCCACGGCGGCCGCGGCGGCCGGGGCGCCCGAGCTGATCGTCGTCGGCTCGTTTCCAGGCCAGCCGTCGTTCCGCGGGCTCGGTGAGCTGACCGCAGATCAGCTTGAGACACTGTGGCCGGCGCGGGTAGCGGCAACACCGGACACGCTCGCCGCCGCCGCGGCGGCCTGGGATGCGCTCCGCAGTCCCGAGCCTTCCGCGCTGGTGGCATGCGCAGAGGCAGATGTTCCGCAGCTGCCTTTCCTGGGCCTGGCGCTGCGGCGGCTGCTGGAGGAGGTGCCGGCACTGCACGACGGCCTGGGCGGTACCGAGCGGCGGGCGCTGCAGGCCATCGCGGCGGGCGCGACGACGCCGGTGGCGGCGTACCGCGCCGCGCAGGACCTTGAGGCTGCGCCGTTCCTCGGCGATGCATGGTTCTACCGCACGCTCACGGACCTCGGCCGGCGGGCCGCACGCCTCATTGAGACGCAGGCCGGCGAGGAACTTCCTGCCGCCCCGCCGCTGGGCGACGCCCACGCCTTCGCCGCCCTGTCAATCAGGCTCACACGTACGGGCGAACAAGTGCTCCAGCAGAAGGCAGACCGCGTGAAGCTCCTCGGCGTCGACCGTTGGGTAGGCGGAACGCATATCACCGCCGACACCGGATGGCGATGGGACCCAGCCACGCAACTGCTCACCGAGCCTCCATGAGGTGGTGCTGCCGTCACTGGTCGCCGCTGCCTACGCCCCTCGGGCCCGCCATTGCACAACATCGCGTTCGGGGTCGGCCCGCATTGCCTTGGTGCCGCGCTGAGCCGGTTGTGGCTGGCGAGCGCGCTCGGGATATCGTTCGAAACGTTCCCCGCCGCGCGGCTGGCGGGCCGCCTGGAGTGGCAACCCGGAACGCTCTCGGTCGGACGGGAGATGGTACTGACGCTGCGCTAGCACCCTCAGATAACGCAGGCGCTGCGCTGACATCCTGGCCGCACGCTGACCGAGGGCGGCGGCGATCAGCACTGCGGTGCCCATGACGATGAAGAACACCGGGTAGGCATACAGCAGCCGCGGTGCGTGTGCCCCCAGCGCGGGCAGGTCCAGCAGGCCGGCCTCGACGAACGCCCACCAGGTCAGGAGCGTCTCGCTGCCGGGGCGGCGGTAGGCGTTGATGATGACCAGGACCATGGCCGCGCCCTCCACGGCCAGGGCGAGGCACATCGCCGCCCCAGGTGCGTGAGCGAACGGCCATACCGCCATAACGCCCGTGCCGCAGCCGACCAGGAACCAGCGGCCGGCGCCGCAACGCCACCCGCCCCGGGCCGCCAGCAGCGCGAATACCGCGAGCGTACCGGCCAGCTGAAGCGCGGCCAGGCACAATGCCTCCCAGGGGGAATGCTGGGCGGCCTGGGCCGCGAGCAGGACGGCGTACTCAACCGTCCAGATCAGCCAGGCCGCCGGATCGGGGTCGCTCGCCCGCCGCCAGGCATCCCGCAGATACGGAATATAGCCAGCGAGGCCGGTCAGCCCGGCCAGCAGGCCCCACGCCGCAGGCGTCATGAGGTGCCCCATGTGTGCACCCACTCCCGCATGAAAGGCGCCCTTCGGTAGCTGGCGCGCCAGCGACTTCCGCTGCCGGGAACTGCAGTACAAGCGTGCGCTGGCTGTGTTGCACTCGCCTTGATGGCTACCTTGCACCCCAGGTCACACGAGCAACCCGGGTGCGTTCAGGGCGCGGCCAGCCGGAGTCCAGGCGATAGTCAGGATCGGGCTCTGATTACTGAGGCCACATAGGACCGGCTCAGGGCGCAAACATTCAGGTCCCCGGTTCGGTGCTGATCTGAGCCGAGAGCGGGTTTCGTTATTCATGGAACAGGGAGGCGGCCCTCATCCAGTTCCCTCTGCAGTCGCGGGTTGCCAGCGGTGGCACGCAGACTACGAGGTGCGGCGGCCGAAGGCGGGGTCCATGGTCTCGATGCGTATCCGCGCCGACTCCGCCTCTGGCACTCCGAGCCGTTCGAAGATGTCCAGCGCCTGCCTAAATACAATCCGTGCAGCGTAGGGCCGCTGTGTGCTAAGCGTCGCTTCGGCGATTCCCTCGAGGATTTTGGCCTCCTCGTACGGGTCACCGATCTCCCTGGCCAGCCTGAGAGCGGTATGGTAATTATCAAACGCCTCGCCGTGCCGGCCAGATCCGCGACGCACGTCGGCTATCCCGCGAAGTGCGACCACCTGCTGGGCCAGGTTTCCGATCTCCTCGGCGATCAATCTGGCCTTCTGATGATAAATCAACGCCTCGTCGTGGCACTCCGCGCTCTGGTAAATGGCGCCGATGTCATTGAGCACGTCGGCTTCGTCTGGGAGATCACCGATGTCGCGGTATATGGAGAGTGCCCGTCGGTAGGCAGCAAGCCCTTCCTCGTAACTGCCCTTGTAATGGTGGACAGCTCCTATGTTATGATACAGGATCGCCGCGTTCTGCGGCCCGCCTATCTCACTAAATATCTCCAGTGACTTCTGATAGCCTTCAAGCGCGTCTCTATGATAGCCGAAATACAGTTGCATCCTGCCAAGATTATTGAGGGTCTTTGCCTCGCCTCGCCTGTCCCCGACGTCACGGTAAAGCGAAAGCGCGTCACGCAGGTGACCCATTGCGTCAGGGTAATGCCCAAGATGCCAGCAGGCGATCCCGGAGTGGCTCAACGTATTGGCCACGCCGTGCTGGTCCGCGGCGGCGCGGTATAGAAGCCTTGCTTCGTGGAAATAGGCCAGGGCCTCACGGGAACGTGCCGCGCGCTGGTGGGCCATGCCTATCTGGTCGAGGGCTTCGGCCTCGCCTCGCCGGTCGGCCAGTGACCGGTAGATCGCTGCGGCGTCCTCAGCTAGCGGAAGCGTTGCCTCGTGGCGGCCGGTCTGCTGGCTCACCTCGCTGAGCTCCAGTGACGCCTGCGCGATCCTGGCCGGATCTGCGAGGTCACGGCAGGCCTGGAGGGCCAGTGTGTGGGCCGCGATGGCCTCGTCCCAGTACGCCCTGATCTCCACGAAGCCGGCCAGCACGTGGGTGAGATCGGCGCACTTCCGCTTCCATTCGCGCCTGCCCGCGTGCTGAGCGGCCTGCAGGATGTTGCGCCACTCCGATTCCAGCCAGGCGGCCGCGTCTTCCTGTGTGCCTAATGCTGGGCTCGCGGCTGGCGGGTGGGTGACCGACACCGGCATCCGGCGCCGGAACGGTTGAATTACCCGGTCAGCCTGGTCGGCTGTGTGCAGGTAGTAGTCAAGGAGCCTGCCGACTGCCTGCCGCTGCTCAGGCTCGGGGTCCTCACGCCCGGCGCGCGCGGCCGCATATCCGCGGATGAGGTCGTGGAAACGGAACTGACCGGCTGGGGCGCGAGCCAGCAGGTGCTGATCGAGCAGGGCGGCGAGAGCTTTCTCTGCTTCGGCGAGGGTGCCGCCGCCCAGGGCAGCCGCCGCCTGCAGGCTGACATGAGTGCATGGGCTCACGCCCAGCCGCCGGAAGAGCCGCTGGTGATTGGGTTCCAGCGCCCCGTAGGACAGGTCGAATGCAGACATCACCTCCGGGCTCGCCGCGCCTGTGCCGCCCAGGCGAGCGGGAGACTGTGACAGTTCCTCGACCAGGTCGGCAAGCCTGGGCGGGCAGTCCTGCGCGAGCCTGCCCGCGGTGAGCTGGATTGCGAGCGGCAAGCGTCCGCACAGCCGCACGGCCGTGGCGACCTCACCCTCGTCGTGGGCACTACCTTTCCCCGCGATCCCCTGGAACAGCATGATCGCGTCGTCGACAGACAGCACGTCGAGGGTCAGCACGCGGGCGCCCTCGAGGTCGGGAAGGCTGCGCCGGGTAGTGATCAAGATCAGGCACCGGCCTGCCACCGGCAGGAGCGGGCGGATCTGGTCATGCCCGGCAGCGTCGTCGAGAATGACGACGGCGCGACGGCGGCTCAGCTGGGCTCGCCACAGCGCGGCGCGCTCGCCGATAGCGTCAGGTATCTGCGCAGCAGGCAAGTTCAGCATGAGGAGCAGGCGGTGCAGCGCCTCGGCCGGGTCGAGCGCCGGGCGCCCAGGGTCGTGGGTATGAAGGTTGAGGTAGAGCATCCCGTCCGGGTACTGCCCGGAGACAATGCGGGCGGCGTGCACCGCCAGGGCGGTCTTCCCCACCCCGGGCATGCCCTCGATCACGCTGATCCGGGGAGGATCGTCGTCCTCACGGGTGAGCAGCCCGAGTTCCTCGCTGCGGCCCACGAACTCCACCGTCTCGGGCGGAAGCGTGTCTGGCCGTGATGCCCGGCCAAGACGTGGGTCGGTGAGCCTCACGGCCAGCTGGGGGTCACCCCGCAGGATGCGCTGATGGAGTTCGTACAGCATTCGCCCCGGTTCTGTACCCTGCTCATCGATAAGGCGGCTGCGGGTATCCCGGTAGAGGCTGAGTGCGTCGCCCGGCCTGCCGCTCCCGTACAGGGCCGCCATCTGGTGAGCGATGAACGTCTCGTCCAGCGGGTACTGAGCCAGCAGGTGGCGAAGCTCACCGACCAGGTCGGCATGCCGGCCAAGCTCCAGCTCACACTCGACGCGCTTCAGGATGGCCGCCCGGCGCTCCTCTTCGAGGCTGTCACGCATCCGCGCCACCCAGTCGCCGCGGATCCCGGCCAGCGCCTGGCCACGCCATAGGCTGTCCGCCTCGCGCAGCAGCACGGCCGCCTGGTCATAGTCGCTGCTCGCGATGAGGGCATCCGCTTGCCGGCGCAACCGGCGGAACTGATGCAAGTCGACTGCCTCAGGATCGACATCGAGCACGTAGCCTCGGGCGCGCCCCGACAGCAGGACGCTATCGCCAACGGCCTGCCGGAGCGACGCTCGAAGCCTGGCGATGTAGACCGAGAGACTCTCGCGGGCCTTGGGCGGAGGCCGCGTATCCCACAGCCGGTCAATGAGCGCCTCGGTCGGCACTATTGTGCGCGGCGTCAACAGGAGGATGGCCAGGACACCTCGCGCCCTGGTCGGCCCAAGATCACGTTGCTGCTTAGCCGACCAAAGCTCAATCGGCCCGAGCACCCGAAATTCCATGATCGCCTTGCATCTTCTACCACCTGCGGGCAAGCTCGCAGCTGGTACTCGAAAGGGGCGTGCAGAAACCCTCCACTTGCGTTGATACCCGTTATGGCACTTCTCACTCGAACCTTGGGAGAAACAAACGGGAGCGAAGAAGTGATCACGCTCCGCCGGTCCGCAGATAATGCAATTTTCACTGCAGGTTTCACAATGCCGCCCCATCCGTCGGCCTGAAATGCCCATATAGAACGGCCGTCTGCCCGCAATGCCGTACAGAAGGCGCATTGGTGTGGTGACTGAGACTGACGACAGCTGGTAATGGTGTGAGTGATAGCCGGTTCCTGTACGGGCTAGCGTGGCGCGACAGGCCAGCGGGACGACCGTTGCTACAGGGATCTAGGAGGCTCCGGTAGAAGAAAGTGCCAGACAGTGGTTCCTGCAGCGCGAGTGGCGCGGCTCCTGGCGAAACGGCACAACTCCTGGCAAATCAGCACGACTTCTGGCAAACGGCACGGCAAAACGGCGCGGCTCCGGGCAAATGGCACGGCTCCTGGCAAAACGGTACGACCCCTGGCAAAACGGCGCGACTCCAGGCGAGCCGCAGCGGATACCAAGCACCGCTGGCAGAACGCCGCACGAATCTATCCGAATGCCACATCCCGGGATGGATGGTGGTGTAGCTTCTCCCTCTTAGAGGGGCCGATGTCCATTTAACCAATGAGGGGATCTTCTCAATGAAGACTCAGAGGTCATTGTGGCATGTCATCATGCGGACCTGCGGATTGCGCAGCGCTCGCCGTGAACCCTCGACGGGGACTGTTCGCGTCCGGGCGACGCGCGGGATTCTCGTTCTAGCTCTCGCGCTGGGCGGTCTCGGCGCCGCAGTAGTGGCATTGCCGGGGCACGGCGGCACTGGCCGTGTGCCTGCGAGTTCACATCATCCGGCGGATAGCCCTGCTGCTTCGACGGGCGCCAACTCGACGACTGCGTTCTATATGGCACCTAGGCCCTGGATGTATTAAACCCTGGGTCTGGTCAGGCGACATGGCGGCGTTTCGGCCTGTTTTCCATTCCGGCTGAACGATGGTCGGCATATCCAAACGGCATGATATTCAGCGGCACGATAGTTTGTCCTTTCCGCTGTTTAAAGCTGCCGGGTACCACGGCGCCGATCGTGACAACCTGACCGGTTAAGCGGGTCGGCTGAGCGGGTGAGTGGACACCGGTGCTGGCCAGCAGGGTCTGGTAGAACCGCAGGTGCTGCGCGGCCGCGGCCGCCCAGGTATAGCGAGCCGCGAGCCGCGAGCCTGCCGCACGCAGGGCTGGGTCCCGGGTGCGCAGGCCCGGTGGTCGTGCCAGTCGTCATCACCATCTGGGTGACGCCGTCCAGCCCCACTGCGGCCTCGGCGACCTCGGCCAGCTGCGCCGGGGTCTTCGCCGCGATGGTCGCGCCCTCGCGGAGCGACTCCTCGATGGTGCAGAACCGGCACCTTTGGTCCTCGGCGTACCGGATACAGGTCTGCACCACGGTGGTGGCCAGCGAAGGTGCCGCCGAACACGCGGGGACCAGTTCGCCGTCCCCGGTGACGGCGCTGAGCTCGGCGAATTCGCCCGCGTAGTCGCCCCAGGGCTGGTCGCTGGCGAACGGTCATCAGCAGCTAAAGTCCGGACCCAGGGGCAACCTCAGGCCCCCCTCCGGCGTCTTGGGTGTTGGCAACACGCCATAACTCCCCGAGGCAGATGGATGAGCGATGAAATCGAGCTGCAAGCGCACGTTAATGGCGGTCAGTCTGGTTGCGGCCGTCCTGGTGGCCGCCACCAGCGCCGTAACCGCACAGGCGGCTCCGGCCGCCGCGGCGGCCGGCATCTGCACGTCGTCCTCTCATCAGGCACTGGCCGCCCGGCTTTCCGGCGACATCCCGGCGGCCCTACGCTCCCGGTCATCGATCGTCTCGGTAACGGTTGCGGACATCCGCACCGGAGTCGTCTGCCGGCTCCAGGAAGGGCGGCGGTTCGACTCGGCCAGCGTCGTGAAGGTGACCATCCTTGGCGCGCTGCTGCGCAAGGCACTGGAGCAGCACCGATACCTGACATCAGCCGAGGTGAGCCTGACGACCGCGATGATCACCCGGTCGGACAACAACGCGGCCTCCGCGCTGTGGGCCCGGGTAGGCCGGTCCAGCCTGCAGCACTTCCTCAACCTCGCGAGGATGACCGAGACCGTGCTCGGCCCCGGCGGGTACTGGGGCCTGACGCAGATCACCGCGCGTGACGAACTGACCCTGCTGAGGGTGCTGATGACCGTCAACTCCGTGCTGGACACCCCGTCACGCCGGTACGCGCTCGGACTGATGTCCCGCGTCATCGCCTCGCAGCGATGGGGGGTCCCGGCCGGGACCCCCGCCGGGGTGATAGTGCACGTGAAGAACGGCTGGCTGCCCCGCCCCACCTACGGCTGGCGTATCCACAGCATCGGCAGCTTCTCTGGTCTTGGCCGCGACTACATGATTGTCGTTCTGTCCGAGAACAACCCGACCATGGCATACGGGATCCGGACGGTGGAGAACGTCGCCCGGGTCATCCACCGCGACCTGAACGCGGGCCTGCCCGCGGTGGTCGGGCTATCCGCGCCCTCCCCGGCGTGGGGGACGCCCGACGAGCGGATTCCGCCGCTCCCGAGCATTCCCTGACCTCGGGGTCACTGTCATATGCGGTCCGTACCATCAGGGCTGTGGTCACACGCTACGACGTCTCGGCCGTGCCGCCGCAAGGCGGTTATGTGGCCAAGCAGTGCCCGGTTCGCGCGCAATGGGACGCTGTCCGGCCATGCGACCCGCTGCCTGCGTCGCGGCTGGTCGAGCGCCGGTTCACGCGTGGCCGGCAGTTCGAGGCCGAGGTGGCCGCCCGGCTTGTGGCCTTGCATCCGGACGCACATATGGTGGCCGGTGAGGACCGGGCCGAGCGTGAGGTAGCGACGCTCGGTGCGATGCAGGCGGGGGCGCCTGTCATCGTGGGGGGACGCCTGCCCGCCGATCTCGCCGGACGGCGGGTGGGCGAACCCGACCTCCTGGTCGCCGCGTCGGGCCGTTCCTGCTACCGGCCGGTGGACATCAAGCACCACCGCTGCCTGGACGCCGGTCCTGGTGGCCTGCCAGCGCGTTGTTCGCCACTGGACCGCCTGGTCTGGGAGGCGGCGGAGGTAGATCCGGGTTCGTCGGCCCGCAAACGCAAGGACGACCTGCTCCAGCTCGCCCACTACCAGCGCATGCTGGAAGCCGCGGGCATGGCTCCTGCGGTGGGCCGCCTGGGCGGCATCATCGGCGTCGACGGCGTCGTCACCTGGTATGACCTGGACGCCCCGATCTGGCTGACCCCGTCGGCGGGTGGCCGGCCGAGGCGGCGCTCGACCATGGAGGTGTACGACTTCGAGTTCGGCTTCCGCCTGGACATCCTCGCCGTCGCCGCCGGGCACCAAGCCGATCCCGGGGTCGCGCTGCTGGTGGTTCCGGTGCGGATTGGTGAGTGCGCGGAGTGCCCCTGGTGGTCGTGGTGCGGTCCGCAGCTGGAGGCTGGTTCCGGTGATGTGAGCCTGCTGCCCCGGATGGGCTGGCGGGCGTGGCGCATCCATCGCGATCATGGGGTGACCGACCGGGCCGCGCTGGCCTCGCTCGACCACTGGACCGCCGCCTTGGTCGCTGCCCATGTCGACCTGCGGCCTATCACCTCGGCGCTCGGAACCGTGCCGGATAACACGCAGGTGTCGGCCATTGTCGGAGAGCGGAAGCGAGCACAGCTGGCCCGCCTCGCGGGCGCGGGCATCCACACGCTGGGCGATGCCCGGGCGCTCTGCTTGCGCACGGCGGCCTACTGCGACCAGCCGATGCGGGGCCTTCCTGAGCAGATTGACCGTGCCCGTGCCGCCCTGGGCAGCTCGCCCGCCTACCGGCGCCGCGGCGTGGCCCGGGTCCAGGTGCCCCGCGGCGGCGTCGAAGTCGATATCGACATGGAGAACGTCGAGGAAGGGGTCTACCTCTGGGGTGCCTTGGTCACCGACCGGTCAGGCCAGGACGCTGTGCCGGTCGGCTATCGCCCGTTCTGCACATGGGATCCGATGACCAGGCACGCCGAAGCCGCGTTGTTCGCCGAATTCTGGAAGTGGCTGACCGGGCTGCGCCGGGACGCGGCGGCCGCGGGCCTCGCCTTTCGCGCCTACTGCTACCACGCGGCGGCCGAGAACACTCAGATGCGGCGCATCGCCGCTGCCGCCGGCGTGCAGAACCCGGTCGCCGCCTTCACCGGGTCCGGAGAATGGGTAGACCTGCTCCGCGTGTTCGAAACCCAGCTCCTCACCGGCTCCTCGGCTGGGCTCAAGCGCGTGGCCCCGCTATGCAGCTTCACCTGGGACGTCGAGGACCCCGGGGGCGGCGAGTCAATGATCCGCTATGACCAGGCCGTCAATTCCGGCGAACCCCTCGCGGCACGCTCCGCCCGCGACTGGCTCCTCGCCTATAACCGCAACGACGTTGAGGCGACACGTGACCTACGTGAATGGCTTGACCGAGAGGCCACCAGCTACCCGTCGGTCGAAGACCTTGGATCATGATGAAAGGACATCTGCAGGTGGATGAGAGAGCAGCGGAGACCTCGGCGGTCGCGGGGACGCGGTTGCGGATAGTCATCGATGACCTGTCCGGTCCTGAGATCGCGGAGTTCCTCGGTGAGCACATCGCCGAGATGAGGGCGATTAGCCCGCCAGAGAGCAAGCACGCGCTCGACCTCGATGGGCTGCGCAGGCCTGAGGTCACGTTCTGGTCGGTGGTTGATGGCAATGTCCTGGTCGGTTGCGGGGCGATCAAGGCGCTCGACGCCGGCCACGCGGAAATAAAGTCGATGCGCACGGCACCGTCGCATCAGAAACGCGGAGTGGCATCAGTACTGTTGCCGCACATATTGGCGGAAGCCAGGCAAATGGGATTCTCACAGGTGAGCCTGGAAACCGGATCGGCCGAGTTCTTCGCGCCCGCACACCGGCTGTACGCGAAATTTGGGTTTGTGCGCTGCGGTCCTTTTGCGGATTACCAGGAGGATCCCCATAGCGTGTTCATGACGCGGGCACTGTAAGCGGCCGAGCCGCGAGGAGCCCTTGCACAGCAGGCTCGGCGGCCTGAGCAGGCTCGGTGGACGCGGCTACTGCCTGTTGTGGACGGCTGGGACCTGCAGTAGGTCCTCCGCTCGCCGCAGCAGGGCGCCGAAGTTGGCTTGCAGCTGCGACAGCGCGGTCAGGTTCTGCGTGACGAGGACCCCCGAAGCGGTTCAAAGGTTGCATGCCGAGCGAAGGTTGCTTGATCGCGACATCTTCCGCAGACCGACGGTCGAGCCATTGCGCCGCCGTCATCGCCAGTGACTCCGGGAACGATCGCTGCCGCCTGCTAGCGAATGACAAGATTAAGGTAAAGCTGGCCCCTACATAATCAGTGATGTACCTGGGTGTCCTTACGTACCCAAGGGCTGATCATCGATACCACCGCCGCAACGAGCCGCGGCTCCCGGGCCGGTGCTCAGGTGCCGCCGCGGAAGGGGGGCCTGACGTGCAGGATCAGCACTCATGCTGACGGTCCAGCGGCCCGCGGCTGTCCCGGTCCTGACCTTCGCGGCCGAGCCGGGCGGCGCACCACCGTCCGTGCTGTGCGCCGGCGCCGCCGGTGACTTCGCCAGCAGGCCCGTCGGCGGCGATCCGATGCTCGTCCTGCGTCGCCGCGCTGACGTGTTGCGCTCTCTGTCCGACACGACCCATTTCGGCATGGCAGGCGTTACCGAATCCGGGGAATTGCGCGGGTGTCCGCTGACCGGGGCGGAGATGCAATCGGCGGACGGGGGGTTACTGAATATGGACCCGCCGCCGCTGCGTGAGTACCGGCAGCGGCTCAACGGCCTGTTCACTCACCGCGCCGCCGAAGCGACTCGCCCGGCCATCCACGCGATCGCTGCGGACCTCTCTGCGTCACTGGGTGCCCGCCACGCCGCGTCACTGAGTGGCCGCGTCGCGGACGCCATTACGGGGTTCGCGGAGCCGTTCACCGCAGAGGCGGTCTGCGGGGCCATGGGCATTCCCAGGCGGGACTGGGAACGGGTCCTGGAGTTCTCGCGGGTCGCCTTCGCCGTGGTCCCCAGCGCGGCGGCGGTATCCGAAGTGGCCACGGCGTGGGAGGACTTGTACAGCTACTACGAATCGATGGTCGCCGCGAAGCGGGCCCGGCCCGACGGGGCGTTGACGTCGCAGATGATCCGTGCGCTGGACGGCTTCACCACCAGTCAGGTCGCGCACGTCATCGCCACCGTAAGCAACGGCTTCGGCGCTGTGCTCCCAGTCCTCGCCACCGCCCTCTCGGAAGTGGCGCAACAGCCTCATGTCATCGACGCTGCCTTGAGAGGTGAACGGTCCTGGGCCTCAGTCGCCGCGCATCTGCTGAGCCACCGGACACTGTTCCCGGTCGCCCTTCCGCGCATAGCCCTGGCGGACACCTGGCTGGGCAGCCGGCTCATCAGCCAGGGCACGGTGGTGCTGCCATCACTGGTCGCCGCCGCCCACGACCCCTCTGGCCCGCCCCCACGGAACATCGCGTTCGGGGCTGGCCCTCATTTCTGTCCCGGTGCCGCGCTGACCCGGTTGTGGCTGGCGAGCGCGCTCGGAATATTTTTCGAAACGTTCCCCGCCGCGCGGCTGGCGGGCAGCCTGGAGTGGCAACCCGGAACGCTCTCGATGCCGCGGGAGATAGTACTGGCGCTGCACTGACACCCCGGCCGCGTGCTCACCGAGAGCGGCAGCCATCAGCACATGCGTAGGACCATACTCGGGCACGATGAGGCTAGTGGATGCCCAACTGTGCGGCCATGGCATGCTGGACGAGGGTCATCAAGGTCGTCTTGGCCGATTCCCGCTCTCGCGCGTCGCAATTGATGACCGGCACGTCCTGGCTCACCGACAAT
>Ga0137392_10000160_pt1 | contig 30828 bp, 24 predicted proteins | sample 15con2h34AmetaG_FD_101394 | JGI IMG/M metagenome (GOLD analysis project Ga0137392, IMG submission 101394) | Vadose zone soil microbial communities from Angelo Coast Range Reserve, California, USA - 15con2h3.4A metaG | ecosystem: Environmental > Terrestrial > Soil > Vadose zone > Saprolite... | reverse complement strand
GGTGAGCGCTGCAAACCGCTGCTGGATTTCTTGAACATGCTGACGGAAGCTGTGTTTGGTGTCGTCACCATCCTGATGCGCCTCGCGCCATTCGGAGCATTTGGAGCGCTGGCGTTCACGATCGGCAAGTACGGCATTGCGTCGCTGGGTCCGCTCATCAGGTTGATTGGCACGTTTTATGCCACTGCATTTCTATTCGTTTTCCTTGTGCTCGGTCTGATCGCGCGCGTGAGCGGATTCGGAATCCTGAGGTTTCTGGCGTACATCAAGGAAGAGGTTCTTCTGGTGCTGGCGGTCAGCTCGTCGGAGCCGGCCATGCCGACGTTAATGGCCAAACTGGAAAGGCTGGGATGTTCGAAGGGGCTTGTGGGGCTGGTCGTTCCCACGGGATACACCTTTAACACCGACGGCACGAGCATGTACATGACGATGGCGGCACTGTTTGTGGCGCAAGCCACGAACACGCCGCTGACGCTGACCCAGCAACTGACGATTCTGGCGGTGGCGGTGCTGACGTCGAAAGGCGCCAGCGGCGTGCAAGGCGCTGCTTTTGTCGCGCTAGTGGCGACGATGAAGGTTATCCCGACGATACCGGTGGCGGGAATGGCGCTGATTCTGGGGATCGACCGGTTCATGAGCATGGCCCGCGCGGCGGTGAATATGATCGGTAATGGAGTCGCCACCGTGGTCGTGTCGCGCTGGGAAAAAGAAGTGTCCGCCGAGACGCTGAAAAAGAATCTGGCGTGACGGAAAAGCCGGACGCAGGGCACTGTACCTTGATCCGTCGGGGCATGGCAGGAAGCCCAGTGAATTGAGAATCGGAGCGGCGGAGTGCAATGGCTGAGCGATTTGACATCGTGGTGGCGGGCGCGGGACACAACAGCTTGATCGCGGCGGCGTATCTGGCTAAGGCAGGCTATCGCTGCTTGATGTTGGAAGGCCGGCCGACCGTCGGCGGCGGAGTGAAGTCCGCGCACTTGACTTTGCGCGGATTTACACACGACGTTTGCTCTTCGGCGCACAACGGAATCCATGGAAACCCGATCTTGCGCGACAACGAACTCAAGCTCGGCGATTATGGTCTCGAGTACATCTATCCCGACCCTGTTTTTCATATGCCGTTTTCCGACGGCAGTTACCTGACGCAGTGGCGCGACCTCGAGCGCACGTGCGAGGAATTTGCGAAGTTCTCCAAGAAGGACGGATTCGCTTACCGGCGAATGATCGCGGAATACGAAACCGTCAAGCCGCTCTTGAATGCCGTGACGTTTACGCCGATTGGGCTTGGGAAGAGCATCAACGACCGTTTGGCCGAACATCCGCGCGGAAAGCTGTGGCAGCGCCGCCTGGCGATGTCGGCGTGGGAAATTCTTCGCGACACTTTCGAAGACGATCACTGCCGCGCGTTCATGATGGGCTGTCCCTATTCGCTCCAACCGGTGCAGGATCCCATGACGGGCCGGGCCGCTTACATTCCGCTACACCAGCAGAGAGAGAGCCGGCCGCTTCCAAAAGGAGGCTCGGGCGCCCTGACGGAGGCGTTGTCGCACTTCATCGAGGCACATGGCGGTGTGATCCTCGCGAACAAATGGATCAAAGCGCTGATCGTTGAAAACGGGAAGTGCACGGGAGTGGAATGCGAGGATGGCAGCTCGTATCGCGCGGAAAAAGCCGTGTTATCGACAATTCACATCAAGCAGCTTGTCGATATGGCGCCGCGCGAGTTGTGGGGACAGGATTTTATCGACGGAGTGGATACGTGGAAGGCCGGCCTCACGCTCTTTGCGACAAATTACGCCACGAGCGAGCCGCCGAGGTATGCGGTCCCCGGCGGCACGCTTTCGCCGGTGCACTCGGGGCTGATGATCAGCGCAGACCGGGCGCTGCGCATGAGCGTGGACTATGCGAGCGGTACGGTCAACCTCCAGGATCCGCCGCTGCACGTGATTTGCTGCAGCCTCGCCGATCCTACGCGCGCTCCCGCGGGCATGCACACGGTGAAAATTGTCGCGTACCAGCCGTATGAACTGAGGGAGGGGCCGCAGCATTGGGACGCCATTAAGGAACAAGTTTCCGACGCCAATTTGAAATACCTGCGGCGGTTCTCGCCAAATTTGACCGACGATAAGATTCTGGCGAGGACGATAGAAAGCCCTCTGGATTTGGAACGCATGAATCCTCATAACTGGCACGGAAGTTGTCATGCGGGCGGGTCCGGCCCGGCGCAATCCGGGGCGATGCGCCCAGTGCCTGGATACGCGCAGCACCGGATGCCCATTGCGGGTCTGTATCAAACGGGAGCGACGACCCATCCCGGCGGATCGGTTACCGGCGGCGCGGGGCGAAATGCGGCGACGGTCATGCTGAAGGATTTCGGGACGAGCATCGAGGAAGTCGTAAACAAGAAAGCGTAAGAGTTTGTTCGAGAGAGGCGTGCCCATGAGCAAAATCAGCCGGCGGGGATTCGTGAAGACAGCGGCGCTCGCACCACTTGCGGCTACGCCTTTTTCCATTGGCCAACAAGCGTCCAACGAAGATCGGTTTGACATCGTGGTAGCGGGCGCGGGGCACAACAGCATGATCGCGGCCGCGTACTTGGCGAAAGCCGGCTATCGCTGCCTGCTCTTGGAGGGAAGGCCCATCGTCGGAGGCGGCGTAAAGACGGCATCATTGACGCTCAAGGGATTCAAGGACGACGTGTGTTCAACCGCGCATACGTTTTTGCTCGACAACCCCATGATCAAGAACGATGAGCTCAAGCTCCGCGACTACGGGCTCGAGTATGTCGATCCCGATCCCATCTTTCACATTCCCTTTGCCGACGGCTCCTATCTGACCCAGTGGCGGGACCTCGACCGCACCTGCGCGGAGTTCGCGAAGTTCTCGAAAAAGGATGCGGCAGCGTACCGGAAAATGCTTGCGGAATTTGATGCGGTTAAACCGATCTTGATGGGAACCAGCTTCACACCGATTGGATTTGGGAAACCGTTGAACGATCAACTGGCGCAGCAGCCGCGCGGCAAGCTGTGGCAGCGGCGGTTCGCGATGTCCGCCTGGGAAATCATTCGTGACGCATTCGAGGAAGAGCACTGCCGCGCGTTCATGCTCTATATGTCCCACTTGGCCGCTGAGCCGCCGGATGCGCCGATGACGGGGCGTTTGGCGTACGGTACAGCGCGCCAGCAACACTCCGGACGCCCGTTCCCCAAGGGCGGTTCGGGAGTGTTGACGCAGGCGCTGGCGCGGTTCATCGAGGCGCACAACGGCGTGCTGCTGACGAACAAATGGGTGAAGCGGCTGATTGTGGAGAACGGGAAATGCGTGGGCGTGGAATGCAGCGACGGAACCTCGTACCGCGCGGGAAAGGCGGTTGTCTCGACCATTCACATCAAGCACCTGGTGGACATGGCTCCCCGCGAGCTGTGGGGTCAGGATTTCGTCGATGGCGTAGACACTTGGCAGGCGGAACATGCCATGTTCGTTACGCATTACGCGACTTCGGAGCCGCCGAAGTTTGCCGGCGATGGTGGCACGCTCTCGCCGGTGGAAGCGGGCATCCTGGTTTCGCCGGAGCGGGCGCTGCGCTTTGCGTACGACGATGCCAGAGGCGTAGTCAATCTGGAAGATCCGCCGATGCAGATCATCTGCTGTAGCGTCGCCGATCCGACGCGCGCTCCGGCGGGGATGCACACTCTGAAAATTATCGGCTGGCAACCTTACGAGCTGAAGGAAGGGCCGGAGCACTGGGACAAGATCAAGAATGAAGTTTCCGACGCTTACCTCAAATATTTGCGGCTTTATGCGCCGAATTTGACGGACGACAAGATTCTGGCGCGATTTGTCGAAAGCCCTCTTGACCTGGAGCGCATGAATCCGCACTTCTGGCACGGGAGTGCGCATGCGGGGGCGCAGAGCGCATCGCAAGTAGGACCGATGCGCCCGATGCCCGGCTGGGCGCAGCACCGTATGCCGATTCCGGGCTTGTACCAAACGGGCGCGACGACGTTTCCGGGCGGATCTGTAACAGGAGCGCCGGGCCGAAACGCGGCGACGGTGATGCTTAAGGATTTCGGGACCAGCATCGAGGAAGTGGTGGGCAAGAAGGCGTAGTTGGAGCGCAGCAGAACGGCAGATTCAGATTTGCGAGGCCAGCCGGTGATAAAAAAAATGACATGGATCGCACTCGCTGTGATGGCAGCCGCGCTGGCAGCAGTTCTGCTCTTTGCCGCCGGCCTTACCGCTCAACTGGCGGCGTCACCGCAAGCGGCGAAGCAAATGGTCCCGGACAACCCGTCGGAACATACTCCTCCAGTCCAGCCCATCCCTTATAGCCACAAGAAACATCTTTCTCTGGGCTTGGATTGCAAGGATTGCCACACAAATCCCGAACCTCGCAAGTTGATGACTTTTCCCGACACCGGCAAATGCCTGCTGTGCCACGCGACGGTCGCGAAGGACACGCCTGCCATTCAGAAGCTCGCCGCGTTTGCCAAATCCAAGCAGGCCATTCCGTGGGTGCGCGTTTACACCGTGCTGCCCGGCGTGGCGTGGAATCACCGCGCCCATCTGGAGGCGGGAGTAAAATGCGAGACGTGCCACGGCCAGGTTCGGGAGATGGAGGCGATGTCCGAAGTGACTAGTGTGACGACAATGTACAGCTGCCTGCATTGCCACGAAATGAATCAAGCCAAGACCGGTTGCGACACTTGCCACAAACATTGATTCGGCGGAGAATTTTTTGGAAGGAAGGCCATTGGCGATGCCCATCGAAATTGAAGTCAACGGCAAACGGTATCCCGTCAACTACCCTCCCGACACGCCTCTTTTGTACGTGCTGCGCGATGAACTCCATTTGACCGGGACGAAGTACGGCTGCGGGGAAGGCCAGTGCGGCGCGTGCACCGTACTGCTCGGTGGGGCGCCGCGACGCTCGTGCCAAATCCCGGCGAGCGCGGCCGTTGGAAAGCCGGTCACAACCATCGAAGGTCTTGAAAAAGATGGACGCTTGCATCCCGTGCAGCAGGCGTTTCTCGACGCGGGCGCGTTCCAATGCGCTTACTGCGCCACGGGAATGATCATGAGCAGCGTCGGCCTGCTGCAAACAAATGCAAATCCAAGTCCGGCGGAAATCGTGCAATTTTTGCAAGGCAATGTGTGCCGTTGCGGCACGCATCCTCGCATCATGGAGGCCGTGCGTCACGCGGCAAAAATGATGCAGGAGTCCGGGCGATGAGTAACGTCGAAGGAAAATCTGTCCTCGAGCCGGAGCGCTACGAATTCCGCGCTGCTCCCATCCATCAATTCGACTTGGCACGCCGCGACTTTTTCAAGATTCTCGGCGCGGGCATTGCCGTCTTCGCCGTCGCCAAGGATGCGCTCGGCGCGCAGGAAACGGCGCCCGGGCATCGGAGTTTTCACAATGAAGAACTGCCGAAGGAGATTGGCGCGTGGTTGCACGTCGGCGAAGACGGCACAGTGACCGGTTTCACAGGCAAGGCCGAAATCGGGCAGAACATTCGCACGGCCCTGGCGCAAACCATCGCCGATGAACTGCGCGTGCCGTTCGAAAGCGTTCGCATGGTGACGGCGGACACGGCGCTGACACCGTTTGACGCGGGAACGTTTGGGAGCCGAACGACACCCACCATCACGCCGCAATTGCGGCGCGTAGCCGCCGCGGCTCGCGACATTCTTGTTCAGGCGGCGGCGAAAGAATGGAATATCGCGCCGGAAGGATTGACTGCTGCCGACGCGAAAGTCACCGATCCGGCGTCAGGCCGTTCGCTGAAATATTCGGAACTCGCGCGTGGCAAGATGCTCGCGCAGAATCTCCCCGCCGAAGATCCCACCACGCCCGCAGCGCAATGGACGGTCGCAGGAAAACCGGTTCCTAAGGTTGACGGCCGCTCGTTCGTGACGGGACGCCACCAGTACGCCACCGATATTTGGCTTCCGGGAATGCTTTACGGCAAAGTCCTGCGGCCGCCGTCGTTCGGCGCGACGCTTACTTCTTACGGTGACACGGCCGCGAAGGCCATGTCGGGCGTGTTCATCGTGCGAGATGGAGATTTTGTCGGCGTCGCCGCGCCGAGTGCGCACGAAGCCCAAAGCGCTCTCGATGCGATTCGCGCCCAATGGAAAGAAGTGCCGCAGATTTCGAGTAAGGAGATCTTTTCGTATCTCAAGCAGAACGCTGTTGCGAAGACGGACGATCGTTTCCGCAAGCAAAAAGGTTCGGTGGAAGAGGGGCTGGCAAGCGCGGCGCACCGGCTCGACGCGACTTACACCGTGGCGTACATCGCGCATGCGCCGCTGGAGCCGCGCGCGGCCGTGGCACAGTGGGCCGATGGGAAACTCACGGTCTGGACAGGCACGCAGCGGCCATTCGCCAACCGCGACGAACTTGCGGATGTTTTCCATATGCCGGAGAGCAGCGTGCGCGTGATTGTGCCGGATACTGGCTCGGCGTATGGAGGAAAACACACCAGCGATGCCGCCATCGAAGCCGCTCGCCTGGCGCGCGCCGCTGGGCGTCCTGTGAAAGTGGTTTGGACGCGCGAGGAAGAATTCACCTGGGCATATTTCCGGCCCGCGGGTGTCATCGAAATCAAGAGCGCCATTTCCAGCGACGGCGCGCTGACGGCGTGGGAATTTCACAATTACCATTCCGGAAGCTCGGGCATCGAGACTCCTTATGTCGTCGCGAACCAGCGAACGGAATATCATGCCGTTCCGCTGGTCCTGAGAAGTGGCTCCTATCGCGGGCTGGCGGCGACGGCCAACCACTTCGCGCGCGAAACGCACATGGATGCGCTGGCGCGGGCGGCGAAGATGGACCCGCTGGAATTTCGCATGAAGAATCTTTCCAATCCGCGCATGCGCGCGGTGTTGGAGGCGGCAGCGAAGTCCTTCGGGTGGCCGCGCAAGAAAACGCAAGAGGGGCAAGGATTTGGTGTGGCATGCGGCGACGAGAAGGGCAGTTATGTGGCGACCTTTGCGGAAGTAGCGGTGGACAAGGCTACGGGCGCCGTGCGAGTCGTGCGCATGGTTGAAGCGTTCGAATGCGGCGCCATCGTCAACCCCGATGGTTTGAGCAACCAAGTGGTCGGCGCGATGATTCAGGGACTGGGGGGCGCGCTGTTCGAGGCCATCGAATTTGAGAACGGCCGCATCTCGAATCCGCATTTCGCGAGCTATCGCCTGCCGCGCTTCCGCGACGTGCCGGAAATCGAGGCGATCCTGCTCGATCGGAAAGATATTCCTTCGGCGGGCGCCGGCGAGACGCCGATCATGGCCGTGGCACCGGCGATCGGCAACGCCATCTTTGACGCCACTGGCGCGCGCCTCCGTGACTTGCCCCTTGTTCCCAACGGACTTCGTTCCAAGTAGCTTTCCGTTTGCAGCACACGCCGCATTTGCTCTTGCCAGCGCTCTCCTCGCTGGCGATAAACTGTAAGAAGCCCAACCGAAAGACAGGTTTCCGGAAGCTGGTTCAACACAAAAAGAAGGGACCTTGGCATGAGAAAGTTCGTCCCGATTCTAGGAATCTCCGCCGCGCTATTGTTTGGCGCGGGCTGCAAGCAGCAGCTGAGCGACAACGAGGCTATCCGCGCCGGCATCCTGCAGCACCTCAACGGCGTGGGCACCCTCAATATGAGCGCCATGGAAATGGATATCCGAACCGTTTCCATCAATGGCAATCAAGCGAACGCCGAGGTGGAATTCCGGCCGAAGACCGGCGCGCCTCCCGGAGCGGGCATGCAGGTTTCTTACAATTTGGAAAAGCGCGATGGGGCGTGGGTGGTGCAAAAAACGCAGCCCACCGGCGGAATGATCCAGCATCCGGATACGAACAAGAATCCGCATCTGAATCAGGACGTGCATTCCGGCGGCTTGCCGAATTTCAGCGACGTTTTGAATCCTACGGGCGCGCCTGCTCACGGTGCCCTGCCGCCCGGCCATCCGCCGGTTAATTCACCGCCGGCCGCCTCACAGCCAAGCGGGCCAGCGCAACCTCTAGCCAAGAAACCGGAGTAGCTAACTCGAACCTTAAATCGTCTTGTCTTTCGCGTAGCAAAGCGATTCCATGTTGCACTCGATGCATTTTGGCTTGCGCGCGTGGCACACCCGGCGTCCGTGCCAGATCAGTTGGTGGGAAAACTGGATCCACTTCTCCTGCTGAATAATCTTCATCAAATCTTGCTCAACCTTTTTCGGATCTTCATTTCGCGACAAGTCCAGGCGGTTCGAGAGACGCAGCACATGCGTATCCACCACCAGTCCGCTGGCGATGCCATAGGCAGTGCCGAGCACGACGTTTCCGGTTTTTCGCGCCACGCCCGGCAGCGTGAGGATCTCTTCCATCGTGCGCGGCACTTGCCCGCCAAACTTTTCAAGAATCGCCTTGCTCGCGCCCATCACCGACTTCGTCTTGTTCCGGAAAAATCCCGTCGGCCGGATGTCCTGCTCCAATTCGCTGGGTGTGGCGTACGCGAAGGCTTTTGCGTCCGGATATTTCTTGTAAAGCGTTTCAGCAACTTGATTCACGCGTACGTCGGTGCACTGCGCGGAAAGGATCGTGGAGATTAGCAATTGAAAGGCGTTTTCGTGCTTCAGCTCGCACGTTGCGTTTGGGTACGCTTCGTCCAGTTTCGCCAGGATTGCCGCCACGCGCTGGGGATCAGTTCCCGCGGCACGAGTTGGCTTGGAAACCTTGGCTGGCCTCCTGGCCTTTGCTGCCTTTGATTTTGCCGGAGGGAGTTTCCTCTTTGTCGATGGTTTGTTCTTCGTTTTCGTCGCCATAGGAGCAAAAACTATAGCATGGAGGGAAGCGCCGCGAGCAATCTGCGGAAAGCCTTTCCCCGATGGCTGCGCTGATTCTTTTCATCGGCGGGAATCTCCGCAAATGTTTTTTCCAGGCCAGGGAAGCAGAAAACGGGGTCGTAGCCGAATCCGCCTGCTCCCCGCGGCACCTCCAGGATTTCGCCGTCAACGCGGTCCGTAACGATGGCTTTGGCCAGCCCGCGTTCCGCCAGCGCAATCGCGCAAACGAAATACGCATTACGTTCGGATCCTGTTTTGCCCCGCATCTCGCCTAGCAGTTTTTCAATCTTTTGCGCATTTGTCGCCAGCGGCCCGGCGTATCTTGCGGAATGAACTCCGGGCGCGCCGCCGAGCGCAGGCACGACCAGCCCGGAGTCGTCCGCGAAGATCAGCCCGCCCCCATGCCGCGAGTAATGCAGCGCCTTGCCCGCCGCGTTTTCAGCGAACGTCGGAGCATTTTCCTCGAACGAGGGAAGCGCATCGAAATCGGGCAGCAACGCAAGTTCAATCGGGAAAGAAAATGCGGACGAGTTCGCGAGCGCGCGATACTCGGCAAGCTTCCCTGGATTGGATGAGGCGAGAAAAAGCTTAGCGTGCGCGCGCACTGAATTTTAGGGGCAGAAGGGCGCGTTGTTCTTCCGTCAAGCGGCGAATCCCCGCGGCGGCGAGCGCCAGCAGGTCCTGCATCTCGCTTCCGGAAAACGCGCGTCCCTCCGCCGTCGCCTGGATTTCCACAAAATGCCCGTCGCCGGTCATGACCACATTCATATCCACTTCGGCGCGCGAATCCTCTTCATAGGCCAGGTCCAGCAGCGCGCGGTCGTCCACGATGCCGACGCTCGTGGCGGCCACGCTGTCTATCAGCGGCGAACTCTTTAAGATTCCCGCCGCGGTCAGCCGTTCGAACGCCAGCGCCAGCGCGACGAACGCCCCGGTGATCGACGCCGTGCGCGTCCCGCCATCCGCCTGAATCACGTCGCAATCGATCCACACCGTGCGCTCGCCCAGCGCCTCCTGATCCGTCACCGCCCGCAGCGACCGGCCGATCAGCCGTTGAATTTCCAGCGTTCGCCCGGACTGTTTCCCCCGCGCCGCCTCGCGCGGCGTGCGCTCCTCGGTAGCGCGCGGCAGCATTCCATATTCGCTGGTGACCCAGCCTTTGCCACTGCCTTTCAGAAAGCTAGGCACGCCGTCATCGACGGTCGCCGTGCAGATCACTCGGGTGTTTCCCAGCTCAATCAGCACGCTCCCCTCGGCCGTGGAAATAAAGTCCGGCGTAATTTTCAAGGGACGCATCTGGTCCGCGGTTCGGCCGTCGGCTCTCACTTTTCCTCCTGCCGTAATCACTTCCGTCCTCAAGAATTCTACGGTTTGCGCTCTGGCTGCGCTAGCTTGTTCGGCGCTTGATCCGGTGCCACGGTTCCGGAGATAGGCGCAATCGGCTTATCCGCCGCCGGCGTCGCCGGTTTGTCCGTGCCGGACGTTGACGCAGGCTTCACCGGCGCGAGAGCTGGCTGGGTGTTCACTACAAACGTCCCAGTCAAGTCCAAGTGCCCCGCCAATGTTTCCACTTCCTGCCCGTGAATTAAAATTTTCAGCCGCTGCACCTGCGGCACATTCGCTTCCAGCGTCCGCGTGATGGAATTCACAGCCAACTGTTCGCTCACAATCCCGGAGGGAATGGAAGTCGCCAGCGCCTCGGAAAAATCCGCGATCGCCGTTCCATCTGGCAACAAATAAAACGCCAGCAGCAAAGCGTCTGGTGGCAGCGTGCGCAATTCCGCATCCACGGGACCCGCAAGCAGCGTGTTCAAAACCTGTTTCGATCGCAGCACCGGGTCATTCGAAAGCGGCAGCTCAACAGTTACCGGCGCCAGCGTGGAGTCGATCGCATCCGAAACCCAGAACAGTTTGGTTTTCACGCGCGGATCACCCGGATTGACCGCGATCGGTTGCGTCAATTCGCGCCGCGCCTGTTCTTCGCTCTGTTGTTGCAGCCGCGCCGCGCGCTTCACGCGCCGGCGAAGAATTGGAAAATAGATCGCGGCCGCAAGCACAAGGAAGACCAGGCCGCCGATCAGAATAATTTTCCATCGTGACGTCACGGCATTGCTCCCGGCGTATTCGGAACAACGTAGGAAGGCTTGAACGCCGCCGCGCCACGCGCGATGGCATCCGCCACGCCCGGCGCCATGCGATCCAAATCGGCGCGGTCCTCCACCGTCACGCTGGAGATTTCCACGGCAATCGCGGGCGCTGCCGTGGTTCGAAGCTGCCGCACGCTGGCGGTCTGTGCGGTGTCCGGTGAGCCTTTGAAACGCTGCGTCAGAAATCCCTGCACCAGATCACCAAACGTCCGGCTCAGTCCCAGAAACGGCGCCTGCGCGCGATCCCAGGGAATCAATCCATTCGCATCCGCAAGCGGCGGCAAATCCGAATTTACGTACACGCGCGCCGTGCCCGGCAATCCCGTTGATGAGATGTGCAGCGTTACGAACACCGGTCCGCGCTGCGCATTAGCTGTCGCCGAGCGATCATCAAATGAAGGATTCTCATTCCCCTGTCGAGTCTGCACCACTTGAAATCCCTGCAGCTCCAGCGCCCGCCGAACCTGAGTCGCGAAATCCAGAACGATTTCGCTCTCGCGCATGCCGCCTGTACCGCGCGCGCCCGGGTCCGTTCCGCCATGCGCCGGATCCAACACCACGATGTTGAGCCCGCCTTGCTGAACCTGACCGCCAAACACAGAAGCCACCGACCCGGGCACTCCTTGCGGAGAAGCCGCTGCCAATTTTCCCGGGCCCGTAGCGCCGGTAGCGGGTTGCTGGGTCTGCGAAGAACTGTGAGACGGAGAGACCATCACCGCAGTCAGAAGAGCCACGGAGAGCAGCCCAATCACAGCGAGAGACCTGCTTCGGAGGATGTTTCTCACCTATAGCAGCATACCAAATTCGTCCAACAATTCGCGCCGTCCGAAAAGCTCAAACGCAGTGAGATAGTGTTAGCCCTGCAGCCATTCCGCATGCCATCGAATCGCCGCGTGCCTGTAGGGGCGCAGCATGCTGCGCCCCTACTCGACCGACAGCGTCTTCAGTTTTGTTTTTCGCAGCAAAGCATTCGCATTCTCCAGCTCATCTTTTTGGAACGCGGCCCAGCGCGCCAGCGTTTCCTGCGCCGCCTCATTCCACCGTTCGCTCGACGTTGCGGCATCCGTGGTGGGCCCCAAATCGGAGCCATCCACGATGAATAGCAGTCCCGTAAGTGCCGCCGCGACATGCCGAAGAGGTTCATGCTCCTTGCCCGGAGCGGCAATCCCAAACAAACCAAACTCAGCATCACGATCGGTTTCCACTTCCGCCCCCAGCTTCTTCTCCAACCCCTGCAATGCCGTCATAAGCTCGGTGTTGCCACCCGCCTCCTTCTTGCGCTCGTCGAGCTGCTTCCGGAGTTCACCGGCCTGCTGCAACGCCAGCGAAACTTCGCCCAGTCGAGATGTCAGCTTCGAAGCCAACTCAAACTGGCGCACCAGGGCGTCCTGCGGCGTTTTCACGCGCGGATCCAGCTTCATCGTCAGCGGTTGCGTGCTGCTCTTACCATTCGCCGTGAGTTTCACTGTGTAACTGCCCGGCACAGCCAAAGGCCCACCCGGCCCTCTTGCCGATCTGCGAACGACTTTCGGCGCCGCGTAACGAAGGTCCCACACGAACCGCTGCATTCCCGCTTCCGCCAAAAGAGGTTTCGGATCGCGTATCCACTCGACTTGAATCGCAACGTCATTCGGATTTGTCTTTTGCAAGACGTCATCGCTCGCAAATCGCCGGACCAACTTTCCTTCCGAGTCGAAAATCTCCAGTTGGATGGGCGTAGAAGGTTTGTCCTTCAAGAAATAATCCAGCATCGCGCCTTCCGGCGAATTCGCGGCCAACGACTCGTCCATTGGCACCGGAGTTCCCTGATCTGAGCCTGCCAGCGTGCGGATCGCAGTTTGCGGCCGAAAGAGCCACGCATCCGCGGCTGCCACATGCGCATCCATCTGCCGCAGCGGCGTCATATCGTCCAATATCCAGAACGACCGCCCAAACGTGGCCACTACCAAATCATTTTCATGCACCACCAAGTCGCGCACCGAGGTCAAGGGCAGATTGAGCTGCAAGGATTGCCAATCGTCCCCGTCATTGAACGAAACGTAGACGCCCTTCTCCGTACACGCATAGAGCAGCCCTTTTCGAGCCGGATCCTCCCGCACACAATTCAGAAAACTCCCCTCAGGAATCCCATTTGCGGCGCGCTGCCAGCTCTTGCCGAAATCCCGCGTGCGATAGAGGTACGCTTCATAGTCATCCAGCCGATGCCTGTCGACCGCCGCATAGGCCGTCCCCGCGTCGAAATGCGACGCCTCGATGTGCGTTACTTTGCTCCACGGCGTCAACTCCGGCGGCGTAACGTTCTCCCACGTTTTCCCTTCATCCCGCGTCAGTTGAATCAACCCATCGTCCGTGCCCGCCCAGATTTCTCCTGCTCGCACAAACGAAGGCCCAATCGTGTAAATCACCCCGCGCCGTTTGCCTTTCGGAGCATCCGCAGCCGTCGCCGCGTCCAAATTCGGAGGCGCGACGGGATCTTCCCGCGTGAGATCGGGACTGACCACTTGCCAAGAACCGCCGCCGTCCGCCGTTCGAAACAATACTTGCGAGCCGAAGTACAACACGTGCGGATCCATCGGCGAAAAAACCAGCGGCAGCGTCCAAGTGCGCCGGTAATCCCCGGGATGCGCCACCGACGGCGGCATCTGCTGCACCTGTTCGTCGCTGAAATCCTGTCGCGCCACAAACCCGCCGAACACCACGCCCGCATTCAGCGGGTCCGGCGCGATGTAGCCATTCTCGTCGCCTGCCTCCATCGGCCGCCAATCATGAAAATTCAACGAACGGTACTTGCTGCGGCTGGGAACAGTCGCCGAACCGCTGTCCTGCTGCGCGCCATACACCCAGTAAGGAAACTGGTTATCCGTCGCTATGTGATAGAACTGCCCAGTCGGCTGGTTGTACCACGAACTCCAAGTCTCACCGCCGTTGCGCGTCACAAGCGTTCCCTGATCGCTGCTCAGAGCCATCCGCAGCGGCTCGTCGGGATCGATCCACAACTCGTGATAATCATCGCCGCCAGGAGCGCCCCGGAACGCCTCAAAAGTTTTCCCACCATCACGAGACTTGTAGGTTGTGGTGTTCGGCAAATAGACGATGTCGGGATTCTTCGGATCCACGCTGACTTCCCCGAAGTACCACCCGCGCCCCCAGATCCTCCGGTCATTTGAAAAGCGCTGCCAGCTCTGCCCGCCGTTATCCGAACGAAACAGCCCGCCCTCCTTGGAGTCCACGATCAAATAAATCCGCCGCGGATTGCTCGGCGCAAACGCAATCCCGATCCGCCCCAGACCTTCCGATGGCAAGCCCTGACCGCTCATGCGTTCCCAATGATCGCCCCCATCCGTCGAGCGATAAAGCCCGCTCCCCGGTCCATTCGAAGGCGGGTAAATGCTCCACGGCGGCCGGCGCGTCTGCCAAAGCGCCGCGTAAATGGTTTTTGGATTTCCCGGCTCGAATGCCAAATCGATCGCGCCTGTATTCTCATCGTGAAAAAGAATCTTTTGCCAGCTCTTTCCCCCATCTTTCGAACGAAACACCCCGCGCTCCTGGTTCGGCCCATAAGCGTGACCCAGCGCGGCCACAAAAACTCGATTCGCCTCCCGCGGGTCCACAAGGATCCGCCCAATCTGCCGCGAATCCTCCAGCCCGATGTGCGCCCAGGTCTTGCCGCCGTCCGTCGACTTGTACATCCCATTCCCATACGAAATCGAGGAGCGCATGTCCGCCTCTCCCGAACCGACGTAAATCACACTCGCATCCGACGGCGCCACGGCGATCGCGCCAATCGACGCAATCGCCTGCGCATCGAAAATCGGCTTCCAAGTTCGCCCCGCGTCATTCGTCTTCCAAATTCCCCCGCCCACGCTTCCAAAATAAAACACCTCCGGCTGCCCCCGCACTCCCGCCACCGCCAGCGTCCGCCCCCCGCGAGACGGCCCAATCAACCGCCACCGCAAATCCTGAAAAAGTTTCGGATCGTACTGTTTCGGCGCGTCAGCTCCGGCAAGAAGCCGAACTGAAGCATCGGCCAAAAATAACAATGATAGAAATGCAAGAGCGAAGTGGTGCAGTTTCACGTCTGAAGTCTCCCGGTAGCTCCCAGCATCCTCGAAAGATTGCTGAGTATATCTCACCCGCCCGACAAAACCGCCCGGCTCTTCCGAATACCGCGGCAGCATTCCTAATCAGTCACAAACGTCCAATTAACGGATGCAACGCAGCCAGGTTTCAGCTACCTTTCAGGAGTGCGCAGCTTTTCCAGTGAACTCAGACACTTTCGCTATGCCTCCCTCCCCAAACTCCCAATTAGTCGAAATCCAGGGTCTGACCAAAAGTTACGGCGCATTTGAAGCCGTGAAGGACCTCAATTTGTCCGTCGCCCACGGAGAAATCTTCGCGCTGCTCGGTCCGAATGGCGCGGGCAAGACCACCACCATCCGCATGCTCATGGGCATTCTCGCCCCCACCGCTGGCTCCGCGAAGATCGACAATCTCGATTGCTTTCTGGATCGCGTCGCGGTCAAGCGCCGCGTCGGCTATCTCCCCGATGAGCCTATCTTTCACGATTATTTGCGCGGCAGTGAAATCATCCGCTTTTCCGGAGAAATGCATGGGCTAAAGCGCCGCGAAATCGAGGACCGCACCCGGCCCCTCCTCCAACAACTGGAGCTCAGCGATGCTCTGGGAGAATTTGCAGTCAATTACTCCCGCGGCATGAAGAAAAAGCTCGCTCTGGTCTGCGCCATGCTCCACGATCCCGCTCTCTTGATCTTGGACGAACCCACCAACGGCCTCGACCCTTTCGCCACTCGCGCGCTCCACGAAATCATTCGTGCCAATGCTGCCGCCGGCAAAACAGTTTTCTTCAGCACACACCTTCTCGATCAAGCCGAGAAACTCTGCACCCAGATCGCTATCGTCGCCAAGGGCAGCCTCGCCGCTCACGGCACTTTGGCCGAACTTCGCGCGCGCCTCACCGGCGACAGCTCCCTCGAAGAAATCTTTTTCTCCGTCGCCGGTGAATCCGGCGGCGTGCCCGCGCCATGACTTCCTCCCGGCCTATCGGTCTTCCGCGAACGGTCTGGCTGATCGCTCGTTTGGCCCTTCGCCGCCAGCTCAATCTCTGGCAGAGCGCGCGCCTTTGGAACAAGAAAAAAAATCCAGCCGGCTCAACTCCGGGGGAAGCAGCGGCGCGTTCCGGGACTCCCGCGAAGTCTCCTGGAAAATCCGTCTTGAGCATTTTTCTCATCCTGATCATGGCTTTCAACGGATTCAATATCGCTTCCCGCGGCTTAATCAGTCTTTCCAGCACTTCCCGCAGTCTCTCCGTACCTTCTGACAGGATGCCCGTCAGCACTTATACCGAAGGCAAACTCGTCGAAGCCGAAAAGGCCCTCAAGATTGTTCGAGAACTTCCCGATCCCAGCCAGCGCGAGAAATACGTTGGCCTGTGGGAGCGTCACGTCGATCAACTATTCCTCTCGGAAGTTCGTGGAGAAGGCCTCTCTGAAGACGAAGAAAACAACCGCTTACACCAAATGCACGACGTTTTCGCCCAAAAAGGCGCTGCCGGTTTCACTCCCACCGCGAGAGAGACGTTCTGGGTTTCCGCTGAAACCTGGCCGCGTGAAGCGCAACCAAATTCCGTCTTTCTCCGCTGCCTCAGCCTGATCGTTCTTCTCTGGATGCCCTTCATCGTCTTCGGCTCCCTCGGCCTCAACAACAAGAATCTCGGCGAGGTGGAATGGAATTTCGAGTGGCTCTATTCGTTCCCAGCTTCTGCCCGCGCCCTCTTCACCTCCAAGTTTTTCGTCTATTCCTTTTTGAATCCTCTCGTCTGGCTCTTTTTCTATCCTTTTCTTGTTCTCATCTATGTCGCCGCCGGATTCGGCTTCATGGCCATTCCGCTGGGGCTCGCCGTCTTGCTCTATCTCTCCATCCTTGCCGGAGCCCTCTGCACCTTTCTCGAAGTCGCTCTCCGCAAACTTCTGACTCTTAGCCAGCTCAAGAACGTCCAGGCCCTCTTCACCATCCTTGGAACTGTTTCCTTGCTGCTCATCTACGCCTCCTGTCTTTCCAAACCCCTGGACGATTTCCTCGTCGCGCGTGCCACCTCCATCCCCGAATTTCTGGTTTGGAATCCTTTTTCACTGCCCCTCTTCCTTGGCATTGCGTCGGCCTCTGCTTCGCATGCGCCGCTCGTCGCATCCTTAATGTTTCTTCTCACTCTTGCCTTTCCCTCCTTAGCGTTACTGGGAAGCGAGCGGCTCACCCGCGACGGCCTCGTCAAAGCCGGCGGGCCTTACCAGGGAACGCGGCGAATCTCTGCGGCCCCTGCTCGCAACACCTGGCTTAGTGGAATCGCCGCCCAGGAACTTCTTCTGCTGGCCCGCGACCGCAATCTTCTGGTCCAGGTGCTTGTCGTTCCACTCCTGGTCCCCGCCTTTTATCTGCTCATCTACTCGGGCATGGTTTCCGCAGTGAGCGGCAATTTTCGCCACGCCGCCATGATGGCCTTCGGCGTCGGCGCGTATTCTTTCCTCAGCAGCGCCATGCCCCTTTTGAACCGCGAGGACAAGACGCTCTGGCAACTGCTCACCTTCCCGCAATCCCTCGCCACCATCCTCGTGAAAAAGGCCATGGTCTGGGCCGCCCTTGGCTTGCTCTATGGCATAACCGTGCTGCTTTTTATCACCCGCTTCAGCCGCCATCTGCATGCCAGTTCCTGGGGTGAAGTCTTCCTGGCGCTTTACGGAATCGTTCTCTACGCCTTCATCGCTTCCGGCATCGGTATCCTCGCCACCAACGTTCTGGAAACCGACCGCCGCGCCCGCACTCGGGCGGACATGATCTACCTCTATATGATTCTGGCGGCCATGTACGCCAACACCATTTATTCGCCCTCCCTCTGGCCCAAGCTCGCGCAGCTCGTCCTTTCCACTTTGCTCGCTTTTGCCCTCTGGCAGAAAGTGAAGGACAATTGCCCCTACCTGCTCGACCCCGTCGCCCTTCCTCCTCGCAGCGTCAGCCTCGCCGACGGCATGATTGCCGCCCTGGCTTTCTTTGTCTTGCAAGGCCTGCTGTTCCTGCTTTTCCATTCGGTTGCCGACTCCTCCCTCCCCGCGGAAATTACCTTTGCCTACATTTTTGCGGGTCTCATCGTCGCCGCCTTGGCGCTCTACACCTTTTGGCGTCACCATGTCCCGCTTCTATGGCAGAAAATTGGCGTCTCTCGCACTGACGAAGGGAGAAAGACGCATCCCCTTTGGCGAGGCCTTCTTCTTGGTGTCGCCTGGGGTGCCGTCGCTGCGCTCGGCGCCGCCGTCTATGTCCACGTGTTAAACCTGTTTCCGCAGGCGCAAATCTGGAAGCAGGACGCGGAACTCAGTTCCTTCCTCTCGCGCGCCGATCGCCCCATCTGGATCTGTGTCCTGGCGATTCTGGCTGCCCCTCTTTTTGAAGAGTTTCTCTTTCGTGGCCTGATTTTTCAGGGGTTGCGTAGAACCGCCGGTCCCGCTTTAGCCGTTTTGGGCAGCGCCGCGCTCTTCGCTCTCGTGCATCCGCCGATTTCCGTCGTCCCGGTCTTCGGGCTGGGAATCGCCGCGGCCATCAGTTTTCAGCAATCCGGTTTCCTCTTGGCCCCCATCCTCACCCATGCCGTGTATAACGCCTGCGTCATCTTCCTCAATAAATTCTAGCCGTTCTCCCGCGAAGGGATAGTCCCAATTCCCAGGGTTGCAGACGAACTCTGGACATTGACCTTGCGGCACATGCGTAGCGAATGGATCGTCGCTCGGTTGTAAGGCGTAGCATGCTGCGCTCCTACACGGCAAGACTCTGCCAATTGGAGCGGTTTTGCGGGCTAGGCGGTTTCCAGCTCTTTGATCTCTTCCACCACCACCGGCTTCGTATGGCGAATCTTCAATTTTCCGGTAATGAAGTAGACTAAAAAGCCGGCTAGGATAATTAGCGCGCCAAACAGGAGGCCGTTCATACCCAGCACGGTCTCGTGGTTGCTTTCCACCATCGCCAGGCTCAGCAGCAGCAACGGGAAGATGCCGCAGCTGATCGCGCCGGTCAATCCTCCTGGCACGCGGAAGCCGCGCTTCAACTCCGGTTCGCGAATGCGCAGTGCCACCAGCGTCACAAACTCCAGCATCAAGCTCAGCCCGTAAAGCATGATATCCAGCGTTATGAGCCGCTTGAACCCCAGCCCCAGGCATAGCGCCCAGCAGGAGGCACAGATAATAATGCCTACCCACGGCGCGCCAGTCCGCGCGCTCTTCTTGCCGAAAAACATCGGCAACATGCCGTCCCGCGCCATCGCCAGCGGCAGCCGCGAATAGCTCATCACCAGCGCATTGAACATCCCGAACGCGCTCATCATCCCCCCGAGCACGATCAAGAACCTAAGCCACTCAATTCCCATGAACTTTCCGCCAATGGCTCCCGCCACCGCCGCCCACGATCCGTCTTCGCCAAAAATCGAAGATGGGATATCCGTCAAATACACCGCCACGAACGGGAGCACATAGCTCAGCGCAACGAGGACGACCGCCGCGATCATTGCTTTCGGATAAGTCCGCTGGGGCCGCTCGACCTCCTGCGCGATCGTCGAAGCGTTATCCCATCCCATGTAGTTCCACATCGCCACCAGCACCCCGCCGAGCAATCCCAGCCCCGTAGCCGCAGGCGCGGCGTGAGCTTCCGCGAGCGCCCCCATTTTGAACGGCGCCATCACCACGATCAGCGAGAACGGCGCCGAAAGCAGAAAGAAAAGCCACAGCGAAGTGATTCCCACTACGCGAATTCCCGCAAGATTCAGCGCCGCGCAGGTCGCCACCACGAAGAGTCCGGCATAAATTCCATGATTCCCAACGCCAAACCACGGCGACATCTGCTTCAAGTAGAAGACAAACAGGGTCGGGTAGATCGCCATGTCAAAGATGCTTGCGGCCAGCGAAAGCCACGCTTCCTGAAAGCCCCAGAAATTCCCCAAGCCGCGGCGCACCCACGCGTAGTAGCCGCCCTCTTGCGGCAGCGCGCTCGACAGCTCCCCGATCATGAACGCCGTCGGCAGGCACCATAGCACTGGCAGGAACAGCAAAATCAAAATTCCATGGCCGTAGCCCGCGCCATGAATAATCTCTTCCGTCCCATACGTCCCGCCGGACACCATGAAAAACGTGGCGGCCACAAGCGGCCAGAGCGTTAGCTTAGCGACTCTTTTTCTTGTTGTTGGGATGGCGAGGGAAGGTAGCTGGGTGCCAAGCGGTAAAGAACTCAATTTTTACTCTCGTCCTCCTAAGGGAATCTCGCTCGCGCCGCTGCGGTAAAGCGAGTTCGCATTCGCAGAATACAAGAGTCGCCTCCGCATGCAAGGAAAAAAAATGCGCCTGGCGAAAATTTTTTTTTAGCCCCATCAAACTTACGGCCATGCTGCCCGGTCACCCGTCCTCCAAAGCGCTCGCCATCGCTTTCCGATACTCTCCCTGCACCGTCTATCCAAGAGCCTGTGCTACACTTCGCTCCCGGTTACGATCCAACATTCTGAAGACAGAGGAGTTGTCCGCATGAAGCTAGTGCCCTGCGTGGTGTTCGCGTCCCTTGCTACCTGCTTTTCGTTCTCTACTCAAGCCCAGGAGCCGGCCCCCAAGCCATCAGCCGCAACTCCAAGCGCTACCCGCGGCATCACCATCGACGACTTCTTCCAAATCCGCGATGTCGCTCAGCCCGAACTGAGCCCCGACGGCCAATGGGTCGCCTACTCCGTCCGAACCCGCATGCTCAAGGAAGATAAGAGCGAGCAGCGCCTCTGGATGATCTCCACTAAGGGTAGCGATCCCATCCCCATGACCGCCGAAGGTGTCTCCTCCTCGCACCCCCGATGGAGCCCCGACGGCAAATATCTCGCCTTTCTCTCCGCGCGCAACGGTGGCAAGAACCAAGTCTGGCTCCTCGATCGCCGCGGCGGTGAAGCAGAGCGCCTCACCGAAGTCGCCCAAGGCGTCAACGATTTTGAATGGTCTCCCGATAGCACCCGCCTCGTTCTAGTCCTCCAGGATCCCAAGCCTGAGGACCTCGAGGCTGCCAAAGACAAAGACAAAGATAAAGACAAAGACAAACCCGCCGCCAAACCCAAAACTCCGCTGCCCTTCGTCATCGATCGCCTCCAATTCAAGGAAGACAACGCTGGCTACCTCGATCGCCGCCGCGACCACCTGTACATCTTCGATGTCGCCTCAAAAAAATCCACCCAAGTGACCAGCGGCGACTTCGACGACAACGATCCCGCCTGGTCGCCTGACGGCAAATCCCTCGCCTTCACGAGCAACCGCAGCACGCCCGACCCCGACCGCAACTACAACTCTGACATCTGGGTCGTGGCCGCAGACAATACCGACAAGGGTGCCCACCTCACCCAAATCACCACCAATCCCGGCCCCGACCGCCAGCCTGCCTGGTCCCCCGACGGCAAATGGATCGCCTACGTCACGCAAACCGACCTCAAGGCCATGATCTACGCCACCCACCATCTCGCCGTCGCTCCCTCCTCCGGCGGCGAAGCAAGAGTTTTGACTATCGCCTTCGACCGCAGCGTTCGCCGCCCGCGCTTCTCCCCTGATGGCCGCTCCATTTACTTCGTAGCTGATGATGATGGCACGGATAATCTCTTCCGCATTCCCGCCACCGGCGGCGAGGTCTCCCGCACCATTAATGGCCCTCTCAGTGTCGCTTACTATTCGGTCGGCAAAGACGGCGCCATCGCCGCGCAAATCAGCTCACTCGATCGTCCGGATGAGATCTTCCTTTTTATTGACAATAAGCTCGCCCGTCTAACCAAGACCAACGACGCGCTCTTCTCCCAGCTCCGTCTGGCCCAAGTCGACTATGTCCACTTCAAAAGCAAGGACGGCACCTCCGTCGCCGGCTATCTCTACAAACCCCTCGACTACTCTCCCGGCAAGAAAGTTCCTACCCTCCTCAATCCTCACGGCGGCCCCGTCGGTCAATACTCCGCTTCCTTCTACCACCTTGCCCAGCTCTACGCTGCCAATGGTTACGCCGTCCTTCTCCCCAATCCCCGCGGCTCTTCCGGCTACGGCCAGAAATTCTGCCAGGCAATCTTTGCCGATTGGGGCAACAAGGACTACCAGGACGACATGGCTATGGTCGATTACGCCATAGTTCAGGGTATTGCCGACCCCGATAAGCTCGGCGTCGGCGGCTGGTCCTACGGCGGCATGTCCACCGACTTCATCATCGAACAGACCACGCGCTTCAAAGCCGCCATCTCCGGTGCCGGCATCGCTTTGATGACCAGCGGCTTCGGCCACGATCAATACCAGAAGGACTACTTCTATGAACTCGGCTACCCCTGGGAAAACAAGGCCGTATGGGAAAAAATCTCACCGTTTTACCGCGTCAACAACATCACAACGCCAACGCTTTTCATGGGCGGCGACATTGACTGGAACGTGCCCATTCTCGGTGGTGAGCAGATGTATCAAGCCCTGAAAAGCCTCGGTCGCACTACCGAACTAGTGGTTTACCCAGGCGAGCATCACGGCTTGACCATGCCCTCCCATCTCAAGGACCGCCTCGAGCGCCACCTCGCCTGGTACGCCCACTACGTCAAAGGTGACCCCGCCCCCGCGCGCCCCGTTGAGCAGCCATCACCAACACCTGCTGCCAAACCCGCCGACTAGAGCTGTTACTTCTTTCGTGAGGGCGTCCGCCGTGGCGCCCTCCCTCTTCTCTGTGCACTCTGTGTACTCCGTGTCCTCTGTGTAAAATCCTCGTTTTTCCATTCTTCAACTTGCCCGATTCGCTCCCCCCGCGTTAAGCTCCATCCCGTCGCGGAGGCGCCACATGCGCAATCGTCCCTGGATCTTTGCAGCCCTATTGCTCACTCCGTTTCTCGCGCAAGCCCAATCCCGCTTCACCGTCGGCACCGCCTCCGCCGGCTCCGGCGAAAAATCCACCGGCACCCTCGAAGTCCCCGCCGGCGTTGACGCCGCCACCAGCATCCCCGTCGTCGTCGTGAACGGCGCCAAGCCCGGCAAGGTCCTCGCGCTCGTCTCCGGCGCCCATGGCACCGAATACGTCTCCATCATCGCCATCGAAAAACTCATCGCCGCCCTCGACCCCGCCCAGCTCACCGGCACCGTCATCCTCGTCCCGCTCATCAACATCCAGTCCTTCGAGCAAAAAGTCCCCCATGTCAATCCCATCGACAACAAGAGCATGAACCGCTTCTACCCCGGCAAGCCCGACGGCACGCAAACCGAACGCGCCTCCTACCTCATCACCAAGGAAATCGTCGACCGATGCGACTACCTCATCGACTATCACGGCGGCGACCTCGACGAAAGCCTCCGCCCCTACGCTTACTGGGGTCCCACCGGCCGTGAAGCCCAGGACCGCACCTCCAAGGAAATGGTCCTCGCCTTCGGCCTCGATCACATCATCATTTGGCGCGAACGCCCCACTGACCCTGCCGCCACCCGCTACCTCGATAACACCGCCTCCGTCCGCGGCAAGCCCTCCATCGTCGTCGAAGCAGGCCACGCCGGCACCGTCGACTCCGATGACCTCGCCCTCCTCGTCAACGGCACCCTCAGCACCATGCGCGCTCTCAAGATGCTCCCCGGCGACCCCCACCCCATCGAAAATCCCGTCTGGATCGAAAAATTGGTCGATGTCCTCGCCGACGGCCCTGGCATCTGGTATCCCCTAGTCAAGCGCGGCACCTACGTCTCCGCCGGAATGAAGCTCGGCACCATCACCGATTATTTCGGCAAAGTCATCGCCGAGCCTCGCGCCCCCGTCTCCGCCGTTGTCCTCCACGTCAACGCCGTCCCCTCCCTAAAAAAAGGCGACAACATAGCCGACCTCGGCGTCCCCGCCGCCAAAGCCCCTTAATCCTACGTAGCGGCGGGCTTCAGCCCAGCGCTTTTTCTTCTTTCTTCTCTGCGAACTCTGTGTACTCCGCGCCCTCTGCGTTAATTCTTCTTTTTTTGTCTTTCCTCCGGCACCCCCAACTGGCAACCCGTCTCTATTTGTGTGACCATCTGCACTTCCGCGAGGCGTAGTAGACCATGTGCCACATCAGCATCAAACTCGTTCTATCCAGTTCCCTCCTAGCCGCGGCGCTAGCCTTCGCCGCCCCAACTGCCGATCTCCCGTTCGGCCCCTGGACCCGCGCCTCCAACGAACCCATCTTCTCCCCCCAAGGCACCACCTGGGAATCCGCCGGCACCTTTAACCCCGCCGTGGTCCTTCACCACGGAAAATTCGTCATGCTCTACCGCGCCCAGGACGCTTCCGGCACCTCCCGCCTCGGCTACGCCGAAAGCCTCGACGGCCTCCACTTCACCCGCCGCCCCGATCCCGTCCTCTCCCCCGAGACCTCCTACGAAAAAGACGGCGGCGTCGAAGACCCCCGCCTCCAGAAATTCGGCGACACCTATTACCTCACCTACACCTCCTACAACAAAAAGGACGCCCAGCTCTGCCTAGCCACTTCCCTCGATCTCATCCACTGGCAGCGCCAAGGCGTAATCCTCCCCGCCTACCAAGGAAACTGGAACAAAGGCTGGACCAAATCCGGTGCCATCGTCCCCGAAAAAATCAACGGCAAATACTGGATGTACTGGCTCGGCACTGCCGCCGACAAGACCGACCAGATGGGCCTCTCCTACTCCTCCGACCTCCTCCACTGGACCGAAGCCACCGCCACGCCCGTCCTCCCCCGCCGCCCCAGCCAGTTCGACTCCCGCGTAGTCGAACCCGGCCCCCCGCCCATCCTCACCGAGCAGGGCATCGTCCTCATCTACAACGCTGCCGACGACCACCTCGTCTACCGCCCCGCCGTAGCCGTCTTCGACCGCCACGATCCCCGCAAACTCCTCTCACGCTCCGACGCACCCATCTTCGCCCCCGAAAAAGACTGGGAAAGGGTCGGCCAGGTCCCAAATGTCACATTCGTCGAAGCCATGGTTCTAGTTGAACGAAAAGACGAAGGAATGGTCCAGGAGAAAAACCGCTATCTCTTCTACTACGGCGCCGCCGACAAATACATCGGCGTAGCCGAAGCCTCGGCGCTCCCTGCCACGAACGGCCGATGAGTCGGTCCGTCTATCACGACGACTGTGCCGTTTGTAGCGCGGGTCGGAACTTGTCCCGACCGGGTCGGGAGACCCGTGCCTTTGCACCTAGCTCCTTACAACCCCGCAGACCGGGCACGAGCATTGCGAGCCCAGCATCAACAACTGCGCTCCACAAAACGGGCACACGGTATCGGCTGCAGGCTGGACGGTTGCCAGCTTTGCCTCCAAAGTCGGCTCCCTTGGCGTGCGCAACAGATGCCGCAGCAGTAGCGCTGCACCCACCGGCGCCGCGATCCGCCCAATCCAAAATACCGCCACCGTGTCCGGCGTGGCGGAATCCGCCCAGAAAATGAACGCAACGAGCACCAGAATAAATAATCCCGCCCATTTAAACCCGCGCCGCGTCTTCGAGCTTGCATGCGGATCGCGGCCACACACGGTGCATACCCAGCGTTTCCAAAATCCCACTGGCAGGATCGGGATCCAAAAAATGTGCCCCACGTCGAACGTCCGCACTTGCACTGCCCGCCGCGCCTCCCCGCACGCCACGCAGTAGTCGTTGCGAAACGCCACGCGCTTCGCCCGCCAACGATAAACGCCATAAACAACGATGATCAACGCAGACCCCCTTGCGCGTCGAGCTTTTCTCTTCTCTGCTTTCTACTTTCTGAATTCTAGTTTCTAGTTTGAATTCCCCCCTCCAGGCACGGCAGCGCTGCGATCTTCGCTTCCGGCGTTTCGAAGCGCCTGGTTCCGCTCTGGTCTTTCATGGACAGAAACACCCAATCGCTCTTTGCCTCTGCCGTCCTGCTGAACTCGAACACGATTTTTTCGTTCTCTCCGCGTTGGTAGCTCATCGTCCGTAGCACCACGGGATACATTTCTTTCGTCGCGTCTTCCGCTGGTGGGCCGCACCGCGCGATCAAGTTTTCCGTCATCACTTCTAGTACTGCATGTTCCTGCCTCTTCTCCCGTGCGTTTCTGGCCCGCTCGGACATGCGTGTCACTACCGTCATCACCACCATCATTCCGAGAATCGCTCCCGCAACAATTAACCACACCAGCTTCGTGCGTTTCAGGAACTCTGCAAACTCCACCATCGTCCCAGCCGCGCCCGTCTGGCTAATCGTCTGGTTGATCTCCGGTGCAACCACCTTTTGCGCTGCTTGCGTTTGCTTCGAGGCGGTCTTTTCCGTCTTGGAAGACTCCGTAGCCGTTGTTGTGCTTCGCAGCGAATCGGATCCCGTGATCTTCGTCTGTTCGCCCGAATACACGGGTTCCTTCTGTTTCGGCCCCTCCATGCTTTTCCTGCCTTTCGGGCTGTACTCCCATCATCGCCCTGGGCGCTATTCGCGGCTCCCTATTCTTGCTGCTTTTTGCGAGACAGTAACTCGAACTGGCCGGTCGGAGTCCCTCGGCAAAAAAACCTCGGGAGCGTGCGCTGCTGTCTCCTGGAGAGTCTTCCCTACTGAACCGGCCACCCCCGCCACACCGTCATTTCGAACCGAGCAGGCCGACTTTTTCTTGCGCATTCGCCCCTCCGAGCCGCCCCCGCCCCACCGTCATTTCGAACGAAGCAGGCCGATTTTTTCTTCCGCATTCGCTCCTGCGAATGCGTCGGCCTGCGCAGAGAGAAATCTCTCTTCTCCTGCACTTCGCGTTTGAAGCCCACGTCTTCCGGTGTCACAATCCGCGCCCATGGAGCGCACCTGCCACGTCTACTTCATGGCCAGCAAATCGGGCGTCCTCTACCTCGGCGTAACCAGCAACCTGCCAATCCGCGTCGGCCAGCACAAAGAAAAAGTCCTTCCCGGCTTCACACAAAAGTACAACGTCACCAAGCTTGTCTGGTTCGAATCCCACACCAGCATCCGTTCAGCTATTGCGCGTGAAAAGGAAATCAAAAAGTGGCGGCGTTCGAAGAAAATCGCCTTGATCGAGTCACTCAACCCCGAATGGAACGACCTCAGCTTAAATCTCTAAGCCTTTTCCCCTTCCGACGTGCCGCCCCGCCACCCCGTCATTTCGAACGAAGCAGGCCGACTTTTTTCTTCCGCATTCGCTCCTGCGAATGCGTCGGACTGCGTAGAGAGAAATCTCTCTGCTCTTTGCTTTCCGCCCCTCACCCCACCGCCGACCAGCGCACCGCTTCCCATCCCAAATCGTGCAACAGGCCGATCCACTTCGGCGACAGGTTCATGTCCACCAGCAGCTTCATGCCCGAGGCAGCGTCACTTCGCGGTCCTCTGCGAGCCCAGCATCAACAATTGCGCTCCACAAAACGGGCACACAAAACTGAAAGACCGCCTCGACATCCTCGAAGCCGAACGCCTCGTGCTCACCATCGAGCTACGCAACGCCCTCATTCGCGCAGCGAAAGAACTGCTGCCCCGCGCGATCGCACAGGCGAAAGGCACGCCAGCCGGCAAAGGCAAACCCGCACGCCCGGCAAGCCCCGCCCTACTCCGCCTCATCACGCGCCTCGCCATGCGTCCAACGCAGATCGACCGCCCGACGAAGTCACGGTGAGATTCTAGCCAGCCGGAACCGACCGCAAGCCAAAACGCTAACCCGCTTCACGCGGTGACTCGAAGCGCACGGTTTTTTTCAGCGTGCTATATTACGGATCGCATCGCGGGGAGCTAGTATGAGCAGCGTCACGCAGCAAACTATCGCGACCGGAAAGAGCCTCGGACATGTGACGCGCCCAGCCCGCGCTCTGATTGGTTGGATGCAACAAGCCGAGGCGCAGCTAATGCTAGCCCAACGCATGGTCCAGTTGGCCGACAACCAATCCCACGCTGATCGCGCCATCGCAGCACAACAGACCGTGGCAGCGCGACATCCCTTGGTAGAGGAGCCAAACGTACTTAATGAGCCAGGTGCCGAACTCGGCGAGCACATCTCAACTCTTGTCGCGAAGCCAGATTATCTACCGTTCGCAGCTGAACACTGGAGCGTCAAGATCGCTGATCTCAGCAAGGTCGTGGCACTTCAACCCATGGTGTTCTGGGACCACGCCAGAGAACGCACCGATTCCGCAGTCGCCGGTGACATGCCCGCGCTCGCAAAGATAACGCTCCCGATACGGTCCAGCCAGGAACTACTCCCTCTTCAATTTGATCCAGCACGCAACACTTGGATGATCGCGTCACGCAATCCAAATCTACGAATCGTTGCTCAATTCAGCGGACCCGTCCCCATCGGTGGCCAGCAGCTGACCGGTTGTGGATTTGTCGTCACCATCTCACCATCATTCGTGCAGGTGGTTCGCTACCGCAATCGTCTCCTACTTCGCGACGGCTATCACCGCTCACTTGGCCTGCTAGCAAAGGGGATCACACACGTGCCCGTTCTCTTTCGGGAGTTCGGCCAATTTGAGCCACTCGGCCTAGGCCCAGGCATGCTGCCGGAGGCTTCATATCTCGGTGACCGTCCGCCGTTCCTATCGGATTATCTCGCCGATACTATTTCGGCCGAAGTCGATCTTCCAGCGTCGCAAAAAATGATTGTAATTCAGGGCATGGAAATTAACCCAATAGGATGAAGACTAGCGGGTGGGCCAGGCTTTTGACTTTTCCCCTAAATCTCCGCGATGGCCGAGTCTGCCTCCGAAAATCAGGCGGGTGGCCGCCCCTCGATCCCGAAGGACGCCTCTGGTGGCCCATCCTTTCTGCGGTTTGTGCAGAAAGGGTGGGGCTGCCTCTCACTAGCCTTCTTTTTCTACGAATTTGACTCGGGCCGCACCTTCTTCAGGGCTTCTTGGAGCGCCGCCTCCGCAGTCTCGCTGGATCCGCTCGCTGTCTTCTTGTCATTTCTCCTGAAACTACCTTCCGGCCTTTCACCGGCTCGCGGGCGTGCCTCGTCGGCGGGCGCCTCATGCGTCCCGAACGCCATAATGCTCACGTCCTCATCGTCCTTGAGGGAACGTCCCAATTCTGCCTCAACCGCCGCCCGCGTCTGCGGTTTCAGCGCCCGCGCCTTATAAATCAAGACATTCGGCATGTCGCGCATCTCCTACATGCAAGTTTCAGTCTTTATTCTGCCGCGCCGCCCATGGTCGCTTACCCAGAGCAGTGCTCGCCCGGTCGTTCTTCCGCTGCCTTCGGACACGTCTTGGCTGGGCTGTCTTTTGTGGTTTTGGTTTGTTGTGGGCATCCGTTTGCCCCGACTCCTGTCGGAGCATGCCGGATGTGGTTAAGACGCTGGACGCATATCAGACTTCCACCCCGTCGTGCGGTCTTCGCGCGTCAAACCTCTATTTCGCTTCCCATTGGCCAAAAAATCGCATCTGTCCTGCTGGGTTGGGACAGCGCGAGTATCGGTTGACCCCGAATTACCGCCCATAGGGTGAATACCCCAATTGTGTCCTAAAACTCAACCATGGCAACCCAAGCCAAATGACCCTTAACGACTTGGCGGGTGGGTGGCACCAGTGGGGGTTTTCTCTTCTCCCTTTTCCAATTTTTGTCTTCAGGTCCCCATTTCGCCGAGCCTCTTCCCGCGCCGCTATCGCTGGCGACTTGAAACTTCTTGCCGCAACCGTCTCGCGCTATCTCGTTCTCTCTAAAACACTTATAAATATAATTCTAATAGTTATTGACAAGTACAGTGATACATGCTATTATGATTTTTGATAGTCGGGTGTCACTCTCGCCGCTACTCTGTCCAATCGCCGTCTCCGCGTTACCTCTCTGCACGGCGTCTACCTCGACCAGGTCGGGGCGTCGGCGCTTGCCCCGAGCTTCTCGGGGCGTTAGATTGTTCTTTCTCCTTTGCTTTCTTGAGCTTTCCACCTTCAATTTTCAACTCTCAGCCTCCCCATCCCCGTAACTCCTTTCCTCACAATCTTTTATCCGACCCCCACCCGCTAAACCCAATCATGTCAATCTTTTACAAAAACGGTGGGGGGAGGGGGGCTTCTCAACCTTCAAACGTCTCGACGTTCCCAAGCCCTTTAGAATCAACACTTACACGACAGCCCGCAACTGTTGATTCTAAAGCACTTACAGCGACGCTAAGTCCTTTATCAGCAACACTTACAAAAAACCTAGGGGGTGGAGTCGTTATGGTTAACCAGGAATTCTCTTGGAGTGCGGGAGCTCGCTCCCGCTTTTCCTTCATCCGTCCACCGCTCGCAACGTTCGCCCCCATCGAATCAGGGCTTGGCAGGAGAAGGAGGAGGATTAACCGGCGCGCCGGAGCCTTCCTTCAGCGTATGAATCGAATCGACCGGCAAGTTTTCAAAGCGCTCGACCAACCCGCTGGGCCAGCGGACCTGGACCCTATCGATCTTGGTGGCGGCCCCGAGGCCGAAGTGAACCCGCATGTCGTTATTGGAAATATAGCTCGAACCGCTGCGCACTTCGTCGACCAGCGTGCGCGCGCCAGCTTTCACCGCGATCTTCGCGCCGATGCCGTCGCGATTGGATTTACTTCCGATCGTCCGAAACGCGATCCAATGATTCCCGTTGCGCACATCGTTCACCAGCAGCATCGGCGGCGCGTTCATATTGCTGATCACTGCGGACATGCACCCATCGTTCCACAAATCGCCGACCGCCAGTCCCCGCGCCGAACTCACCGCCGTAATCCCCGGCCCCGCGTTTGCGGAAATATCGGTGAACGTTCCGTTGCCGTTGTTGTGATACAGAATCTTCGGCTCCTGGAAATTGCTGCCCAGGTGCTGGCTGTCCACTTCCGGATAAACATGGCCATTGACCAGCAGCAAATCGGGCCAGCCGTCG
>Ga0137392_10000148_pt1 | contig 31536 bp, 30 predicted proteins | sample 15con2h34AmetaG_FD_101394 | JGI IMG/M metagenome (GOLD analysis project Ga0137392, IMG submission 101394) | Vadose zone soil microbial communities from Angelo Coast Range Reserve, California, USA - 15con2h3.4A metaG | ecosystem: Environmental > Terrestrial > Soil > Vadose zone > Saprolite... | reverse complement strand
TGCTGCGTGCCACCAGTTCCTCGTCACCGGTGGCTAAGACGAAGGTGTCATTACCCTTCACCATTGAAACAATCACGTCATTGACGAACCCATGATGAAAGGTCACGTTTAAGCCAAAAGACTGGTAATATCCTTTACTCTGCGCCACGTAGAACGGGGAAAACTGAATATCGGGGATGTAGCCAAAGCCTATGGAAACATTCTTCAGCGCTGTCGCTGCGCGGGCAGTATGCTGGTATGCTTCGCTAAATGAAGCGAGTTGTGTTGTGGCTGGTGCACGGTTCATAGTAGCAGCGGAAGTATTTTTACATGGCGTCCCGGCAGACGAGCCGGAACCGGTGGAGGCGCCAGCTCCACATGCTGCGAGTATTACGGACAGCATCACAAAGAGTAATGCAAAGGATGGATGATGACGGGTCTGCATCTGTAAAACTCTCCATTCGGATGGTAATCGTTTAGGTGACGTTTAATAGATGGCCTCAGCCAGCTTGACCAGTGACCAGGATGCCCCGTAGTAGAGAGCAGCCAGCCCGGCCAGGATGACCAGCGTAGCAAACATCAATGGCAGGTCGAACTGGTTCTTTGCCTGCAGTACAAGAGAGCCTAGCCCCAGGTCGCCGCTGAGCACAAACTCTCCTACGAGCGCACCCGTAATTGAAAGCGTCAGCCCAGTGCGTACTGCGGCAAGGATAGCGGGCAGGGCCAGCGGAAATTCTATATGCACCAGCATCTGCAAGCCCGATGCTCCCTCGACACGTGCTGCATCGGTCAACGAATGGTCAATGGTCTGCACGCCCAGCGCCGTAGTAATCACCATTGGGAACAGCACTATCAGCATACAGAGGATAATGATTGGAAGCACCCCATATCCGAGCCACAGGACAAGCAAGGGGGCAATCACGATGGCCGGAATGGCCTGGCCCGCTGCGAGGTACGGTTGCACAGTAGCAGCGAACAGGCGCGATTTCGCCAGTCCATACCCCATGGGTAGCGCTACTATAACGGCCAGGCAAAAGCCGAGCAGGCTCTCCTGCATAGTTACCAGCGTATTACTCAGGAAAAGACCGGATTTGAGGCCATCAAACAGAGTAGACAGGACATCGCCAGGGGTTGGGAGTATGTATTTGGGCACACCCCCTCTGGCTGTACTTAGGTACCAGCTTACCAATAAGAACACCGCCAATATAATTGGAGGAGTAACCAGCAGTACACGCTGCGTTGCGGCCTGCGTTCTGCGCACACGTTCAGCCTCTGGAGACGGCTTTCTTGCTTCATCAGGCGCCGGCTGTCGCACCTGCAGCGATACGTCTTCAGTAGTAGTTGTTACGCTCATTGACATCCCTCGGTCAAAGCTATACTGACAAACATCCCCACAAGACATGGGAAAACTGTCAATTCAACTGACCCGGGGAGGCTTTTGAGGGAGACATGAGAAGAGCAATACGGATAGTCTCTCGTAGAGTAGACTAACCACCTGTCGCCTGCAAGCGATAGGTATCATGGATCCGCGCTTTTGCTAAACCTTCTCCCATCCGGACTGTAACCGTCGGCTTCGGCTTCTCACCGAATCTGTCGCATGGCTGGCAACAAAGACCAGCTATAAGACTCGCGGGCTTAGTGAGCATCATCGGACGCTCACTCTACCGCCGGTCGGGAATTGCACCCTGCCCCGAAGGTCTCTATATGCTATAGTATGGCATATACTATGAGGTAAATGCAAGGGTTTTTGGCCTGTCCTCGTGTATACTGGATGACGAATTCCTGATGAGATGGTATTATGAGACAGTGTTACTGCTTGCCTTCGTGATAAAATCTATTGATTTTTTTGTGTATGTATGTTAAAAATCAGGAGGAGGTTGCTAGTCAGACAAGGTAAACTCAGTGTCCAAGGGGGAGATGGTTGGTGGCAGTGGAGGAGAGGCTTTCTCGTTGATAGGCAGTTGGTGCGGGCCGTTGCGTCTGATTCTTCATGCATCGACACGAAAAAGCTTCACTTCCTAAAAAAGCTTCCCCTGTCCCAGTCTACACGGCACAGTGAGCATTGGCCAGAGGCCCTGACTATTGTTGTTGATGGTTCTAGTTCGCATATAAAGTTTTGTACGTGGGGAATTGGCGAGATCAGTACCGGTCTCCGGCTCAATCCTCACAAACACAACAAAACCACAATCCCCGTTTCGCTCTTAATATCAGAAAGGAAACACCTATGTATGGAATAGTCAAAAGACTTGATATCGACCTTCAAAAACAGATCCTACAAGATTGTAGAAGTCTCCTCAGTGCAGCACCTCTCTACAGTAACTACGCGCCTCGGAGAGGGATAGGCAGGCGAGACTGTAGCGGCAACTGTGAAACCTGTTTCACAGGAGGAAATGTGAGAGAGGCCAAGTATAAGAACACAAACTTTGGACCCTGGGGATACTATGCCCCCCCTTGCGGATCCAGATACGTCCAAGAGCATCCCACAACAGGAGAGCCATTTCCGCCCGTTCCCGCAAGCATTCTAGATATTTGCAAAGACGTTGCAGATGAGTACGGCTTTGATTATGAGGCACAGTCAGCCTATCTGTCTTACTACCCCCCTGGATCATCAATTGGACGCCACCAAGACTATGAAGAGAAGGTCAATAAGCCTGTCATCTCAATAAGTCTTGGGGAGGATGGGATCTTTGAGTTCGGAGGACTTGAGCGATTCGGGTCCTACGAGGATATCATTCTTCATTCTGGAGATGTATTCCTCTTTGGAGGAGAGCATAGATACTGCTATCACAGTGTCAGGAAACTCATTCCAGATACCAGGCCTGCTGACCTCATCATGGAACCAGTCAGAATCAGTATCACCATCAGGCAATATGAATAATTCCCAAAAGAAGGGCGTTGCGGGCTGAAAGCGCAGGATGGTGTTCTCTGAAGAGATTATCACTACTTCGGTGGCCTCTCTTGCTCATTCTGATGCGATTCGGGGGCCAGAGAAGTGATGAGTTAGTACTCACCAAACTCAAGTAGAACGACTGGTATTTCCTTACCTTTGAGACAGAAACTAGCACAAAGTTTCTGTTCAAAAAGAGGCCTTGAACGCGCTTCAGATCAGGGTCTTTAGTTTTCTGCGTTGAGATCAATACCATTGGAACTGTATCGCAGGAGGCAAAACCGTACAATGCCACCCATGGTAAAGGTGACAAGTGATTCTCGGCCTTTGGAGCCAGGCTTGCAGGTGACCGGATCATTGAGGACATCTATCGGGGAGTCAAGCGAAATAGAGATGGTAATCCTAGTGATACGCAATTCTAGAAAGGAAATGCACAATGCTACAAGAACTCCACAGCAAACTCATAGCAGCCCGGAACTTTGAACTGGTTGCGAAGTTCTGGGACTGGTACATCCTACTCCGGAGCAGCGGGGTCAATGGCAGGCTTACCTGCTACTGGGATCATGATCAAGATGGCCTGGGATATAATGCACCAGAGCGCCTTTGGGAGGTGGCAGACAACATCGATAGACTTGAGGAACAGATGCAAGAGCGCGGATGTCCTCTCACTGCCATACCCTTGGAGCTATGGCGAGAAGACACTAGATCAGACACTGAGTTACAGCGGTTGACGAAAGTGTTAAGCCAGCATGGTGAGTGAACCAATGACACGTATTCGGATTCAATCTTTCTGAAGGCCGCTGTAGGGAACAGGCCAATGATGCTCTTGGCCTGTTCCCTGTGGGCCATACCTGGATTCCAGCATCGGATCATTTCTGAGGAGACGTCACCCCTACCTGTTCTCAGCTCTGTGAAATTCCTCAGCGTAAGCTACACCATACTTTGCACCCAAATCAGCGCTGCGAGTTCGGATCATGGTTTCCATCTGCTCTGTCCTCCCAATAAACTGGCTTGCATGGCACAGCAGCGCTTCAATCTTTATGTCAATCACATCTGAGATATCGACGAAGTGATTCACAACTGGCGCTCCCATGATATAAACTTCTGCTATTTTATGGGGCAGCAGACCCTCTTTCAGCAATTCTGGAAAATCCCAGGGGTTTTGCGCCATAGGGTAAATAGCCGCCAGGGCTGCTACACCGGCCGCCAGGTGATCTGCATGGTAGCGACCGAGAAAGTATGCAGGCGTCCAGCTTCTTTCGGGAGACGGGCAGATAACACGGGAGGGCCGGTACCTGCGGAGGAGTCGCACCAGGTCTCTCCGCAGTTCAATTGTGGGCTGCAACAGACCATCGGGGTAGTCGAGGAAAAAGACATCTTTCAAGCCGAGCGCAGCTCCAGCCGCGCGCTGCTCGCTTTTCCTGGTCTCCGAGATCTTGCGTCTTGCTTCCGGCCCGACATCGGTAGCATCATCGGGACCGCCGCCCGATGCATCGGTACAGATGACGTAGTAGGCATCCCACCCATCGCGCACCCAGGTAGCAATGGTTCCGGCTGCGCCGAACTCCGCATCGTCAGGATGGGCCACAATCACCATCGCAACTTTATTCTGCTCGTGTTCCTGTTCGCTCACAACTGCTCTTCTTTCCTTTGATTAGCTTAGAGGTACGATCCATTCGGCCATCCAGGTCCTCTCCCTGTGATCGCGCAACCTGACGATGGCTTGCTTGCGATAGATACGAAAAGCAAATGAAGCCACTATATCGGGATCATCAGGATAAAATTTCAAGTCAGTACCATCGTACAAGCTTGCACCCTTATGGTACCCTGTGTACCAGGGTGACATCAAGTTAACGTGCGTCACAGGATGCCCCCCTAAATCTTCGGTGTAGATCAGGTTGGGTGCGCCCCAGCCCGAATGCGTATGCCCACTCAGGAATAAACCGGCCTTCTTATATCGCGCCAGCAAAGCTCGCACCTCATCAGAGTTTTGAATGTAAAAGAAAGGGTCCAGGGTATGGTAATCAAGCTTGCGCTCAGGATCACGATCTAAAACCGTCTTATAGAGCGAGCAATGAGAAAAAATAATGGCGCTATGTCCAGGGTGTTTGGCAAGTGCAGTTTGTAGGAAAGCCAGTGACTCTTGCTTAAAGTATGGTTCAGGGTATCCTACAGGATCAAGCATGATACAGAGCACTTCACCCTCTACCCAGTAATAGCGGGCAGGCTTACCCCAGAATGTCGTAAAGTCTTTGATGAGCAGGTCTTCACCCTCTTCACTCTCAGACCACAACTCATGATTACCAAGGCCTGGATAAAACGGAATCTCTCCCAGCAGAGCCGTGAGCTGTTTCTTTGCCAGTTGATAGTTCTCCGGCGCACTTATCTCGACAATATCACCCGGAGACACGCAGAAAGCGGGTGCACCCTCCTCTGCCCACAGCGAACGTAGATCCCGGTACATAGGAGCTAAGCGTTGTGCGTGCAATGCCTGCCATTGCCCATTAGCACAATAATGCAGGTCACCTATTGCCCAGAAATAAAGTAGTTCATCACCAACTTTGTTTACAGACTCTGATGACTGAACCAAGTGGGTCGAACCTCCTTTAATACTCGCTTGCCTCTATTATAAACCATGAGTACGATAAACCAAGCTCTTTTCGTTCCCAATACTTCACTATTTGCAGTATCGGCACTGACACCGTATAATACCAATGTTAATCAGGAGGCATGCGAGTGAGTACAGAACTACGTATCATCCCGGTCAAGGGTATAGATGAAATCGCCCCAGGCACTGACCTGGGTCTCATCATCTATGAAGCCATAGGAGCGCAACAATTGACGCTTCAGCAGGGCGATGTACTCGTAGTCACCCAAAAGATCGTCTCTAAAGCCGAGGGCAATGTCGTCAATCTCGACGAGATAAGCCCATCTCAGTTTGCCCAATCGCTGGCTCTAGAAAGTCAGAAGGATGCCTCCCATATCGAAGTTATACTTCGCGAGAGCCGCCGTATTGTACGCATGGATCATGGCGTCTTGATCAGCGAAACAAAACACGGCTTCATCTGTGCCAACGCGGGAGTGGACGAGTCGAATGTCAACGGGGAGCGTGAAATCACCTTGCTACCGGTTGATCCCGACCGCTCGGCCCAGGAACTACGCACGCGCCTGCAGCAACTCGCGGGGGAAGGCACAAGCTTTGACATCGCGATCATTATCTCAGACACCTGGGGGCGTCCCTGGCGTAATGGACAGGTCAACATGGCCATAGGTGTGGCAGGGATGGAGACTCTCGCAGACTATCGCGGACAGCACGATCCTTATGGATATGAGCTGCATGCCAGCGTGATTGCCGTGGCTGACGAGTTGGCATCGGCAGCGGAATTGGTGATGGGAAAAATTGATCACATACCTGTGGCACTTATCCGTGGTTATCAATATATACCTGGCAGGGGAAATGCGCGCACGCTCTTGCGCGACTCCGCTACCGACATGTTTCGTTGATATTCTACTTCAGACGAGGTGATAGAATCGAAGTGGCGACACATTCCGAACATCGACCGCTGACACTGCCAGCCCGTACAGGTACGCTGGCAACACTATTGCAAAACAGGCGCAGTGTGCGAAAATATCAAGCACGCACCGTTTCGCGCGAATTGATCGAGCAAGTACTGGAGGCAGCACGCTGGGCGCCATCTCCACATGGCAGGCAACCCTGGCGTTTCGTCGTATTGACCAGGCAGGAAGTAAAGATGCAACTCGCCGACCAAATGGGCGATACCTGGCAGCAAAACCTGCAAATGGATGGAGATGATGCCGAAATTGTGAACATACGCCTGGAGAAATCTCGGCAGCGCATCTTGAGCGCTCCTGTGATCATTGTTCCGTGCCTGTACCTGGAAGACCTGGACCGCTATCCCGACGAACGCAGGCAGGAGGACGAGACGATCATGGCTATCCAGAGTATCGGCGCAGCTATTCAGAATATGCTGCTGATGGCTTACGACCTGGGACTGGATACCGGTTGGATGTGTGCTCCCCTCTTCTGTCCCGAGGTTGTCTGTGAAGCGCTTGACCTGGACACACAGCTTATCCCGCAGGCGCTTATCACTGTGGGGTACGCCGCTGCCGACCCACAACGACGCGAACGTCTTCCATTGAGTAGCTTACTAGTTCGCTACGATTAACAGAGGTTTTTATGATTGTTGTTCTAGCTGGTGGAGTAGGCGCCGCACGTTTTCTACAAGGATTAGTACAGGTCGTCCCGCAAGAACGCCTGGCGGTGATTGTCAACACCGGGGATGACCGCGACTTCTATGGGCTGCACGTCTCACCCGACCTGGATATCGTGATGTATACGCTTGCCGGTGTAGTTGACGAAACGCATGGTTGGGGCATCCACAACGATACCTACAACACAATGCAGCAGTTGACGCGCTACGGCAACGAAGACTGGTTCATGCTGGGAGATCGTGACCTCGCCACCCATATTCACCGCACCAAGCTGTTGCGCCAGGGCAAGACGCTCAGTAAAGTAACAGAAGAGCTGCGCGGGCTGCTTGGCCTCAGCATACGTATCTTGCCCATGACCGATCAAGCCGTTGCGACGCACATCCAGACCCCTATCGGGCTGCTCCATTTCCAGGAGTACATGGTCAAACGGCGCTGCACCGATGAAGTGCTGGACGTTGTGTTTGTTGGCGCGCATGAGTCGCAGCCAGCGCCCGGGGTGCTCGATGCTATCAAAGAGGCCGAGGCTATTCTGATTGCCCCTAGTAATCCTATTGTCAGCATTGGCAGCATTCTTGCCGTCCCTGGCATCCATGACGCACTTCACGAGGCCAGCGGTACGGTAGTCGCAGTCAGCCCTATTGTCGGTGGAGCGCCAATCAAGGGGCCTGCCGACAAGCTGATGCACGGCCTGGGTATGGAGGTGTCCGCCGTTGGAGTAGCACGCTGCTACCGCGACTTCCTGGACGTGATGGTGATCGATGAACAGGATGCGCACCTCTTGAGCAAGATCGAGGATCTGGGCATACCGGCAGTCGCAACTAATACGATCATGCGCGACGGAGCGGCAAAGGCGGCATTGGCCCATAAGGTTTTGGAGGCGGCAGGATTGGAATAATGAATGGCTATATGAAATACACGGCGCTCGTCCCCGTAAAATCCCTTGTAACAGCAAAAAGCCGTCTCGTACCAGACTTGCCTCCCAATCGAAGGGAAGTGCTGGTGCTGGACATGCTCTATCATGTTCTGCGCGTGCTGCAAGACAGCAAACTTTTTGAGCGCGTATCCGTGGTCAGCCCGGATGCGCGAGTCCTGGAACAGGTCAGGGCATGGGGCGCATGGGCATTGATCGAGGAGCGGCCTGGCCACAACCCTGCCCTGTACGCCGCTGCTCTGCGAGAGAGAGCCGGAGGAGCTACTGCGCTCTTGACAATTTCCGCCGACCTTCCCTTGCTATCTACCCAGGAAATTCGCAACTTGCTCGAGCAATCCAGGCAGTACGAGGTCGTGCTCGCTGCATCAAGGGACGGCGCGGGAACGAATGCTATCCTTGTGCGCCCGCCCTTAGCTGTGCCGTATTTATTTGGCCCAGATAGTCTACAGCGCTACCTGGAAGCAGCCAGGCAGAGGCACCTAAGCCATACAATTTATGGTAGTACCGGCCTGGCATTCGATATCGATACGATCGTTGACCTGCGGGAACTCGAAGCCGTGAGTTAAGGATGACAGGCAAAGGCTAAGCCGGCCGCACAAAACTCGTGACTTTATTGACGTAAGCATAAAGGAGTTGACCTATGGCTACAGCATTATCCGAAAAAGCGCGGGCGCTCTTACAAGAGCGCCGTTTTGCAGTCTTGGGAACTATCAATAAGGATGGCTCTCCTCAGCTTACCACGATGTGGTACCTGCTGGATGGTGACGTGATTTTGATGAACACTAAAGCTGGCCGCACAAAGGAGCGAAATATGCGGCGCGATCCACGCATATCGGTCTGTATCGAAGATGGCTACAGCTATGTGACAATCAGCGGCACCGTTGAAATGATCGATGATCCGCAAGTAGCGCAGCGCGACATTTACCGCCTGGCCGTGCGCTATAACGGTGAAGAGGAAGCAAAGCGTCAAATGGAGGAGCAATTCTCGAAAGAGACGCGCGTAACCCTGTATCTGAAACTGGAACACATTATTGAGCATTTTGAATAAATAGACAGAGTGACCCTCAGTGTTTCGCCGGGCAGCAAGGAGCACTTTTCATGACCAGGCACTACGGCAGCCAGAGCATGGTTGCGCCACTGCGCACCGTCCTCGTGAAACGTCCAGACGCAGCCTTCGCGGTGGAAGACCCGCTAGCGTGGCATTACAGCAATCGTCCGGACCTGGCGATAGCGCAGCAGGAGCACGATGCCCTGGTGAACTTGCTGCGCCAGGGCGGAACAGAAGTACTCTACCACGACGAGCCTCAGCCCGGTCATGCCGATGCCATTTACACGTTCGACCCGGCCATTGTGACCGACCACGGAACGATTATCTTGAGTATGGGCAAGCCACAGCGGCGAGGCGAAGAGGCTGCGATGGCCCGCCGCTTCGAGGAGTTGGGAATTCCCTTGCTTTACACGCTGCACGGCGAAGCACTTGCCGAGGGTGGCGACCTTTTATGGCTGGATCACGACACCCTGGCTGTGGGACTGGGCTTCCGCACGAACGCAGAAGGGCTGCGCCAACTGCAAGAGGCTTTGAGCAGCATAGGCGTGCAGGTCGTCCCTGTAGAGCTGCCCTATTATACCGGCCCGCAAGCTTGCCTTCACCTGCTCTCGCTGATCAGCATCGTCGATCATCGCACCGCCGTGGTTTACCCGTCCCTGCTCGCAGTCCCTTTCTGGCAGGAGCTGCAGCGCCGCGATTTCCGGCTGATCGAAGTTCCTAAGACGGAGTTCCCGACTATGGGCACCAATGTGCTGGCGCTGGCCCCGCGCAAATGCGTTATGCTCGAAGGCAACCCCATCACCAAGCGGCTGCTCGAAGAAGCTGGCTGTGAAGTCATGACCTACCGGGGAAACGAGATTTCGCTCAAGGCCGAAGGGGGGCCAACCTGCCTAACGCGACCGGTCTTGCGGCAGAGTTAATGAATTGCTCCCCTCCTCAAGTCCCGGGTCAAGGATAGGGGAGCAAACCTTTCACGGTACACGAGGCGTGGATAAAGGCTCGCGCATCTTCCTCAGGAGTTGGATCGCCAGCAGCACGACCCAACCCCAGCCAGCGATGATCGCGATGCGCTGGAGCAGGCCAGTCGGTGAGTTTGGGAGGACGCCATTCTCGTCAAGGGCAGACACCACCGTCATGGCAACGAAGAGCTACTCAATAGGATTTCTGGTTTCCAATTTCTGGCGCATTACTGTTAATCCCTGCCACAGGTTCCCTTGTCATTCTACTCACCAGCCTTGTCTTTGCCTTGTGCTCGAAAGAAATACGGCAACTCCTCTTCACACCCAAAGGTGAGGGAGGAATTGCCGCATTCCATAGCAAAGCGGTGGGTTACTTCATCATACAATTCACACGAGGGAACAGAAGTCCTCAGCAGCCATGCTACTGGCGGCCCGGTCCACTTGAGGCCTCTAGTCGCTCGCGCATCTGTTCGTACGTGGCTGCATCGATCTCACCACGCGCATAACGCTGGTTGAGTATCTCCAACGCGGAAGGCTGCACTGGCGGCATGCCAGGATTGTAGTATGAAAACATCCGCCTGTTTCTCGAGCCGAACAAGCGCACCAGGCTCACAGCCAGCAGAACCAGGAGCATTATCCAGAAGAACTTGCCAAGCAGAAGCAAAGGCAGGAGTAACCATAAACCGTGTCCAAATCCCCAAAACATGGGAATCCTCTCTTTCTAAGAAGAAGTACTCTCAAAGGCTTCGGCAATTCGTTCTCCCCGCACATCCAGAGCGAGCCACACATGGTTGTGCTCGCTCAAGAAGCGTTGGGAGCGATGCCGTATCACTTGAGATGTACTGTTGAGCTTCGTCTTTATCTTGCTCTATTATTTAGAACACTGTCGTGACATCATTTATGCCGCTGGCAACGTACCATTTCGTTACTTCGCGCATCATATGCTGTCACCACTTGTCATCCTAAAGATATATACGTTGGCATATAATCGGGGTTGCGCGTTTTCACTACTATGGGCCTGTAGCACCCCGTCGTATGATACAGCTCCGCACCTGTTTTTAAGACGAATGCCTGGAGGTGTGTTTACTCATGAAGAAAAACGTGAGCCTGAACACTGGTAGCAAGAGGCCTTTGTTGATAGATTCTGGAAAGAGATGCGCGCAAGGATCAGCATCTACTACCCGTTATGCATACCTACTCATCAAATCTGGGAGGAGACGATGCATATCTTGCTCATCAATGCCCCATTGCAATCGGTTGTCTGTGATCGAGGTGTAGGGCACCAGATCCCTTTAGGACTGCTGATGATAGGAGGCTCACTTATCGATAGAGGCCATACAGTGCACCTGCTTGATGCAGCCTGCGACCACCTGTCCGATGCTGCAATTGTCCATACGGTAGAAGCGTTTGCAGCTGATCTGGTCATGATTGCGCATGTCGGCTCAACCTCAGCTCACCCCTGCTGCCTTCGAGTCCTGCGAGCCATCAAAACTGTACGTCCGAGGGTCGTCACTATCTATGGAGGAGTGCATCCGACCTATCATGATCGCGCCATTTTGATGCAGCATCCCGAAGTGGACGTGATTGTACGTGGAGAAGGGGAAGAGACGGTGACAGACCTGGTGGATCTGCTCGCTCAACAGGGACTGGAGCAAGGCCAGGCATACGACCTGTCTGCGATACAGGGAATTAGCTGGCGTAAGCAAGGAGCGGTCGTCAGAACTCCTGCACGTGAGCCCATTCAGGATCTTGATCGCTATCGTATCGCATGGGAGCTGATTCAAGATTGGGACAAATACCAAGCGTTCGGATTAGGAAGAGCAGCTGTTGTTCAGTTTTCACGAGGATGTCCTCATTTTTGTACCTATTGTGGGCAGTGGATGTTCTGGAAACGCTGGCGACACCGGAACGTGAAAAAGTTCGTTGATGAACTGGCTTGGTTGCATGACAGGCATGCTATCCGCTTCTTCTGGATTGCCGATGAGAACCCCACGACGCTGAAAGAAATCTGGCAGAGCGTCCTGGAAGAGATTGCTCAACGGAATCTCTCAATAGGATTATGCGCCTCGATCCGTGCGCAGGACATTGTCCGCGATGCAGATATCCTGCACCTATATAAGCAAGCAGGATTTCTTTACGTACTGATGGGGGTTGAGGCGGTCACCGATGAGACGCTCACCAAGATCCGCAAGGACTCCTGCGTCGATGATGCCTATGACGCAGTACGCTTGCTGCGCCAGCACAACATTCTCTCGATCGTTGACTACATTTTCGGCCTGGAGGATGAAACTCCTCGCTCGATCTGGCGTGGTCTGCGCGGATTACATCATTACGACGGGGATTTTCTCAATGCGCTCTTCCTGACCCCTCATGCCTGGACGCCGCTGGGACAGCAACTGAAGGATGCGCCGGTCTACGAAACCGACCTGTGGCGCTGGGACTATCGCCACCAGGTGCTGAGCCTTTCTATACTTTCACCAACAAAGCTGTTTTTTGCTGTTAAGATAGTCGAGTGTCTTTACCACCTCCACCCCCGCCGCCTTTGGCATCTATGCACTACTCCCGATCCTAAGTTACGAAAGCTCTTACGCTTCAGCTACTGGCATATCACTATGACCTTCTGGAGCGAGATCTATGAATTTATCACGAGCCATAGACGTAGGCAGTAATAGACAGAAAACCGGTAAAATTGATTGTGCAGATTGCACAAAATATAAGCTGTGACTTTCGGATAATCTATCTGTAGTATCGCGAGTTTGGAAAACGTATCATCATAATGAAGACGTATAGGTTCTGCTTATGATCAGCGGAACCTCGTCGCTTGTACGAAATACATAATTATACGAATCTGGCAATGCAAGCCTCTATCCAGCAATGTAGCAGGGAAAGAAATGAAAAGGAGAGCAGAGCGTATGACCCCTGAAGAGGTACTTCAATTCGCCGAAAAGCAGGGCGCCAAAATGGTTGACTTCAAATTTGTAGACGTGCCCGGCTCATGGCAGCATTTCAGCGTGCCTTTGCGCGAACTTGAAGAAGAGACGTTTGTCGAAGGGAAAGCGTTCGATGGTTCGAGTGTGCGCGGATTTCAGACGATTAATGAAAGCGACATGCTGATTATCCCCGATCCATCCACCGCCATTATGGATCCTTTCACTGCCGTGCCGACGTTGAGCCTGGTCTGTAACATCGCCCATCCTGGGCCCGGAGGACACAAGAAGCCCTATAGCCGTGATCCGCGTTACATTGCCAGGAAAGCAGAGGAATACCTGCGCTCCAGCGGCATCGCAGATACAAGCTACTTTGGGCCCGAATCAGAATTTTATATCTTCGACAACGTGCGCTACAATTCCACGGCAAATATCCAGTACGCGGAAATCGACTCGGATGAAGCGCATTGGAACAGCTCGCGCAATGGCACCTCCAATCTCGGTCACCGCATGCGCGTGAAAGAAGGCTACTTCCCGGTCGCGCCCAACGACACACTTCAGGACATTCGTAGCGAGATGGCACTGCTGCTCGAAGAACTGGGCGTACCGGTCGAGGCCCAGCATCATGAGGTTGGCGCCGCTGGACAGGCAGAGATCGATATCCGTTTCAATACGCTGCTCAGGACCGCAGACAACGTCATGCTTTACAAATACATCACGAAGAACACAGCTCGCAAGCATGGCAAAACAGTTACCTTTATGCCCAAGCCCGTGTTCGGTGATAACGGCTCCGGTATGCACGTACACCAGAGCTTGTGGAAAAATGAGAAGCCGCTGTTCTACGACGGTGAAGGCTATGCAGGGCTCTCCCAGATTGCTCGTTACTACATCGGGGGTCTACTGACACACGCTCCGGCCCTGCTGGCAATCGTCGCCTCCACAACCAATAGCTACAAGCGCCTGGTTCCAGGCTTTGAAGCACCAATCAACCTGGTCTTCTCAAAAGGTAACCGCAGCGCAGCCGTACGCGTACCACTGACCGATTGCCCATCGGCAAAGCGTATCGAGTTCCGCCCGCCCGACCCCACAGCGAACCCCTACCTGGCTTTTGCCGCTCTGCTCATGGCCGGCCTCGACGGTATTCGTCGCGGTATCGATCCCAGCGAACACGGCTATGGCCCCGTTGACCGCGACCTGTACCATCTGTCGAAGGAGGAACAGCACGAGATTCGTTCTGTCCCCGGTTCTCTCGACGAAGTCCTGGATGTGCTCGAGGACGATCACTCCTTCTTGCTCGAAGGCGGGGTCTTCACCACAGATTTACTCGAACATTATGTTGAGCTCAAACGCGCACAGATCGACGAGGTGCGCCTGCGACCCGTACCGATTGAATTCGCATTGTATTACGATGCATAAACACAGCTAAAAAAGAGCGCGAGAGGCACGATGGCCAGCTCGGGTCATCGTGCCTCTCTCTTTGTTCTAGAGAGGAAAAGTAGCCGGGCCGCCATATCAGGGCACCTGTTCAAACCGTTCCTCTCCCAGGGCTTTTTGAAGTAGGCTCAATGCGGAGGAAGTTGAACGGTCGCAATCTGAACCATCTGTTCTGCCAGCCGCAGCAGTGCTTCACGTAATTCCGGCGGATGATGTATGACAAACGGCAGGTTGAGCGACATCAGATAGCGCGCCTGACCCTCTAATTCATCCACATGACTCTGAAACAGGACCCCCGTTGGCGTGGCCGAAAGCTGGCCATAGGACGCGGGGATCTTCTGCTGCACGGTAAACAATGCTGCTTGAAACTCCACTTCAATGTGCCAGCGGGCTGATGGCTCGCCATACTGCTTCATCACATAGGCCCGGCAATCAAACTCCTCTGCTCTCTCAAAGGCTTCCGCAAGCACCTCTACCTGCTGGATGCGATCCAGGCGAAATATACGGTAGTCCTGACGCAGGCAGCAGTACCCGACCAGGTACCAGTGCCCGTCCCACCCAATAATGCCATACGGCTCGACCTTGCGGTGGGTAAGCTGGTCGTGACTGGAACGATAGTCAATGGCGATCCGTTGCCTCTGCCCAATCGCTTCGCTGAGAGTGATCACGCGAGAGACATCGGGTCGTGCTTCTTGTTGGGCAGAAAAGAAGAACAAATGAGAAGACATGGCTTGCAGACGGTCCCGTGCACGCAGCGGCAGGACGCGGGAGACTTTGGCAAGCGCTCCTTCAACAGCTGCCGCTGATTGTCCGATTTCCAGCCACGAGGTTCCCAGCAAGCCAAGCATGATCGCCGTGGCTTCCTCTTCCGTAAATAGCAGTGGGGGTAGTTTAAACCCGGGACGGAGCCGGTACCCCCCATATCGACCAATGTTTCCCTCGACAGGAATGCCGACATCCTGGAGATGCGTGATGTAGCGGCGCACCGTTCGTACATCCATCTCCAGACGTTCGGCTAACTCTGGACCACTGATGGATGGCTTGGACTGAAGCAACTCGAGCACGGTCAGAACGCGACTGGTGGGATGATACATGTCAACACTCTGCTTTCGTAATCTTCAATAATCACCTCTCAAACGAGGACCGATTCTGTCCTCCTTCAATGGTATATTCCAAGTAGTAGATAAGTCAAGCGAGATGTGTCTGAGGATCACAGCTTCAGGCAGAACAGAAAGGGAAGCGCGTGGAAGAGCACACAGGCACCGCTTGCCTCTCATCATAACAAAGAGCATAAAGGAGAAATGCGACATGAGTATCCAACCTTTTCAAATAAACGTTCCCCAGGCAACCCTGGACGACTTGCACGAGCGCTTAGCCCGCACCCGCTGGCCCGACGAGGTGGAGGGAGCAGGCTGGGACTACGGCACCAACCTGCAGTACATGAAAGAGTTAGCAGACTACTGGCAACACACCTACGACTGGCGCAAACACGAGGCAGAACTCAATACGTTTGCGCACTTCAAAGCTGACATTGATGGCGTTGGCATCCATTTCATCCACGAGCGCGGCAAGGGACCGAACCCAACGCCGATTATCCTCACGCACGGCTGGCCCGGTTCTTTCTGCGAAATGCTGAAGGTCATCCCGAGGCTTTCCGACCCTGAGAGTCACGGCGGAAAGGCAGAAGATGCGTTTGATGTCATCGTCCCATCGTTACCGGGCTACGGATTTTCAGACCGACCAACCCAACGCGGCATGACCAGCTCACGCATAGCCGATATGTGGGCGCGTTTGATGACGAAAGAATTGGGCTACCAACGCTTTGCCGCACAGGGCGGCGACTGGGGCAGTGGTGTGACGGAACAGCTTGCCGTTGCTCACCCGGATGTGGTGCTCGGCTTTCACCTGAACAACATACCGTATCACCATTTGTTCGCAAAGGCCGACAATCTCTCGCAGGAGGAGAAGACCTATCTGGAAGCAGCCGGGCGCTGGCAGTTTGCAGAAGGTGCGTACGCGATGATTCAAGGGAGCAAACCGCAAACGCTGGCGTACGGATTACATGATTCCCCGGTCGGGCTGGCGGCGTGGATAGTGGAGAAGTTCCGCTCATGGAGCGACTGTGATGGAGACGTGGAGAAGCGTTTTACCAAAGACGAGTTACTCACCACGATCACGCTCTATTGGGTGACAGAAACCATCAATGCCGCCAATCGTCTTTATTACGAGACAGCGCACGATTTTACGCCTCCGCAATACACAGGAAGAAGTGATGTCCCGGCGGCGATAGCGAGGTTTCCGGGAGACATCCTTCCCGCACCGCGCGAGTGGGCGGAGCGTTGGTTTCACGTGCAGCGCTGGACAGAGATGCCACGAGGTGGGCACTTCGCCGCGCTGGAGGAACCCGAACTACTGGCTAAGGACATGCGGGCGTTCTTCCATGATCTCAAAGTGAAAAACTAGCCTGGTTAGAGGAGACTGATCAATCATGACAAACCTGGACATTGCGCACCAGCGACTTCACAACCAACTCATCACCCGGCGAACGTTTGAAAAGCCCGGTGATGTAGTGGAGTGGCTGGGCGCTGTCCAGGCCCAGGATTATGCGGCTGCAAAATGGGCGGTCGGTCTGCGCTTACAAGGCACTACCGACGACGATATTGAGCAAGCATTCACCCGTGGAGCTATTCTTCGCACCCATCTGATGCGGCCCACCTGGCATTTTGTCTCACCCGCCGATATTCGCTGGATACTTGCGCTCACCGCTCCGCGCGTCAATGCAGTGAATGCCTATTACTATCGTAAGCTTGCATTAGATGACGCCGTATTTATGCATAGTAACGCTATGCTGGCAAAAGCATTACAAGGCGGTAAGCAGCTTACTCGCCCGGAACTCACATCCGTGCTTCAGCAAGTCGGCATTGCTACGGATGATTTACAACGATTCACCTATATAATGATGCGCGCTGAATTGGACGGGATCGTCTGTAGTGGCGCGAGACGGGGCAAGCAATTCACCTATGCCCTGCTTGATGAGCGGGCGCCACAAGCCAGGACATTAGATCGTGACGAAGCGCTGGCTGAATTCGCCAGGCGCTACTTTACGAGCCACGGCCCTGCGACCTTGCAAGATTTTGTGTGGTGGTCAGGATTGACGGTAGCCGATGCAAGAGCCAGCCTCGAAATGGTTACATCCCAACTTATGCATGAGGTTGTAGACGGCCAGACATACTGGTTTTCGATGTCTACGCCATCCGCAAAAGATCTCTCTCAGGCTGCATACTTGTTACCGAATTATGACGAATACATTGTTGGCTATACAGACCGTAGCGCCGTGTTTGACGCGTCGCACACGAAAAAGTTAGACCCCCGGGGCAATGTCCTCTTTAACCACACGATTGTTATGGATGGTCGGGTTGTCGGCACCTGGAAGCGCACGATTAAAAAGGACGCAGTCATGATCACCCCGAGCCTCCTTACTCCGCTGAACGATGCCGAAACTCGCGCTTTCGCCGCAGCGGCAAACCACTATGGTGCGTTTCTTGATATGTCTGTGAACCTCACCTTCTAGATGGAATAGCATCGAATGGGCAGCGCAGGTTGGGGCACGGACGATACTCGTCAGCAGCACACCACATCCTGAGACAAAGGCACTATTTCGTATTGGCAGCCTCGCTGAATTGCCAGCGGTCATCCGGCAGCTAGACTGATGCACCAAGGAAGGGCGTTCAAGACTGCCTTTCTGGCGGTGACGAAACGATTCCTGGCGCATCGTGCATACTGTCTCGTGGAGTGCGGTTGGCCAGCGGCAGCGTGAGGGTGACCGTCGTTCCCTGCTCAGGCATGCTGGCCATTGTCAGCGTGCCCCCATGAAGAGCGGCGATGCCGCGAGCAATAGAGAGGCCCAGGCCAGCCCCTCCAGCCTGGCGCGAGCGGGCCTTGTCCACGCGGTAGAAGCGTTCGCCCAGGTGCGGGAGGTGCTCGGCTGCAATGCCGATCCCCGTGTCGCACACCTCCAGGAGTGCCTGTTCATCTTTCACCGCTGTGCGCACAATGACACGACCACCGCGCCGGTTGTATTTGATGGCGTTGTCGAGCAGCACCAGCACTGCTTGTTCCAGCAGCATCGGGTCTCCAATCACATGAGGTGCGCTGGTGTTCTCTACCTGTACAGCGATGCCCATCTGGTCGGCGAGGGCCTTGACTCTCCGTGCCCCCTTCTGGGCCAGTTCAGCCAGGCTCACCACCTCGTGCTCTCGATGCTGGGTGTCGGCGTCCAGGCGAGCAAGCGTCAACATGCTGTTTGCCAGCGTCGCCATATGGTTCGCTTCGACAACGATATCCTCCAATAGCTCGGCATCTTCTGCCGACAGGTGCTCACGGCTGCGCAAGATCACTTCAGCATCGGCACGCAGCAGGGTCAGCGGCGTGCGGAGTTCGTGCGAGGCTGCGGCGATAAATCGCTGCTGGTTTGTCCAGGCCAGCCGGGCCGGTGCCAGCGCGCGATTCGCCAGGAACAGCCCACCTAGCCCTGCTCCAAGCAGCGCTATCCCTCCAATGATGAGCAGGAGCATAAGCAGCACGGACAGCGCAGTTTCCTGTGTTTTCACAGGCATGCCAACTTGCATGACGCGCACCACCCCATCCGGGGATGACACGGTCAATGCATAACGATAGATGGGTCCAATCGTGCTACCACTATCAACGATATCGGTTACCGTTCCTTCCTGCAAAGCTCTCTTTGCTAAAGTATTGGTCAGAAATGCAGCAGGTAGCTCGTTGGTATTCTCTGCTAGCAGCAGGGTAGCGTTCTTATCGAAGCACGCCACCAATTCAGGCAAGGGTGCTTGTCCGGAGAAAGGCTGATCTGGAGCAGGGGGGCCAAATGTAGTAGACGAGCAAGCAAGGTAGGGGGATGTTAACAATTTCTCTCTATGCTGTTGGATGTGCGCGGAGAGGTCAGCCTTAACTGGAGACAACAAGAGAATTTGAACCCCGAAATAGAGAGCCACGCCGAAAAGCACGAGCGCAGCGCACAGCACTCCGCTGTACCAGAGCGTTAGGCGGACGCGCAGCCCCTGAAACAGTGCTGCACCCGGTTCTCTTGATTGGCGATGGTCCCTGCGGTGCAAGGGCCACCAGGCAGATCTGCTCCCGTTCATACTGTTGCTTCCCCGTTGCTGCGCTACGCTTCGATCTTGTAGCCCACGCCGCGCACAGTTTTGATCAGCGCGTGCGAGAAGCCATGATCGATCTTCTCACGCAGGTAGTGAATATAGATATCGACGACATTGGAGAGGGCCTCGAGATCATAGCGCCAGACCGCATCGATAATTTGTGTGCGTGTGAGCACCTGGCCCGGATGGCGCATCAGGTACTCCAGGAGGGCAAACTCTTTGGCCGTCAACTCGATGACGCGACCGGCGCGGCGCGCCTCGTGTCGCACCAGGTCGAGCGTCAGGTCACCGGCAGAGAGCTGAGGGACCTCGTCGAAACGGCGATCGCGGCGGCGCAGCAGCGCGTTGATGCGAGCCAGCAACTCCTCCATCGCAAAGGGCTTGACCAGGTAGTCATCTGCCCCTACATTGAGACCGACGACACGGTCCTCGACGGCACCACGTGCCGTGAGCATCAGTACCGGCGTCATGATACGCTCAGCGCGCATCTGGCGGCAGACCTCCAGCCCATCGAGTCCAGGCAGCATCACATCGAGGATCACGACATCATACGTGTCGCTCAAGGCCAGATCGAGACCGGTCTGCCCGTCGTATGCGAGATCAACCGTGTGGCGCTCCTCCAGTAGGACGCGACGCAGCAGGAATGCCAGGCGCTGCTCGTCCTCCACCACCAGGATGTGCATCGGTCCACTCCTTTCTCCCATCTTGCGTACTCACCATCATCGGCACTCTCCTTTTCTTCCACTATAGTTCCAAGAAATAGAGCTAAGTAGTGATGCATCCACCGGTTGCGCTTGTTCGTCATGCGTTCCATTTGCTTCGTCACCCGTTCTCGCTCCTCTTTGGGAAGCTGCTTTTTGAGTTCCTTCATGCGTTTATTGTACCACTGGTTCCACGCTTTGACCGGACGACCGTTAACCAGTCGAGGGACAAAGCCCTCACGGCTATGGGAGTGGTACAAGGAGTCTGGACAAGTGACCTGCGCCGCTAGACGAGCACGACCAGTTGCATAAAACATTGATCTCCTTCACCCTCATACGATATAATTGTAAAGAGTATCCAGTTCGTGAGGAGCCATTGAGGGAAAAGACTGTGATGAGTAGCTTCATCGAGCGACTGTATACCTCGGATGAGCCCGCTGTTCGCTACAAGACGCGGGTGGATCTCTTCGATGAAAACCCGGCCACTCCAGAAGCAAGGGAGCTCCAAGACGCCATTAAAACGAGCGCGCGGGTTCGCTCGCTTCTCGCCAAGCGCGATGAGCATGGCAGGCTTCCCTCACATCCGTATAGCAAATGGCATGGCGCGCACTGGGTGCTGGTCGCGCTCGCTGACCTAGACTATCCGCCAGGAGATGAGACGCTGCTTCCTCTCAGAGAACAGGTCTACGAGTGGCTTTTCTCCGATTCACGGCTGCGTTCTATCAAGCAATATACCGTGGCAGGACGAGTACGCATGTGCGCTTCCATGGAAGCCAATGCCCTCTTCGCTCTGCTAAAGCTGGATCTGGCGGATGAGCGCATTGACCGCCTCGCCCAGCGCCTACTGGCCTGGCAGTGGCCCGACGGTGGCTGGAACTGTGATAAAAAACGCCAGACACAGGTCTCTTCTTTTACCGAGACCCTTCTTCCTCTGCGTGCGCTGAGCCTCTACAGTCGATCAACTGGACATCAGGAAGCCAGCGTCGCCAGCGAACGGGCAGCCGAGTACTTCCTTCAGCATCGGCTGTTCAAACGCAAAAGCGATGGCTCGGTGATCAGCGGTGATTTCCTCAAACTGTTCTATCCCTACTACTGGCACTACAACATCCTGTTCGGTCTCAAAGTGCTGGCAGAGGCAGGCCAGATCGACGATCCACGATGCCGTGAAGCGCTTGCGATACTCGACGCCAAATGTCTGCCAGATGGAGGCTATCCGGCTGAGAAAAAATACTATCGCGTAGCCGAGCAGCTGAGCAATGGCTGCTCAGCAGTAGATTGGGGAGGAACGAGTACGAAACAGATGAACCCCTTTGTGACCGTCGAAGCGCTCTCGGTGCTCAAACGGGCAACCTTAGGAAAATGAGCATGTACATTGCAGCATGAAATGCCTCACCCGCACGTGGGATGATTCTCGTGAATTGTCTGAAGTACCTGTTGAAAAACTCTATTGTAGAGCTTATTGACGAGGAAAAGCGTCAAATTCTCCTCTCTTTTCATGGAGATTCACAGCACTTTCAGCAGCAAAACATGAAAAATCAGCTTTCGGTGACCTACCGTCACCGGACCCGCTTCCGATGTTCTTGCCGCCTTCGTCATCACAGTCGTCGCCATCTTCGTAAAACACTGGGACGAACCAGCTGCTGTGAGGGCTCATCAAGCCCCGCCCACGGAGACGGAGCTTGATGGCCCACGATCAGACGATCGGACGAGGCGTCAAGCCGTTACGGGTAGCTCACCACGGTGACCGGGATATCGTGGTTGGCGGTGGTCGACGACCCACCTATGCCGTTGACCACGTTCAGGATGCCACCGGACCCAGCCGTGGAGAGGAAGATCGTGAGCAGATCGTGGAGGCTTCCCGCAGGCAGGGTCGCGGGGACCTCAAACGCGTTCGCGGCAAAGATGCTCACGCCCTGATTGAAGAAGCTGTAGCTGCCCATACCGTATCCGCTGAAGCTGGTCACAGTGCTGGCAACCTTGAAGGCCGCCCAGCCGTTGACACCGGGAGCCTCCATCCACGCCGCTTGGCTGGGCGGGTCGTAGGGCATCTCGTTCTGGAAGAAGATGTCCGTGCCGCCATTCCCGTTCCAGATCACCTCGTACTTCTGGTAGTGCTCGACGAAAAGGCCGTACGCGGTCACGTTGTCACCGTTGACGATGACGCCGGTGTCGGCAGTGTTGTTGGTCCAACCCACACCGTTGCCGTGGTCGGCCCGCCATGCCCAGATGTCATCGAGGATGACGTTTTTGCTGTTGACGACCAGGCTGGTCGTCGCGCTGCCTGCCTCTGCGCCGCCGATACGGAAGAACACATCCTGAAGAGCCGTCGGGTCGGAGGCGTCATTGTCACTGCTCCCGTGGCCGTTTCCGACCTGCAGTAGCACTGGAGAGTTCTTTGTGCCCGCGTCGAAGATCATCCCCGAGATCAAGATCCCCTTCGCACTGGCGACACTCATTGACACGATTCCGTTTTCAGGGATCAGCGTCGGGAAACCGAGACCGAGCACCACGGTATCGGGACGCGTGACCTCGATGCTCTGGTTCAGGTGATAGATACCCGGGGTCAGTATGAGGTTCATGCCGGAACCTAATGCGTCATTGATCGTCGCTACGGAGTCCGTCGGCTGGGCAACGAAGAACTTGTTGATTGAGATAGACGAGCCGGGCGTCGCGCCGCCGACCCATGTCGTGCCCACGGAGTTGCGCTGCACCGAGGGCACGAAGACGTTGTAGTTCCCATTAGAGTCGATGTACAGGTATGGCGCTTCTCGTGTCACCGGGCTGGTCGCGAGCGTGGTGTACGGGCCACCGCATGACTTCTGACCGGGGAAGCACTGGGCGGGCGCACCCACGACGCCTGAGAACACCTGGTTCCAGACGCCGTTGGACCAACCATCGAGCTGGCTGTTCCTGACCAGCCACTGCTGCTGCGAGCCGTTGACCACGGTGCTGCCGATGAACTCTGAATCGGCGATGAAGCCGCCACTCGCGAACGACGGACCGGTGCAATAGTCCATAAGGGTGGCGAACCCGTTGACGTGGACCCGACGCATCGGCGCGGCCTGCGACACTGCCCAGAATTCGCCGCTGTAGCAGCCGAAGTTCGGGGTGGTCACGTTGATGGTCAGGTTCGACAACGATCGCCAGAAGTTCACGAGCGCGGTGCAGTTGTTGGCGCCGAAGCACTGGTTGTGTACGTAGATGGACCCGTTGATGACGACGTCGTTCGGGGAGAGGCCGAGACCTGCCACGGTGGTGTAGTAGCCGATCTGAAAGTTGAGGGGGGCGGTACTGGTTCCATATGTGCCGGGCTCGAACAGCAGCGCATAGCGCTGAATTCCGAACTGGTTGGAGACCTGTTGGTTTGCCACCGCGTCGACCGTCGCCTGGATCTCGCTCTGCGGCATTTTGGGATTGAAGATGTAGACGCTCGGGCCGAAGTTGGGTTGGCTGGACGACGCTGACGGAGCAGCCAGTGCGGTGGCGGCGCCGCTGGTGGCCGCCGCCCACGCCAAGGCGGTGGGAGCAGTCAGGGTCACCACGCAGATGAGCAGGCCCACCAGCCCGATGAACAGGGAGAAACGATGTGAGAAGCAACGCTGTTTCATACGTGCACCAAGCCTTTCTGTCTGGCCCGATGTCGGCCAGATGGGAGGAGAAAAAGATACCTTCTACACACGAAGAGCAACGCACAAGCGATGCATGGGACAGCATCCCTGTGACCGGTGCACGCCACACCCCTTGCAGACGCACCGGACAGGCGATGAAGCATTAGAAATAACCTCCACCACTGTACACCCCCTGTACATCCCCTGTCAAGCCTCTCAAAGCACCTGTCCGCTTGGTGGTAAAATCCTGCTATAAACGCTATATTTTCAAACGCTAGTCTCTATACCACGCGAAGGTTGGAAAATAGGTTTTCCTCACCTTCCCAGGTATCACTCCCGTAGACTGATCGTCTAGCTCGCATCAACATTGGAAGTTTCACATCTCTTTCCAATGTAGATTCAATGGAAGCATGCTAGGATAATTGTACAGGCTCTTCCCTTTACAGAGAGAAGTGCCTGTACATCCCGCTATATCAGCCATCAAAGCGAGCAATTGAGTTGTTTAGCAGGAAATGCAGAGAAGTAAGAACGAAAACGATTCAGCAAGGAGTACGATGATGCTTGATCCGTATACAGTACAAGAACCGCCACTAACGTACACCTCATACCCAGAACAAACACAGATGGAAGACCAGCCTTTGCCAGGACAGGCGCCACTCTCGCCTGCGATACCGCCCTCCCATCCCACGCGCCCATCCGGCAGGGTGCGGAAAGGGGCCTTGCTGGCCTTGACCTTGCTGCTGGCAGTCATCTTCGGTGTTGGCCTGTTTGCTGGCTGGCAGTTTAGCAGAACCAGTACCGCTTCCACGCGAGCAAGTGCCACGACCACTGCCACCGCAGGGGCAGTGCAGCCGGCAACCACAACCAATGAGGAGACGGTGCGCGAGGCAGCGATTGCGAAAATTCGACCGGCTGTGGTGGAAGTGGATGTCACACTCTCGGGCTCGAGCGCGCTTGGCTCTGGCGTGATCGTCGACCGGCGCGGCTATATCGTGACCAATAACCACGTCGTCGCAGGTGCGCAGAGCATCGAGGTCATACTCTCCGACGGCACACACCTTCCGGCCCAACTGGTCGGAACCGATCCTGCCGACGACCTGGCGGTAGTGAAAATCACGACGACTGCCAACCTGACGGTGGCTACCCTTGGCGATTCCTCCAAATTGCAAGTGGGGCAAGATGTCCTGGCCATCGGCAGCCCCCTGGGGAACGCGCAGTCGGTGACGAGTGGGATTATCAGCGCGCTTGGTCGCAGTGTCAGCGAGGGGCAGGGAGGTGCAACAATTTCCAATGCCGTTCAGACCGATGCCCCGATCAACCCTGGCAACAGTGGCGGCGCGTTAGTCGACTTGCAGGGTAACCTGATTGGTATTCCGACGCTGGGTGCAGTTGATCCGGAGTTTAATACGCCTGCCGATGGGGTTGGCTTCGCCATCCCTTCTAACCGTGTAGGGTCAGTTGTATCCCAGATCATCGCAACGGGCCACGTCACAAATACTGCGGGGTGAGGGCATATGCCCCCACCTCCTCCTGGTTCATAACACCGTATAATCGCCTTGACAACCTCAACCAAAGCATATAGAATTGCCTCGGAAAGAGATGTCTATCAGACCTGTTTGACAGACATCAGATTATCTTTTAGTGAGGCGTCAACAAGATGTACGAACTCATCATCCTCTCCCTCCTCATGCGAGGACCAGTTCACGGCTACCTGATCGCCAAAATCATCAATGACATGATCGGGCCAGCCGCCAGAATCAGTCACGGATGGCTCTACCCCCGGCTCTCCAAATTAGAGCAAGAAGGCTTGATCGTTGCCTCTCCTGAAGCGAAGCAGGAACAGCAAGGCGAGCGACAACTACACACGTACGAAATAACTGACGACGGGCGCAAGCGCTTTCGCCAGTTGATGCTCGATACCACCTCGAATCCGGGGGAATACGCCAGGTTTTTCTGGCAAAAGGTATGCTACCTTGAATATTTGCATCCTGCTGAACGATTGCACCTGATCGATCACTACATTAACTACTGCCAGGCGCACATCCTCCACCTCAAGGCGCAAGCAAAGAAGCTGGTCGAGGGAGAGACGCAGTACCAGGCGATGAGCCTTGCCCAGCTCGAAGCGACCTTGCACGTCTTACGTCGCTCCACAAGCCAATGGCAGGTAGATTTAGAGTACGCCAGCAGCCTGCGAGAGAAAGAAATGACGCGGGCGCTCACCGAAGCACCCAACATTTGATACCTTTGCCGCACCGAAAAAGTACCAGGTAGCAGTAAAATGTGATATAGTTTGTTAGACCAGGGGCAATATACAACCCTGCTGCACATATCAGGAGGCAGATTCATGGAACCACTCGTCGATAGCTACGGGCGGCGCATCAAAAGCATGCGCATCTCTATTACCGATAAATGTAATTTCCGCTGCACCTACTGCATGCCTGCCGAGGGACTCCCCTGGCTTAAAAAGGCGGAGATCCTGTCTTACGAGGAAATCGAACGTATCACCAGGGTCGCAGTCAGCATAGGTATAGAGCAGATTCGCCTGACCGGCGGAGAGCCGCTCGTGCGGCGAGACGTTCCCGAGCTCGTGCGCCAGCTGCGCGAGATCGATGGTTTACGCAGCCTGAGCTTAACCACCAACGGCATCCTTTTGAAGCAACAGGCAGGAGCACTTGCCCAGGCAGGCCTCACACGCATCAATGTCAGCCTGGACTCCCTCGTTCGCGAAAAGTTCGCGCGCCTCACACGCAGGGATCAAATCGACCGCGTGCTCGAGGGGCTGGAAGAACTGGAAAAATATCCATCTATTCATCCCATCAAGGTGAACGCGGTCGCTATTAAGGACTACAGCGAAGAGGAAGCGCTCGATTTTGTACGCCTGGCCCGGCGTAAGGCATACGTTGTGCGCTGGATTGAATTTATGCCCCTGGACGCGGATCAGATCTGGCGCAAGGAAGATATCTTGACAGGCGCCGAACTGAAGGCCATCATCGAAGCCGAATATGGTCCGCTGATACCCATAACTACTGGTGACCGCTCCGAAACGGCGCGGCGCTATACCTTTAGTGACGGTATAGGCGAGATCGGCTTCATCAATCCCGTGAGCGAGCCGTTCTGCGCATCATGTGATCGTATCCGCCTTACCGCCGATGGACAGCTACGCACCTGTCTCTTTGCCACCGAAGAGACCGACCTGAGAGCCGTCGTCCGCTCTGACGCCTCTGATGAAGTTCTGGCTAACACCATCCGCCAGGCCGTCTGGCACAAAGAACTCAAGCATTACATCGGGGATAAGCGTTTTAAGCGGGCAAATCGCAGTATGTCGATGATTGGCGGTTAGTAAGGGCAAAAATCGCAATTAAACTTTTAATGAGCTTGTAAGGTGATAACTGTTATATAGGTAATTCCTGCACCTGGACTATAAACGACTTTATAAACAGAGTTACTAAAAAACAGCTTGTTCGTCGTTATAGTCAAATAGATTGAATCGTGCAGTCCAAAAGCACGCTTGCTTTAAAAAGGATTGCTCGTCATGATAGCACAAGACCAGAAAGAGGGCCACGTGGTACATGATGAGGCGGACCTGCTAACTGTCCGCGAAGTTGCCCAAAAATTGCGCGTGGATGACACCACCGTACGACGCTGGATCAAAAATGGTGTTTTAGAGGCGATCACTCTACCCCATCGTGGTACACGTCAGGCCTATCGCATCCGACGCGCTACATTAGATGCCCTGCTTGCTCCATCGGAAAGTGGCGCAAACAATCACTAGTTGCTTGCCCACTGCCACATAACTTGCAATCTGCCAGGCTAGTATTGTGGAAAAATGAGCTAGTAGCAAGAAGTCTGCAATCACCATGAGATACTCCTCCTCCCTTAAGCATGTGAGAGAGTGGCTTCTTGGCTTTGCAGCGGTCAATTCTCCTGTTTAGTGTTGTCCCGGCGTGCCAAATCAGGGGTAATAAGAGCCTGCACATCAATTCGTTAACCACCGAGAACCAGCAGGCTTTCGCTTATGCTCTCATTGACAGCTATGGGTAAAATATTCGACAATGGTAGATATGAATCAACCTCATCAGCAAGCAGCATCAGAAATACACCTGGAAAAAGAAGTAGTTACCGGTTCCTACCGGTGGTTTACCTATGCTGCCGATGTGACCGGCTTACGACTCATTTGTTTAGAAGATCTCGCCACAGGCACCATCGCTACCACCTCGACCGCAAATCCCGAGAAGCGTACAGCGGCCCATAAAGCATGGGCTGGCGCACGCCAATCACGGGCAGCAGGCATGCCGTGGGAGATTTTGCACGAAATGGGGGAAAAAGGAGTCAATCCAGACCAGAAACTCGAAGAAATGTTCCACGGGTACGGTCATGCATCGGTTGGCGACATGGCCAGGCTTGCCGTGGACATGGGCAAAATTCCCATGCATTTGTGCCTGGCGCTCTTTAACGAGGGATCAATCAATTCAGGCCAGGAAAAGTCGACAAGGTATCAAGCAGCATTTGGAAGAGCGGTCCTCCACCCCATTAAAAACTATTTACCTGAGAGCCTGCCCCAGCACGACGTAGAGCGCTTAGAAGAGGAATATCAATCGTTTGGAGCCTTATCACTGGAGTTGTTCGCAAAGCATAAAGCTGTGTTGCTCCATGCATTTGAAGAGTACTACCAGGCTGATACGACCAGAGCAGATCAGAAAAGAGCCCTCGCCTCACGCGTACTTGATTGTGTACGCTACTTTTTACTCTTTGGTCAATGGAGCGGAATGTCCTTTGAAACATCTGCTCGCGACTGGTCGCGCATTATTGCAGAACTGAAGGCCTCGCCGCTCGCCTACTATCAGAAAGTCGCCGCACAACTCGAGCAATTGCTTTCGCCCACAACAGAAGAGGAAGAAATCCTTGGCTACAAAGCAGAAGCTCCGGCGTTAATCCGGCATACCGCTCCTCTCCTTACGACCAATAGGAACCTGCACGCTTTAAAGCGATTCCTCGCAGATCAAACCGACCTGCTGCAAAGCGTCTCGATACACAGATGTGCCCCGCGACTCGTGGATCAACGAGTGAGCATGATTGAACCGGTGTATACAGAAGCAGACAGGCTGGTTGCAACCTATGCCCTCCTGATCTGGCCGGGACTTGAGAGAAAACAACTCCTTAACTGGATACATACGCGGGACGATGAAACGAAAAAAGCCATCAGCACCATGATTTTCTCAGGCCACACCAACTATTGTGAAATGCCAGCATTTGGCCGCACAACACACATGACCCTGGTGATTGAGAGCTTCTTAGGCGAATTACGTGATCTGAATCGCCACCGCGCATGGGGAAGATTTTTTCCGTTGCCTCTCGTCTTTGGAGAAAGACTGACGAAAGACACCATCGAGCAAATTCTCGCTCCTGGCTTCGGATTGCCCCTGTACTTAACAGGCATTCCAGCCTTTGCGGACTACAAAACGGCATATGAGCAAGATTTAGTTTCGTATTACACGAAGTTACAGCAGTTTCTTGAAGTGGTTTCAGCTAAGTATGGCGATACGATCGATTATGCGTTTGCGCTCAATCTGCTGCCTCTTGCTCACCGCGTCGATCTCTGGATGCATGGAGACCCGAAGCAGGCCCTTTATCTCACCACGCAGCGCTCTCGCCCTGGCGGCCACATCAACTATCGCGCCCTCGCCTACGAAGCCAACCAGCTTCTGGCAACGTATGATCCATATCTTTCCGCCATGCGTCTAACGAGGAAACCCGATCCTGGCAGCCGCGAGGAATTTTTCGACAGAAGCTAGCCGCGCTCACAGCAACCTTTGCAGCTTCAACAGGTCATCCATTTTCCCCGAAACCTTGAGCTTACGAGTGATAAAGGCATTCGTGGGATTCACCTTGCGATCCAGTATCCCGGCCAGCGTATCACTGCTGGTGGTAACCTTGAAATCCGCCTGGGGGAGCGTCTGTTCTGCCAGCGTCGCGCTTCCATCTTCCGCGATGGTCAATGTAAAGTTACGCTGGAGATCGGGAAAAATGAACTGCAGGGTTTTAGCAAAGCCTTGAAACGCAGCCCGCATCTCAGGCTGCTCAAACCGGGCGCGGACGCGCTCTAAATACGGGACGATATCAGCCATCATAACCCCCTTATTTTAGATTGATGAAGTATGGGAGATAGTCTTTTTGCGTAGCAGCCATTTCGTCAAACAACTGCCGGATCTCCGCCGGAGTGCAGACAGCCGCAGTGAGCGGATCGAGCATCAGCGCGTGCACCGCTGCCTCGCGATCTTCATTGAGCAGTGCCTGCACCATCAGGTCGTGTATCATGATATGGGCGCTATCCAGCGCAGCAAGATGCGTTGGGAGTCTTCCAAAATGTGCCGGTTGCACCCCATTTTGATCAACCAGGCAGGCGAGTTCTACACAGCTATCCTGTGGAAGATTTTCGATCAGCCCGGTATTGCAAACATTTCCATAGATCACCTGAGGCCGGTTCAGCGCATGCCCCTCAATAATATACGAGCCATGTTCCAGGCTCCGTTCGAGATAAAATACGCGCTCTCCGCTGCGTTCACGCGCCAGGTCGCTGCGTAGCCGCTCCTCATGTTCCGCGCGCTCCCTGGGCCATCTTCTCGCACGTGCGCCGCCCTCGCAATCCGGGTTCAAGCGCGTATAGTGCTCGAGCACCTCTTTCCGTTTGCGAAAGTAGGGAACGTATTCGGAAACGTGCCCGCTCGATTCAGTAGCATAAGCCCCAAACTGGCGCAGCAGATCGAAGCGAACCGGGTCCCGTTCATATATCGCCGGGTCCTCAGCAGCCCGGCGCACGCGCGGATAGAGGTCTTCCCCGTCCATTTCGAGCGTCACGAACCAGGAGAGATGGTTAATGCCCGCGCAGCGAAAGCGCATGCGCTCATAGGGCACATCTGCGTAGTCCGCCAGTTCATAAGAAGTCAGCACGATAGAATGGCAGAGGCCGACTACCTGCAGCGAGGTGGCACGCAGGGCGGTCAGCGTCATAGCAGACAACGGATTGGTATAGTTTATCACCAGCGCGCGCGGGCAGAGTTCCTCAATGTCGCGGCAAATGGCCAGCCAGGAGGGTGCAGTACGCAAATACTTGAAGAGCCCACCCGGCCCGCTCGTGTCGGCGATACATTGATCCACCCCATATTTCAAAGGGATGGTGTAATCATACTCGACATTCGCCAGCCCACCGACTTCGATCATATTGATCACATAGTCACAACCGGGTAGAGCGCTCCGCCGATCGGTCGTCGCCTGCACCGTCCAGGGTTTTCCCACTAATTCGATCAACTGCTCGGCGACTTCGTGTGTCAGTTCCAGGCGCTCAGGATCCAGGTCCACCAGGACAAACGTGCCCGCGTCCAACCCCTCGATCGCCAGGATATCCGTGATCACCGTCTGCGCAAACTGGCCGCTTCCCGCGCCGATGAGAGCAACTTTCACTATCCGTCTCCTCCTTCTTAACAGTAGCCACTCGCTTCTGTCACAGCTCGCCGCGATAGAGTCGCATGCCTCTCAATACCGGTTCATCGACCGGCTGCAGCTCGCATTTCGCCGCCAGGTTCTCCGATGCCGGGTCGCTTACAGGCAGTAAAGCCTCAAAGTAGATGGGAAGATTTTGCTGCCGCGCCTCAAAC
>Ga0137392_10000137_pt1 | contig 32755 bp, 29 predicted proteins | sample 15con2h34AmetaG_FD_101394 | JGI IMG/M metagenome (GOLD analysis project Ga0137392, IMG submission 101394) | Vadose zone soil microbial communities from Angelo Coast Range Reserve, California, USA - 15con2h3.4A metaG | ecosystem: Environmental > Terrestrial > Soil > Vadose zone > Saprolite... | reverse complement strand
TCCTGTTGTGATTCATGCGGGCAGCCCATCACCTGGGCCTGGATCCCAGGCGTGAAGAATCTCACTCTGACAAAAATTGGTGAAAGTCCGTCATCGTCGAAAACAATCGGAAAATGCCTCGATTTGCCGCAGTGGACTAAGAGCGATTTACTTTTTCTCGGCAGTATCGCTCTCCACAACCATTTGTGCCTTCGGAGCGGCGGCGTGAGCGGCGCGGGCTTGCCGAGCTATGTCCCCCAGAGGCGGGTTCAAGGGCGGCAGCGCTTTGGGTTGTGCGACGGGAGCAAGTGGCTGTGCAGCGCCACTGGCGACGGTTTGGGTTTTGGTTCCGGCCGCAGAGATTTGTTGGGCCAGGGCCCGTTTGGGCTCTTGCCCGAACCCCTGAGTTAGCAGCACTAAACCCGCCAGGAACAGCTTCAATGATGTCTTCGTGGATCAATCCTCGCTTTGGTGGCTTAGTGCTACCAGCTTTGTCGTCCTTCCTGGATGTTGAAGTGCACCTTCCATTCCATCGGCACGTGGCCGAAGTATGCTCCTATGTTGCAGGAAAGGCACTGGATGACTGGGGTGGAGACGGTGGAGACCCCGCCGTGGAACGTGTTTTCCACTTTTCGTGGAACCCATTTTCCGCCGAGGGGGTCTGGCCCCGCTATCGGCCGATTGGCGGGACGACGACGCTCCGCACTCCATTCTCCATGGGACAAGTTCAGAAAGATTGAGGCTAGTGGATCGTAACCGAGGTTTGGTTGGAAATCGGGCTCTCTTGACCGGTTGCATCCACCGCTCTGACCAAATAGTGATAGGTTTTCCCGCTGCGCACGCCGCGATCGATGTAGGTGGGGGCGGTCACGCCGGAGGCAATCCGCTTGTAAATGCCGTCTGACGGGCTGCGATAAACGTTATAACCCACCACGGTAAAGCCTGGCTTTGGCGGAGGATCCCACTTCAGCAGAACGCCGTGAGGCGTCTGGTCGGCCGCGACCCGAAATAGCATTACGCCAACGATCCCGGAAAACAAGATCGCCAGAATCGCGACAGGCAGGAATGAGGCTTTTCTCAAATCTTGATACCAAAAACAGCCACACCCAGATCCCGATAGCCCAGACCCAAATGGCCCGTTCCAAAAGCCCGAGTCTCGGACTGAAATCCGTTGGTCTTATCGTTGATCTTACCGGGATCTGACCAGCTACGATTTTACCGGCTACCGATTTACCAGCGAACCGGCTTCGGTGATGCTGCCCTTCACCAGGTCGGTCTGAATCTTCAGTTTCTGGTGAGGACGCAGGTCGACGACCGTGTCGAAGGGCAAATAACCGGGAAGAGCAACGCGGACGCTATGCCGTCCTGGCGTAAGCAGCATGGCTTTTCCCGCGCCGTCGAACTCGTCGACGTGGCCGGCGAATTGATTGTCCACGAAGACCGCTGCCCGCGTTGGGGTGGCGGCGATTTTCAATTCTCCGGTTGCTTCCTGGGTTCGCGGATGCGCTGTTCTTATCAGCGAGACGTTAATCACCTGGGCTTGTCCGGGCTCAAGGATGACCTGCTGGGTGTAATCGGTGTACCAAGCCTGACGCACAATCACATCGTGCTTTCCGGGCAGTAGCACGATTTTCTTGTCGCCGGTCAATTCTTTTACGAAGCCGACATACTGTCCGTCCACCCATACTCCGGCGGTCTTTTCCGCCTTGTTGTGACCCACAAATCGCAATTCAGACTGAACCCGGTCCTCGGCGTGCACCAGGCCAACCAGGGCGATCATTGCAAAAAACGCACGCAACATTCTACGGCTGAACATACTTACCTCCAAAACAGACTACGAACGAGTATTAACGAGTATTAAGGATGATTCTATTCGCCGACACTGGCTAGTAGCCAGCCGGATTCTCTCAGAGTGAGGGCGGGAAGACTCATGGCGCTATGCGCGGGGTCCTTTCCGGCGGTTGTGACTAAAGCTCTTAGCTGGAAAGCTCGCCGAGTCAACACCAAGAGCGCAAAGGAAAACCAGGGCTGAAGGCAGACGCCCGATGACTGACGACTGATTCACCGATTCAGGTATTGGCGCAAACAGCGGACGCAGGGCACGTATCCTTGACGGATAGCCTCCGAGGCTGCGATCAGGCGGATGTTCTCATTCTCATGCTTATGTAGAAACCGGCACCCTGGGACGTGAAATGTTTTGCCATCGGCGGAAACCTCCACCATCATCCTATCAGGAACGCCGGATCCGGGCTCGGCGTGGTACGAACGCAGGGCGGACACCGACTTCGCGTCGAGTCGAGCCAGAGCGAAGCTGCCGGAGATCAGGGCTACCGCGGCCACCGCCAACAACCAGCCAAAAGCTGTTCCCCGACCGGGAATATATTCGGCAAGCTTGCTTTGCCAACCGGCGGTGAAGCCGGCAGGCAATGGCAGAGAACGGCGGTCGCCGTACAGGTGGATCACATTCCTGGTGCCATTGAGTACGGCGGTGCAGTGCTTGCATTCGCGAAAATGGGCTTCCATCGCGGCGCGGAGGTCCGGGTTGACCTCGCCCTCGAGATAGTTCGATATCTCCTGCCAAACCCGCTCGCAATTGACTACCATGGCTTACTTCCTTTCCCGAACGGTGTGCGGCTGAACCACCCGTCCGCGAACGCGGGCGCCAGAATGTCGCGCAGCATGAGCCTGGCTCTGAGCAGACGTGTCTTGACGCTGGCCACCGAAATGCTCAACACCTGCGCCGTTTCCTCGATGCTCATGTGTTCGACATCGCGCAGGAGAAATACTTCACGGTACTTCTGCCCCAGGCTGGCGAGCGCCTTGGCCAGAATCGCCCGCACTTCGCCTCTTTCCAGCGCTTCGGAGGGAATTTCGCGCCAGTCAGCGAAGTCCCGCGGAGTGTAGGTTCCTTCTTCATCGTTGTGCGATTCGGCAAGCGGCTCGAACAGCTCCGCGTGCCGCTTCCTCTGCCGCATACGCGCTTCGTTCACCGTGATCTGAATCAGCCAGGTGCTGAAGCGCGATTCGCCGCGAAACTGCCGCAGGTAGGTAAAGGCCTTCAGTATGGCCTCCTGGGCCACGTCCTCCGCGTCGGCTTCGTTTCGCAGCAGAGCTAGGGCAGTCACATAGACGCGGCGCTCGTAAGGCTTGACCAGCTCCGCGAACAGAGACGATTCGCCGTTGCGGATGCGGGTAATGAGCAACTGCGCCCTCTCATCACCGGTGTCAACTGGTTTCGCGACAGCAGTCATGAATAACAGCATTTGGATTCCAACCGGTGCACGACTTCAGTCCAGGCGGCGGGGAAGATATTCGGGATTTTTCTTCCATCCCGTCAGCATGGAAGCGAAATTACTCCAGCCGTGCAGCACGACCATTACGAGATGCCCCAGAAGGAAGAACAGAATCGCCCACATCACCGCAAAATGCCAGATGCGGGCCCAGTGGAAGCCACCCACTATCCACGCCAGCCAGGAAAACTGTACCGGCTTCCACACCGCCATTCCGGTGACCACCGACAAAACCCCCAAGCCTAGCACCGAAGTGTACGCCAGTTTCTGCAGAGGGTTGTAAACCTCGCGGATGACAGGCTTGGGCCCAAAGAAAAAGTAATAATGCATCATGGGCCACACGCCGGGGAGATCGCGGGGAGTGAAAAGCACTTGCCGGTAATTCCCGCTGATCATCTGATAGCCCAGGTAGAAAAGTCCGGTGCCGATATAAATCCACACGAAGGTCAGGTGCCATTGCAAACCGCCGCCCAGCCAGCCTCCCAGGGCGAAGGCTTTGGGCCAGTTCAGCAGATCTTTCTGGGGAATCTTCGCGCCGAAGCTGGGGAAGGCGCGGAATATCTGGAACCCGCTGGCGACCATAATTAGAAGCGAAACCGCATTCAGCCAGTGACAGAAGCGCACCGCCCAGGGATGCTCGTAGGCGGCCTCTTCCACCACTCCCGTTTTCGATGATTCGATCTCTACTACGGCTTCGTGCATCCGCGCTTCCCCGGCCGTTTAAGCCCCACCTACCGATTATCATTCCGAAGGCCTTGAGGCGAGAGGAATCTGCTTTTCCTTGAGTTTCGGAAAAAGCAGATTTCCCGCTTCACTCGAGATGACAAGTTCAACAAGCTCCTAGAGTCCATAGACTAGAGACCATAAAATGAAGAATAGCCCTGGTCTTCCCAGTACCCGACCCTGGTCAGGACATTTGTGACTTTCAGCTCGGTCAAATACTTGGCCTGCTTGTAGCCCACTTTCGTCGGAATTTGCAAACGTAGCGGCGCGCCGTGCTCGCGAGTCAGCAACCGGTCGTACATCTCGTAGCACAGCAGGGTTTGCGGGTGCAGGGCGGTCGCCATATCCAGCGACTCGTAATAATCATCCGCGCACTCGACGTACACGAAGCGGGCCGTGGTATCGGCGCCAATCATTTGCAGGAAATCCGAAAGCCGCGCTCCACCGAAGCGGCCGATGACATCCCAGCCTTCCACGCAAACGTGCCGGGTGTTCTGACGCACCCTAGGTAGGGATTGGAATTGCGCCAGCTTGTATTCTCCCGGCTTCTGTACTGCTCCGGTTACGGTCAGCGTCCACTTCTCGAGGTCAACGCCGGGATCTTCCACGTCGTAACCGTTGATAGGGAACTTTTCAAACGGAGCGACTTCGGAGTCCGCAAAGGTGGTAGCCAGATGCCCGGAGCGAAACAGTTTGGCGGAGGCCCAATCGCTGAATCCCAGGCCGCCTTTGAGCAGTGGTTCCTGAAGTTTGGAAATGGCAAAAACTCCGACCGCAAGCACCGGAGCCAGCTTCAGCAATTCGCGGCGGGTAACCCGTTTGAACTTGCGATCGTCGATTCGTGATTCCATGCAATTCGTCGCTAACTAGGCAGTGTAACCCGAACATATGACTCCTGAAAAAACGAAAAGTTACAGCCCGGCCGGAGCGAGGCCAGTCTGGCAGGTGAGGTCCGGCCCTGAGGAGGATCGGTCGCTATGTCATAGCCAGTTGCATCGGAGGTAATCGGGAATCGACCGTATTGTTTGCCAGTGCGCCTTGGTGATAGCTTCCGTTGGGGAGTTCCCGGCCGCCGGCTTCGCCCATTCGCGGTCCGGGATTGAGTCGGAGCGTTCGTACGACCAGATATGTTTCAGCCTTTCACCGTTTCCGCCACAAACCTGGCGAACTGCTTTACATCCTGCTCAGTAGTATCGAACGAACACATCCAGCGCACCACGGATTGCTGTTCGTTCCACACGTAAAAGAAGTAACGCTTTTGCAGCCGGGCAATCGCACCGCGGGGAATTCTAGCGAAGACTCCGTTCGCTTCCACTTTGTAGATGATCTTCACTTGTGGAATTTCGCTGAGTTTCTTCTGCAGCAGACGCGCCATGCGGTTGGCATGTTGCGCACTCTTCAGCCAGAGATCGCCGGTCAACAGAGCGTCAAACTGAGCGGAGATAAAGCGCATCTTGGAGGCAAGCTGCATGCCCTGCTTGCGCAAATAGAGAAAGTCATGGCTCAGTTTCTTATCGAAGAAGACCACGGCTTCTGCGCCAATGGCACCGTTTTTGGTTCCACCGAAAGAGAGCACGTCCACTCCGAGATCCCGGGTGGCCTGCCGCAAAGTCTGGCCCAGGCTGGCGGCCGCGTTTGCGATGCGCGCGCCGTCCACGTGCAGGAACATGCCCCGCTCGTGAGCAAAGCGGGCCAGCGTTTTGATTTCGCCCGGCTTATACACCGTTCCCACTTCAGTGGACTGGGTGATGGAAATGACGCGGGGTTGCACGTGGTGCGGGTCATCAACGCCATGGTAGGCCTGGGTGACAGATTCGACGGTGAGTTTGCCGTCCCGTGTGGGGATGGGAATCAGCTTGCAGCCAGTGAATTTTTCGGGTGCGCCGCATTCGTCGGTATAGATGTGGGCAGCTTCGGCGCAGATGACCGCGTGATATGAGTTGGTCAGTGCCTTCAGGCTGAGGCAGTTGGCGGCTGTGCCATTGAAGACGATGAAGGCGTCAATATCCGGGCCAAAGTGCTGCTTGAATTTGCGCACCGCGGATTCCGTGTACTGATCGTCGCCATATCCCACGGTGTGGCCCTGATTGGCAGAGGCAATCGCTTGCAAGATTTCGGGATGAACTCCGGCGTTGTTGTCGCTGGCAAAGCTGCGTGCGGGTTTCATGTTCCGAACAATCTAGCAGACATCGGAGCTCGGGCGTCGGACCTTGGACTTCGGTCTTAGCGTGTGGGGCGGACACGCTTGTCCCGCCACATTTGAATTGGACTGTAGGTATTCAGGACAACTTCAAGGCCGGTGTAAGCAAACGGCAACCAAGATCCCCAACCAAATCAACTTCAAAGGCGGCGGACCACAGTGTCCCCACACGCCCGGCGCCCGACGCCGGTTTCCCGAAATGGCACTTCAGTGGTGTTACTCGGCGGGTACCACGGTGATCTTGGCGGGGTGGGTCCGTGCAATTATGTTGGGCTCATGGCACTCGTTCTCATGATGGTGGTTCTGGCGTTCGGCCTGCTCTACGTTGCAGTCGTAGCCGAAGAGCGGCAGATGCAGGAAGCCACCAAACCTCGCAAGCGTTAGAGAGTCCTCAGAGCCGTCCGGTTGAAGATGACCTGGCTGCTGCCCTGATTTTCCAGATATTTTTCTTTCCTGCTTCTGTCCTTCCGCCAGATTTCGGGTCTAAATTTGATTGAAGAATTTACGAATTTTCCAATTTACGGCTTGACGGATGTCTAAATTCTTCAACGCGTAAATTCGAGGGTCCGCAAATCAAGTCGATCCATCCTCTGCCGCTAGTGCACCCTCTCGAGGGCTGCTCCCAGCACCTGACGCTGACCTGCCTGTTGGATGAACACGATCATCCGCAGATTGGTCAAGTCGGTCTTGGAATCCAGCTTGACGCGAACATCTTGTGAAAAATTCTTTCCCGCCTCGACGCTTCCGATTTTCGTAAGACTCTGCACCACACCCACGTGAGTCAGGCGGCGGCCGCTGTTTTCGCCGCGTAACACTTGTGACTCAGCGTGATTCAGCGCTACCACCAGATAAATATCCGCTTTGCGTGCCTTCGACGCCTCCGGCAAAGCATTGGCTTCCACATGGGCCTGCAGTGTGTGCGGAGGGTCCAACGAGATGCCGGAGATACGGACTGGAACTTTCGGCAGAGTGAGGGATTTTTGAATAGCCTGATTCGCCAGACGCGAATCGTTGCCCACGAACTGGGTGGTGCCGTCGACCACCATTTGGGGTGTGTAAGCGCTACTCAAACCGAAACGATTTGAGTAGGCGCTCTGGCGATCGCTGAAGAAGCGCGATGAGTACGGATCGGTCCAGCCGATCTGATTCCAGTAATCCACATGTTCGCTGAGCGCGATCACTTGCGCGCCGCCGACGGGCTGCGAAAGATCCAGTTGCTGCAGCAGCGCGTCCGCGGGAGGGCAACTCGAACAGCCCTCCGAGGTGAAAAGCTCAACCAGAACTGGGGAGGCAGCTTCTTCGCGGGGTGCGTCGGAGGCGGAGAGAAACAGCCATGCGGCAAAGGCAGTAACAAAAACAATTAACAGGGCGGAGAGTCTTGTCATTTCGCACCCATCCAGCGTCGCAAGAAGTATCGCACGCTGGCGGAATTGATGTGCGGGAAGGCAAAAAAGTTACAGCCGCTGGACTTGTAAGTGTGGTCCCCTTTTGGCGTACAGGTTCTGGTCTATAATCGCGTAATTCTCGCCATCATGCGTTTACTCCTCTTGCTGGGTCTTCTTCTTCTTCTTCTTCTTCTGCTGCTTGCGTCTGCCCAGGTGGCAGCCCCGAAAAAGGCATCCCCGGTTCCAGTGCACCAAGTTTCCGCGTCCCAATCTCCAATCCCCAGGTTCAAGGATGTGGCGAAAGAGGTGGGCCTGACCGTTTCCCACATCTCCACTCCGGAAAAGAAATACATCGTGGAATCCATGAGCGGCGGCACTGGCCTGATCGACTGCGACAACGACGGCGAGCTCGACATCATCACGGTGAACGGGTCCACCATTGACCGGTTCCGGCAGGGCGGCGATCCGATGATCACGCTTTACCATCAGGACGCGAATTTCAAGTTTACGGACATCACCGAGGCCGCGGGACTCACGCGCAAGGGTTGGGGCATGGGCATCGCCGTGGCCGACTACGATAACGACGGTCTGCCGGACATTTACGTCACCGGCTTCGGCGGCAACGCCCTCTATCGCAACCTGGGCCATTGCAAGTTTGAGGACGTTACCGACAAGGCTGGCGTGGCCGCCGGCGGCTTCAGCACAGGAGCGGCCTGGGCCGACTACGATCGTGACGGATTCGTAGACCTGTACGTTTCGCGCTACGTCCACTTTGACATGAACCACCTGCCGACCTTCGGCAGCGACGAGAAGAATTGCCGCTTCAAGGGAATCCTGGTGCAGTGCGGTCCCTGGGGCATGATCGGCGAATCGGACCTGCTCTATCACAATCGCGGCGACGGCACTTTTGAAGAAGTGTCCAAGAAAGCGGGCATGGAAGATTCCAACCGCTACTACGGACTGGGAGTGATCTGGGGCGACTACGACAACGACGGCTGGCCCGACCTATACGTCGCCAACGATGCCGGTCCCAATTATCTGTACCACAACAAGCACGACGGAACCTTTGAAGAAGTCGGAATGCTTTCCGGCATCGCACTCGGCGGTGACGGCCAGGCGCAAGGCTCCATGGGGGTAGACTGGGGCGACTATCTGCACGAAGGTCGGCTGTCGATGTTCGTGACCAACTTCCACGAACAGCCCGATACGCTGTACCGCAACCTGGGGAAAGACGGATTTTCTGACGTAAGCTGGCCCGCGAAGATCGCGCACCCCACGTTCCTCATGGTGGGCTGGGGCACCGCCTTTTTCGATATGGACAATGACGGCTGGCTGGACATTTTCGTCGCCAACGGTCATGTGTACCCGCAGGTGGATTCCATTCCAGGCGGCATAACCTACCGCCAGCCCATCCAGTTGTTTCGCAACAATCGCGATGGCACGTTTCAGGATGTTTCGAGTGTGCTGGCTGAAGTGCCCGCGGAAAGCCGGCGGGGGGCGGCTTTCGGCGATCTTAACAACGACGGAAATATCGACGTTGTGCTGGTGAATGTGGGAGCCACACCCACGCTACTGCTGAACCAGGGTGGAAATCATAATCATCGTGTGCTGTTCAAGCTGGTGGGCACGAAGAGCAACAAGTCGGCGATCGGCGCCCGAGTGACGGTGAAAGCAGGGAAGGTGGCACAGGTCAGCGAAGTTCGAGCCGGAGGCAGCTACATTTCACAGAACGATCCCAGGCTGCACTTTGGCCTGGGCTCAGAAGTCCGGATGACCGGAGTTGAGATCAAGTGGCCGAGCGGCAAAGTGGGAGTTCTGCGCGACGTCCCAGCGGATTTTATCTATACGATTGTCGAAGGTCAGGGCATAAGGGACAAGATTCCGCTACCGTCGCTATCTTCGCCGGCGAAATAGTCCGCCGGGGGATCTTCATCTTTACCTTTTCATCATTCTTCCAGCCACTCGCGCAGCGTCGGTTTGTGCTTGTCTGTCTTCTTTCTTCTCCCATCGGGCACCACGCGCGATCCGGGAGTCATCCCTATTTGTGCTCGAGCCATGGCCTTCACCGCTTTTACCGCGTTGTACTTCTTCGGTTTGCGCTTCTTGTTCGCCATCGGCCATATCTTGCCATAGCTTGTGCGCGGCAAAACTGCAATAATTGGACAACTAGGAATGATCATGGAAGAACGCGAATTTTTCGACGAGCGGCCGGAAAAGAAGATGGCAACGCTGAACTGCCCACACTGCCATCAGCCTGGGGAGTACGAAGTCACCTGGATCGTGCGCACCAAAAAACGGCAATTGGCGGGACGCGCCGACGAACGGGATCGCGCCCGCTTCGCCAAAGCCCGCTCTTACATGCTGCGCAAGGACGACCTGATGGCCTGCAAGAACATGCGCTGCCGCAAACGCTTCGAAATCTCCGGAGTGCAGTCCGTGGTGTTTACGGACTAGCATTCAGCACTCAGGCATCAGCATTCAACCCGTCTTTGCTTTGGACGACGCCAGGGCCCGTCTTGGCGGAATACGGAACGCTGAATGCTGAATGCTCGGTGCTCATTTATACTCAACTGCTTGCCCTTCAGGTGACTGCATGAAGATTCTGGTCTGCATGAAACAGGTGCCGCAGAAGGATGCGCCGCTAAAACTGAACCAGGCTGGTACCTGGATCCGCGAAGACGTCTCCTACGAAGTCAATGAGCCGGACGCTTTCGCACTCGAAGAAGGGCTCCGCCAGAAAGAGAAGCACGGCGGGGAAGTAGTCGTCATCACCGCCGGTCCGGCACGGGCGCAGCAAGTTCTGCGCGAGGCGCTCGCGAAAGGTGCGGACCGCGCCATCCATCTCGAAGATAATGCCTTCGTCGGGCTGGACGCTTCCAATACCGCCCGAGGCCTCGCCGCCGCGATTAAAGAGGAAAAATTCGATCTCATCTTCACCGGCCTGCAGTCCGACGATTACGGCTACGCGCAGACCGGTGTCGTGCTGGCGGAACTGCTGGGTTGGCCGCACGCCACCATTATTATGCAGATCGAAAAGACGGACGGTGGAATCAAAGTCAAGCGTGAGCTCGAGGCTGGCTATTTCCAGTTTGTGGATATGCCCCTGCCGGCTGTGCTCACCATTCAATCCGGCATCAACCGGCTGCGCTATGCCACGCTGATCGGCATCAAGCAGGCCAAGAACAAGCCCCTGCGCAAGGTGGCGCTGGCGGAGGTGCAATCGGCGATCAGCGCCAACATGCAAAAAATCGAGCGACTATATGTTCCCCAAAAAACCAAAAACACGGAATTTCTGGAAGGCGCTCCCGGCGAAGTGGCAAAGAAGCTGGTAGAAAAGCTGCGCAACGAAGTACGCGTGCTGTAGCGACGGAGCGCAAGGGCAAACGAATGGGCCAAACTAAGACACCTCTTTCCTGGATTACGAGGGGTGGAACCCCGTGGCGTGGGATGGGATCTGATGGGTGCCAAGAAACTCCGTTGAGCGTATTGCTGCCGGCTTGATCGGAGTCTTTTTTCCTACTAGGTGGCCTGATCATCACGGCTGCGAGCTTTAGGATCAAACTCGAGATGCGGAGTTTGGTTCGAACCTGGCTTGCTTAAGAGGTCTTCAGTTTGTTTGTAGTGATGGTGGCCTTGGTTGCGGGCTTTTTTGCACTGTGGCTAGGTGGCCGATTAGTGGCAGGCGGCGTGCGCACTCACTGACATGGATCGTCGCCAACGGCGGAATGCGAATTCTGCGACAAAGGAATGGCATGCCGGATTCAATCCTCGTAATTGTCGAACAACGCGAAGGCAAATTAAACCGTGTTTCCTGGGAGACGCTTACCGCGGGGCAAGCATTGGCGGCCGAAACCGGCTGGACGGTCGAGGCTGCGGTCGTCGGCAGCGGCGTTGGCAACTTCGCCCACGAAATTGCGGGCAAGAAAGTCGCGAAGGTTTATGCTATCGAGTCGCCCCGGCTCGAACCCTATGCGCCCGACGCATTCGCCGCCGGTCTGAAGCAGTTCATCGCATCAAAGCAGCCAAAGCTGGTGCTGATGCCCCACACTTACCAGGTGCGCGATTTTGTGCCCAAGCTGGCCACTGCGATGGGTCGCACTGCGATCAGCGACTGTATCGGCTACAAGAAAGAAGGCGAAAAGCTGCTCTTCACCCGCCAGATGTTTCAGGGCAAGCTGGTCGCAGACGTCAGCTTCACCTGCGACGCGCCTTGGTTCGTGACTTTCCAGAACGGAGCGTTTCGCGGGGACAAGGTGGAAGCCGGACCTTCCAGCGCGCCGGTCGAAACCGTCAACGTGGAGATTGCCGACGGCGTTGTCCGCAATCAGCCGCAGGAAGTCTTCAAAGAAGCCAAGCAGGCCGTGGACCTGACGCAAGCCGAAATCATTGTGTCGGTGGGCCGCGGAATCAAGGAGCAAAAGAACATCGAGCTGGCCAAGCAGCTGGCCGAGGCGCTGGGCGGCGAGCTGGCCGCATCGCGTCCTATCTGCGATTCGGGCTGGCTCCCCATGGATCGCCAGATCGGATCGTCAGGACAAACGGTTGCGCCAAAGTTGTATCTCGCATTGGGTATCAGCGGAGCCATTCAGCACATTGTGGGCATGAAAGGCGCGCGGACCATCATCGCGGTAAACAAAGATTCTGAAGCGCCGATTTTCGAAATCGCCGACTATGCTGTAGTGGGGAATCTGTTCGACATCGTACCGCCGCTGATCGAAGAAGTGAAAAAGGCCAAAGCTGGAAGCTGATCTTCGTCGCCACGGATTCACGCCGATGAACACGGATAAATCCCAAGATAACGAGCCAGCGCGGGCCGCTGATTATGATGAATTGATAAAGAGCATCCGGTAACGTCGCGAACGGATTCGGCAATGGCAAGATTTCTCAGACGGCGCCGAGCTGATCCGCGAATAGAGGCCGGTGACCTGATACAACCGCGTAGAATCTTTTCATGGACATGACTCTTGCCGCGGTTTTCGAGGAAGTCTCTCAGTCTGAAGGGGAAGGCTACGTTGCTCCCGCGGAAGAGCTGCCGGGTGCGATCTCCGAGGGCGACACGTTGGAGGAAGCGCGTGAGAATCTGCGTGATGCCATCGCCGTGCCATTTGAAGCAAGCTATTCGTGGACTCACATCCTCGCGCGAATCCGTGGAGAAAGGAATTCGTCGCCCATCGCTGAATGCTGATCTTCCGAAAACCTCTTGTTGGCATTGAACGCCCCCAGATGCCCGCCGATGTCGTCATCGTCGGCGGCGGCCCCGCGGGTATGGCCTGTGCCCTGCGACTCTCGCAGCTCATCGATCAGCACCACGCACAGAATCCTGATTCGCAGCTCAGCAAGGAAAATATTTACGTGCTCGAGAAGGCCCGCGAGATCGGCCAGCACTGTCTTTCCGGCGCGTTGCTCGATCCCCGTTCCATGCATGAACTCCTCCCTGGTTTCGAGAAAGAGGCGCCCATCGACGCCGAAGTCACGAGGGAAGCGGTTTATTTCCTCACCGAGAAGGGTAAATTCAAGTTTCCCATCACGCCGCCTCCGCTGCGCGATCACGGTAACTATGTCATCTCGTTGAACCGGTTTGTGAAATGGCTGGGCCGCAAGGTGGAGGAAACGGGCATTACAATTTTCACCGGATTCGCTGGGTCGGAACTGCTCTTCAATGGCGAGAACAATAGCCACCTCGTTACCGGGGTTCGCACTGACGACAAAGGCGTGGACAAGCAGAACCAGCCCAAATCGAATTTCGAACCGGGCTACGAGCTGCGAGCCAAGGTCGTAATCCTTGCCGAAGGGACGCGCGGTTCGCTGACCAAGCAGCTCGTCACCCGCTTCGCTCTTGACCGGGATCGTAACCCGCAGACCTACGGCCAAGGCATAAAGGAGCTCTGGGAAGTTCCCGCTGGCCGCATCACGCCGGGCGAGGTGATTTACACCCTGGGCTGGCCTCTCACGACCAAAGAATATGGCGGCGCCTGGATTTACGGCGGCAAGGACAATGTACTGTCGCTCGGCTTCGTCACCGGGCTTGACTATCGTGATCCGCGTCTCGATCCGCAACGCGTCCTGCAACAATTCAAGCGGCATCCGTTTGTGGCCAAGCTGCTCGAGGGGGGCAAGATGACCCGCTACGGCGCGAAATCGTTGCCCTACGGCGGCTGGTGGTCAATTCCGCCGATTGCCGGCGATGGCTGGATGATCCTCGGCGACTCCGCCGGCTTCCTGAATTCGCAACGCCTGAAAGGCATTCACTTGGCGATCAAGAGCGGCATGCTGGCCGCTGAGACCGCGTTTGAGGCCCTTAAGAAAAACGACTTTTCCGCCACCACGCTCAGTGAATTCCAAAGAAGAGTGGAATCGAGCTGGATCAAGGATGAACTCTGGAAGGTCCGCAACTTTCATCAGGGCTTCGAGCACGGATTCTTGCGCGGGATGATCAACGCCGGATTGCAGCAGCTCACCGGCGGACGCGGCCTGCGCAATCGTTATCCATCAACCGCCGGATATCAGCACATGAAGAAGCTGGCCGAACTCCCAGCCGACGGCGGCGACGAAGCTCATCTGTTCGGCCCCGCCAAAGGCGATGGCAAGCTTACCTTCGACAAACTCACCGACCTCTACCACTCCGGCACCAAGCACGAAGAAGACCAGCCCGCGCACTTGCTCATTCACGACACCGACGTGTGCAACACGCGCTGCATAAAGGAATTCGGCAGCCCGTGCCAGAATTTCTGCCCGGCCAACGTTTACGAGATGGTGGACGATGCCTCACAGCCGAACGGAAAACGCATCAGCCTCAACCCGTCGAACTGCGTACACTGCAAGGCCTGCGACATCGCTGACCCGTATCAGATCATCACCTGGGTGCCGCCCGAAGGCGGCGGAGGGCCGAACTACGACGGCATGTAAGCGCCACGGTTCAGGTGGGGACATGCCACCTCGGCCGCCCGGTGGAGCGAATCCGACTCGATGTGAGTTGGAAGAAGGAGAGTTATGGCTTTAAGAATGAGTTCCAAGTCATTTTTGCAAGTTGCGATCGTTTGGTCGCTCTGTTGTTGCGCCTCCGCACAGCAGGTGACTCTGCCCCCGACGGGGCATCCCGGCCTGGACCAATACCGGGCCTCGCGCATCGCGGTATACACGGACGATTTCGGCCAACTGGCACGCTATCGTGACGCAAACTCTAGTTTGAAAGCTCCAGCCCCAGGGGAGAATCGGGTCGTGTTCTTTGGCGATTCCATCACCGACATCTGGAAGCTGGAAGACTATTTCGCCGGCAAACCCTACATCAACCGCGGCATCGGCGGTCAAACCACTCCGCAGATGCTGGTCCGCTTCCGGCAAGATGTGATTGACCTGCATCCCCAGGTGGTAGTCATTCTGGCGGGAACAAATGACATTGCGGGCAACACCGGGCCCATGTCGCTGGGGGACATTGAGGCCAACTATTCTTCTTTGGCGGAGTTGGCACGCGCCCACAACATCCGTGTGGTTTTTTCCTCGATACTTCCGGTGCACAACTACACGCCGAAGGCGCAGGAGTTTTTCGCCCAGCGACCGCCGGAGAAGATTCTTGAACTGAACCGCTGGTTGAAGGACTACTGTGCGGCCAAAACTCTGGCCTATCTCGACTACTTCAACTCAATGGTGGACGAGAAAGGTCTTCTGAAGCGAGATCTGGCGGAAGACGGCCTACATCCGAATCCGGCCGGGTACAAGATTATGGCGCCGCTGGCGGACCAGGCGATAACCAAGGCTCTGGCTGCCAATCCATAGATTCATCCCGCTGCGGCTTGCGGGCATTTATAATGACATTGAGTTTCCGACCGCCTCAGCCTACGGGATAGCCCAGGGTCGCGGCGGCGTGGGGTGGTTTTCTTTGGATGCAAAGAAAAGCCGACTCCGAGGGTGCAGGTGGAAACGCCTGCGCCTCCCCGGCTTCGCAAGAGGCCATTGGAAAGGAAACGGCTGCGAGCATTTTTGCGCCTGCCGGGTTTCCTTCCACAAGAGCACTCAGCGGTCAGCACTCAGCATTTAGCCCACGAATAACGGGCGGTGCAATGGGACTGACAAAGATCTCTAGGGGCTGAGTGCTGAGTGCTGAATGCCGCTTTCCGACAAATTCGGCCGCGCCATCACCGATCTGCGAATCTCCATCACTGATCGCTGCAACTATAAGTGTGTTTACTGCCGCACGGGGAACGAGGGCGCGCTCTACGGCGATCTCCCTTTTGCCGACTACCTGCGCATGGCACGCGTGCTCACGGGACTGGGAATCCAGAAGGTTCGCATCACCGGCGGCGAGCCACTTCTGCGCAAGGGCGTGGTCGAATTTGTCCGGCAGCTGGCCAAGCTGCGGACCGCGAACGGCGAAGATCTCGACATCGCGTTGACCACCAACGGTCATCTTCTGGCGGAGATGGCGCAGCCCCTCAAAGACGCGGGCCTGCGCCGCGTCACGGTCAGCATGGACGCGGTCGATCCCGGCCGCTTCGCCCGTATCACCCGCGTGCCGGACGGATACGACAACGTCCTCGCGGGCATTCGCGCTTCTCGCCGTGTGGGTCTGTGGCCGGTGAAAGTCAATTGCGTTCTGATGCGAGGCTTTAACGAAGATCAGATCGTTCCGTTCGGCATGTTCGCGCGCGAAGAGGACGTGGTGGTTCGCTTCATCGAGTTCATGCCGTTGGAAGAAGATCGCGTGTGGTCTCCGAACACCGTAGTCCCGCTCGAAGAAATTCTGCTTCGCATGGCCGAATACCGGTCCTTGGTTGAAATCCCGCACGCACGCAGCGAAACCGCGCGCCGCTACCGCTTCGACGACGGTGTCGGCGAAATCGGAATCATCGCGCCCGTCTCGCATCCTTTCTGCGGACACTGCAGCCGCATCCGGATCACCTCCGACGGCAAGATTCGCACTTGCCTGTTTTCGGTGTGGGATCACGATCTGCACGGCCGCATGCGCCGTGGCGCCTCGGATGAAGAGTTAGCGGAATTTATTGGTGGCGTGATCCAGAAAAAAGAAGAGCGCCACCACATTGGCGAGCCGGATTTCGTGCCTGCTTCGCGAACCATGGTGCATATCGGGGGATAGTTATTCGCCGTCAGTCGTCCGTCGTCGGTCGTCAGGATACCCCGGGAGGCAGGTCAGTCGTGCGGCAAAAGCCCTAGGCGACGTTGGCTTCAGCCGCTGAGGTCTGCTGGTCCGAATTTGAAGCCTGCGCACACACAGCCGTAACGGTGGCATGAAGCAAATTGCATGCATCGCGGTGATCGCCGTTGCGATGAGCGTGGTCTTTCCCCAGGGTGCTGGTGTAAGGGCTCAAGCCAAACCCTCCCCCGGTGCGCCTGCCTACCTGGGCTTCGATCGCAACGACTATCCCGGAGACGAGAACCTGGAGCTTCTCCGCCAGACGTTTTCCTACGCGGGTTTCTGGCTCAACCGTCCTCCCGGCGAGGAGGCGAATCCCTGGGCCGGCAAACGGCGAGCGCTGGAATCAGCAGGATTTGGATTTCTCGTGCTCTTCAACGGGAGACTCTTCGCCGGTCTGAAAACGGTCTCGCACGCAGGCAAGCTAAGCAAATCCGATGCCCAGGTGGCCATTGCAGCCGCACGGCGCGAGGGTTTTCCCGCGGGGACGGTAATCTTTCTCGATCAGGAAGAAGGCGGCCGGATGCTGCCGGAACAGAGAGCCTATATCTATGCCTGGGTGGATGAGATAACCGCTACAGGCTTCCGGGCGGGGATTTACGGCTCCGGCATCGCCGCCAAAGATGGTGGTGCGAGTGTCGTCACCGTAGAAGACATCCACCAAAGTGCAGCCGGAAGGAGAATCGTATATTGGGTGACGAATGATGCCTGCCCGCCTTCACCCGGATGTGCTTACCCACGGCATCCGCCCAGCCCTACCGATAGCGGCATGGGCTTCGCGGAGATATGGCAATATGCTCAGTCTCCAAAGAGGCAGGAGGTTGCGTCTGAATGTCCGAAGAACTACGATGGCGACGGAAGTTGCTATCCGCCGGGAATCGATCTCGCCAGGCGCTTGCAAGTGGATTTGAACACCGCGACGAATGCTGACCCTTCGCGGGGAAGGACTCGGTGAGCACCGGCAACCTTCTTTTAACCACGATCTGCGTCTGCAATGCCGGCAAGAGCAATGCCCTTGGGGCGGAGGCGCAAATTGCCACCCGCCGCCGTCTCTTCTCGCTGCGGCCGGGACGCCCGCAGGACAGCCGGGACGGCGGCGCTAGGACTTCACGAACCACTGACTTCCAACACCCGGATGCATTACAATGATCGTAGACCTCTATGGCCGACCGAAGTTTCACCCTCGAAGAAGCCGAAAGTCTGTTGCCGGTTTTGGAATCGCTCTTGCGCACTGCGATCGACGGCAAAAAGCTGATTGAAAGCGTCGACGCCGAACTCCAGGAACTTGCCCACCGCGTCTTTCTCAGCGGAGGTCTGCGGGTGAACATCATTCACATGGCGCGGCGCAAGGCGGAGCGCGAGAAGACCATTCAACGGGTGAAGGACGCTCTCGCCGAAATCGATGCCACCGGAGTCCAGGTGAAAGACATCGATACTGGACTGCTCGACTTTCCCTGCCAGGTGGAAGGCCGAACCGTGCTGCTGTGCTGGAAACTGGGTGAAAAGGGAATCACGCACTGGCACGGCACCAGCGAGGGTTTCGCCGGCCGCAAGCCAGTTGACGAGAAGATTGCGAAGGCGAGAAGAGCGAATTAGTCGTTGGTCGTCGTTCTTTACTCTTCAGCAAATCGAGCGCCAAGCGACACGACTGACGACGGTTCTACGGTTTTCCTCCCTCAGTCCATTTTGGCGTGAATGACGAGTTCACCAGCCAACTGACTGGCCGTAATAGCGACCCGATGGCTGCATCCATGTGCTTAAAATCGATGTGAGCCAGATCGTCGCTGGGCTGGTGGTAGTCGCGGTGCAGTCCGTAACTCGAAACCGTTTGGGCTACCACGCCTTTCTTGGCCAGGACGTAATTGTCGGAGCGGGCAAAGAAGTTCTGTTCGGGATGAGGATCACCCACCAGTTTGGCTCCGCGAGCCGCCAGCGTGGGTCCGAGATTTGAACGTTCCCATCCGGTGAGCCACACTGTGTCGGATCTCACGGCGGGATCGGCGCGTCCCAGCATTTCGAATTCGAGATTGACGGCGATTTCCCGCAGCGGCAGCGGGGGATGCTCGCGAAAGTAAGTTGACCCCAGCCCGCCTGTTTCCTCGCTGCCGAAAAGCGCGAAGATCACAGTCCGCCGCGGACGCGCCCCCGCGCCCAGAATTCGCGCCAGTTCGAGCACAGCGGTTGTGCCGGAAGCATCATCGTCAGCGCCGTTGTAGATGTCGTCTCCATTCACCGGCCGGCCGATTCCCAGATGATCCAGATGCGCCGAGAGCAGCACCGCGGAGTCGCGCAACTTGGCATCGCTGCCGCGTAGCAGGCCTATCGCGTTCCACGTGTATTTCCTTTCGCTGGTGGAGGAGGAATCAAAATTCAACCTTGTGTTCGCGGGAAGCTCTTCGAGTGTCTTCGCAGCTTCGAGGCTGACCTCCAACAAACTGAAATTATTTTCCAGGCCGGGAGCGGCTTGCCCTTCGATCTGGGTTGGCAAAGGGGGCAAATGTTCGCTCCTCTCCGGGAAACGCCCAGCTTCTTCCGCGTTGGCCGTTGCGATGGCCGCGACCGCTCCGGCCGAGGCCAGGGATTCCGCTCTGGCCCGCAGCTTTCGCCGGTCGCTGCCGCTGCCAACCATCAGGACGATGGAACCTGCCACCTGCGTGTCATCTTCGTCGGGATTGATCTTGTCGGAATTGACCACGCGCAAGGGGCCAGAGAAGTGAGTTTGCGAGAGACGAAGAGCGATGAACTCCTTGCCATAAGTCCACGTGACTTTTTCGCCAGGGTCCCCAGTGCCAGGTTTCGCGAACGTAAGCAGCGGTAGGGCCGCCAACTTTGGCTGTTGCAGCACAGCCCTCTGAATATAGGTCCCAGCGTCGCCGGCGGGAGCGATTCCGTAAGCTCGGAGTTGGGAGCCGACGTACGCCGCCGCCAAGAGTTCGTCTGCGGTGCCGCTGCCCCGTCCGCGCATCGCGTCGGAAGCCAAAAATTCCATGTGCGCCCGGATGCAAGCGGCGCAGAGTCCCGGCGCAGGCGGGGGCGCGGCTCCATGCCGAATGTCTGACTGCGATTGGTTGCGTCCAGCCGGAGCGGGCTGACCTTGGCTGACTGCAGCGGCGGGGCACAGAATTGCCTGCGGGAGGCCGAAAGCCAGAAGAGAAAAAGCTAGAAGAGAAACGGAGAGTCTTTTCATCAATACGGTCTCGAAAAAAAACTCAACAGACAGCGCCAGGCTTCCCGCCGACTGTCTGGCGGGCGTCTCGCCCGCATATCGGGCCGGCCGGAGGCCGCCGCTACAAAGAGCCGGACACCGGCGCTGCAAGTTGGCGAAGGCCATGACGCCAGTAATTCCCGGCCCGGCATCCGACTTTTGGTGCACACGGAAGTACACGCACGCGTCTGAGCTAAAACTTTCTCTGCTACAATTCTCTTACGTCTCTTACGCCACTTGCGGACGAAACTAAAAAAAAAGGCCAGTCTGCCGGGACTCTCTAACATGCCTGGTTTCAAGGAAAATCTCCGACTTTTGGCTGCGTTTGCAGCGCTTTTGATGCTCGCCCTGGCGGCCGGTTGCCGTGGCTTCTTCGTCAATCCCACGCTTACATCGCTGGCTGTAGCGCCTACGTCGGTGTCGCTTATTGAAGGGAACACCCAGCAAATATCCGCGACCGGCACTTACAATGATGGCAGCACCAAGGATCTGACCGGAAGCGCTGCGTGGTCAACCTCCGATTCGGCGGTGGCGACCGTCAAGGCGGGACTGGTCAAAGCAGCCGCTACCATTTCTAACCCTCCCGGGACTGCGACCATTACTGCCACCTCTGGGACCCTCACCGCAACTTCTACGATTACCGTAAACACTGGGCCACTGACTGCCATCGTGATCAGCACTACGACCCCGAATCCGGCCGCAGGTGCGACCGTAACCTTCACCGCGCTGGGAACCTACACCGGCAGCGCCCAGCAGCAGGACATCACCAACCTCGTGGTTTGGAGCAGCAGCAACTCAGCCGTTATCACTACGATAACGAACGGCAGCGGAGCCGTGCTTTCCACCGCCACCTCGGGTGCGACGACCAGCGTCACTGCCAGCCTTAACGGCATCACCAGCGGCGCCTTGACCATCACTGTGCAATGACCGCGATCCGCTGTATCGGCATTTGCACCGGAGGCGGCGACGCACCCGGCCTCAACGCCGTCATTCGCGCGGCCGTAAAATCCGCGTTCCTGAAATATAAATGGAAAGTGATTGGCATCCCGGATGGTTTCGACGGGCTGATCTGGCCTGAGAAATCTTACGAACTCACGCTCAAGGATGTAAGCGGGATTCTGCCCCGCGGCGGCACCATCCTGGGCACCACCAATCGCGGCAATCCCTTCAAATATTGCACCGTCGAAAACGGTAAGGAAGTCACGCGCGATATTTCCGATGAAGTCATTGCCAACGCCGGCAAGTTGGGAATCGATGCGGTGATCAGCATCGGCGGCGAGGGCTCCCAGACCATCGCACTCGAGCTTTTCCGTAGAGGCATGCAGATTGTGGGCGTGCCCAAGACGATTGACAACGACCTCTCGGCCACGGAAGTTACGTTTGGTTTCGACACCGCACTGACCACCGCGACCGACGCGGTGGACAAGATCCACACCACCGCCGAATCGCACCATCGCATCATGGTGGTGGAGGTTATGGGCCGCGACGCGGGCTGGATCGCTCTGGAAGCCGGGATTGCCGGCGGAGCGCACGTCATTCTCATCCCCGAAATTCCATTCACCATCGAGAGTGTGTGCAAGTTCGTGAAACAGCGCGAGAGCTATGGCAAGCGATTCACTATCATGGTGGTGGCGGAAGGCGTCAAACTACCGTTGGAGCTGAAGGAGAATCGCCGCGCCGGTTCGGTCGGGAACTTGATCGGCCATGCCATCGCCAGCAGCGCCAACAAGGAAGTGCGGATCAGCGTGCTGGGGCACATCCAGCGAGGCGGCACACCCACGGCCTACGACCGCATCCTCGCCACCCGCTTCGGTGTCGCGGCCGTCGATCTGATTGCCCAGGGCGGATTCGGTAAAATGGTTTGTTTGCGCAACGAGCGTATCGAAGCCGTGGACATCGCCCAGGCGATCGGCAAATTGAAGACGGTCGATCCCAATGGCCAGATGGTGCAGACCGCCAAAGCGATCGGAATTTCCTTCGGCGACTGAGCGGGCCTCAGATCGTACGCAGGCCGTTGCTCTCTTACCTTCCAATATCTTGTCTATTTGCCTCTACGATTGTTTCTCTGCGCCGGCTGAGGTCAAGATTTTGCCGATGACTGATGACTCGCGGCCAACGACCAAAGACCAACCACTGCTAATATTGTCCGGTGAGGCTTCGCGTCAAATCTTGTTTGCTGCTGCTCTCGGCGGCTGGCTTATTTTCCGGTTGCAGCCGCATTCGCACCCCGCAGGAGATTGCCTATGTCTCCGCTCCTCAGGCTTTCCTGCGCGATCAGGTGGCCGCGATTTACAACAAAACTGGGACAGTAAAAAACGGGGAAGTCGTACAAATCCTCGGACGCGACCGCCGCTTCGCCCGCGTCCGTACCTCCACCGGAGTCGAAGGGTGGCTGGAACAGCGTTACCTGGTGACCAAACAAACCTACGATGCTTTCCAGAAGCTGGCAGAACAGGTGCACAACGATCCCGTCCAGGCGACGGCACTGGCACATAACCAGACCAACATTCACCTGCAGGCGGATCGCGACGCCGAACACCTCTACCAAGTGGACCAGGGCGCGAAGCTATCGCTGTTGAAGCGCGCCAGCAGCGAGAAGCCTCTGCCCGGCGGACAAGCCAGAGCCGTGACCGCCGGAAAAGAAGGACAATCGGCGCCCGCCCCGCCCACGATGGAAGACTGGTGGCTCATTCGCGATGAGCCGGGACATGTGGGCTGGGTTCTGGGGCGTATGTTGGACGTGGACATCCCGCTTGAGATCGCGCAGTACGCCGAAGGCCAGCGCACGGTGGCGTCGTTTGTGCTGGATCAGGTCACCGATGGCGATAAAAAAGTCGCGCAATACCTGGTGCTGCTCACCGAAAACAAGGACGGACTGCCCTTCGACTTCAACCAGATTCGCGTGTTCACCTGGAACGTCAGGCGGCATCGTTACGAAACCGCCTACCGGGAGCGAAATCTCAACGGCGTGCTGCCGGCAACACTCTCGCACGAGACCTTCGAAAAGGAGGGAGACCTGCCGGTTTTTGTTGTGCGCGTAAGAGACGAGACCGGAAAAGTAATCGAGCGCAAGTACAAATTGAACACCCCCATCGTACGCCGCGTGCTCGCTCCAGGAGAACAGAAGGAAGGCGTCAATCACCGGTCGTCAGTCGTCGGTCATCGGTCGTCAGGAAGAGCGAAAAAGAAGCGCTGACGACTTATCACCGACGACTGACAACTACTTGCCAACAACTATTTTCGGCAGCGGTGGCACGGGCGTGCCTTCATCCATGGCATGCTGCCAATCAGAGATCGAGTGCAGCAACCCCGCCAAATGAATACCACCAAAGCCTTCCGGGTAACGGGACAGATTCCGAAACGCGCGTCTTAGTACAGAACGCGCACCAATAGAATTTCCATTTCCATAGTGGTAGAGCGCAACCGCGACCTGAATGATTCCCTGTAGGAATTTCTTCTCCCCCACTGGTGCGGTTCGCCAGACGTCTTCAAGCACTTCATGCGCGTCAAAAAAATCTGCACGGTTGAAAAGCTCGATTCCCTCACGGTAATGATCGAGATCCACACTGCATTGTGGCATAGGTAAGGCGCGTATCTCTCTGGCGGGCAATACAAAATCTCATAATAAGTCGCGGTGTCAGCTCCGCTTTTCGGGATGGAAGGCCACACAGTCGCAGTAAGTGCTTCATAACGTCAAGTGTAAAGAGACGACTTGTTTTGGAATTAGAGTTGCAGCGTGTACTGGTCGGTAATGTCTAGGCCAAGCGAGGCACAAGCCGCCCTCTATATTTTTGACTCGCCAGCGGATTTGAAAGTCAGGAGAAACCCAATGAAGTTTTCATCCCTCATCTCGGTGACAGCCCTGTTGCTATTTGCGACAGTAAGTGCTTTCGGGCAATCAGAGACCGGATCAATCAGCGGAACGGTAACGGATTCATCCGGAGCAGTCGTGTCCGGTGCCCAAGTTACCGTTACCTCGGTCGGAACTTCGGCGACCAGGGCGACGACTACTGACAGTGCGGGCGCCTATAACATAACAAACTTGTCGCCATCTCTTTACGAATTGAAGGTTTCGAGCCAGGGTTTCGGCGACTTCAAGCAGAGATTCACGATTTCTCCCGGCGGCCACAGCTCTCTTGATGCGACTCTGTCGGCTAGGGGGACGGAAACTGTGGTTGAAGTAACCGCCCACCCAGAAACAGAAGTTGATACTCAGACTTCCTCCATTAGTCAGATTGTGACTTCGACGCGTGTGTCGCAGTTACCCAGCTTGACCAGAAATCCCTACGATTTCGTCCAGACGATGGGCAACGTCAACCAGGACTCGGCTTCGGGAACTGGCGGAATGGACCAGGTTGCCCGGGGCGCTGGTGTTTCGATCAACGGCCAACGCTCGGCCAGCACCGACGCCCTGCTCGACGGCGGTGAGAACGTCGACCTCTACACCACAAAAGTCGGACAGACGGTTCCGCTCGATTCGGTCCAGGAATTTAGCGTTAACAGCAATAACTTCTCGGCGGAATACGGACGGGCTTCGGGTGGTGTGATCAACGTGGTCACCAAATCCGGCAGCAACAGTTTCCACGGCAGCGGGTATGAGTTCAACCGCGTGTCCGCGCTGACTACCAACGATGTGGATAGCGCCGCGAACGGGACGCCGAAGTCGAAGTACACCCGCAACCAGTTCGGCTATTCCTTTGGTGGTCCGATTCTCAAGAACAAGCTTTTCTTTTTCAGCAACACGGAATGGACGCGGGTTCGAAGCGCAGCTAACATCATCAGCGCCATTCCTTCCCCTCAGTTTATAGCGGCTTCGTCGCCCGCTATCCAGTCTTACTTCTCAGGATTTTCGCTCCGGCCTGGCCTCACGGTCGTCGGAAACGGAGGGCCGGCGGCAGATGTCGCGGGAGGAACCACTCCGACCTACGCGGCCTATCTGGCGACTGGTCAACCAGTGTTTAATCTTGTCAACTACCTTGCGCCGAGCGATTCCGGCGGTGGGGCACCCCAGAACACCTACAACATGGTGCAGCGCGTGGATTTCAATGTGTCTGACAAGACAACCATGTACGGCCGCTATGCCCGGTTCGACCAGAACGAGTTCGATGGCTTCCTCAACAACAGCCCCTACGTGGGGTTCGACACCGGCCAGAAGCAGGTAAACCAGAATTTCCTTTACTCCCTTACTCACGTCTGGAGTCCGAAGGTGGTTACGGACTCGAAGATCAACGTCAACCGGCTCAATCTTCTGCAGCCCCTAAGCTCCACGCAACCGATACAGCCCAGCTTGTACCTCAGCTATAACGTGGAGCGTACGGTGTCCGGACAAAACACGTGCTTGCCCGGCTATTCCTGCACCACGCCTGGAAATTCAATCCCGTTTGGCGGTCCGCAGAACGTGTTTCAGTTTGCGCAATCGGTGAGCTGGAACGTCGGAAAGCACGATTTCCGCTTTGGTGGTGGTTACATCTATACCAAGGACAATCGCACGTTTGGCGCTTATGAGAATGCGGTCGAAGCGTTCGAACCCAATGGTTTTGGAACGTTCGCCGGCGGCCTGGAAAACATGTTGAACGGAAACATGGGCTGGTTCCAGGTAGTGGTTGACCCGCAGGGCAAGTTCCCATGCTTCAAGGACGCGACGGGCGCGTACATCCAAACACCCGATTGCACCATCAACCTGCCCACGGTGCAGCCGAGTTTCACCCGCAGCAACCGCTATAACGACATGAGTTTCTATGGGCAGGACTCGTGGAAGTTCAATCGCCGGCTCACGCTGAACCTGGGTCTTCGTTGGGAATACTACGGAATTCAGCACAACTCAGACCCCAGGCTGGATTCGAACTTCGTCTACGGTGCCGGAAGCACGCTCTTCGACAAGATTCGAAATGGCCGGGTTGATACGGTCGCCGCAACCGCCAACAGTCCAGCCAGCCCGGTGGGCGGCTTGTGGGAGAAAAGACTGCATAATTTCGGTCCTCGCGTAGGATTCGCTTGGGATCTGTTTGGGGATGGCAGGACCAGCCTACGTGGCGGATACGGCATCGCCTATGAGCGGAACTTTGGCAACGTCACGTTTAACGTGATCCAGAATCCGCCCGCACAGTTCAACTCCAATTTCCCCGCAGACGCGCAGCCGTTCGAACCCGGCAATTTGGGACCGTTTGCCGGGACTGGTACCAAGCGCCTTAATAACCCGAGTTTGCGCTATGTGAAGCAAGATCTGCCCACCGCATACTCGCAGAGCTGGAACCTGGCTCTGCAGCGGGAGGTTCTGCACGGCTCCTTATTTGCGTTGGAGTACACAGGCTCTCGAGGCGTTCACCTCTACTCGATCGAGAACCTGAACCAAAATGGATTCGGCGTAGTCTATAAAGGGACCGATCCAGTCGTGGACAATATTCACGATCGCTTGAACCGGCAGTATGGCAATATGAACACGCGCGGTGCGAACGGGTTCTCGTATTACCATGCGCTGAATTCGCGTTTCGTATCGACCAACCTGTTCCACCAGGGGCTGGATTTTACTATCAACTACACATGGTCTCACACCATTGACAACCTGAGTTCGACCTTCAGCGAGACCCCGCAAACCGAAAACCTCGGCCTTCTGGATCCGTTCCAACCGGCTCTGGACAAGAGCAACGCCGACTTCGACGCCAGGCATCGTGTAGCCATCAGCGCGGTATGGACACTGCCCTACGCCAAGAATACTCATGGGTTTGTCCGGCAAGTCCTGGACGGCTGGGAGTTTGCACCCATCGTTACGGCGCGTACGGGGAATTCCTTTGCCGTGTTTGACGGCACGAATAATATTGGCGACACCGTGGCGGCCCGCTACTTTGTTCCTGCCGGAGCCAACATTCCTCTGAGCGGTACAACCGCTAACAGCACCATCAACGGTCCGAACACTTATACCTACCTGACCCTTCCCGCCTCGGTTGCCTATGCTGACCCTCTGGTCGGCTCAGGCGAGTTACCGACCTGCAACATGGTGACCAATGCAGCCGGTAATTTGGTCTCGACCGGTCAGAATTGCCAATGGCCGGCGAACATGTCGCGTCGCAACTCATTTCTAGCCCCAGGCTTCTATAACATCGATGCGGCGATCGGGAAGACATTCCCCATCGGCGAACGCTTCAAGCTGCAATTCCGCTCGGAGTTCTACAACATGCTGAACCACTCTAATTACTACGTGCAGACTGGCGCCAGCGCCGATGTCTCAAATGGTACGGCAGGGGCCCCGTTCCAGATAATCGGAAAGCGGGGGTTCAACCCGGCCGCTGGTATTCCGAACGAGCGCCGGTTCATTCAGCTCTCGCTAAGGCTTTCGTTCTAGGAGCTCAGTCTCTGGTTGGGAATCTCGGGCCCGGTTCAACGCCGGGCCCTTGTTTTATGTGTGCCGAGTAGGGTCGACAGCTTGGAGGTGTAAGTCCTCACCAACCTGCCCCTGAAGTTTTGGTCGGACTGTGACGCAGGAATTCGCCGCATCTCCCTTATAATCCCTATGAGATGTCATATCTTGCCTATTTGCAACTCCGTAGAATGACCGAAGTACCGGTGTCTCCGAAGGTTCTCTTCCAATCGTAAGGCATTTAGAATCCATCACTTCACATATACACTGCGACTGGTAGGCCAATTGCCATCACGATTTCACAAATCCCTGTTGTATCGTACCGATCATTGCTCTTGCGCAGTGTTCCAGCGATTCGCAAACATCATTTTGGGCCCCAAGGACGCGTAGCGGGGGCGGTCGCGCAACGGTTGAGATTGAAACGAGGAGAAAACATGCAGAGTCTGAGACTGATTCTGGGGAGCGTATTTCTGATGCTGGCCGCCACCTTCGCGTTGGCCCAGACCGGTTCGATTCAGGGCACGGTGACCGACTCCGGCGGCGCAGTCGTGCAGGGCGCGGAGATCACGGTCAAGAACCTGGGGTCCAACGCTGTGCGTACGGTGACCAGCAGCGGCACAGGCGCTTATAGCATTCCCTCTCTGTCGCCCGGCACCTACGACGTTACCGTTAAGATGGCGAGCTTCAAGACCTTCCATGTCTCAGACCTTCCGCTTACTGTCGCCCAGGTGCTTCCCCTAAATGTTCAGTTGGATCCAGGCGCGGTGACAGAAGAAGTCCAAGTGCGCGCCGACCAGATCCCCGATGTTGATCTGGAAACCTCGCAAGTCAGCAATCTGGTGGACGAGGAGAAGATCAAGGCCCTGCCGTTGATCACGCGTAATCCTTACGAACTGGTCCTGCTCTCGCCCGGAGCCTCGCAAAGCAATGCGGACGGTGGGTTCAATATCAACGGGTCGCGCGATCGCAACAACAATTTCCTGTTGGATGGCGTAGACAACAATGATACGTCGGTTCCTGGAATCGCAGGAGGCGCGATCAATTCTAATCCCGAGAACGCCCAAGAGTTCCGCGTAATAACCGACAATTTCAACGCCGAGTATGGCCGCAATACGGGCGCGATTATTGACGTTGTGACCAAAGGGGGCACCAACTCGCTTCACTTCGACGCCTATTGGTTTGGCCGCTACAACAAGATCGGTGGCGCACGGGACTGGTTCAATCCGGCGACAGGACCCAACGCCGGTCCGGAGAATCCATACGTACGCAACCAGTTTGGCTACTCCGTGGGTGGCCCAATCCGCAAGGACAAGACTTTCTTCTTCTTCAATCAGGAGTTCCAACGTTTTCCGACGGCACAGACCCAAACCGTAGTGGTTCCCACCCCGGAGTTCTTGGCCGGGAAGTTTACCTGGCACGGAATTGGGCATCCCAGTCCGAACGACCCCACCGATGTTCCGGTCAGCGTGGCGGTGGATCTGACTCCCGGTTCAGCACAAAATCAGGCCTTTGCTGGGAATTTTGGCTCTTCCGCAACGCCGGGACTGGATCCGACTATGCAGAAAGTGTTCTCCCTCTATCCTGCCGCCACTGCGCTGAATCCAGACGGAATTAGCGGACTGGTGTTATTTCCCGATTCATCCAATGCAAGGAGCTACCAGGCTACGGCAAGGATTGACCACCATTTCACCGATCGGGAGACCGTGAGTTTGCGCTATGGGTACGATCCCCAAAGAGATCCAAGCCCGTTCTTTGATGCAACCCTGCCCAACAATGTTGGATCCACCGCGATAAGTGCCATCGGACAGGGAGTCTCTGCCAACCTGACGTCCTCGCTGCGGTCCACAATAGTCAACAGTTTCACATTCGGCTGGAACCATATCATCGCAGATTTCTCCTGCCAGGGACTAAACACGCTGAATAGTCCCTACCCTTTGGATCAGTTCGGACATGGAACTGAGTTTGTCATGGGGCCGTTCAACAGTCTGGCTTGTGGCCGTGGTAGCTTGCTGGCAGACGGACAGGGCCGTGCTACAGGCACCGCAAGCTACGCGGATGCCCTTAGCTGGGTTAAGGGAGCTCACACCTGGAAATTCGGCGGTGAATTCCGTGACGTGCACGAGTTCGGCAACAGCAACTTTGATCAGCGGCGGCAGGTCGCTTCTAACGTGGGCACATTCTCTGGCGGTTTTGACATAATCAACGCCCTCGCAACCGTTACGCCTGACAACCCAGGCGCGACGCTCGATCCGAACACGGTCGACGTGACCAGCTTGAGCGATGCGGCCGGAGCCTGGTTTGGCATCTCGATTGGGGACAGTCAGTCTCAGTTTTTCAATAAGGACGGAAGCCGCCGGCCCGACGATAGCAAGTCTTACATCCAGCACGAGTATGGCTTTTACGGCCAGGACAGCTGGAAGCTGCGCCGCAACTTCACGCTCAACTTCGGCGTACGATATCAATTCAATGGTGTGCCTTACGAGAAGAACGGCAACCTTTCGAATTTGTATACCGACCCCAGGTCGTTCCCCGTGGTTTTCCAGTTCGCCGGTCCCGGAAGCGGGCGGCTGCTTTACAACAACGATGCCACCAACATCGAGCCCCGGGTAGGTTTCTCGTGGGATCCGTGGAATAGCGGGAAGACGTCGGTGCGTGCCTCTTTCGGTATTTTTCACGACCGCGTCTTTGGCAATCTCTTTGGCAACAGCCGGGGCAATCCCCCCTTACAGGCAACCTACTCTGCCCAACCGTTTGAAACGGTAAACAATGCGCTGTTTGGCAGCGGATTTTTCCCTTTGCAACCACCCGATCAGCCGTTCACCGCCAGCATTCCCGATGGTGCCTTGCAGGCTCCGGAAATTATCCCGCGCAACTTCCGCAACTCAGCGCTTAACAGCTGGTTCGTCGGCATTCAGCGCGAGCTGCCGTTGCAGTTGACCTTGGATATGGCGTACGTCGGCAACCAGGGACACCATATCTTCCGCGACATCGATGCCAATCCGCCGCAGCCGAATCTGGTGGCTCAATTGATTGCGTTCTGCAGCGATCCGGCTAACGCGTTTGGCTGCACGCCCGCGACTGTATCGGGCGCTGGCAATCTGTATTCTGGCGCTGAGTTCGGGTCGCTGCCGTTCGACGCGGTGCCGCACAATGCGATTGGCCGCGGCGCGGCCGGTTCGGCCCTGCTGATCGATTCCGGCGGCAACGCCCACTACGACTCGCTACAGGTAAAAGTTACCAAACGGCTGCAGCACGGACTGCAAGTGCAGGGCGCCTACACTTGGTCACACTCGATTGATGATGCCAACGACCCCCTCGTGGCCGCCGGCGCCGGGGTGAACTTTGTTCGCAATCCGCTCAATCCTGCGCAGGATCGCGGTAACTCGGACCATGACATCCGGCATGTCGGAGTCATCAATTACATCTGGGAGATGCCCTTTGGCAGAGGCAAGGCTTTCGCCAACCACGGCATCGTCGGTCGCATCCTGGAAGGCTTCCAATTGTCGGGCGTCACCAGCATGCAATCGGGTCGCGCCTTCGACGTGATTGGGACCAGGGACAGCCAGCGGGTCGGCCGGGTCGCTCGCGCCAGCCTGAATGGAGACCCATTCGCGCCCAGCAACGCGACTTTTGTGCCGGGGACGAAAGTCTTCTTCTCTAACCCGGCGGCATTTTCGAACCCTGCCTTTGACCAGGCACCATCCCTGGGACGTAATTTCTTCCACGGCCCCAACTTCGTTAACTCTGATCTGTCGCTGTCGAAAACCACGAAGTTGACCGAGCGGCTGGGTCTGGAAATGCGGCTGGAGGTCTACAATGCGTTTAACCACCCGAACTTCACCACGCCGGGCGAAGGAAATGGCGGGCAGGGCAACGGGCTATTTACGCCTCTGTTCGGCGTCATTACCACTCAGATTGGGCGCCCCGACGGCACTACAGGAGCCCGCCAGCTTCAGATGGCCGCGAAGTTAATATTCTGAGCCGTCACAACCAGAGGTCAGAAACCGCCGTCCGCGCCTGAAGGTGCGGACGGCGGTTTCTTGTGCAGTCATCGCGTCGGCGCGCCCTTAGGTCTGCCGCTGGCTGAAGTGCAGCGTCGAACTCTACCAACACTGCGCTCCTTGTCTTCTTATGCTCCAAAGCAAGTTTCGCTAGCAGAGATGGCGAGCGCCAAGGGCGGTATTGGAAACACAAGCCTTGCGGTCGGCGCGAGGGGTGTCGTGGGACCCACGAGTTCTACCGACCCAAGAGCGTGTAGTGCGAACTGGCGGCCATGAAAAATATCATGGGTACGGACAGAAACAAATTCGTCCGCGACGCCAGAAACGCCTGCCGGGCCAGAGTGGCCGCGTTCGCCGGAGGCGTGCCGGCCAGAGTTCCGCGAATAATCATTTTGTTATTGCGCCAGATAATGCCCCAGACGTTGAACAGCATGATGAAGCCCATGCCGCCGCCGATGCCGATGGACAGCACGTGGTTGTCGTCCTGACCCACGGGCGTGTAATTCACAAACAGCCAGCCCGCGGCAATGACCAGGACGGCTGTCACCAGGCCCAGCACGTACCCGCTCGGCGTCTTCGAGATTACAAAGTAGAGAATCATCGAAGCGGCAACCCAGATCAGGAGAAACAGCCCGATCGTGCTTCCGGCACTCACGCCCATGCGGTGAGCGTCGGCGGCAACGTAGACCTGGGACCAGTACCAGAAGCCCACAAATACCGTCAGCATCGCGCTCCAGCGAAATAATTGCAGAGCGGGCATGGTCAGGTACTGGAATATCTTGGGCTTAAGGCCGGCATCCACCTGCTTCATGAAGGGGACGTTCACCAGGTTGAAAAAGTAGAGCAATCCCACCCAGGTGATCCCCGCTAACAGGTGAACCCAGCGCAGGATGAAGGCGAGCGCTTCCGTGCCGGTGTGGGTGGGCATGACAAACAGGGCTGCCAAGGTAATCATCTGACGGTGCATAGACATTTTTTCCTTACTTTGTGAGCCTCCGGCACGCGATGCGATACGTCAACCGGCAAACCACAACTTGCTTGGTCGATTCGGCTCCGAAGCGGAGAATGGTTGCATTTTGAACGCGCCATGTCAATGGAATGGACCTTGCGCGAAATCCGAAACGGGTTACTGTCTTAGAGACTTCAAAACCGGGCCCGACCCAGGAACAGCGCCCGGCTTGAAATGTGGGAGGCAACGCCGTATGGTACACATGGCACAAAGGTAGCGTTGGGCGCTAGCGTACAGAGTCTCCGGAGAGCGCATGTCAGGCGGATTGTTCCGCTCTCCTCGACCTAACGATGAGGCCGAGCGCAAGAAGTGAACGCAGTTCAGAACCCGAGCGGTCAGAACTGAGCGGTGGGACCAGGTGGTCGGGACCAAGGAGGTCGGCGATGGAGAATAAGCCGGCACAGAACATCCAGGAATCCTTCCTCAACACAGCACGCAAAGAGCGAACCAATATCACAATT
>Ga0137392_10000110_pt1 | contig 34905 bp, 33 predicted proteins | sample 15con2h34AmetaG_FD_101394 | JGI IMG/M metagenome (GOLD analysis project Ga0137392, IMG submission 101394) | Vadose zone soil microbial communities from Angelo Coast Range Reserve, California, USA - 15con2h3.4A metaG | ecosystem: Environmental > Terrestrial > Soil > Vadose zone > Saprolite... | reverse complement strand
TTCGCTATGGGCCACGGTGGGTGCCGCAATTGGAATATCCCATCGCTCACGACTTCTCAACCCATGTCCAAAGGAGTCGAACGCAAGACGCTCCTGAAAAAAATCCTGGACTAATCACTGCATCTGTGTTTGAACTCGTTGAAATCTTTCAAAAGATCCATGAAAGGACCAGAACGTGCTAGGCAGCTTCAGAAGCCCTGCGAGTGGAAAATGCGTGGAACAATCCAAAGATGCCAAAGGACTCTTAAGCATTACAAAATGGGCAGTGTCTGCTACCAGTCCGAGAGGACTCGGTGTTCATTTTCAACAGGAACCGCTTTATTGTCAGGATGAACCTCCATTCTCAAGATGGACCAAATCCTACAACAACTTGGGGAATCTGCTTTTCGTTCGAAGATAACTCAAGGGGCCTCAACGTCACTCATAAATGCACGGTTTGTGTACGGTAGCGGACCCGCTCATCCAGCGACAGGTCCGCCGCTTTCCTTCCGTCTGCGGTAGTATATTTACGGTTGTACGGTGATCTCCCCTTCCTTGCAGGCTTGTGGAACGTTCCTCCCGTTTGCCATTGAAGGTCTCCCCATTTTAGGTCCAGCTACCTGGAACCGGACGCGCAAGGTCCACGACCCTCGGACGGGTCGACGGCTCAATCGCGACCGACCGCGCGAAGTACAGGATCCAAGGACGGAAGTCGAGGGGAAGCGACAGCGCAGAGAAGTTCCTCTTGGAGGCCATATGTAACTCCCTAGATACGTACTTGTCAAATAATTTCTGGCGCGGGTGATACCGTGTCCCTACCAAAAACGCAGTTGGCCGACCATTAACGAAGGGAGCCGTACTCCATGCCCGTTGCGTCCAGGGTCAAACCTCGGGCCGCGGGGGTCCTTCCGCAGGAAACTAGACTTCGCATAGCAAACGGGTAGACGGCTCATTCTGCATTCTCACACGAGCGTTTGTAAGCCCGCTTCGATCAGGCAGCTTTGCGCGTGTAGAGGTGATGCAGGCCACCGACTTTTGGAATCTCGATCACCTCACCGAGCGAGAGAGGCTCGACAGGTCGGCTGACGGGCGCATCTTTTTCGAGCGACAGATGCGTACGGCATCTTTCGTAGTATTCGAAATAATTCTCCAAGATCCGGCGCAACCCGGCCTCATGGAAAACGATGACGTGGTCCAAGCACTCCCGTCGAATGGACCCGATCAAGCGCTCCGCGTAGGCGTTTTGCCATGGTGATCGCGGCGCAGTCGGGACTTCCCGAATACCCATCCATTTCGCCGTCTCACAAAACTTCTCTCCATAAATGCCGTCCCGGTCGCGCAGCAAATAGCGCGGGGCATTGTCCCACGGGAATGCTTCTAAAAGTTGACGGGCTGTCCATTCTGCGGTGGGGTTAGAGGTCAGAGCAAAGTGAATCGGACGTCGGCGGTCATGGTCAAGAATCACAAAGACGAAGAGGAGTTGGAACGTAATCGTCGGGACGACGAAGAAATCTGCAGAAACCAAGTCCTTGGCGTGATTCTTGAGAAAGGTTCGCCATGTCTGGGAGGGCGGCCTCCGCTGCCGGACCAGGTACTTGGCGACCGTGGCTTGCGACACCTCGATTCCAATCTTCAGCAATTCTCCGTGAATGCGGGGAGCTCCCCAACGAGGGTTGGCGAGGCTTATTTTCCGGATCAGATTCCGAACTTCCGGAGATACACAGGGTCGTCCTTCAAGAGGGCGACTCTTCCAATTCCAATACAGTCGAAACCCCTTGCGCTGCCAGGCGATGACAGTCTCCGGCTTGACAAGGAGCAGTGCCGAACGCCAATCGTTCCACAATCGCGAAAGCCAGACCCACAGGACACGGTCAGCGCAACCGAGACACAGCCTATGCCCACGGCTCGAACGTTGCAAGACCAGAAGCTGATGCCGGAGTGCAAGAATCTCTGCTTGCAGAGCAGCGCGAGCTCGGAAACAATCTCGTAGAGAGAAGAGTAGGGCCAGCATGGTCTGGGCAGACTACCGTTCGCAACTCTGTAAATGCAACGATTTCAATGAGAATGGACTTTTTGGTAGGGACACGCCGGAATCTAGCTTCCATAGCCAGGTTCGCGTCGTTTATTGTCAGCGCGTGGAAAACAACAGATTTGCTGTCGGCTTGGAACTTTTCGTCCCCCTGGTGAGAGATTTTCGCGACGAGCTAATCCGGGTTGTTCCGTTCTCCCAGAAGTCATATGTGGGCGATTCATGTCAGATATACGGAGTCAGATAGACGACTTGCACGAACACGTCGCTTCGCCGTTGAGGAAGCCTTTGCCCTGAGTGGCCTCGAGATGGTGAAAGGCTGTTCGGTGATGGCTTCCTGAGCAGTTTTACTGGCGGACTTTCAGCTTCTGGATGCGCTCGCGGACGCCAGCCCTTTGCGCTTCATGGGTCTCCACACGTAGTCGCGGCGGAAGTACTGCCAGAGGCCCTGCAGCCGCCAGATCATGTGCAATTGCCGGTAGGGAAAATGTTCGAAGAAGCAGTAGCTCACCAGCCGTGCCACGTCTTTCCAGTCGTTGTAGCGTTTGTAGGTGATTTCTTCCTGCAACACGGAGCCGATGGAAATTACCGTCGCGAACGCGTATCCGAAGATCAAAAACTGCAGAAAAAATTCTCTGCTCAGCACCCCCACCAACGCGGCCAGAATAATCGTGGTGATCCCAAAGATCTCCACGACCGGCGCCAGCAACTCAAAGAGCCACAGGTAAGGAAGCGCAAAGCAACCAATCCTGCCGTAACCGGGCCGAAAGAGCATGTCCCGGTTCGGCCACAGGGCATCTAGCAAGCCCTTTTGCCACCGCGCCCGCTGCCTTCCCAGCGATTTCAGGTCGGAAGGAACTTCTGTCCAACACATGGGATCCGGCACAAAGCGAATCTCGTAGTCGGCCCCCTTCTCCAGCATGTGACGGTGCAGGCGCGCCACCAGATCGAAATCCTCACCGATCGCGCGAGACCGGTACCCACCAACGGCGCGCACCAGGTCGGTGCGGAACATGCCAAACGCCCCGGAAATAATCATCAGCATGTTTCCCTGCGCCCAGGCTTCCCTGCCAATCAAGAACGCGCGAAGATACTCGACTACCTGGATCACTTCGATGCTTTTGCGCGGCAAACGCACGCGCCGCAATTGTCCGCCTTCCACTTCCGACCCGTTCAATACGCGGATGATTCCGCCTACCGCAACGACGCGTTTCGGGTCCTCGAGTATGGGCACCATGATCCGCAGCAGCGCATCGCGCTCCAGGAGGGAGTCGGCATCGACAACGCACACGTAGGGCGAAGTCGCCGCGTTCAAACCCGCATTAACCGCATCGGCCTTGCTCCCCCCGGCTTCCTTGTCGACGACAATCAGCCTCGGTTCCACATCGCTGCGATACAATCCTCGTACGGGCGCGCTCTTGGCCTGCGGAACATACACCGCCCGCACCGGCCGCAGCCGGAACTCTTCCCGCAGCTCTTCGAGTGTTCGATCTTCCGATCCGTCGTTGACAATGATGACCTCGAGTTCCGGATAATCCAGCTCCAGGAGGTTGCGGGCCGCCACACGGATGGAGGCCTCCTCATTGTGCGCGGGCGCAATGATCGTGATCGGCGGGGCCATTGGGCCTTCTTTGAACCAGCCCAAGCGGTAGCTCTGCAGCCTGTGCTGGTGCCGTGCGCTGGTCTTCAGCGCGATAATCAACATCGCTAGGTAGGCGATGTTGCTTGCCAAGTAGTACAAGAAGAATGTGTGGTTCGAAATGTCTAGAAAGCGAATCATGGCAGCAACGCTGCCTTATCCGGGGCGCTTTCTGCTATCGCTTCTGGCAGCGTACCTGTCTGCAGCACGTTCCTCAGACGATTTCTGTCTTTTTTATTGATTTTTGTGCTTGTCTCGATGCTCTCCTCGAGCTTTCCGCGCAAATCGGCATTCTCGAGAGCCGTCAGATAGGCATGCAATCCGTAGCGATCTCGTGTTGCGACGACGTCTGCGAAGATCGGCGCCATCTCCGCCTTGAGTTCCACAATCCCCTCTGCCGCCCGCAATCGCACCAGCCGGTTCGCATCCGTCAACCCGCGCAACAGCGCCGGAATCGTGCGGGGATCGGAGAGCTTTCCCAAGCTCACAATCGCGCGCAACCGCACAAACCATATGGGATCCCGCGCCAGTTCGGTGAGAACGTCGAACGCTAACCCGGATTTTGCGTGCGACATGGCCCGCGCCGCCGCGGCCCGCAATTCATCGAGGTCGTCGCCCACAAACTGCAGCAGATCTAAGCCGAGCGACGGAGTCGCCACTTCGCCGAGCACGCGCCCAAGCACTTCGCGTAATGGGCCCTCCGCATTTTGCACATACGGTAGCAGCAACTGTGGGCGTTCCACGCTGCACTGGATCAGCGCGCTCTGCAGCGGGAGTGCGGGTACTGTCAGCCCCTTTTCGCCCACCCAGGCCAGGATCTCCTCCGCCGCTTGCGGACAAGCCATCCGTCCCAGGCCGCGCAGCGCTGCAAGCCGAATTTCCAGATCGCTGTCCCGCAATCCTTCGGCGAGCGCGGGAATTCCTTCCGGCGCGCGCGTCCTCCCGAGGGCCACGAGTGCCCGCATCCGCCTCCAGCCGGTGAACTGGCGTGCTTCAAAGACGCGCTTTTCGATGAGCCCGCTGTCGCGTAAGAATTTCAACAAACGCGCCGATTCCTCCGGCCCAGCCGCTTCGAAGGCGTCCAGTGCCATCGACTCGACAATCCCTCGGTCAAACGGTTTCTTTCTCCATGTCTCGTAGGGAACCTCTCCGGAAATCAGCGCGTCCCATTTCTGGCGCAATTCGAAGACATGCGCGTCGCGCTTTGCAAAATACCGTCTGCGGTACGTTCGTCGAAGCAAGATGAACACCAGCAACAGGCCGTCGGCCACGATGGCCACGACAATGGCCTTCAACACAAACGCGGCCGGGCTCAGCCTCAAAAGCCTTTCAAAAATGGATCCCATAGCTCAATCCGAAACTCGTATCTGTGCGATTTTGTGTCCGCTTTTGATAGCCGGCGTACCCCGTCAGGTCTTGCCGACTCGCAATCTGGAATTTCAATCCGCCGCCATAGGTTTGCGAGGTGAATCTCCCGATTTGATCCACGACGGCGAAGTTTTCCGTGCCCGCGGCGAAGAAGACATTTCCGGACAAGCGGCGGTCTCCCCAGCGCGCCAGGGGAAATCCAAGTTTTGAGATTCCGGAAGGCCGCCATTCCGCACTCGTTCCCGAGAAGACGCTACGCGCACCCGTGGCCGCCAGCGAAACCGTCCACTCCTGTGCGAGGTAGACGATCGCACCGCCATTCAGCGTCAGAATCCGCGATGACTGATACCAATACCAGTGCTGCGCATACATGAATTCCACGGCGCGCACAAAATTTGTTTCGCCCGTTTTCCATCCGTGGTCCAGGTCGAAAAAGGCTTCACTCCTGGGAATCACCGCGTTGTCGTGGCCGACGGCGCCGCCCACGGTAGCCGCACCCCACTTGGGCTGGCGCCTAGTGATGCTCCCTACAAACTTCCCCGCATTGGCGCCGCCGCGCTGATAGAAATCTCCAGCAACACTCGTGCCCCAGTGCGAGCTCCATTGCGACGCCAGACTTAACCATTCATTACGATAGGCACTGGTGTAGCTGAGAAGGTCATTGTTCTGGCCGAACCGCAATTCGTGTTTCGGTTCACGGCGTAACGAGACCAATCCGGCTTGCGCTTCCGTGCTTGTAGGATCCAGACTCAGTGCCTTTTGAAATTCCAATCGCGCTTCGTTTTGTCTGCCAGCAGCGCGAAAGACGCGTGCTTTCGCAGCGTGCAAGTCCGCCCGTTTCGGATCCAGCTCCTCCGCAGCATCGACAGCTTGCTGTGCCTCTTCAATTTTTTCTTCGCGCAAATAAACGCCCGCGAGTCCGATCCAGTTGTCCGGATCCGTCCGCGAGACTTTCAGGATTTCCAGATACTCCTTTTCCGCTTCGGCGAGCCGGCCTGACCACGCAAGCACCCGAGCGCGCCACGCCCGAACGTCCATATCCTGAGGAGCGCGGGTGATTTGCTGCTCGACCAGCCGCATCGCGTAGTCCCAATCCTTTGCTTCCGCGTATTTGCGTACTTGCGCCTGCCAGTCCAGCGTCTGGGTTTGTCCGCACGCTGGCGAAATGCATAGGAGCGCCGCGGTGACCAAACCAAGGAACACTCTCCACCGGGGCTCCCCTGCACTGCCGGTCTTCGCCCTTTCCCCATTGACCGATAAAGTCGCTGGACACACCACCATATACAAACCTAATGCAATAGCCGCTCCAATCGCATCTCCAAGACAGCCCCGTGTGTCTTTCGTAAGCCATTGGACCCATTACCCTTACCCTGATCGCAGGCCTCCACCATGCGGAAGCGTCTCAGGAGGGCAGCTTACTGACGCCAGATTCGTCTCAACTTGATACTCCCCAAGTCTCAAACAGCCCTCTGTTTGCCAAGCACTCAGTTAATACGAGAAAGAGAATCCTGGGTATTTGTGATAGCGTCGGTCAGTAAGGGTCTTTCTTCGTCCATGAGTGGCGATAAGAACGCTTCACGCCGAAGCCAGCGTGTCATGCTGAACGCTTCTGTGGTGGTTCTGACGCAAGGAGCCGAGAACAAGCAAGTCTCAGAAGAAACCCGGACAACTGTCGTAAGTGCACACGGCGCAGTGATTCTGTTGCGTTTGAAGGTGTCGATCGGACAACTGCTCACTCTCCGTAATTCGAAAAGAAGTCTCTTGTCGTGTGGTCTACCTTAGCCCTCATCAATCGGAGAAGAGAGAGATAGGCGTAGAGTTTATGAAACCTTGCCCCCGATTTTGGGGAATCGCGTTTCCTCCGTCCAATTGGACAACTCAAAGTCCCGGAGCGAAAGGCACGTGAAACGACCTACCTGCCCGCGGGCAGACTCGTAACGGAAGAAGTGACATTGGATTTCTGATTTGGAGGAAGATCCAAGTGGACGATGCTGTTCACAAGATGTATCGTGGCCCACGCGGTGGAGCCCCTTACCTATGACTCCGGAAGCCAGGTTCGCAGGACTTCCAACTGTTCCGGCTCCACGGTTTTGAACAGCACCGTCGCCGCAGGTGAAAGGCGGTAGTTGATGGGCCGCACGCTTAGCAAAAATTGAGCATACGACAAAATAAGTATTTCGCACCGGCGAGACACAGGTTCTATGTTCGCCGGTAATCATTTTCCGTGAAACCAAATTATGCAAACGAAAGAGGAGAACCCGTGGAAAACTCCTTCTCTGTGGGGCAGGAGTGTAAGTTTTTTGGGCATACGGTGGCGGCTGTCCCTGCCAAAACCGCTAATAAAAGTTGGTGCGCGCATGCGAGTTTCATACTAACGCAGATACGTGCGAGAGGCGAAGTAGGCAAATTAGTCTTGGCCGTTTGAAATCCCGTCGCTGGGGGACGCGTAGAGGGGTACAGGCGGACTGGTCTATCCAATTTTCCTCAATGACCGCAAAGAATACATTGACGCGCAGCTTCGGTTGCTGAATCGTCGGGGATGTCGCAACGGTAAGGTAAATCTGGTTGGCGAACGTTCAACCTAAACCATATTGCTTTCGGAGTGCCTCAATCTGATCCCTCTCCCAGCTAGCGAATGACTCCGGATGAGACTGAAAATGCTTCCATGCTTCGTTTAGGAGGTCTGCGATAGTTTCTTCGTTCGAGGTGTACGGTTTCAATCCGAGCACTTCAAACGACTGCTTTGCCTGAATGGCCAGATTCCGCAAAAGAATCTTTGGATACGCGATCCGAAACACCTGCGGCTCCACCGCACCAATCGTGTTCAGGAGTTCCGCCCAACGGTCCTCGATGAATTGATGTTCTTTGCTATCGGAAACAAGGGCTAACATCTGAAGAATAGCTTCGGTCCTCGCCGCATCCGCAGGATGACTCTTCACCGTCCCGAAAACGTCCGTACTCATCCGCGCACACAATCTCAGGTTGGACCACGCAAAGCTAAGCCTCGTGGCGAACAAATCGCAGGCGAATTCCACAATCCAGTCGCCCATCCACAAATTTCGATAGCGGTTCAACTCCTCGATCGCCGCAGCAGGCCAACCTAAACGCGTCGCCTCATCGATTGCGTTTCTAAAATGAGCCGCCACCAAATCCATCAAGGGCTTCAGAACTGTCGATCCGTACCTGGCAACGATGAAATGCGCCAACTCATGGTACAAATCTGCCCAACCCAACAAATGGGTGGCCTCGCCATGCGGGACTAGAATCAAATTCATTTCTATCGCCGCACAGTAGTACTGTGAACTCATAGCGACACAGATTGGCGCTTCCTCGGGAAGCGTTGGAGAAGCTCAACCGTCAAGCCGGAGAGATGAGGCCAGTTGCGGTACAACCAATGAGCACGGTCCGGGTGCAATGAGGCGATAAGTGCACGGTACGTGCACGGTCGAGGCTGGAAGCCATGAAATGGAGTGGAAGGAAAGTTGGAAAGTGCTTTAGAATGAGTGTAGATCCGACTGTGGGCGTGTAGCTCAGCTGGGAGAGCACCTGCTTTGCAAGCGCGTTCGCTCCTTCCAAACCCTCCATCCTTTGCTTTGCGTTTTTAATGTTTCCAACAATTTCGGGGAATCTGCTTCTCGCTCGAAGTAAGCCCCGACGCCTCAATTACATGGGGTTTTGGTACGGTAAAAGTACGTTCGTTTCCACTGATTTTCACCGTTTCAGCGCGCCTGCTTTTGCAGCATGTGTCCGCCGTTGAGTCTCTCCGAACGCGATTCGGCAGTTTGCCCGTCCGGATTCAACCTCCCTGCTGTCTCAAAATGCCGGGCAGGTCAATTCCCGCAAAGGGTGCAATACAGAAGTGTCGCATTCTAGGGGTTCATGTCGTGTGGCATTCCCTGATCGCGTTCCAGAGATAGATTTCCTGCCACCACGCTCAAGGCCAATGCCGACTGCCTTAATCTGATGAATCCGCCATACCCCAAGAACGTTGGCGGAACCTTCGCGCCTGTGGCACAGTTCGAGGTATTCTTCCCTTCAATATGGACAAGTAGCAGGTTCCTCATGTCCAAAGATCCATTCAATGCGGCCTTGGCCGAAGCCTCCGAGCTTGCGCGACAGTACCACTTCCTTGAAGCGGTCCGCCTCCTCAAAAAATTGCAGATTCCGGATTCCCTCAAGGATTCAGATCTGTACGCTGCGTATCTGTTGAATCTGGGTGTGGGTCTGGCCGAATGTAATAACTTGGCCATGGCATTCCAGTTTTTAAAGGAAGCGGAGGCTTGCTACGCAAAGAGCAATGATCGAGATGGACTCACACGAGTGTTGTTCAACCTTGGTAACGTCTTGCGATATGCGTCCGCCTTTTCGGAGTCGACGGCATATTTCGAGCGTGCCGCGGCTGTCGCCCAGACCGCAGGTTTGCGGGAATTAGCGGCGAGAGCGATGGTCTCGGCGGCCCCTATGCAGGAGGATAAGGAGGCCAGAGACACCCTGCGGAGGGCCGATGAAAATCGACCAGCTGAAGGATGGAGTGATCTCGAACTCGAATGGTCGCGCGCAATCCTTCTAGCTACGCTCGCCGAACCAGGTTCCGGCAGGGAGATCAGCGCAGATCACGTTCGACGAGCTGTCGTGTTGGGAGAGCAGATAGGGTCGCGATTTGCAGGCATTGCGAGAAGAGCTCTAGCGGAAATAATGCTTCGAGCGGGCGAGGTATTACAGGCAGAGAATGAACTCGAGCAGGCGGAAAGATCCTTTGACAACCTAAGCGGAACGTTAGTCAATCGCAACAAAAGAATTATCGCGAGGCTGAAGGCTCTGAACCAGCCTCTTCGAAGAGCAAGGACTGATTCAACTACGGGCGAGTCCCGTTCTCAGGCGACGTTTTTGCTCACCTCGAAACCGCCACTTCAGGCTGGCGAACCCGCCATAACGGGATTTAGTGAATTCGAGAAGGATTTGCACCAGAGTTTTGCCCGCCAACGAAAGCAGTATCGAAACGGTCCTTCGAGCGATCTCGGAACTGAAACGCGTAGTGACCAGCCTCTTGACTCCAAGCAAAAGAAAATCGAGGAATTGACACGAGTCATGTATGCGAAAGTCCCGGAGGGCGAGACCAAGGAAGACACGCTCCGAACATTCGAAAAGCTCAAAAAGCTGAATATAAAGGTCTGCAGTATCTCAGTGTTGTCTGATAGAGGCTTCTATACCTTCATCCTGCCGGGGGCCGTAGCCAAAGTCTTGCTCGATCCCACGGATCCCTTTAGCTGGGAAAGACTCCAGGAGGAATGGTCCACGCGCCCGTTTTGCCGAGAGAGGATGCTCGCTATCGCTAATCGCATAAGTGAAGAGGCGATCGTACTGAAGTCCCGAGGCGACGTACTGAAATCTTGTCACTTTTATCTATTCGCTCTTTACGTCAGCCTCCGTTATCGACACCACCAGGGATTGGACGCCGTGACGTTCAATCTGTACAAGTTGCTGTTGGATTTGGGCTTCAATTATGTGCATCCGTCGTTGGATGCCAGTCTTGCAATGACACCGGAGATGGCAATGGAATCTGGCGACACTCCGTTTCCGCGCACCCATTTTCAATCAGTGGAGACTGCCGAGGCATTGTGGAAACAGATCCGGAAACTCGTATTCGATGAAGTGGAAAAGCTGCCATCTTCCTTCGCGCATTTGTGGCAAAGTTTCGACGTTGAGGACAAAAGTAGAGAACGTCTCCATCTTCTTTGTGCCTTGCGGAGGTTGGAGTGGCTCCTCGTGTTGAAAGACTCTCTGTATCCCCAGAGTCTGTCGATAGAACGGCCGGGCGGCGGCATTCTCGGCCCGGCAGCTCCCGATGCCACATTCCGCCGTTTGTTACTTATGGACATTTGTGAACTCGCAGATCAGCTGGAATTGCCGCAAGTAGCATACAGAAATCTCTGCGAGGAGTTGAGTCTGGTTCAACTATCGGAACTGCTGGCCTACTTCCAATTGCCGATGAAACTTTCAGAACAAGCCACGCAAGCGTTCGGCAAGCACTCTGACGATTCTGTGCAGTACGGTGAGCAGAACGGTCTCAACATTTTGATGACTCTCGAAAGGGATTACGCGTCGTCGTTAGGCCGCATGATCAGCGATATCGCACTCGCCAGCTCCACGCTGGCGATGCAGCATCTCGAAACGCTCCGTTGCCTCGCAATTTGTGGAGGTAGTCCTTACGGCTACGAAGCTTCCTACGCGATCTCAAAGGTTCTCGTGCGAGTTCAACGTCGCGTCTTGACGTTCCTCAACTCGAACACACACAGGGATGTTGCTATTCGAATGACGGAACAAGTCTTATCGCGCTCGTTGACGGACTGGATGGGCTCCACACACGTTCATCTGCGCCATGAAGGGCTGGCGACAGCGGATTCTTTCAACGGTGTCCGGAGCGCGACTCTGGAGGAGGTCCGCGCGGCAGCAATCAGACTCCGGGGAACGATTCTCTATTACGTAGAGCTGATGCACAGTTACCGCGTTTGGGTCGTGCCGCCGAATGGAAAAATTCACACGTTTGAATTCGACCGAGTCCAGCCAGCGCTTGTCCGCTGGTTCCTCATTCTCTCAGGCGCGAACACCGAGCAGTTTGGTCCATCGGATTTGGAAAAGGCCGACTCTTGGCGCGACGTACTATGTGCATTAACTCAGGTGCTTCTCCCCGATGCACTACGGCAGATCGTTTCACCATTTCCAAGATTGATAATCGTTCCAGACGGAGCTTTGCGAGACTTGCCATTCGGTGCTCTCGTGTGGGAAGAAGCCCAATGTCTGGTCGACAAGTTCGACATTCTCTACCTTCCCTCGGTGACCGCGTTGCTTCTTGCTGAGAGCGAAAACGAGTGGCGCGAGGAGAAGCGCGAGATGCAATTACCGTCTCTTGTGGTCGGCGGCGTCTCCTATCGCGACCAATATGAAATTCAACGGGGAGCGCTCAAGAAGTTCTATTCGTTTGAACAGCTAAAATTCGCGGACTCGGAAGTTCGCGAGGTGGCCGCCCTTCTTGGGGTCGAGCCGGTGACCCGCGGCGATGGGACTGTGGAACGAATTGAAAACCATTTCCATCCGAAAGACAAATCGATGGCAAGGCAATTCGTTCCTATCCTTCATTTTTCGACTCATGCTTTACACGACGAGGCTTTTGACGATTCTGCATTCTTGGCACTTGCTGACCGATTGCTGACGGCTCAAGAGATTAGGCAACGTCCTGGGGGCCTACGCACCGGATTGGTGGTGTTGGCGTGCTGCCAGAGCGCAGCGGGCACCCATCATCCAGATAGCTTGCTGAGCCTCGCAAATGCATTCTTAATTGCCGGAGCATGTTGCGTATGCTCAAGCCTCTGGCTCGTCGATGATGAAGCTGCGTGTAGGTTGATGTCAGTCTTTTACCGCGAATTGGCATCCGGCAAAGATATTTGCCAAGCGATGACGATGGCGCAACGCTCTATCAAAAACGAACCCTCTTGGGAGCATCCATTCTTCTGGGGAGCGTTTCTGATTTTGGGTGATCCCACCAACCCGTTGCAGTCGAAACGCGTATAAAATGCACTCTGCGCCGCGAAGAGCGTGATCCCGTTTAGTGACCGACGAGACGACGTCCGGCGATGGCGCTCAGATCTTCGGCAGGTTGCGCGAGAACTGATCGAGCCAGAGCAGCCCTTCAGCGTACAGAATAATGGCTTCGTCACGACGACTCTTTGCCCAGCGGTTGACCGGCAAGCCAAGGAGATTGGCGGCCATCGCCAATTGAAAGCGTACGTCATGCCGTGGGTTGTCGCGAAACCTACGAGCCATAGTCCGCCCGCGCTCCTGGACTATGTGGGTGAGAGTATGGAGCCATGGTTGGCGGGGGAGCGTATAGTTGACCACCAACCCGCTGTCGCTAAGGCGCCATTCGACATCTTTGCCGCTGATCGATTTGGCAGGCGCAGTTGTATTAATATAGTGGGCAAGCTTGGCGAGATCAAACATATAGTCGCCGTCGCCCCATTCTTTGAGATCGATGAACTTGACGTTGATCTTGACACTGCCGTTCTGACGATTATCGTAACGAATCAAAATATTCTCGGGATTCGGGTCCCCAAGAACGACAGTGGTGAATGGTGGGACAAGGGATTCCATCTTATCGCGCTTCGCCTGAAACAATGACAAATATTCTTCCCATGGCCGAATTTTCTTGCCATTAATCGAAACGTGATCTGACTTGAAGACTCGATCCAACTTGGCGGCTGCACGAAGGCGTTCGCGGATACGGCCTACATAATCCTCTCCCATGATGCTGATGTGCTTCCGTCTCACGATCGAGGACTGATAACCTTCAAGCATCGCATCAAGCACCGCCTGCAGAAGAAACGCGCCCTGTTTCTCTAGTGCTTCACTTACTAGGTTAGACTCGAATAGTTCTTTCGCGAGGCTCTTGTAACCATCTTCCGGGGCGAACTCCTCCATCAGATAGGCGTACGGGGAAGCATCGTGCTTCAAAGCGTAGATGCACGGGAAGCGATCGCGAAATGTTGAGGGAAGTCGTAAATCCCGAGATATTGTTTGAATTACCTGAGCTTCGTTGACCAGCTTTCGATCGGACTGCATTTTGAAGATGAAACGCAACCCCAAGCGAATTCTGGCCACTTGCGCTATGCTCCCCTCATCAACGGAACAGGTTTGAAAAGATACTTCTTCAGCTGGAAAGCCATTTTCCAGCGCTTCCCTTACCAATTGCCGAGCAATGGTCTGCGCCTGGGCATCAATGGATTTGTCGTCGGGTGATGTGCCACCGCGTAATTTTCGGGACCGGACCTTACCGGAGTGCTGAAGATAACGACGCACTGTGCCAGTCAATGTGTCGAGTAATGTTTTCTGCGCTTGCATGTGAGATTCGAACTCGAGATTGACTTTGTCCCGGCCCGGGCTGAGAAATCCGATACAGACTGTATTAATAGTTTCCGCTCGGATTATGGTTGCTTATTTGGTGTTCTTCCACTGCTTTCTTCTCGCCCCGATCTCCTTGTTATGTTGGCGCTGGCGCTTGCACCCCTCGCGCACTGACACCCTGCTTGCGAGGCAGGTGCTATCACCGTGGCCGGAGCGACTCGATGCTTCCAACGTTTCCATAAATTCCATACAGTACTGCTGCTTTGCAAGCGCGTTCGCTCCTTCCAAACCCTCCATCCTTTGCTTTGCGTTTTTAATGTTTCCAACAATTTCGGGGGATCTGCTTCTCGCTCGAAGTAGCCCCGACGTCTCAATTACATGGGGTTTTGGTACGGTAAAAGTACGTTCGTTTCCACTGATTTTCACCGTTTCAGCGCACCTGTCACTGCCGCCGGTGGCTACCCTCCGGCCCTCAACTCGCCCATTCTGTTTGCCAAAATTGAACCGACAAACGTTACTGGTCAAGCTGCGCTATTGCACTTAGCGCGACGGTCATGAAAACAGTTGAGAAACAAATTGACGTTACTTTGCGTAAATGATATACGAAGCATCATTAACTCCTACTGAGGTGGTTCTTGTACGCATTTCTTCGGATAATTGTGGCTTTATTATTCGCCATTTTTCCATTGATTTTTGGCAGCAAACTGAATGCTTTGGAATGGAGCTATGTTCTCCCATTTGCCGCATTGGCGGCTGGAGTTGCAGTAACTGAAGTTCTCTATGACAGAGATGAGGCCGCAAAGGATAAGAAAAAACTCAAGGAGGCAGAGGATGAGTTACGGGTTGTAAGCCATAGACTGGATCGCCAGAGAGAACGGGGGCTGAGTATGGCTCGGCTTATGCAGGTGATGATTCCCCCGACAATAAAACTCGAAAAGCTCAGGGACGTGATCGAAGAATTGAAGAAGCAGGGGAAAGCAGATCCTACGGAAATCCATGGTTTTCTCCAGGGGGGGCTGGCGATTGCAAACGCAGTGATTGTCGAGATCCTAAAGGCTGTGGCAGAAGAAGTTCGGGCTTTCTGGGACGCGGAAGCCGATTCGGTTAAGACCAACCTAATGCTCGCTTACAAGATCAGGGGTTGTCCGTCAGACTTGTTAGAAAGGTTGAGAGGAATCACTAAGTTCATGGGGGCCGGGAGGGAGCTTGAAAGCTATCACTACGTCATGGAATTAGCCTTGTGGGGCGTTCCAGATCCTGAGATACCTGCCGTCGCGGTTCCAGTCGACAACGCCGCGAATGGAATGCTCAAACTACAGTTAATTCCTGGTGCGCCTACAGCCCTCGCCTTATTGACAGACCAGGTGGTTCCAGATACTAAGGAGATTCTTAGCTTGGCCGCTCGAGAGTTGGCCTCAAATGTGCAGCTTGAGTTGACGGCCTATTTTGAAGGCAAGAAGATTCGTAGTTTCGCGTGTTTAGTCTTAAGAGAGAAGGAATATCCTATCGGAGTCTTGAACATCCAATGGACGTCGACCGACATCCTGGGACAAGGAAACAAGGATGAGGACACGATCATAAAGAGCATCGAGCAATATCGCTATTGTTTAGAACAACTTATAGGCAACCAACACCGACTTCAAGCAGCGGCATCTTAGATAAGGGAGACCGAAATGGCAAGTGCAGCACAAGCAAGACAGATCCTGGACTCGTTGAAAGACGACGTCGCTGAGGTTAAACAGGCGGTTCTGGATCTAACAGAGGCTGGCAAGCGCCCCTCAGAAGCACAGAAAAAGGTTGTTGAGGAAGTGAAAGAGCCTGCCCCGATTCGGTAACCGGGGACTCGATTTGTAACTTTTTGAAACATTGTCTCGCCTCACAGAGACTCCCAGCCGGTGCTCCGCCCTCTCAGCTGTCAGCTAATTGGCGCGTTTGTCCAAATGTACACGTCCAGCGCGACTTCAGACGTCTGGCAGGACGGTGCAACCACCCTGTCGAATCGGACTGACGTTGGACTGAAAGCCCTGCCTCAGGTCTTTGAGGCAATACCGTGGGCGCCATGTGGGTGTCGCTTACGAGAAATCGGAAGCCATTTTTCCTTCTCAGCTTGCACCCAATGTCGCACCCAATCCCCTCGTTTCTGTTTTGCTCATGATCATCGCGAAGCCGGCAATGTCCAATTCCGTCGAACCAAAATGTCGCTCCGTCAGTCGCTTAAATCGTTGCGGTTATTCTCATTTCTGGTCTGGGCTTCGGGGCACCAATCGAGAAGCATTCCCGTCCCTGAAACCACTTTGCGATTAACGAGGCTAGTTCTGCGGTCGCCTGAGGAGCCCAAGACTGTTGGCTTGCATGCCATGGATAACTCGGCGGTTGACCCTGACCGTTGATCACATTCCAAACCGCCAAGTCCTCTGGAAGAGGATTACGGTAACTGTTTCCAAATCTCTCCAGGACAGTTTCTAGACAACCCATGGTCGAGCGATACCGCACCCAGGCATGATTGTCCCAGTCGAACCTAGTCAACAGAGCCTCACCTGCTCTTCGTCCCCGTTCGCTCATAGTCTTAATGACTGTGGCATCCATCTTCAAATTCAGTCCGCCTTCCCGGTCTGTATGGCTGATATGCACAATGCGATCGCGATATCCCGGTACTGGCGTCTGTAAATTGTCGTGCCAATTCTGCATGACGTTCAAAATAGCGCCCACAAAACCAAAAACGTCGTGACTCTCAAAGCGATTCCAGGTCGGCAGCATGCCTCCTCTATTTCCCTTCGGTAGCCACACGAATTCAGCTTCTGTGTTGTGATCGGGATGTGGAGACTTCAAGTCGATTCCGAAAGTCGGCCACCTTGGCAGTGGCGAATCAAAGAAATGAATTGGAAAATTGCTGCTAATACCGCCATCCGAAAACCAGCACGGGTCAGCAACGATGGGCTCCCCTTCCGGTACTCCTTCATTCCGCTTCATGCTGTAGTCCACCGCGTACAACGGAACAGCGGTCAAGAGGATGGGGAAACTCAAACTCATTCGAATAGCAACAATGATCGGTAGGTCGTGCATCTCAGGCAAAGGAACAAGCTCTTCACCGCGTTCGGTACGGGCTTGCCGAGCGCTTGGATCCTTCTTGTCCACCATCCATCGCACAACTTCGGGTGGAAATAATTTCATCCAATCTTCAACGAGAAAGTAGTAGCCCTTGACGGGAAACGGAATGCGAGTTGGGCAACCGCAGGTGAGATTCGTAGTCATCACTTCCAGATTGATTACGCGTGTCGTGTAGTCTGAACAGCGATACTCGCTGGAAAGGGGACTTTCGCCTGGATAGCTTGGAGCTTCCCACAAATCGCGAAAGGTCAGTGGCGCTCCCGGTTTTTGCCCCGCAATTTCGTTCAGTAAGGAATACAGCCAATTGGTCAACGGAGGAGCACCTAAAGAGCCGCTTGCATCAAATCCAGAACAGAATCCGAAACTGTTCTTCACAAGAGAACGCATGGTTTCCGATGCAGCGCTTTTTAGGACAAATGCGGGAACGGACATTCCGCATCCGAGAAGCCCGATGACAAGGTAGAGCACCCAACTGCCGTGAACAAGGACTGCAAGCAAACTCACGAATACCGCGACGAGCACAACAGCCAAAGCGAAAGGCCAGAAGAAATTTGCCAATAGTCTGACAGCGACGGCAATCCATATAGGTTTGCCCGCCTGCTTGGCTGACATCGCCGACAAAACAACTTGGAAGACTCGCTTGGTTGATGGGTCCGGCCGGAACAGAGAAAGCAAGAAATTATCCTCCGCCAATTCCGCAGGAAGCTTGGCCACTCGGTCAAAGCCGAGTTCCTCGCCAGTACGACGCCGGCGACATTCCGCAGCTGCTGTTACTCCGGCTGCTATCGCGCCAGCCGAGGTTCCACCGATATTTTTGAACGAATATTCGGTTGAGAGTTTTTGCACTGCGAGTGGATAAACGATGGCGCTCGTAACCCCGCCCTTCATCACCAAATCACAGTATTTCTTGGCTGGCTTAGATTCGATCATTTGCCCTCCGACGTCCTTGAATTACAGCAACGAAACCAGGGTGTAGATTGCGTCGCAGCCCAGGAGACCGAATTTACGGGGCGCGCTGCATCGTGCGATCAGCGCCAGACTACCTTACGCCGCACAGAAGTGGCTTGTACGCGCAGGCACTCCAAGTCGCTAATACTTGATGGTGATGCCCGACTGCACGGTATTCACGCGGCTAAACTTTGGGGGTGAGAAGCCATCCTTGTAGGCAACCATAAACGCAAAGTGCCCGGCCGGATCGAAGTTCCAAGAGCCGCTGAACACGCAATACGCGTTCCAGCCGTGAAGACGCTTCAAGAACAGCGTATGGTCCGAGCGCTCAAGAATGGTATTTTCAACGGTCGTCAAATAGCGTGCGGTGCCCCTGACGTCGATGCTGAATCGGCCGATCTCCAAGAGCCCGTGCGCTACCGGAACAACCCTGGCGATATGGTAGGACGGCAGGGCCATCGTCGCCTTTCCATCCGATGCTTTCACCGTGGTGTCTTTCAGCGCGCCACCGACTTCCAAGCCAGTGTGAAAGTCGAGCACGTAGCCCAAGAGAACGGGTTTCGAGTTGGCTCGGGTCCAGGGTATTTTCTTTACCTTGGCAATCTCGGCCTCATCCGCAAACTTGATCGCGCTCCGCCGCTGCCGGGGATTGTAGAGATTCACGAAGCGAAATTGTAGATCGGGCGTGGCGAGAAGGTTGTGCCGGTCGAACTCTCGATCGGTTTCGTAAGTGATGCCGGGTTTGAAGAGCAGACCTTGCAGGACGTCATTCGGGTGGTACATGTGAGCGAACGCCGCCCCGAAGTTGATGCTATCGGTGTATTTGAGATTACTCACTTGGTTCTGCCCGACGTCCGCCGAGGCCATGGGAGTAAACTGGTAGCCATGGAAAAGTCTTCCAATGACCGGCGCGATCTTGCCATCCAGCACCCAACCGGGTTTTGATCCCTTTCCTGCTGCATAGTTCAGATTCACGTAATACCTCGACGAGTCTTTACTGGCCGGAGCCTTTTCGGCGACAATCTGCGATTTGGAATCGATCTTGACCGGCTGGTCAAAGATATCGAGCAAACCCGGTACCGCGAACGGCAGTTGTTGCGTACCTTTGTTGCTGTCGAGGACCAACCGAAAACTGCCTAGATCCTCCGGAGTCTCCACCAGACGCGCAAGATCTTGAGCGGAGGTCACCTTCTTCGGATCAGGAATAGCTGCAGCTACTCGGCAGCCCTTCGCCTTGAGGTCCTCCGTCTTTGCGTTGAAATCTTGCACCTGCAATGTACAGGGTCCCTCGGGACCGCTCTTGTAGGCGAGATGCGACACAAATTCCCAAGTACCGTTTTTGCTCAACGACAGCGCGGCACTCATGGGCACGGTGTTACTCATTTCCACGTCAAAGGCCGTGGGAGTTGCATCAGGCGCAAGGGCTTCAGTAGAGCGATGAAGTGCGAGAACGACTTTGTACTTCTTGCCGCGCTGCAGGGAAAACGGTGGGGCCGACGAACCTGAGGGCTTGAGTTCAAGGATCAGCCACTGTATCGCGTTGAGGTACGGGGTTACAGTAACGTCTACCGGAAGCGGCGTGTTCAATGCACCCGGCCAATCGTAAAGCTTGCCCGTGCCCACCAGGCCGGATACATCATCTTCTTCGCAGAGAACAGCGATCACCGTAGGCGCCGCAACCTTGTAGTCGGACGCCGTACAAGGTGCTGGAGTCTCCGCACGCAACAAAGGAGGTCCGAACAGAACGACGGTCGCGAAAGCGGTGAGAGCGACCAACCGAGGTCGAAACACGGAGAGAGAGAAGTTCATGGGCTGGTGCTCCGTACCTGTGGCTCGGCCTAGACTCCCGCCCGGCGGCTACTCGGGGGTGTAGTTTTGCCGCACAGCAGTCGCTAGATCTTTTACGGTTTTGATTTTCGCGCTCGAATTCGTGCTTCCGTAAATGTCGGTAAACTCGAGAACCGTCGTCTTGCTGTCGCGGAACTCGCTCTTCAGCTTCGTCGTCAAATCCTGAGCCGCATACGGGAAGAACTCGAACTGCAGGCCGGACTTTGCCCAAATCACTTCGAGTTCTTGCTTATCACTCGGACGACCTGGCAAGCGTGCCCAGCCTTGCACGATGGTTGTAACGCGGTCATGAACACTCATGATCCTCATCAATCCATGGAAGCTGCGAAATTTCACTAACCCGACAACCGAACCTACGACCACTGCAAGAACAATCGCAAGAATCACCCATGTGCCTTTGCGATCGAGCTTCACAGAATGACCCCTTCTAGGACCGAACGGTTAGGAGCGGGTAGTATGGTCCGCGATACTATCACAACTTGATAAGAGGGACTAACGAAGATTGGCACTCCTACCGACCACCAAGGTTACCTCTACAACTGACTGCAGCATGTCGCAAGAAGCGTAGCCAAGGGCCGCCTTGAAAACGGAGGGAATGGGGGTAGTCTCTCTGCTATAGTAACCAAGGCACGCACCTCCATTGCGTTATCTCTGGTCCGCGGAGATTTTTCAGCCCACACGACCTTCTCTTTTTATTCGCCGCAGGTATACTGGTATGGGCAGACGTATCCGCATCACGCCGACGACTGCCCGATTGGATCTTGGAGGCCGAAATGGACAGGTACGTGCCGGGATCAGAATTGGCCGAACGGCCCCCTAGAAAGGTTGACGAGAGCACTCGATTGAGCGGGCAACAAGGTTCACGCGAACGAGAACGTCGGGGAGTGATTATGACAGGACTGTGGCGCCACAAAACAATTTGGACCTTGACGGCAATCCTCGCTGTTCTGTGTAGCGTTGCGAGTGCACAGAGAGGTGCCGTTCGCCAAGGGTCACCTCAAGACGCAATACGGTACTACCGTCAAATCGCCGTTGAACTTGGTATTCGAGATCGCGCTTCGATTCTGTATTCGCGGCTCGATGACGTTGTCCTGTATGCCGGATACGCGGGCCTGTCTGGCGATGATCTCCAGCGCCTGGCCCCCAACGTTCTCATGGACCAATCCACCCTGGTTGGCTCAGGGGTATTCGATTCCTCGATTTTTGCCGAGCAAGTCGCCACCGCACCGATCGGAGTCGGCGATGTGCTTTCAGCTCGATTCTTCGCGCCAAAGATCATTAACGTCAATGATCCTCCTGACACCAGAAAGCTGGGATGGAGGAAGCTGATTCGCTTGCGCCCGCGCGCCGGTTCTGCGGCGGCGCAACACAACATTAGCTCGATCATCATTCTGTTCAACTTTTTCACTGCGCCTGGCGAGAAGCCATTTGGTCCCACGGCCGATTCGGTTAACACACAGGTGATCTTGACGCGCGAGGTTGTGGGAAAAGATTCGATCTACTGGCTGGACTACGGCCCTCTCGCGCAAGGAGGCAGGCTGTCGCTCCAGTTGGACGCGAGCTTCGACGCAGGAGACCTTAAGTCAGCAGCGAATACAACGGCGCCCTATTATGTTCCGGACGGCTGCGTCGCGTGCCACGGATTGGAGTCCAACAAGGCGTTGATCAACTATCTCGACACTGACCACTGGTTTGACCGAGTCGAAAACGATTTTGGGAGAGTCCGCCAGGAAGGCCTCCACGTACTCATTGATGCCGGCACGGATGATTCATCAACGCCAGAGTTTCAGCGTGCATTTGAAGTGATCAGGCAGTTCAATCGCGAGGCTGCGGCCCAGAATGCCACTGCGCAGCCGCACTCCTTTCATCGTGCGGCAGCGGAGACTTGGCTTCGATTGCATGCGTCCAGTAGTGAGCACGTTCAGCCCGTCCTGCGAGCGGTTAATTCAAGTGTTATGTGGAAGCCTGATTCGGCCAAAGACACCGAAACGATCGGAATTTTGAATCAGTACTGTTTCAGATGCCATGGAAGTGTGAAGTTCAACGTCTTTGATAAGGCCATGGTTCAAGATCCTCAGCGGCTTGGCCTGATCCTGGACAGGCTACGTCCCTCAGCACAGCAGTTGAATCTCAATCCCGGTTATCTGATGCCGTCGGATCGGCACCTCGACGATTCCGTTCGTGATCGGCTCATCGACCTGCTTCGCTAAGGAGATCGCGCACATGTCAAGACGATTTCGGATTCATCCAGCTTTCGGGGTCGCTCGTGTTGGGAATGCGCCAGGGGACGCGTTTTATGTCGGCCCCGAGCATCCCGATATACCGGCGAATTGGAAGGATGGGAAATTCCAGCCGTTCCGTGACGCCGAGGGCCGCATTAAGAGGCAGGCGGCAAGGTTCAGGGTCTTTGAATATCAGGAAGATGAGCAGGAGAGGCTCTCATCGCCGGCCGAGGTCGAGATTGGGTCAGATGTTGTCAAGATCGAGTGGCGCGTCCATGTAGCCAACAAGAAAGCGGCGTTTTTCGCTTTCTATGGCCAGCACGGAGCCGACGACATATACATCAAACGCAGCCAGACACCGCCGGACAAGCCGATCGACGGCACGGACCCGGTGAGAAATAACCTTCGTAATCCTGGCGTGCCGGCGGCAGAACGGCCGCAACGGCTCGAATTGGACCCGGGTGAGAAGACGATCTCGACAGACAACCCCAGCCCTGTCGTGCTCAGTCATGGCAATCCTCTCGTCCCGTTTGTCAAGGATCTTGGGGAGCTTCGTCTCGACGGCGCGCGGCTACTCTTCCTAGGTGGTCACGGAGACTCGGGCTCAAATGGCCAGCCCGAAGTCAAGATAGATGAATACGCCAACAACGACACGTGGTTCGACGATGTCAGCGACGGTGCGGTAAAGGCACGCGTATTTCTGTCGAACGGCACATTCCTTGACGCGGATGCCGCATGGGTCACTGTCGCGCCACCTGATTTTGCGCCTGGGATCGGCAACGTGGTGACTCTCTACGACACAATGTGGGACCTGGCCGTTCAGGAGCTGCCGCTTCCCAAGAATGCTGAGTTCGGGAGGGGATTTCTCTCTCGCCTTGCCCAACAGAAACAACTCTGGCAGTCGGCAGGATCATTGGCAGGGTACGGCCCGTCCTTTCTCTTCGAGATCTATCCATTGCTGGCCAGGGCATTTGGTGCGTATTGGGTATTCGACGCGAAAGAATCGAATCAAAGCCTTCATGTTTCCTTCTCAAACTTCGCAAAATGCGCGAAGCCGGACGACGCGCCGGACGGGGATCTTGCCAAACAGCTACGGCAGACCGTCTCTGCATGGCTGAGAGATCCAGCCGCTGAGGACGTGAATTGGAAGGGCATGCCGAGAGGGTTTGGTGATCGGTACAACGACATCGACGAGGATGCCCAGACTGCCCATCCAAAAAGCTTCCTCAGTCTGACCCATATTCAACATGGAGTACTGAAAGAGTGGGCCGCCGGGAACTTCAATCATTCGGATTGGACCGGCGCCGAGCCCGAGGTCCCCGATGACATCGGCGTGTTGACACCGCAAGATATCGATCGGGCAGCATTGATCAATTGTGTCGGCAGTCCCTTCTACCCTGGAATTGAGGTGAGTTGGCTGGTGCGCCGACCGGAGCTTTACGCTGAACCATTTCGACTGAAGGTGCCGACGAAGCCAGAAAGCGAAGTCGGGGGCATTTCGGATTTGCAGATCGGTGCACTTCGTTTCGGACCAGGATTTTTCAGTCAGCAAATGGCGCTGCCATGGCAGGCCGACTTTTACGATTGCCACAAGGAACACCTCAAGGGACCGGACGCGTCCTACACGTTCATGTGGTGGACGGCTCAACGCCCTGACGATGTGCTTCTATCCAGCGCGACGAAGGCGAGTGATCAGAGGTTCCGGTGGGTACGTGAATTCGACAAAGCTTCGCAGACGGAAGATCCTGATGACCTGGCAAACCTGGCGAGGTTTGAACAAATGCAGAAAAACTGGTCCAAGCTCAAGTTTGTGATTGGCGACAAGAATCTATTCAAAGAAGAAGATTAGTGGATTACAGCTGCGCTGTTGCAATCATCGGTAGTGGACCGGCGGGACTCAGTACCGCGATTCGATTATCGCGTGAAAGAGTTCCGACAATTCTGATTGCTGACACCGCCCGTTGCGTCCCCAGCGCCGAGACTCTTCCGCCAGACGCCAAGCGAGAGTTGCGAGATCTTGGAATATCCGAGGATTGTCTTGCCCGCATCGGTGTCCCATGCTATGGCTTCGAGGCAAAGTGGGGAAAGAGCACTCCGGCACTGCATTCGACTCTGGTCGAGCCGTATGGCCACGGGTGGCACATCGACGCAAGATTGTTTCGGCGGGCTCTGCTTGGCGTTGGGGAGTCGGTTGGTGTCACAGTCATTCACGGAAGGTGCGTTGGAGTCGAGAAAACAGCGCGTTGGAAGGTTACCGTTCGGACTGAGCGTGGAGTGCAACGAATCAGCTCCGATTTTCTCGTCGACGCTACGGGAAGAACAGCTTCCATAGCGCGTATGCTCGGTGCTCGTCTGCGACCGCTGGATTCAATGATTGCGTTAGTAGCGCTTCTCAAACCGGAAACTCCGGCTAAGACAGTAGCCGTCGAGGCAGTCTCCGACGGTTGGTGGTACTGCAATCCAAGTCCGTGCGAGGGTACGCTGACTGGCTTCGTGACCGATGCGGATCTCGCCCGCACCCTTGATGCCGCTAACGCCAGCGTTTGGCTAACTCTTCTGTTCCAAACAACTTTCATTAGCCAACGAGTGCGACATCAGCGGGAATCGCCTGTCGTGCTGGTTCGATCGTGTGCGAGCGCCTTTCTGGATCCGCTCTTAGGTGATCAGTGGCTTGCAGTTGGCGATGCAGCATTCGCGGTCGATCCGCTGTCATCGTACGGTATTATTAAGGCGCTTGCCGCGGGGAGACGGGCGGCGGAAGCAATAGCCAGATATTTGCAGGGAGACGGAAGTCTGTTGTCGAGTTACTCCCGCGGCGGTGCGGCCGAGCTACGCGAGTACATGTCAGCGAGAACACGCAATTATCTGCTTGAGCGCCAGTGGGCCGCGATGCCCTTCTGGCTTCGTAGGCAGGCTAGTGAAGGATTCCGGATCGCGTCGAGCTGACAAGCAGCGATTGCCGCGTGGTGTTGTTAGTTTCTGGTTTTATTGCCGCGTGGCACAAGCATGATTCTGCCGTCATAAAACGTAATACTAATTGTGACAAATGGCAGCAAATAGCTGTCGATACGGCATCCCGTCGGCGGACTGCTCAGGAGCATGATCAATTGTCGGTCGGCGGTTTCCAGCTCGTGCCGTTTGTCGAAGCGAAAGCAGGCCGCGGCAAGGCGGTTTAATGACGATGAAGGGCAGGCGGAGTCCTCCCATCACTTGTTGACGGTACACAGATTCTAACCAAGGACAACATTGCGCGGCCTCTTGCCCAGGCCCAGCAGGCAGCGTGACGAGCGAGATCATTTCCATCACTCTCGGTCCACCCACGCCCGAGAGAATCAACGCCATCTTGAAGACGCCAACCCGGCAACCTGCCGACGCGGCCAATTTATAGGTATGCGCTGAATTGCGGACAAGGTTGCAAGCGCTTTAGACCTGCTCTGCACACCTGCTTGGGAGGCAGGTGCCCTCACCCTGCCTAAGATGCTCAATCGTTCCAACAATTCCCTCAATTCCATACCGTACTCCTGCTTTGCAAGCGCGTTCGCTCCTTCCAAACCCTCCATCCTTTGCTCTGCGTTTCTAATGTTTCCAACACTTTCGGGGAATCTGCTTCTCGCTCGAAGTAAGCCTCGAAACTACAATTACATAGGGTTTTGGAACGGTAAAAGAACGTTCCTTCCCACTGATTTTCACCGTTTCAGCGCACCTGCTTTTGCAGCATGTGTCCGTCGTTGAGTCTCACCAAAGGGGATTGTTGCATTGCGGAGCCGTCGCAACAATCGTTGTTCATTGCTCCGTGACAACTCATGCTGCCAAACACGGAGCACGCGCCAACCGCGCTTTCTCAACGTGCGCATGACCAGGCGGTCGCGAGCTTTGTTTCGCGCAAGCTTTGCGGTCCAGAATGCTCGGTTGCTCATCGGGCGGGTAGCGTGTTTCGCACACCCATGCCAAAAGCACCCATCCACAAAAACTGCGACTCTGCATTTGGTGAACACAAAATCAGGACTCCCGAAGATATTCACATGGCGCCGCCAGCCCGTGATTCCGTGGCGGCGAAGAAGTGCGACCAACGCCAGTTCAGTAGCCTTGTTCCCACGCCCACGGACACGTGACATGATCTCCGAGCGCTTGGTCGCTGAAAAAACGTCAGCCATGCCAATCACCGATTCCTAGTTTTTGAACCTCGCGGTGAGGAACACCTCTCACGGACCAAAAGCCGAAGAACTCATGCGGCTCGGGTGCCAGCCTGACGAAGCGCGGTGGCGATGGAACGAGCGTGCGCGGCGATGAATGGTGGGGGAAGCGCATTACCGATCATTAGTGCAAGCGCAATTTTGCCGTATTTGACGTTGAACTTATACCGTTTGCGAAAACCCTGCAGCAAAGCCGCTTCGCGAATCGTAATTGCACGATTCCTAACCGGATGGAGAAAGCGTCCTTTGGAAGGATTGAAGCACCCGGTGGTAATTGTGGGAGCAACTTTGTCCCATGCCATGCGACCGTAAACATCCTTGAAGCCCCCGCATGATTTGTGACAATTCAGCTGCTCTGCGAGCCCGAGACTGCTTCTACTTCCTCCATCTTTCGGGATATTCTCAATTCGTCTTTGGACTTCCGGACTGCGGCGTTCCGGCATATCGTGCAGGCTGTCGCCGCTGTTGCCGGCAGGACGCAAATTGGAGATCGCCTGCCGAACGGTCCTCAGCTTTTTCCTTGATTTGGCAAATCTAACTGCTCGTCTGAGCCCTGCCACGTAAATCAGCCGGTTACGTCGTTGCGGCACTCCGTACTTCGCGGCATCCAGGACGTCGTATTTACCGATATATCCCATCTCCGCCAAGCGACGGCAAAACCGTTTGAAGCGACCGTTCTTGGCGAGACCTGGAACGTTTTCCATCATGACCGCTTTTGGCCGAAGTGCCTCGACGAATCGCAGGAACTCGAAGAGAAGACTGTTTCGTTTGTCACGATTTGACAGGCAGCCGTTGAGAGTCCGCATCGTCGAAAACCCTTGGCAAGGCGGACATCCCGCGAGAAGATCAAGCTGCCCTTTCCGTATGCCTAGCTTCCGAGTGACGCTCCTTGCACTCAACTCCCGGATATCTTTCATCCAAATGTGCACTTCGGGATGGTTAAGCTTGTAAGTCTCTGCGGACGTTTCTTCGATTTCAACAGCTCCCAAGACCTGAAAGCCAGCCCTCTTAAGCCCGTCTGTGAGACCGCCGCATCCGGAGAAGAGATCGAACGCTGTTTGTCTATTTTGCTTTTGCTTCGCCCGAGCCATTTTATCAGTCTAAGGCGGAAGAGTGAAAATTCCAAGAACTAAGAAATTGCATCTCGTTGATTTACCCGGAACTTAAGTCGACAATCAGCCGGAGGATTTTGATAAAGGTGGAGAATGTCTCGAGGTAGCAAGCGCTTTCCCGATAAGCCCACAGTCCATGCCGCCCGCGACGGAGATTCCGTTCCGGCAGAACTACGAATTGATGCTTCGTATCGCAATACCAATGATTGGAAGCAGCCCGAAGACATCTTCAATAAATTCTTCCGATTCTCCGACGGCAAAGGCATCAACAACACCTCCGGGTTCCGTCCGAAGAGCAAGAACGGAGGGAGCACAGACATTCTCAATTGCGCCTTCTGCATTCTGGTGACGACCTTTGGCGAAACCGAATGGCCCGACACGCTCGATCGCCAAAACGGAATATTCACGTACTACGGAGACAATCGTTCACCAGGCAGACCCATTGCACAGACGGCCGTCGGAGGCAATCGCCTACTGGAGGACGTTTTTTCCCGGTTGCATGTCGGCAAGCGCGAAGAAATCCCTCCGTTCTTATGCTTCGAGAAATACAAGATGGATGTTGGCGCTCAGATGCGATTTCTCGGCCTCGCTTGTCCCGGAGGCGTTGGCTTTTCCGCCTTTGACGACCTCGTCGCAGTGTGGCGGGTGAAGGGAGATGTGAGGTTCCAAAACTATCGAGCCGTCTTCACGCTGCTGCGCGAGGAGACCTTGTCGAGGGACTGGTTGAACGATTTGGTAAGCGGCCTCCCCGGCCAGGACTCGCCGCATTGTCCGCAAAGCTGGCGACGATGGGTCCAGACCGGCGCGTACACGCCGCTCATGTGCGCGCGCCAAATAGCCCCGAGAAGCCGGCAACAGCAGCTGCCGCACTCAGATAGGGAATGGAAGATTCTGCGACACATCAGAGAGACCCTGACCGATCGAGAATTCGAATTTTTTGCCGCGGAGCTGGTGCGGATCATGGATGACCGATTTGTGAATCTGACGGTGACAAGAGCTGTTCGGGACGGCGGTCGGGACGTCGTGGGCGGCTATCGCGTCGGTCACGATTCGCATCAGGTGCTTTTGAGTGTTTATGTTGAAGCGAAGCAATGGGATCCCAAAAGCGCCGTCGGAGTTAAACCCATGATGCGGTTGCTTGCCCGACTTAAACATCGAGACGTGGGAGTCTTCGTGACCACATCGTATTTCGAGACGCAGGTCCAGCAGGAACTCATAGAAGACCAGCATCCGGTTCTACTAGTCTCCGGTGGAGACATTGTGCGCCTCCTGATCCGCGCCGAGCTGGACGACCTAAGCTCCGACGGCAAGCTCGAACCATGGCTGAAGCTTGTTCGCAAGCAGGGCGCGGAAAGCTCGCCGGGCGGCGAGCGCCGACTCGTAGCGGGCTGAGAGATCAAACCATTCTGCTATGTAGCGGATAGCTTTCCCGTACACACGGGATGAACTCTTGTCAATTTTGACTTGCATGCTGTAAACTACCTTCTTTCAGTATCTTATAGTCAGATCGAGTTCGGCACGGTGTTTGCCTACGAAGGTGTGGGCAGCCAACTGATGGAAAACGATCCCTTCCTGGAACACTTTCTTCCAGGTCCCAATCCGGCAATGAACAAATTGCGAGAGATCGTTGCTCGCGTCAACCGCCGATACAAAAATCCGCCACACATGGGCCGCTCGCTGGTTCTTCTCGGCGAGACCGGGGTCGGCAAGAATCATGTCGCGCGGGTCATTGCCGGACATCTGTATTGGCTTCGTGACCGCAACCTGTGGATACCGCCAGGCCCGGGCGAGAGAGCACGCACTCTTCTGGAAGTCACAGCCGAACACTTTGCCGAGCTTTCGCTGCCGAATCTGCCGAGCGAACTCATTGAGAGCGAGCTCTTCGGCCACATCAAGGGGGCCTTCACCGGCGCGGTGGCCGACAAAGAAGGGTATTTTGGCGACGAACACATCCACGACTTGCTGCTCGATGAAATCGGTGAGGCACCGCCGGTCCTTCAGGCAAAACTCTTGCAGGTCTTGAACGACCGCAGTTACAAGAGACTTGGTGACCCGCCCAGCGAATCGCGCTTTACAGACGCTCGGATCCTTCTCGCGACGAATCGTGACCTGGCCGATTTGGTCCGAACGGGGAATTTTCGGGCCGATCTTTATTGGCGGATTCAACATCTCGTGATCCGAATCCCTCCGTTGCGGGAGCAGCGCGATCGCATCACCGTGCTGGCCGAATCAATCGTAGCGGGATTTGTCAGGGACAACGGTGCGTCGTCCGCCGCGTTCAGACTGGAGCCGGCGGATCTTGATTGGGCCGCTCGCCAGCCATGGCCCGGGAACGTTCGAGAACTCGAAAGGTTGCTCTGGCGCTGGGTCTACGAGGAGGGCAAATATTCCCTGAAGGAAATTCAGAAGGAATACCCGGAAGAAAACCTCGACTCGAGAGACCGAACTGTCTCGATCAAGGCATGTGTCCGCGAGCGCATGCGTTCCGCGCTCGACGGCGGTAAACAGCTTGGTTCTTCCGTCGGCGATTTTTCCAGAGGTTTCGAGCGCGACGTTCAGCTTAGCCTTTACGAGCTGAAGAACGAGTTAAACCTTGACCGGCAGGCGCTAACGACATTGTTCGGGGACGGCGACAAAGCGGCCAAGCAGATCAGCGCGTGGGGCGAGAAAGCGCGTGATTCGTGACCGGATACTTGAACGGAGCCGAGGAAATCAGGATTGGAAGCGGTGAACTGCTCCTCACATTCTTCGAGGAGGCGCTCCGGATGCGAGCGGATCATTTGGCGATGCTTGCCGCTTACGCCGACGACGGCGCATTCGCCGACACGGCGCTCAGGACCTTGTGGGAGCGAGCGCTTCTATCCGTGGATATGACGATTGTTGTGCGAACACCCGCCTCTGTGGAAGCGGTGCTGCGTGCGACGCGATTAAGGCCGCGTCGCTGTGATATTCGAATAAGCCTTCAGTTGCATGCGAAAGTCTTTGTCGCTTGGCGTCGCGGGGCCGAGATCGCACTGGTCGGTTCGCACAATCTGACCGGCGCCGCACTTCATACGAACCAAGAGATCGGCATGCTGATCAAGCCGGCGGGGGACATAACGCGAGGAATTGTTCGGCACCTGCGGGCGGTCGTTGGCGCCGTGGTTCGGAACAGCAGTCCGTACCGAACGGCACGCGTTCGTCCCTTACCGGACCGAGATCCCGCAGCGGCGGGCTCACCGGTGCGCAGTCGGAATGCGTTCGACAACGTATGCCCAGGAGATTCCGTAACTTAAGGTCCTGCCGTGAAACTGGCAGGCGAGGTGCTTTACTGTGACGAAGAAAGCCAAGGATCAAAAACACATGACCACAACGACCAAGACCACCGTGTCTGCAATCCCGGCCCTCGGCTATCCCGAGTGGTTCTGTCTAAAACAAGACCGCGAGAACTTTCACATCGACCCGGATCGAGATCATCAATTTCTGTTTGGCAAGAACGAGTGGAAGGCGGACATTGACGCGAGGTTGCGGCGGGCCCTTGCGTTGAAGGAACCGGTGCGACTGGTTTGGTGGGGCCAATATGGCATAGGCAAAACGCATCGGCTCAAGTTCACCGAATACTGGATGCGCGAGAAGAAGCTGCTTCTGTATCCGGTCCACGTTGTCTGCCGCGATATCGAAGAAAAATCGACCTTCGATCGCCTTCACTTTGACCTCGTAAACAACCTTGGCCGCGAGCGTATGCAGCCGTTGGTTGCAAAATACATCCACAAGCTCGATTCCGGTGTGCCCGGCGTCGCCCCTTTGCAACAGCTGACAACTTCACCCGACATTGTGGCGGCTGTAGAGCGATTCGCACTCAGCGCGACCGCCAGCAGAACCGACGACAGCATGCAGATGGCTGCATGGAAGTTTCTCACCGGCCGTGAGCTCGATTCAAAAGAGTGCAGCGTCGCCGGCGTTACTCGCGAAGGTATAGACAGCTCGGTTGAGTATGCCGGCGTGCTGCGCGTTCTTGGGGCGGTGATCGCGGCCGAAACAGACCAGCAACTTGTGTATCTGATCGATCAGGTGGAAGCCTTGTCGAAGATTCGTCAACGGAGTGTGGAGGGGCGGTGGGTTGAAACTCTCCGCGCGGTCCTCGATGTACGCAATGTCGGTGTCGTGATGGCGATCGGCGCCGAGAGTCGGTTTGACGAACTGCCGTCCATTATGGTGCAACCGGAAATCGTCAGACGCTTCACCATCAACAACTACGTTGAGATTGGCGCCTTCAAGCGGGACCAAACGGCGGAATTCCTCGAGGGTTTGCTGCACGAGTGGATTGACCCGGAGAAGCGAGATGCGGTCGCCACCGAACAAGCCTGGGCGTCGAGTGTCCCCGATTACGAGCCGACGACCTATCCGCTCACGAAGCGCGCCTTTGAAACACTTTGCCTGTTCTGCTCTGACGAACTCGATCACAAAACAGCGAAGCCAAGCGAAATCACGGAAACCATGAACCGTGTTACCTACGAGGCTTACTCGACCGGTTGCCGGCTGATCGATGAGCGCTTCCTCAAAACCCAGGGCATCACTGCTTAGGAACAAGGAGAGACCATGCCCAGACAGTTCCGCATCGACCCTAAGCTCGAACCCGGTGATGCGATCGTCGGTACCGAGGGGGTCGGCACTCGTCTCCTGTTGGGTTCCGCAGCGGAACCCGGAGCCCAGAAGGTTTGGTTCAATGCCTCAAAAGAGTTCGTTTCCCTGGTGATCGGGAAGCGAGGAAGCGGAAAGAGTCATACCCTCGGAACTATGATCGAAGCACTGGCAACCACGGAAGCGCAAACGTCGATTTCAGCCTTGGAAACGAGACGGGCCGTCCTGCTCATCGATCCCATGGGCAATTTCTGGCCGACCAGCATTCCGGTGACGCCTGACGGCCCGCCTAAGGTGCGTCGTCAGTGGGAAGCTCTGCGTGATTTCGGCTGCGAACCGGTGCCAATCTCCGCTCAAGTCTGGCTGCCTGCCGGTTTCGGAGAATCGACGGACGCCCCCGGAGTTCGCAGCTTCACTGTGCAGGTGACCGACTTGGATGATCAGGACTGGGCGGATCTTCTAAGGACGAACCTGGTTCGAGATCCTCAAGGTATCGCGCTCGCGGAAGCCTACGACCGCGTGACGCAATCGGGTTGGGCCGACAAGACCTCAAAACATCCGGCCAATCCCAACTACAGCATCCGCGATCTGATCGATTTTTTGACTTACATGCGCGGGGACGCGGGAAGCGATCACTCGCCGCAAACATTGCGCGCGCTTATCCGCACACTGGAAGGATTCGCGCGAATGCCTCTGTTCTCTGGAAGAGGCACTCCGCTCACGGAGCTCTTGGTGGAGGGGACGGTCTCCATTCTGATGCTCCCGCTCCGTGTCGGACATGATTTGCGGCGGGTACTGACGAGGGTATTGATTCGCCGCATCCTCAGAGAACGTGAGGTGGCATCACAAATTCGGCAACGCCTGGACGTCGAGCGCACAAACGGCGATGAACGGCAACGTTTAACGGACGCCTTGAAGAAACGGATTCCAAAGACCGTCCTGGCAATCGATGAGGCCCAGGAATTGCTCGGCGATGAAGGCGGCGAAGCGCGACAAGCGCTCGAGGACTTTTGCCTGCTCGGTCGCAATTACGGCCTATCGTTGATCCTGGCCACCCAGCGGCCCACAACGGGCGCCATCAGTCCCAAAGTGAGAAGCCAAGTCGACACCTGCTTCGTGCATCGCCTGCTCACGCAGGATGACATCGAAAATACATACAAGAATCTGCTGTCCGCGTATCCCCGCGAAGTTCGGGTGGGAGACCGTTCGCTGCAATATCCCGATCTCGTCCGGTCATTGGAGATCGGCCAGGCTGTCGTAACCAGCTCTGCGATGACCACTCAAAACGGCCAACCGGCTCCGAGTCGGCTGGTCGTCCTGAATGTTCGACCTCGCGTGACCGTGCACGGGGGCGAAATCGACTAACGATGCGCCTACTGACAGAACTCGACGAGAGACAAGTCCGCCTGGGATACGTCAATTGCATCGTACTCATGGCCGGGCGTCAGCTCGACACGAGAACGGCCCTTCGTCGACGGTTCGACAATTACGTGTTCCGCAAAGTGTACGAGGAGACGCCCGAGTACAGGGACTTTCTGGCGTACATCGATGAAGACGGCAAGCGCACGTTGGCCAAACAAGACGAACAGCGCCAGCGCGCACGCGGCGGAAGCAAGGCGGCGCGCGATCCGATGGCAGCGCTCCGACGCGAACATAAGAAGGGGCGGTTTCGGTACGTCAGTCATCTTTGGTTGCTGCAGCGGAACCTTCCTTCACATCTGGGACCCCTGGCTCCCGAGCGGTCCCAAGTTTTCTTGGAACACGCAAAACATCTCGGCCTGATTGCCGAAACCTATACGCTGACCGAAATCGGATCTGTCCTCAAACAGCTCCTGCTGGACCGTGACCCCTCCCTTCCTGAAGGCCGGGCGACTCCGAATCCGCTTCAGATTCTCCGTGACGTTACTGTTCGCGCTTTGTATCTTTGGACGCTTCTTGAAAACGACGCCCTTACCCCGTTTCTCGTTCGGGAGTTTGTAGCACAAAACCAAAACGGCCCGGAGTTGCTCATCGGCGCCGTCGAGCGACTCATGCAAAGCTTCGCCGAAGGGGCGCGAGTCGATTCGGCGATCGAAATGAAGGAGCTTCGTTCCTACTACGAGCGAATCGGCAAAGGCGCGAAGGCGGCAAAGGCGCTGGCCGGGACTCCGCGAAAAAGGCGGCCGACAGAATCCGGTCTCCTCGCATTCATCGAACGGGGAGCGACGATGCAGCCTGGGATGAAGATTCATCGACATCACGTACGACCTCGTTTGGAACACTACGTGGACATCGGACTTCTCCGCAGGCGCGAGTTCGGTCATACGGCCGATACTGTCTACGAACCGTCGCCGGAGACTCATCGAGCCGTCGAGGCATGGAAACCGATCCTTGAGGATCCCAAGACAATCCGCCGATTTTTGGACACGCACTTTTTCGGGTCGACCGCGGGCATTTTCGGTCCGCCCAATGCGCGGCGATGCAATCATTTGGAATCTTTGATTTATTTCGCCAAAGCGTTTGAGCTGGTCGGACGAGGAATTGGATTCACGCCGGGACGAACTGTCGCATTCGCGGCTTGTCTTCTCGCGCTCGAAGACGCGAGGATCGCGGAAATCGACTCTATGTTCGACGCCGTATATGCTTCCGCGAAAAGCGATCTCCGTGAATACTTCATTTTTTCAGGGGGCAGCCGTTTCGATAGAGAGTTTATGATCCGCGTTCGGCCGGAAATTGCTCCGGTCCTTCGGGAACGATCTGCGAGATCGGACACACCCGGTAAGACGACGCACGAAGTGCCGTTCGGAGGTTAAAGGATGGTTGACTCTACTCAGCCCGTCGGTTCGCAACAGGTTTCCGAAGAACAAGTCAAGTTCGTTGCCGACGCTCGACTCATTTCCGTACTCGGAGAGCAACTGATCGGCTCCGAGAAGGTCGGCATCCTTGAACTGGTGAAGAACGC
>Ga0137392_10000091_pt1 | contig 37604 bp, 40 predicted proteins | sample 15con2h34AmetaG_FD_101394 | JGI IMG/M metagenome (GOLD analysis project Ga0137392, IMG submission 101394) | Vadose zone soil microbial communities from Angelo Coast Range Reserve, California, USA - 15con2h3.4A metaG | ecosystem: Environmental > Terrestrial > Soil > Vadose zone > Saprolite... | reverse complement strand
GACGGAATTCTCGTCATGGTAAAAGAATCTGCCGCAAAAGGAAAAAAACTGATTGCCGGGACCGGCGCTGAATCGACGTCGGAAACCATCGAGCGAACCAAGCGCGCCGCGGAACTTGGTTATCACGCGGCACTGGTGAAGACTCCGCATTACTACAAGCCGGTTTACAAGCCCGAAGTCCTCATTGCTCATTACCGCAGGGTCGCGGACGAATCTCCCATCCCTGTTTTGCTCTATTCCGTTCCGCAATTCACCGGCATCGCACTGGAATCACCTGAGGTTATTGCCCTCTCCGAGCATTCGAACATCGTGGGCATCAAAGACAGCTCCGGAAGCGTGCAACGCGTAGGAGAAATGATCGCGGGCGTGCCGGCTGCGTTTCAAGTTTTAGTCGGCGCCGCCGCAACTATTTACCCTTCGCTTATGATGGGCGCGCGCGGGTGCATTCTTGCGCTCGCCTGCGCCCTCCCGGAAAAATGCGTAGCTCTGTTCGAATTGGTCCGGCAGGGCCACCATGAAAAAGCCCGTGAATTGCAGGCTGTTTTGGTGCGCGCTACCAAAGCCATTGTCTCCGAATCCGGCATCGCCGGACTGAAGCACGTCATGGACCTGCGCTGCTACCGCGGCGGCCTCCCGCGCCTCCCGCTCCTCCCCCTGCAGCCTGAACAAAAGACGCGCCTTAGCGAATTCATCGCGACTCTAGAGCCCGCCGTCGCCCGGGCCTGATTCCCGCGATTCGAACGAAACTCAAACTCAATTCAAGCAGATTTGATGAGACGTTTTCCCGCGAGTATCATCTAAGGGCTCATGGATTGTCGTGCCCTCGCATTCCGCCAGCTCCCTCATCAGCCCAAGCTTTCTCTCGAGTACCTCGATCATTTTGAGCGCGTAAAGGCGTTTTACGCGCATCCGCCGAAGATGCAGGCAGTGACGCGCACGGCGCGGAAGCTGGACTATCCGCGGCACGGAAGGGCAGAAGTGGCGAAGCTTTTGCGGGAACAAAATATTGGGCTTGGCGCAGGGGCAGAAACGCGGTCCAATTTGGCACGTTTGGAAAAAGGCGCAGTTGCTATCGTTACCGGACAGCAGGTTGGATTGTTCAGCGGGCCGGCGTACGCGATTTACAAAGCGCTGACCGCGGTGCAGATTGCGGAGGAGCTGACGCGAAGTGGGATTCCGGCGGTGCCCGTCTTTTGGATGGCGACCGAAGACCACGACCTTGATGAAGTGCGAACCGCGACGTGGTTTGATCAGGGAAAATTGCGGCGTTTTGAATTGCCAGTTGTTGAAGCGGGAAGGCCGGTAGGAGGAATTTCGCTCGGCGCGGAAGTGGAGTCGTTTGCGCGGGAGGCCGCGGAATTGCTTTCAGACCAAGGCAGCGATTTGCTCGCGGAGTATCTGAGAGAAAGCTACCGGCCCGGAGAAACCTACGGCAGCGCGTTCGCGAGACTTTTTACCCGATTGTTTGCACAGCAAGGATTGATCCTGATGGACCCGCTCGATCAAGGACTGCACCGCGTAGCGACGCCGCTGTACCAGCACGCGCTGGGGGAGCGGGATGCGGTGAACGAGAAACTTTTGCAGCGCGGAAAGGATCTGGATCGCGTGGGATTTGACGCGCAAGTGAAAGTGACGTCGCGCAGCACGCTGCTATTTTATTTGGGCGACGGCGTGCGGCAGGTCATCACGGCGAGCAACGGGAAATTTCAGGCCGGCGACAAAAGCTGGCCGCGCGATGAACTTATTCACCTGACGCACGCGGAGCCGGGAAAATTCAGCCCCAATGCTCTGTTCCGGCCGGTGGTGCAGGATTATCTTTTACCGACCGCGGCTTACGTGGGAGGGCCGGCGGAGATCTCCTATTTTGCGCAATCCGAAGTGATTTACCGGCATCTTCTCGGGCGCATGCCGGTGATGCTGCCGCGCGCGGGATTCACGCTGGTGGACGCGAAGGCCGCGAAACTCCTGCGCCGTTACGGGTTGACGGTCGAGGACGTGTGGGCCGGTCCGCAAAGTCTGCGGCACAAGATGGAAGGTGCATCGGTGCCGAAAGGATTATCGAAGACATTCGAGCGTGACCAGAAACAAATTCAGAAAATGCTGACGCAGCTCGGGAAACAGATTGCGAAGCTGGACCCCACGCTGAAGGGCACCGTGGAACGGGCAAAACAGAGGATAGAATTCCACCTCGAAAAGCTTCGCCAAAAAGCCGGTAAGGCGCAGGACCAAAAAGCCGGGCTGATCTTGGCCCACATGCAATATTTGGAGTCGCTGCTGTACCCGCACAAAGCACTGCAATCGCGAGAACTGTGTCTGCTTCCGTTTTTGGCACGATGGGGCGCGAGCGGATTGAGCGAGCTGCAGAAACTCGCAAGCGGCAAGAAAATCGGGCATCACTTCATCCTTCAACTTCCGTAGGCTTTTACCCTCCGTTGCGTTGATTTGCCCCTCGACCGCGTCAGAATGCTCGAATCCCCGCGCGGAAAGGGAACGAAACTCCATGCAGACATTGAACGTGAAAACGGACCGGCGCACGCAGCTTGTTGACGTGACGGCCCAGGTTCAAAAAGCGGTGTCGGCGTCGAACGTGGCTTACGGCATATGCTACCTCTCCGTGCCGCACACGACGGCAGCGATTGCGATCAATGAGTGCGCCGATCCGGACGTGGCGCGCGACGTGGAAAGCGCAATGGACCGGTTAGTCCCGATGGCTGGGTCGTACCGCCACTGCGAGGGCAATTCGGACTCGCATGTGAAAGCTATCCTTGTTGGGGCCACCCAGACCGTCTTCGTGCATAGCGGAAAACTTGCGCTGGGGCGCTGGCAGGGAATTTTCTTTTGCGAATTTGATGGTCCGCGAAACAGAAAACTACACCTGAAAGTGATAGAGGACCAGAATTAGAGTTCAGCTTTTTCCAGAGTACGGTTCGACTACTGCGGCGCGTCACCCAATGGCTTCAATTTTTGCTCGGCGCTCTCCTCGATCGCCTTGCGGCGGTCCTCGGGATCCGAGGTATCGGAAGGCAGAAGTTCGAGGGCCTTCTTTGCGTTCTGACGCGCCAAATCCTTCTGGCCGGCTGCGAGATAGGCGTCGGACAGGCTGTCGTAGACGTTCGGTGAATGGGGATACGCAATCGTGTTCAATTTCATGAGTTCTACTGCGCCTTTGTTGTCGTCGGTCTGCAATCGCTCGTAACCGATGCGGTTCATTACTGCTTCTGAAAACAAGACGGCTTTGGGATCGCGCTTGCGAGCCTCCGCAAATTTCTGGACGGCTTTTTCAACGCCGCCAGGATGGTCAATGAGTTCAAAGAAATTCGATTCGGCGGATACGGGAGCCGACGCCCTGGCAACAACGGGTGGACGCTTTTTCAAAGTTGTTGCAATCCATGCGACGATCATGCCGGGCAGTTCCTTATGGGCGTCAAACATCTCGACGCCGTGTCCGCCGGTGGAATAGCGGACGAACTTGTTGACTGGGTTGGAAGAGAGAGTGAACAGCCATTGCATGATTTCCGTCACACCAAGATCGGGATCATCGTCCGCGACCGCCATGAACAGAGGCATTTTCGCAGAGGTGCGAAGAAATTGCCGGCCGCCGGCATCGGTTCCTTCCGAGAGGAGAACGAGCGCTTTCACTTCCGGATGATTTGCAGCGACGTGGACGGATTGATTGACACCGCAACTTGCCCCACCGACGGCAATGGCGTATCGCATGACACCGGGTTGGGAGACGAGGTATTGGTAGGCGGTCTCGACATCGGTGGGCATTTTATCGCTGAAGATCACGCGTAGTTCCTCGGGTGAAAGTTTGTCCACCGGCGTGCCGCTGCTGTCGCCGTACCCGCGCAGATCGAGGGTCATGACGTTGATGTCTGCGGCGACCAGACGCGCGGCGAGGTCGTCCCACACTTTGCGCTGGCGATTGCACTGGTGAAGCAGCAGGACACCCGGACCGGGTTTTCCGGCAGAGAAATACGTGCCTTTGAGGCTGATGCCGTCGGGCGCGGTGAGGTCTACGATCCGTGGAGGCGCAGATTCCTGGGCCCTGGATGTGAAGCCAAGCAGAAATGGCACCAACAACAGCGGGGCGAAGAGATGGGGAGAGAGACGGTGGCGGACCATAGAATCTCCTTGTTCCTGTGCACACTTGGACCTGCTCTGAGGTCAAGTTGCAAGCAGTTTGACCTCCGCGCTACAGGCAGCCGCAGGTTATAGTGGCCTGCGAATGAAGCCCACGACTGCCACCCAATGTGATCAGCCACTTGGCCACCGAATGCTTCAGCCACGGCTCTCGTACCCCAAACCTGCCAGGACGCCCCGCATATAGGCAAAGCTGCCGATAACGCCCGGCATCGGATCGTCCGGATGAACCTCGTACTCCAGATCGACGAAGCCCTTGTACTTCATTGCGGTGAGAGCTTCAAAAATCCTCTTCACCGGCATGATGCCGTCTCCCACCGGCACCTGACTATCCTTGCTCTGGAAGTCTGTGAGGTCCTTCATATGTACGTTAAACAGCCTCGGGCCTGCCGCGCGGATCGCCTGAACCACATCCGTGCTGGCCCGAGCCGTGTGCCCGACGTCGATACAGCACCCGATGCGCGGATCCATCCCCTTTACCGCCTTCAATACATCCAGCGGCGAATGCCAAAACTTATCTTCCGGCCCGTGATTGTGGATGGCGAAACGGATGTCGTACTCCTTTACGAACTTCTCGATCCGCGGCAGAGTCTCCGGTGCGGGGTCGCCGGCGACGATGACGGCAATACCTGCTCGCTTGCAATATTCGAACTTGCTGCGGATGTCCGCGTCTTCATCCTTCGGGAAATAGATGGTTCCGGCAGCGTGAAGCTTGATGCCCGCCGCGGCATAGTCCGCCAGCGCAGCTGCCTCCTCCTGCGGATCCGCTGGCAGATGATCCTTGACGTCCTTGGCATTCAACTCCAACACATTTAGCTGCTTCAGGAAGCCAATCATCTGTGCACGGCTGAAGTTGCGAAACGTGTAGCTGGCCAGGCCCAGACGAATAGGCGATCGTTCTTGAGCCGATGGCCGTCCCACAACTACTGCGAAGACTTCGTTGGAGGCAGTGAACGCCGCCGCAACCAGTGCACCGGAGCGAACGAAAGTGCGGCGGGAAAAGGTATTTTTGACTTGCGATTCATCACCCGGCTGGCACGGCTGCACCTTAGACATGCGGCACCCAGCCGTTCTCGTACTCGCGCCCCCACATCTTCATCGCTTCCGGATCGTCCTGAATCCGCCCATCTTTCGTATCGAGATGCAACTCCCGGTTCACTTCCCACGCGATGTTTGAAAGCTGCAACATCGTAACGGCAATGTTTCCGGCAGCGACAGGAGCGTTTAGCTTCTCGCCTTTGCGGATTCCCGCGATGAAATTCGCGAAGTGGGCATCGGTCATGGAATCGGCCCCGAGCAGGTCCGAAGACGACGTTGTGCTGCCGGCCTTGAACTCGCTTGTTTTACTCCCTTTGAGGTTGTAGATTTCGTAGCCATCGCGATCGACAACCACGGTGCCGGTCGTTCCCATGATGGCCGAGCCGCGATCACGGCCGTAATATTTCATGCCCTGGCAGCTCTTGCCTTCCCAAGTGAGCATCTTGTCTTCGTACTCAAAGCTGGTCATCAGCGTGTCATAAAACTGCCAGTCATCTTTGAAGTGATATCTGCCGCCGGACGAAGTGACTCGCTTCGGATAGTCGACGCCCAGCGCCCAGCGGCATACGTCCACCTCGTGCGTTCCATTATTGAGCGTTTCGCCAGTGCCATAGATTCTGAACCAGTGCCAGTTGTACGGATGCACGTTGTCTTTATAAGGGCGGCGTGGCGCCGGGCCCTGCCACAAGTCCCAATCCAGTTGTGCCGGCACGGGCGCTTCTTTCCCCGTGCCAATCGACTTTCTCACATTGCTGTACCAGGCTTTCGCGAGATAGGGCCTGCCTATAATGCCTTCGCGAATTTTTTCGACAACTTCCATGCTGTGGGGTGAAGAGCGCTGCTGGTTGCCCATCTGCACAAGCTTTTGATACTTCTGCTGCGCCTGCACAAGCATCTCTCCTTCCGCAGGATTGTGGCTGCAAGGTTTTTCCACGTAGACGTGCTTGCCCGCCTGCAACCCGGCGATCGCCATAGGAGTATGCCAATGGTCGGGAGTGGCAATCGTGATGGCGTCCACATCCTTCTGCCCGAGAATGGCGCGAAAGTCTTTGTTCGTCGCAGGGGACTCGCCCGTCTCGTGCTTCACACGGTCAGCAAACTTTCCGAGAATCGTGGTGTCCACATCGCAGACATGCGAAATGCGCGCGGCGCTGCGGTTCGCCTTGAGCGCCGCGAGATGAGCGTAGCCGCGTCCGTTCAGACCGACCACAGCAAAGTTGAGGCGATCGTTGGAGCCGAGGATCTGGCTGTAACTCTTTGCCGTCGTTCCAACGGCCAGCCCCGCCGCGCCCACCGCCAGTGCATCGAGAAACTCACGTCGTGTGACCATCATTTCCCTCGTAGTAGACGGCTATTGCCGCTCTGCCGCCAGCGGATAGCATATCTCGCAAACAGCAGGAGATGCAAAGCTCCCTCACGCGAGTACCAAAGCTGTTTCCGAAGCTCTTGCGACGAATCTACCGGAAATCCGTTTCATGGAAGCCGAAGCCCCTTAACATCCCCGAGATGGTGCTTCGTGCGTTGTCCGCAGCGGTCCTGAGGATGCCATCTTGAAGCGCGGCTTGCTTAAGCTGGCGCTCGGCTTCTTCGCGGACTTCGCTTTCGAGGTTGGGGTCCGGCGACGAGAATAGGCCGGTGTCACGGGAATATACTCTGGTCTTCGTATTATCGATGCGGGTGCTGAAGACCTCCGCAGCGGGCAGGTGAATCGACACTCTCTGCCCTTGTATTACGACATCGCCGGGCTGCAGACCAACGAGATTGATCCCTGCAACCACTTCTCCGTGCACCACCAGTAGCAAGCGGTCACCCGCCAGAAATTTCGGCAGGTAAGCATTGGCGTGCTCACCTGAAATAATCTTGTCCATGGTGTAGCTCACGGTTTCCAGTCGTTGGAGTTGTTGAATTTGTCGGACCACGGTCGGCTGATCCACGTTGATCAGCGTAGGTCCTCCGCGCAAAATGCCTATCAGGTGCAATAAACCAAGCCCGGTCGACAACGACACCAGCGCCCCCAACAAAACAAAAGTAAGAACCGCGCCCAGGAAGGCTCCAAGAACCCAGGAGTACACGCTCCGGGAGTTTCCTCGCTTTCCGCGAGTCGGCGCTTCGTTAGCCAGGAGTGCACTTTCCATGGTTATAGGTTTGTCCACAACTTCAGTGTAACCCCGGGCAAAAATCATTTGCCCGTATTCGTTCTTAACGATTGCTCAGCCCTTTGCTCCTTAAACTACAAACTACTGCCCCTCGGGGGCTCGATTCTGTGTGGTTAAAGACCCTAGAGACACTAGCTTAGGAGAGGCCGCAGAATCCAAATCAAAATACCTATCGGAATCGCCACGGCAGCAAGAGCTGTGAACAAGATGAAGGCAAGGAACATCCAGTCCCTCTTGGCGTTGGCACCGGGCTGCTCCCTCTCTCGAATCAGAAGTTTGTAGTTACGTCGATTCGCCTTCCAAACGACGTGGAAAATGTCGCCTACTACCGGTATTGCGCCCAGAGCGGTTTCCAGAAGCACGTTGGCAATCATGCGAACCAGAGTGATCGCTTGCACGCCCCGACGCCAGGCCGCGACCACAATCAAAAAAGAGGCGATGCCCGCCAGAGCATCGCCGATCCCCGGTACCCAGCCGATCAAAGCATCTAACCCAAATCGAATCTGGGTTCCAGGAATCCGGAACATATCGTCCAGGAGGGCGGCGATGTAGTCGAGGTGTTCGTTTGACGCGAGTTGGCGAGGCATTGGGCCCATCCCCGTAATACTATACAGGCCCGCACAAACCGGAAGGTCTTGGCGGCCCCCTCTTTGCAAACCCTTTGTTTTGACATTCATGCATCGGTTGGGCGCTGTAGGGGAGAGTGGAGAACTATCTAGCCAGAGGTTTTCAACAAATGCTCTAAATGCTTTAGACCGGGAGCTGAGTCACCGTTGCTGTGCCGTTCGCCCACTGCAGCATAGTTCCCATAGCGCCGCCTTCCTTGCGAACGTAACCCATGCCAAGGATCCGCGGCGGAGTAGAATCCCAAACTTTCGCCGCCCGCGTCACGAATCCAACTTCTTTGGCTTCCATCATCAGCGCTGTGTCCGCTTCGGGCACAGCGTCGCTGGAGAAAGCCAGACCCACGCGTTGCCGGTTCACCTGCCCGCGCGAACGCACGCGCTCCACAATCTCCTGGCCGGTGTAGCAGCCCTTGGTGTAACTGATATGGCTGTTCTGCAACCCCGCTTCATGCGGGATTTGCTTTTCGCCGAAGTCGTAGCCGAACCAAGGCACCCCTTGCGCCAGCCGCAGACCGCTCAACGCCGCGTAACCCATCGGCCCGCCGCCGTGTTTCCGCGCAGCCTCCAGCAAAATCTCCCAGAGCGGCACGAGCTTTGCGCGTTCGACCACGAACTCGGCCCCGGTAGTTCCACCCGGCGAACGCTTTACGATCCGGCAGGGAACTCTGCCGACAGTGGTGTCCGTGGAAGAAAGTTCGCCGAGCGCCCCGATGTCTACGGCCGAAACTTCACGCACCACCGTAGCGGCCTTCGGCCCCTCCAACGCCAGCGTGCTGGTGCGTTCCGTCTCATCCTTCAACGTCACGTCATCCATGATGATGAATTTGTCTAGCACTTCCACCAGCCGTTCACGAATCATGGCGTAAGACACGCAGAACAACTTATCCGCGAACGCATACGTTTCAAGCTCGGCAAGAATATGTCCCTGCGGATTCAAAAGCAGCGAAACGTTTCCTTGTGCGGTGGACAAGCCCTTGATGTCGTTCGTCAGGACCGCATTCAGGTAACGCACGCGGTCCGGTCCTGTGAATGAAAGGTACGCGCGATAATTCTTGTCGATCAGCGCCACGCTCTCGCGCGCATGCTGGAATTCCGCGGCCGCATCGCCAAAGGTATCCGGCAGCGCGCAGCCGAACCACACGCCCATCTTCGCGCCCGCGCGCGTGTGCGTCGCAGCCAGCGGCGTGTCCAGAGCTGTTCCTGTCGAAGCCGTTTCCACTGTTCCTTCTATCCTCCATTCTTCAGTCTATCAAAGAGCGCCGCAGCTCATGCAATGCCACCCGCGAATCCGCGCGGTCCAGATGCTATAATCCCAATCATGAACGACGGCTTGCCCGCATTGAATGCCGCCACGGAAGGTCTGATACACATTACGGTCCCGGTGGGGATCCTCCAGTGCAATTGCTCCATCATCGGCGATCCCGTCACGCGCGAGGCGCTGGTGGTCGATCCCGGCGACGAAGTCACACGCATCCTGGACCTACTCGGGCGCCACCGCCTCACCGTGAAAGCCATCGTCAGTACCCATGCGCACATTGACCATGTCGGTGGCCTGGCCAAGCTCCATCGATACACCGGCGCGCCCGTGCTCATGCATCGCGACGACCTGCCTCTCTATCAGGCCATGGAGATCCAGGCTTCCTTCCTCGGAATTCAAACGCCCGAGCTCATCGAAATCGATCAACTTCTGAAAGAAGGCGATTCGCTAAGTTGGGGCTCGTTCGAGGCACAAGTGATTCACACCCCGGGCCACACTCCCGGGAGCGTCTCTCTCTATCTTCCGCACGATGCCGGCAAGGTCACGGCTATTGATGCACCGAAGAAATTTACCGTGAAAAATGAAGCGGGCGAGGAAGTCGCCATCGACGACCTGATGAAACAGTTCGTGCCCCAGGAAGCCAGGGAAGAAAAATTGGATTCGGAAGACTCTGCGAAAGATGCGCTCCCCGATGAAAGAATTGTAAAGCCCGCGCCACAACTTTTTTCCGGAGACACTCTATTCGCCGGCAGCATCGGCCGCACCGATCTTTGGGGCGGCTCGATGCATCAAATCATGGAGTCGCTCCGCACCAAGCTAATGTACCTGCCTGACGAGACCATCGTCTACCCTGGCCACGGCCCCGTCACCACCATCGGTCATGAACGCCACTTGAATCCCTTCTTGCAGCCGGAATAGGGGGTGAGGATTTTGAGTATGAATGAGTGCTTGGAGGGGTTTGCAGCTAAAAAACGATACGGAATCGAAGGAGAGATTGCGGCCCTGAGTTTTTACGATTTTTGTTTTGGCAGCCGTAATTCTTCCATGACCGATTGCACTAATTCTTTCGCGTGCACCAGCTCCTGGTTGATCATCCGCAGATCCATCGCCGGCAAAGTTGGATTACGCTGGCTCGTGCAGTACACGCCATGCTGCCCGACCAGGACTAGCGCGTTCGTCATGCGGTCCAGCGAAACGGCAAGCCGCCCGCGCTCCCGCCCGAACATCTGTTCGTAGTGCTCCAACTCCTCTTTGTGCTCTTGAAATGCCGACATCGTCGTTTCCCCTTCGAACGCGTCCCGGACCGGAGTTGCATTTCGGACACACGCCGCGCGCACCAAACTTTACCGCATCGCGCAGCCGGAACATAATCCGCTGAAGCCACCAAGCAGCCTCTTTCACTGTGCGTGGCACGAATTTGATTCCGTGCGGATAGGGTCCGGCCCTCACATCGATCTTAGGAAGGGGTTGGGCTGGAGCAGCCAAACAATGCGACGTTCCGACCTGGTGCAGCATAAAGAAAGGGAAAAAGGTGCAAGCACGCGCACCTCGCAAATTATTTTTGGCGAGCGGCAGCATCTTTTGCGCGTGCTCGATTCCCTGGAAGGCACGGAACTGCCGATCGCGCGGATGCAGCAGGAGCGGCGCATCCTGGAAGAATTGATTCACGCGCGGACCCGCGATTTGAATCAAATTAATACAGCGTGGGACGAAAAAATTGGTTTGGTGCTCAGCGCCGACGCGAAACCGGAAATGCTGGAAAAACTTGTAAAGCAAGCCCCGCGGGAAGATTTTTATCTACTGCGATTGATTAGCGAGCACCCGCGCGCGAACGCCAGAACTTTGAATAAGCTTGCCAAGCACCCGTACGGCGCGATTCGCGAAAATGTTGCACGGCATCCGAACGCGGATGCGTCCACGCTGACGTGGTTGAGCAAAGATCGCAGCCAGCCGCTCTGGTACCTGGTGGCCTTCAATCCTAATACGCCGACGCCGCTGCAGCGGCGGTTGCGCGACCGGCTGAAGCGGCTCGGAGAAAATCAGATTTCGAAGTAACCGCGGGCCGGCGAAATTCGGCGGGCCCCATCTCCATCGTTCGAAAGACAAATCCTCCAAACGCAGAAGAAAAAAAACCGTTCGAACGCAGTTCGGACGGGAGTTTTTTCGGGGCGGAAAATCGTTCACTGGACCGTGATGGTGATGGTGGACATGGTGCGACCGAAGGCATTGGAGGCGTAAAGGGTGTACGTGGTGGTTTGCGCGGGAGTAACGACAACGCTTGTGGAGCGGACGGCACCGACCTGCGGAGAGACGATGATGTAGGAAGCGCCGTTGATCTGCCAGGACAACGCAACGGGCATACCCGCAGAAACGGAAGTGCTGCTGGCCGCGAAGGAAGAGATTTGCGGGGAGGCTCCAGTGGGCAAAGTGTTCTGCGTATACAGCGGCGTCATCTGCAGGACTTCAAAATCGGATGCCTTGACCTGGCCCAGGACGTGGAGGTCGTTGTTGTCCCAACGCTCATCAGGAGCGCCGCTGAGAAACATATTCGAACCGTTGTCGGCCATGATCATGCCGTACTTCTTCAGCGCGTTGAGGATCACCTGATTTGCGGGGGAATAGGCCGAGATGTTGAAGCTGGCCTTCAGCCGCATGCGCATGCCCATGGGCGCCGCCAATGCATTGCTGGAATTTGCCGCCCAATGGGAAGCGGGAGGGACAATCGCGGCGCGGCTGTTCTGCAACGTGAAGCGCAACGCGTGATTGATTTTTCCGGCGGCAACTTCGTCGTAGCGGGTGAGGCCGGGAAAAATCGGGAGGCCGGCAGCGTCGGCACTGGTCCACGTATAGGGGCGCTGTTCGTTCGAAAGAAGATCCCAAACGGCAGCGGAGGCGGCGTTCCAGGAATTGCCGGAGACGGCGGAGCTGAAAAGTTCAAAAAGAAAACAACTCGAATTGTCGAGGACGAGTACGTGGCGGTCGCCGATGCCGGGATTGGGATAGCCTTCAATCGGCGCAGTTACAGGAATGGGCATGGACCCGGGGTCACTCTCGCTGCCGTAAGCAGTGAAATTCACCGTGACGGGCGGCTGCTGGCTGCCGACGACCAGATAAGGAATGCCAATCGTGGAGCCTTGAAACTGACCGGCTCCGAAATCGGCGTGCATGCCGATTGTGTTGCCGATGAAATTGATGATAGCAGTGGAATTCGAATCCACTGAATCGTTGGAAATATCCCGGTTCCAGAGGCTGTCCGCTGGAAAAGGAACGAAGCCGTTGAGACTCGCGCCTTGGCCGAGCGACATGCCGCTGCAACTTGAAGCCTGAGGCGATCCGGTGACCTGCAGGTTGAGGGATGAGGATGCGCTGCTGCCTGGATTTGGATTGCTGGCGCTCACGGCGTAAGTCCCGGAGGAGCTGGCTGAGCCGGTGGCAGTGAGTTGAGTAGCGGAGCCAAAAATGGTTTGCATCGGCGTGGTGCCTAGAAGAACCTGCGCGCCATTGACGAATTTGCTGCCCGTTACGGTGAGCGTGAAATTGCCGGTGCCGACGCTGGAGGGATTGATGCCTGTAAGGACGGGCGTGGGATTCAGAAGTGTGACGCTGCTGGAACCGCTGACGGAAATGTCTGCGACGCTGGTAGCTCGTACGGTGAGCGTGTTTGGATTCGGCAAGGTGGCAGGGGCAGTGTAGTTTCCGGCTGAGGTGATCGTCCCTATGACCGGCGGGCTTCCGGCTGTGCCAGTGATGGACCAGGTCACGGCAGTATTCGTGGTGCCGGACACGGCGGCAGAGAACGGGAGGGAGTCACCTGCACGAATGTTGGCGGTTGGGGGCGAGACAGAGACTTGAACGCCGGCGACGGGAGGTGGCGGCTGGTTGTTCGGCGAGGAAGTGCCCGCGCATCCGGCGATGAGCAGAGCCGACAAGGCGACGCTCAGATTGAATTGTTTCCGCATCTTCAGTCACTCGCGCACAGAGCCATGGGCTTGTCTATTTAGTGTAGGCGACGTGGACGTGGCGTGATACTGGACGAAAGGCCAGATGTCGGACGATGCCGACGAGTAGGACGCCGGAGCCGACTTTACCCAGTCTAACTATTTCTCCATTTCGGAGGCCCAGTTCAAAAGTACGGAGGGCGGCGCGGGATTGGAATCATTCACTTTCGTGAGGATCAGGAATCTATGCCCGTCGCTACTCACATCGTAAGAGAAGAAATCCTGCGCAGAAACAGGCTGCCGCCTGTGAGTCTGGAAGAGCGCGACCGGGGAACCGGCTTCGAAGCTCGCTCCCGGCTTCACCGCCACGGCCATCACCTTTCCTTCCGCGGACAGGTAGAACAATTCCTTGCCGTCTTGCCGCCATCTTGGCTCCTGGCCACCTGCGTTTGAGACTTGCCATTTACCATTGCCGTTTGGAAAAGAGGAAACGTAGATTTCCATGTTTCCCGTCTCATTGGAGGCGTAAGCGACCCACCGGCCATCGGGAGAAAACTGTGCGTTCCGCACCGTCCACTTGGCCTGCAACAGCGGCTTGGCAACGCGTTCCGGCCAGGTGAGGTACCACAGTTCATTCGCCTTTCTGAACAGTACGTACTTGGTGTCACGCGACCAGTCCCAGGGACTGACCTGCAAGCCGGGGCCGAAATTAGCCACCTCTTCGTCAGAGCCGGAACCATCAGCGTTCTTCACATACAGTTGGAAGCCGAGCTGCTTGCGGTTCGAAGCGAATAGGATTTTCTTGCCATCGGAACTCCAGATAGGCGTCTGATCCAACGACGGATCGAACGTCAGCCGCGCCGTCGCACCCCGGATCGGCTCACGGATCCAAATATCAATATTGCGTCCGTCCGTGTCGGTCTGGTCTTCGGCCACTCTATGCCCGTCCGGCGAGAGACGCACATTGTTGAAGGACTCAGGCACACCAATCGTGCCGGCGGGCCTTCCGCTCCGGTCAAACCACGTCAGCTGCGAAAGAGCCGCGCCTTTTCCTGTTTGAGTGGCCAGAATCCCCCCGCCGGAAACAGCGAAAACAGCCCTATCCACGCCAGCGAGGTACAGCACGTCGTCGCTCAAGGTGTGCTGCTCGCCGCTCAGAATGAAGCGCCCTCGGTCGAAGGGTTGGGCTACCAGAGTCTTGTCACGCAGGTATAGTAGGTAGCCAGGCTCGGCATAGGAGGCATTCGCACTCGTGTTCACTAGCAGGTGTTTTTCCTGAGAATCCAGAGAGCCTACAAAGATGGCATTAGCTTCCAGTTGCCCGCTAAAATTTGCCGCCAAATAAAGAAAATGTTTTCCGTCAGGCAGAAAGACCGGCCAACGATGACTGGCTTCAAAGCGTGACGCGTCCGGCGTGGTCATTTCAATGGGAGAACCTCCCGCAGATGACACGCGGGACAATCCTCGGAGCGCGTCGGGCGTGAACACGATCACTCCGTCCTCGTTCCATGAGCCACCACGCCCGTTGGGCGCGTCGCAGATCATCTGGCCCTGTCCTCCTGACGCTTGCACTTTCTTGAGTTTGCCGTCAGCGAAAAAGCCGATGAACTTGCCATCCGGCGACCAGAATGGGTAGGACGCGCCTTGTGTCCCAGCCAACGAATTGGTCTGGCGGCCCCCGACCTGATGGGTCCAGAGCACATAGTTGTTTGCCTGCGCGGAATAGGCAACCAACGCCAGTGTGTGCCCATCTGGCGATAGCGCCAAGTCGTTTGCGGGGAATGGTATGGAAGTCTGGAAATACATCCGGGGCGGGCGCCGGTTGCTTGCCCGCCACCACGCCGCCCCGGCAGCCACCATTAACAGAAAGAAGGCAGCAGCCGCCAGCCAACCTACGTAATGCCATCTCCCGCGTCCCGCCGGAATACGCCCCGCCTCTCCTGCCTGCGAGCTTCCCTCTGCGATCCATTGGAGCTGAAGTTTCACGTCGTACGCAGTCTGGATTCGCTCTTCGGGGTCCTTCGCCAGGCAAGTGCGAATCAACCGATCGAGCGCAGGCGGAACCATGGGCTGAAATGCCGAGAGCGGTTTCGGCTCGTGTTCCAGAATGGCGGCAATCACGCTGGCCTGGCTCTTGCCATCAAACGCGTGGTTGCCGGTCAACATCTCGTACAGCACGGCGCCAAAGGAGAACAGATCGCTTCGCGCGTCCGTTTCTTTCCCCTCCAGTTGCTCCGGGGACATGTATTGCATAGTCCCGACGATGGCGCCTTCGGCCGTGAGCAGACGGCTTCTCGCCGGGGAAATCGAGAGCGTCTGACCGCTCGTGAATGCTTCTGATACGGGCTTTGCCAATCCAAAATCCAACAACTTCACGCCGGACTTCGTCAGCATGATGTTGCCGGGTTTCAAATCGCGGTGCACCACGCCACTGCGATGGGCTTTGTCCAATGCCGCGGCAATTTGCAAGCCATATTGCAAGGCTTGATCGAACGGCAAGGGGCCTTTCTCAAGACGTTTGGCGAGCGTTTCGCCCTCGACGCACTCCATCACGAGATAATCCGTCCCGTCCTGCTGGCCAACGTCGAAGAGGACGCAAATGTTAGGATGATTCAGGCTGGAGATCGTTTTTGCTTCGCGCTCGAAGCGTTCTTTGCGGATGGGGTCCGAGGAGAATTGTGCGGGAAGGATTTTGATGGCAACGGTGCGGTCCAGGCGAGTGTCGCGCCCACGGTACACTTCGCCCATGCCCCCGGCGCCGAGCGGGGCAAGTATTTCATAAGGGCCAAGGTGAGTGCCTTGGGCGAGAGGCATACGTGGGCGTGATTATAACCCTGGAGAACCTTCAGGTTACAATCCGTGGAGGCACGGCAGCTGGTTTTAAGGAGGTAGAATGAAGCGAGATCCTTTCGTGAGAATTTTCCTGGCCGCTATTGTGGCATTTCTGGGCTTGATCGCGCTGCGACCGCTGATTCCGGAGAAGGTTGAAGCCCAAGCTCACCCAAAGTATGACTTCTCCATCGAGCCGGGAACCACGACGGTGCGCACGCCCGACGGCAGTGCTCAGGTGATTGGCAAGGTGGTTGTTGATCTCAGAAACGGCAAAGTCTGGGGGTTTCCAACACTGGGGCCGCAGCCCTATCCGATGGACCCGACCAAAACTGAGCCACCTGTGTCGCACCCCGTCTACCTCGGTCAATATGATTTTGCGGCAACGAACCGATGAGGAGCGGATGTGCTCCCGCGCGGGACAGCCTGAAAGACCCCTGTGCGTTCAGTGCTTTAGCTCGGAGAACTACGTCTCTTCTGGCTGGCTGTGGCACTCTCGAACAAGAGGCGGTAGCCGTCCGGGTCCGACAGACCGTTGACCCACATGCCATTGCCGACTTGCGGTTTCGATGCCTGGATACCACGAGACTTGAGCTCCTTGTAGATCGCAATGGCGTCTTCGCAAATGAAAAAAAAGGGAAACGCCCTCACCCACTTTTCCCGAGGGAACCCAGGAGTCATGCCCCCGTTTAGGGAATTCCTGCAGCATCAGCGAAGCGCCGCCAAGCGAGAGCCAGCACCAGCGCAGCCTTCCTTCGACCACCCCATTGTGCTTCATCGTGAATCCGATGCCATCCAGGTAAAAGCGAACAGACAGTTCCATGTTGGCGACGTGGAGGAAGGGGAGCACTTCGTTGACATTGTGATTGGTGTTCGAACTGGTATTCATGCCTGGAGCTCCCGGAATTATTTGCAACTTAGATTCAGTTCGCCGATAGCGTTGCTCATTGGGAAGCCCGCTGCAAGGCCACACGATCATGGAGATGCGAAATACAATCGGGCGCAGCGGCAGGGCGATAGTAGAATCGGCGGGGCCAAATTGACGGAGCAATCCTCATCATTGGAACAGCATGGCGACTGACAATACCAGGCTAGCTGACGCGATGGGGTTTCTCCGGCAGTTCAAACTGCGGGTTTTGCTTTTGTCGGCGCTGCTCGCGGTTCCTTGCTTCTGGCACCGGCGGATTGCGGCGGGCGATCTGGCGAGTCATGTGTACAACGCGTGGCTTGCGCAACTCATCAAGAAGGGGCAAGCGCCAGGGCTCTACCTGGTGAGCCGCTGGAACAACGTTCTTTTCGATATCACGCTGCTGCACCTCCGGAAACTTTTCGGGTTTTCCGCCGCGGAGAAAATCGCGGTTTATGCTTGCGTGTTGATTTTCTTCTGGGGCGTTTTCGCGTTCCTGGCGGCGGTGACGGACCGCGCGCCGTGGTTTGTCGCGCCGTGCATCGCGATGCTGGCGTACGGGTATTCCTTCAACATGGGTTTCATGAACTACTATTTGTCGCTCGGATTGGCTTGTTTCGGCCTTGCCCTGTTTTGGGGAGCGCGGGGAAGGGAATGGGTTTATAGCGCGGTGCTCCTGTCGTTGGCGTTGCTCGCACACCCGATTGGGTTTGTGTGGCTGATAGGCACTCTAGCTTACGTCAAGGTCCGAGCGCGGCTGGCGGGCTGGTGGAAGTTTCTGCCAGCAGCGGCAGCCGGGAGCGGCCTTCTCGGTGTGTACTGGTTCATGGTGCGACACGCGGCCAAGTATTCGGTCGATTGGGATCGAGGGCCCTTTTATCTCTACAACGGAGCGGATCAATTGGCGCTTTACGGGCAGCGCTACTTCTATCTCGCGGAGGCGGCGTTCTTGCTTGGGCTCTTCTGCGTGGCCGTGGATCTATATATGGGGCGACGGGACGGTTTGAGATGGAGCAGATTCGAACTGCCGTTTGAATTGTACGTGGTCGCGTTTTGCGCGACAGCGCTGCTGCCTGAGAATTTACGGCCATCGCCGGATGGGGGATGGATTGGGCTGCTCGGTTCGCGGCTTACGACCATCTCGGCCATCTTTGGACTGTGCGTCCTGGGATGGATTAGGCCGAGGAAGTGGCATATAGCCGGATTCAGCGTGTACGCGATTGTCTTTTTTGCGTTCCTCTATCAGGACACGGGATGGGTCAACCGGCTGGAGGCCAACGCAGAACAGTTAGTGGGCAATCTTCCTCCTGGGACGCGTGTCATCGCGACAGTGTGGCCGCCGCCGGGCTCGCGGATAGCATTTGTGGGCCACGCAGTGGAGCGCGCATGCATCGGGCACTGCTTCAGCTACGCGAATTATGAGGCGGCTTCGGGTCAATTCCGGGTGCGGGTGCGGAGAGGAAGTCCGGTGGTGACTTCCTCGATGGATGACCTGGAGGACATGGCGTCCGGGGAATACGAGGTAGATGAAACGGATTTGCCGTTGAAACAGATTTATCAGTGCGACTCTAGCGACCTGACGAAGCTGTGCATGCGAGACCTGGAGTCCGGCGAAACCAATGGCCGATGGGGATACAAGCCCGCGGACCGGTAACCCGCAAAGCGGGGCCGCACCCTTTCAGGCGAAAGACAAATTGGCTCTTGCGAGACGCCAATATCTGGTAGAATTGGCCGAGGGTGAGAGACAATGTTGCCACTCCATCTCCAGCCGCAGAGTCACGTTCCACTTTACGTCCAGCTTCGAGATCAGTTGCGTGCCCTTGTGCATGCGGGCGATTTGCGTCCGGGCGACCGCATTCCGGCGAGCCGCGAGCTGGCCACGATGCTTGGCGTTCACCGCACGACGGTGGCGAACGCGTACGCGGAGCTCGAATCGGAAGGGCTGATTCAGGGGCACGTCGGCCGCGGCACGTTTATCAAGGGAAACGGCAATGGATTGAAGATTACGCCGCCGGCGCCGCCGGTACTGAATGGCAACGAAGGCGTCCGGTGGGAGCTGCTGTTTGCGGATGAGCGCGGCGAGGAGATCCTGAGCCGGCTTACCGCCAGCGCACCAGTGGATGCGCTTTCTTTTGTGATGGCCCGCCCGGCGGAGGAATTTTTTCCGATTGAAGAATTGCAGATGTGCGTGAACGCGGTGCTGCGGCGAGAAGCAGCGGAAGTGCTGAATCTTGGGCCGTCGGATGGTTATCCGCCTTTGAAAGAAGCGCTCCTCGAAATGCTGCACCGCGACGGGATCGTGGCGAAAGATGAAAATCTGCTGATTACGGATGGGTGCCAGCAGGCTTTCGATTTGATCAGCAAAGCGTTTGTGCGGCCGGGCGATTCGGTGATTATGGAAAACCCGACGTATCCCGGAGCGGTGGCGATTTTCCACGGCGCGCGCGCACGGTGCCTGAGCGTTCCGATGAGAACGCATGCGGAACCGGGAGTTCCCCTGGGGCTGGACCTGGAGGCGCTGGAGGCGACGCTGGCCGCGAATCGCGTGAAGCTGATCCTGCTGACACCGGACTTCCAAAACCCAACCGGAACATCGATGCCGCTGGCTTCGCGGCGGAAGGTCCTGGAACTGGCAGGGCGGCACCAGGTTCCAGTTGTGGAAGATCATATTTATGCGCGACTGAATGCGCGGGAGGAACGAATTCCCTCGCTGAAGCAATTGGACCGTTCGAACATCGTCATCCACATCGACAGCTTCGCGAAAGTGGCATTTCCCGGATTGCGCGTTGGGTGGATCGTCGCCCCTGCGGCGGCCATTGAGCGGTTGCGCATCGTGAAGCAAACGACGGACCTGCACACGGATCAACTCGCACAAGCGACACTCGCGGAGTTTTTGCGGCGCGGGCTCTTCAGCAAGCACCTGGCGAAAATGCGCAAGGTCTACACTTCGCGGCTGGCGGCGTTGGATGATGCGCTGCGGAAGAATATGCCGGAAGGCACGCACTGGATGCGGCCGGAAGGCGGGATGTGTCTGTGGCTGGAGCTTCCTCTGGGTTTCGACGCCAGCGAGTTGCTGATTCATGCGAAAGAACGCGGCGTGCTGTTTGCGCCGGGGCGCTACTTCTACGTGCAAAGCCCGCTACCGAACACATTGCGGCTGGGGTTTGCGAGCCTGGACGAAAAACAGATCGCGCGGGGCGTGGCTACGCTCGCGGAACTGCTGAAGATCGAGATGCGCAAGCGGCAACGCGGTGTGCGACGGGCGGAACGCAGCAGGGTCGCGCTGGTGTGAGGAACTGAAGGAAACAGATAAGGAAGCAAGGAAATAAGGAACTGAGAAGCGCCAGAGAGGCCATGCTTTGAGCGAAATCATCCGGCTGGAGCCGAACCCGGCGAATCAGTGTTTCGGCTGCGGTGGGAACAATCCCAGCGGGATGAAGCTGACCTTCGAACAGGACAACGCCAATCGCAAGATCGTGGGGCGGTTTGTGTTGGGTGAGCGGTACCAGGGCGGCGGAGGATTCGCGCATGGCGGAGTCATTGCAACGCTGCTCGATGAGGCGATGGGCAAGGTCTGCCGCTTTCGCGAGGTGCGCGCCGTGACGGCGGAATTGACCGTCGAATACCTGAAACCGGTGAGCGTGGATAAGGAGATTGTAGTTGAGGGGCACGAGACGGAACAGATGGGAAGAAACCTGTTCATGGCCGGCGAGATTCGCAATGAGGCCGGTGAAATTCTGGTAAGAGGGCGGGCGCGGTTTGTAGTGATTGCGCCGCGGTGAACGGATTTGGCGGAGCGCAGCCGCCTGGAAAAGCAAGGATCGAGAGGAGAAGTGAGATGGACGCGAAAAAAGTAAACGGCAGCGGCAACGGGAGTAAGGGTTCGAATGAATGGCGCGTGAAAGTCGGCCTGGCCGAAATGCTGAAGGGCGGCGTGATCATGGACGTCACCAACGCAGAACAAGCGAAGATCGCCGAAAAGGCTGGCGCTTGCGCGGTGATGGCGCTGGAGCGCGTCCCTTCAGACATCCGCAAGGAAGGCGGCGTGGCGCGCATGGCGTCGATCAAGGTGATCCGCGAAATCATGGCGACGGTGACGATCCCAGTGATGGCCAAGGTGCGCATCGGCCATTTTGTGGAAGCGGATGTGCTGCAGGCGCTCGAGGTAGATTTTATCGATGAGAGCGAAGTGCTGACTCCTGCCGATGAAGAGAACCACATCTGGAAGCACGATTATCGCGTGCCGTTCGTCTGCGGAGCGCGCAATCTTGGCGAAGCGCTGCGCCGCATCGCGGAAGGCGCGGCCATGATTCGAACCAAGGGCGAAGCGGGTTCCGGCAACGTGGTGGAAGCGGTGCGGCACATGCGGACCATCGTGAGCCAGATGAAGAAACTGACGACGATGCGCGACGACGAGCTGATGCGCGAAGCCAAGGAACTGGGTGCCCCACTCGAACTGATTCGCCAAATTGCAAAGACCGGGAAGCTTCCCGTACCGAATTTTTCGGCGGGCGGCATTGCGACCCCGGCCGATGCGGCGCTCGTCCGGAAATTGGGCGCGGAAGCGGTTTTCGTCGGTTCCGGCATTTTCAAATCGAGCGACCCGGAAGCGCGCGCGAAGGCCGTCGTGAAGGCCACGACGCATTTCGAAGATCCAAAGATTGTTCTCGAAGCGCACGAAGAGTTGGGCGAGGCTATGAAGGGGCTGGATGTGCGCCAGATGGAAGAGAAGGACATGCTATCGACACGGGGTTGGTAATCAACTCCCAAGAATCATCACCCGGCGGCGTATGGTCCCAGCAGGCTGCGCCCCCATAAGGAACACCTGGAGTGAATGAAGTGAAGATTGGAATTTTAGCGGTGCAAGGAGATTTTGAAGCGCACGCGACGATGCTGGAGGGGCTCGGCGTCGAAACAGCCGAGGTGCGCACGCCCGCCGATCTTGATGGATGCGAGGGACTGATTCTTCCGGGGGGAGAAAGCACCACCCAGTTGCAATTCCTGCAGGAAGAAGGCGTGCGCGAAGCCATCTTGAAATTCGCAGAGCAGGGCGGCGCCATCTTTGGGACCTGCGCGGGCGCCATTCTGCTCGCCACGGAAGTGAAGAATCCGAAGCAGGACTCACTAAGGCTACTCGACATGACCGTGCTGCGGAACGCGTATGGACGGCAAGTGGCCAGCGACGTGGTAAGCGGACCAACAAAACTGAAAAAAGATCCTCTGGAGATGGTCTTCATTCGCGGGCCGATCATCGAACGTGCCGGGCCGGGCGTCGAAGTTCTCGCAGAATACGCCGGGAAGCCCGCACTGGTGCAATGCGGAAAGATTATGGCGGCTACGTTCCATCCGGAATTAACCGACGACGCGACGGTTCACGAGCATTTTCTCCAGCTCGCGTCTGCTGGAATACACCAAGAGCTGGGCAGCGTGAAGCCTTAGCCGTGCAAGATAGGAAAAATACCAACTCTTCGGCTCGAAGGCCCGGCCGCACGAAGGTGCTCTTTGTCTGCATCGGAAATGCCTGCCGGAGTCCAATGGCGCAAGCGATCGCACGCTACGACGCCGCGGATGTAATCGACGCTTCCAGCGCGGGAGTAGCCCCGCTCGGATTTATTCCTGACTTGACGAAGCGAACTCTGACAATGAATGGCTACTCGGCGGATGGATTGACCTCGAACAAAGCCACTCTAGAAGGATGCAACGCGGCGGACATCATCATCAACATGACCGGTGCCCCCTGGGCGGAAACTTTCTCGAATCGTGGGAAGGTGGAGGATTGGATCGTGCAAGATCCTTACAGCACCGATCCCGAGACGTATCAAAGAGTTCTTGAGGGAATTCAGCGGCGGATTGTCCAGCTTGCCAAAGGGCTGCGGGACAAGCGGGAAAATCGCACGACGGAAAAGTAGGAGCTCTATTGGGGCGGGACAAAACCAGCGTATCGCAAGAAGACTATCTGAAAGCGATCTGGGAAATGCTGGAGGAGGACCAGACGCCGATCAGCGCGCGCCTTGCGGAGGAATTGCACGTGACTCCCCCAGCGGTGACGGCTGCGTTGAAACGCATGACGCGTGACGGCCACGTGCGAGTGGAGCGCAGCGGACGGATTGACCTCACACAAAAGGGCCGTAAACGCGCACAGCATCTCGCCTTGCGGCACCAATTGGCAGAAGTGCTTTTGACCGATGTAATCGGCCTTTCCTGGTCGAAGGCGCACGATGAGGCGGAACGCCTGGAGCACGCCATCTCCCCGGAAGTCGAAGCCCTGTTGCTGCAGCGTTTCGGCAGCAAGAAGAGTTGCCCGCATGGCGTGCCCATGCGTGGGGGAGTCGCAAAGCTCCGGAAGCAAGGCGCCGTGCTCCTTGCGGACTTGCGCGCTAAGGATGCCGCGAAGATCATCTGCGTGTATGAAAAGGACGCCGAGTTTCTCAACTTTCTGGAGGGGCTGCGCCTGCGCCCGTCCACGACCGTTGAAGTGCTGAATCGTGAGTACGATGAGACGATGACGCTCCGCGCGGGCGGCAAGACCCTGCACCTCGGGAAGCCTGCCACCAGCCGGATCTGGGTCCGGCGTCTGAACAGCTGACCCAGCGGTGCTGGTTCTTCACGGCAACTTCGCAAAAGGGATTTCTTACTGCCGCTCGTCGAGGAGCGCCTTGAGCCGCGCGTAGCCGGCGCGGCTGACAGGAAGGCGCGCTCCATCCGCAAGAATCGCGATCCGACTCTCCTTGGCGTAGGGCTCGATGCGCACCACGCGCTCCAGATTCACGATGTAGGAGCGATGGATCCGAACAAAGTTGGCTGGGTCGAGGCAGGCTTCCAGGCCTGCAATGGTCTGCTGTTTGAGATGCTTTTTCCCTTGCGTCGCAAGAGCCACGTAATCGTCCTGCGCTTCCGCATAGTCGAGTTTTCGCACCGGGATTAGCGTGACCTTCGTGCCGTCTTTCACGACGAGGCGCTCGAGGAACTGTTGCGGTGGCCGGGCCGCGGCGGACAACTCGGCGGGCGTGGCCATTTTTTCTCCGAGCCGCGTCTTCGCGCGTTCGACCGCCGCGTCGAAACGCTCGCGGCCGATGGGCTTCAAGAGATAGTCCACCGCATGCACATCAAAGGCGCGCATGGCGTATTGGTCGTAGGCGGTGACAAATATGACCGGAATGTCCGTGCCGATCAACTCCAGAACGTCGAATCCCGTCAGCTTGGGCATCTGCACGTCGAGAAAAATCAAATTGGGCTTGTGTTCGGCAACGGCCTTTACGGCTTCCATGCCATTCGCGCATTCGCCGGCGATGGCAATCTCCGCATGGGATTCCAGAAATTCCCGAATGACGTGGCGCGCGAGTTCTTCATCATCCACGATCAATGCTTTCCAGCGTTTGTCTTGCGAGGAACTCATGCCTTTTCCTCGCTTTCCGCGGGAAGGGACAAACTGACTTGAAACAAGTCGCCTTCCGTATTCACCCTAACGTTAGCTTCTTTTCCGTACCGCGCTTCCAGCCGCTGTTGGACATTTTTCAATCCCAGGCCGCCAGAGCGGCGGGGCGGCGCATCGGGATCCCAGGAATTTTCCACGACAATCGCCAGCCGTCCATTTTGCCGCGCCGCGCTGAGGCGCACGTCGCCGCCTTCGGGCAGACCGGCGATGCCGTGTTTCACGGCGTTTTCGACAAGCGGCTGCAGCAGCAGGGGCGGCAAGAAGCAGGCCTTGGACTCTTCCTGGATGTTTTCGTGCATCTTCAGCCGGTCGCCAAAGCGAACTTTTTCAATCGCCAGGTACTTTTGCAACAGTTCCAGCTCCTCGGAAAAGCGAACCACGGTTTTTTCGCCCAGCCCTAGTGTCATGCGCAAAAAGTCGCCGAGCAGCACGCACATGTCGCGGGCCCGAGAAGGATCGATGCTGGTCAATGCGCTGATGGAATTCAGGCTGTTGAACAAGAAATGCGGATTGATCTGGGCTTTGAGGGCTTTCAGCTCCGCGTCGCGCGCCTGGATGCTGGTCTGCATCGCCCGCGTCTCGACCTCGCGGGTAGCGTCCTGGGCCAGAGCAACGTAGTGAAAGGCCGCGGCCAGCAAATAGTAGACGCATCCCGCACCGTAAAGAATCGAGATTCGATCCGTGAGCCGCCCTTCGATGCCCTGCAGCGCCGGATAGTAGGAGAGGGCGTGCGCAAGAAGTTTTCCAAGGCCCACCCACACGAGACTGAGGATTTGTGCGGCAACGATGTGCGTGGACAGAAGCCGCCAGAGGGGCGTGCGATCGATGGGGGAGATCCGGCACGAGTGCCAGGCCGGGAGGGAAATCAGTTCCCCAACCGCGGCCAATGCAAATCCGATAAGCCCTGCCTCGGGCCAACTGAGCCCACCGGGCGTTTGCAAAACGAACGCGAGCACGGCGGCAATGGGCAGCGCGGCAATTTTGTAAATTCGGTGCTGATTTTTCAGTGCAGTGTTGAGATTCATAGAGGCGTCTCAATTCTTGATTTCGACGCCCCCGAAAATGACCGCGCCGGTGAGGATCAATACCTTGCGGCGGGGATCGCTGAGGTCGGTGGTTCGCCCGACGCGTGTCTTGTCCGCGATGCCGCCGAAAATCGGCGTGCCGCGAAAGGCGATTTGCCAGGTCTCCGGGACGCGGATTTCGACACCGCCGAAGATGGCGTTGATTTCCAGCGTGGCTTCATCCGCTTGCATGTTGGCGTCGGTCATGTCAATTTCGACGCCGCCGAAGACCGCGCTGATGTGCCCGCCTTGAAAGTCCTGACTGGTGACCCGGCGTTCGACACCGCCGAAAATGGCCGCTTCATTCAGACTCGTTCGCGGATCGTCCCCGGGGAGACGGGCTGAAGGCCTTCTCCGCGCCTCTAGGGCGCCCCACATTAGCATCAGGCCGGTTGCGATTAATAGAATCGGCCAGATATCGTTCCAACGAAAGTGGGCCAGGCCCAGCTCATCGAGTTGAAAAAGCATTCCTCCGGCAATCAGCAAAATGCCCCAAAGGCGGCGCTCGCGCGACATTACGTTCGGAATCCCCGCACAAACCAGGAGCAGAGGCCAGAAGCGCCAGAGGCGGTCGACGGAGACGTACCCCATGCGGTCGAGGAGGAGGGCAACTCCACCGAGGACGAGAAAAGAGCCCCAAAAGAGTCCGCTGTTGCCTCTGCGGCCCATGTGAATGCCGCCCACGATCGGGTTGCGGCGCTTTCCGTCCGGGTCCATTTTCTCGCTCACGCTCGAATGAATCTCGCTGTGGATCTGGTCGTGGAGAGTATCGCTGAATTTCTTGGCATCGAAATCTTTTTCGTCGCTCACAAGCTCTCCTGTTGTTCCCCGGGTCCCATGGTCCGTTTTTCGTTACGCATCGGCGCCCTTCGCAGTGGAAGAGTCAGTCCCAGGCTTGTAAGCCGGAAACCGCCCCCGGAGGACGTCACGCAGAAGAAGCGCCCCAGCCAGAATCAGGATCAGCGGCCAGAATGATACCAAGAATTGCAGGACGCCCGACAAAAACCGGGTGTGATCGAACACGTAGACCTCTAGACCATGTAGCAGGGCCAGAACCAGCGCCGGTAGCGTTTCCAAGACGTGTCCTCCCGCATTTCCGGTTGCATAGGCAATCCGCGCCGCCGCTGCATCCAGGTTCGAGAAGAGAATCAGGAATCCCACGGCCAGAAGGACTGCGCCTGCAATCGAGGTCAGGCTCCTAGGGGTTGCTTGCCGTGCCGCCATGTTTGCCTCCCGAGGCCCGGTTTCCGGCCCCACCGCGATAATAGGGACCCCCCTAGGGAGCCGCACTGGGGATTCGGCAAGGACGGGGGATTTACCGGCAAATGGCGGCTGCGGGGAGGGGAACGATGACCCGAGCAGATTCCAGCCAGAGCCGACCCGCAATCACCATGTTGCAGTAGTGATGGATCTTGCAGGCAAAGTAAGCCCGAGCGTGCGTCCCCGGGAGACAAGCTTCACCACGATGGCCGGACCCACAAAGTCGCGGAGAAGCACTCGAATCTCGGGGTACTTTATTTTTGTGTAGACCGACTCCGGCTCATTGAATAGACTCCGGTAATCAATGGTGATCCCACGCTTTTTGTACTCCTCGAGGTAGCGCACAAAGTATTTCGCCAGTGCCGGGTAGTATTTCGGGTCGACATCCTGATGCTTCCTGACGTCGTAGAGCATCCATTCGGGGGGATAGTCCATGGGAGCCTGCAACGCGAAAGCGCCGTACCTGCGCGCCCGCAGGATGTACGTTCCGACACCATGGGGCCGAAATCCCGTTCGACCGAGAAATTCTTCATTTCGACGTCGCCCGGGGTGTCGTCGTACGTGTACCACGGCCCGGCGGACTGGAAGTCCGTCCCCGCGATAGGCGTTTTCATCGCCGTGAAGCCTGCCCCGTAGTGCGGGTCAAAAAGCGAACGAAGGACTTCTTCCTGCTTGTCGGCGGGGAGCGTATTTAGTGTGATGATGCCGGCTTCCATCAGGGAAGCGCCAAAGCCGTCCATGTTCTGATATTTCACGGAGTCGTTGATTTGAAACGTTGCGCCGGCTGTTGGCTTGGCATCGGTAAACTGCTGATCAGCCTTGCGTGTGAGCCGGTCACCCGCCTTGGAAGATACATGCACCTTTATTCTCTGCGCGTTTAGTGCCCGGGCGGAGAAGCCGAAGGAGAAACAGAGAGCTAGCGGCAGGATCAGGGCGGCAGGCTGCGTTTCTCCTCAGCAACAGGCTGATGAAACCTCTGCGGAAAGACACCTGCTGGTGTGAACAAGAGTTGATAGTGCAGGCATTGGCGGCTGTCAAGCACATCTCCACTATGAATAAGAACGCTTGCAATATGGTGCCGATAGGAATAGGGTATGCGGCACGCGTTGGGACATCCCCTGCAAACTCCTGTCCCCGGGTTCCTAGGAGCTCCAGGATGACCGCATCGACGGGCAATGCTGTCAGCAATCGTAGCGAGCGTTGGCGCTGGTTACTTTACGTAGCCGCGGCGCTGACGGGCGCGATGCTGACGTTTGTTGGCGCCCGCGCACAGCAAAAGGCCAGCGATGACGCCACTTTCCGGAGGCTCATCGACGTTTATTGCGCCGCCTGGAGCACCGGAAACGCGGAAGCTCCGGCGAAGTTTTATGCGAAGGAGAACGGCCTCGTTTTCTACGATGTCGCCCCGTTCGCTTACCATAGCTGGAAGGAATATCATGACGGCGTCCAGAAAGAGTTTCTGGCTACCGCCGAGAGCCTCCGGCTGACGGCTGGCAAAGACCTGAAGGTAACGCGGCGTGGAATGATCGCCTGGACGACCGTGCCAATGCATTTGACAGAAAAATCTAAGGACGGTAAGACAACGGAAACAGACCTCCGATATACGGGGATCTGGGAAAAGCGCGGCGCAAACTGGGTGCTTGTTCACGAGCACCTTTCTACGCCGATGGCCGGCGGCTAGGGTCTTGACGAAGAGGGCTGGGCGAATTCCGCCCATGGCGCAAGAGATGTTCAAGACACTTCACTATTACTGGAACGCATCGCGGGGCTATCGGTTCAACCCCTGGCGGAGCCCTTACATCCGTTGGCGCTTTGAGACTTTCCTGGGAAAAGAGGCCGCCAACCTGACGGCCAGCAAGTTTTTCCACCTTACATGGAAGTACCGCGACAATATGGAACGCTTCGTGGATTGGACCGCGGAGCGGCGCCGTTATCAACTCCGGCGCCACGCCTGAAGTCTTCGCTCGCATCGCATTCGCCAACAGGGATGGCTCGCCGGTCTACCCACCGGGCGTATAATGGTGGCTGAGAGGGGGATCCATGGATGAGTTGAAGATCCTCCAGAAGACAGATTCTTTGTACGAAGCGCGCTGGTGGGAAGCCGAGCCTGGCGGGCGAGTTCACTGCTACCTGTGTCCGCGCCACTGCCATATTCATCCCGGGCAAGCAGGATTCTGCTTCATTCGAATGAATCAGGGTGGAAAACTCTACAGCCTGGGATACGGCTCTCCGGCCGCATTGCAAATTGATCCCATCGAGAAAAAACCGCTGAGCCATTTCTTGCCGGGAACGCACGTCTTCAGCATGGGCACGGCCGGCTGCAACATGGGCTGCTTTTTTTGCCAGAACTGGGACATTTCCAAATCGCGGTCCGATCAAGTTCGTTCGCAGCACGTTCCGCCCGAGGATGTGCCGCTGCTAGCTTTGAAGTACGGCTGTGAGTCGATTGCGTTTACCTACAACGAGCCGACGATCTGGGGCGAGTACGTCATCGACATCTGCAAGGAAGCGAAGAAATATGGGTTGAAGACCGTGATGGTCACGAACGGATACATCACCTATGAAGCCTTCCACGATATTTACGATCACCTCGATGCGGCAAACGTTGATCTGAAGGCGTTCACGGAAAAGTTCTACGGGAAGATCACGCTGACGCATCTCCAGCCCGTGCTGGAAATGCTGGACTGGCTGAAGAAGGAAACAAACGTTTGGTTCGAGATTACGAACCTGATGATTCCGACGTTGAATGACGATCCCGCGGAGACGCGCAAGCTCGCGGAATGGATCTTGACGCATTTAGGGCCGGATGTGCCACTACACTTCACAGCCTTTCACCCGGACTTCAAGCTGCAGGACAAACCGCGGACTCCAGCCGCGACGCTCGATCGTGCGCGGCAGATCGCGCTCGATGCCGGACTGCACTACGTCTATGAGGGCAACATTTACAGCGACGGTGCGAATACCTATTGCCCGCAATGCAGGGAACTGCTGGTGCGGCGGTCCTGGCATGACGTTCTGGAAAACCGCATAAAAAAGGGATCCTGCGGAAACTGTGGTTTTGCGATCGCTGGTGTCTGGGCGAATGATGATAGAAAGAAGCGCGGCATCACGCGCGGCGCCTCCACAGCCATGCCGAACTACGGCCCCTTGCATTTCTAAATCCCTTCTACCAACCCCGATAGAGAGAATAAAAGCCCGGTCCGACGCGCATGCCATGATGCCACCCGATCGGGAAGGCCCACGACACCAGGGCACCAAGAACGGCTTGAAAGACTGTGAGCGGGAGAATGTTGCGTTCGCGGGCGAAGAGCCAGGACATCGCAGTCCCGCCAATCCATGTGATCGGAACCAGCACAGGATTAGGCCAATGCAGGGCCCCGAAGATAGCACCAGAGATGAGCGAGGCGCGTGCAGGACTATTGGTTGCGGCAAGAAGACGGTTTGTCGAGTAAGAGTTCAACGCCACTTGTTGCAGCAAGCAGAAGGACATGTACCCGAAGAAGCGGTTGGGAACCAGAAGATGCTCGGCCCGGCGATGCCATCCGCCGAGCAGGATTCCGATGACACAAACTACAAGAATGCATGGTACGAGGAACCAGGCCGTCTGTTTCGTCGCAGCCCATAGGTTGTCGGCACGCCATCCGACCGTCTTTGGAGTATCCCGGTGGAGAAGAAAACCGGCGATCAGCCAAACGGGGAAAACAAGCCAGGAATACTTGTAGGGAGCCTGGAGCTGCCAGATGTACACGGCGACAAGAGCACTGAAGGCAAGAGCTTCTGCCAGGTTGAACAGAGGAGAGTTTGCGTTGACCCGCATTCTGTTAGTTCGCGAGTTGTTCTTCGTCAGGATGGCTCTGATCGAGCAGATGTAGCGCACCTTCAAATAGCTTGTCGATCTCGGCCTCATTTGCCTCATGTGGCGCGAGGAACTCGTGCAAGTCAAACTCCGGGAAGCCGCGATTGGTCACCCGCGCGGGAAGAAGCTCCCGCAAGCGGCGCGATTCGACGGCGCCCAGCGCACGAACTTCTTCGAAGATAACGCGCCGCAGTGGATCGTGAAAAACAGCGGGATCGAGCAGCCTGCAAATTTCCAGGCGTGTGCCGGGCTTGAGCAACACCGAGCAGAGGAGCCGCAGCGTGTTCCGCTCCAGTTGCAGTCTCCCGGTTGAGTCTTCGTTGTACGCGGGGAGGTTCATTATTTTGTTCTCAGAAGATGAGATGATATTTGCTGGAGTGAGGTTGCGTTCGAGGGAGCAAAATTGCATGGATCACAAGCACCGGGTCATTATTCTGGGAGGTGGATTTGGCGGGCTGGCCGCTGCGAAAAAACTAAAACGCGCTCCGGTCGAAGTCACATTAATTGACAAGCGAAATTTTCATCTTTTCCAGCCGCTCATGTATCAAGTGGCGACCGGCTCGCTTTCACCGGGGGAAATTGCCGCACCTCTTCGCGGCGTCCTGAGCCGTCAACAGAACACGCAGGTTCTGCTGGGCGAGGCCGCGGACGTAGACCCAGATGCCAAAAGGGTGACTCTTTGTGACGGAGCGATGTTCGAATACGACTCGCTAATTGTCGCGACGGGTTCGCAGACTTCTTACTACGGCAATGATTCCTGGAGGGAGTGGGCGCCCAGCTTGAAATCGGTCGAAGAGGCCACCGCCATTCGCCACAAGATTCTCTATGCGTTCGAACGCGCGGAGCGCTCCGCCACAGAAGAAGAAGCGCGCGCCTGGCTGACCTTCGTGATTGTTGGAGCCGGAGCGACAGGGATGGAGCTGGCCGGTGCACTCGCCGAAATTTCGCAGGAAACGCTGCGGCACGACTTTCGCAAAATCAATCCGAGCGACGCGCGAATCATTCTGATGGAGGGAGCGCCACGCGTTCTCGGGGCGTTCCCCGAGGATTTATCCGCTAAGGCGGAGAAGCTGGTGGCGCGACTCGGCGTGGAAGTCGTCAAGGGCGTCATGGTGACGAAGATCAGTAAAGAAGGCGTCGAATTCAAGCGCGGAGATTCCGTGGAAGCTCTAGCGGCGCGGACCGTGCTTTGGGCTGGCGGTGTCGTGACGACGCCATTTGGGCGCAAGCTCGCAGAGCGCACCAAGGCAGATACGGATCGCAGCGGCCGAATCAAGGTCAGGCGCGACCTCACGATCCCGTCCTATCCGGACATTTTCATCATCGGCGATCTCGCCCTCGCCGAGGACGAGAAAGGGAAGCAGTTGCCCGGCGTCGCGCAGGTAGCGATGCAGGGAGGCGCCTACGCGGCAAAGGCTATCCGGCGGCGCTTGGAAAGCAAGACGGAACTGCCGGCCTTTCACTATTTCAATAAGGGCGATATGGCTGTGATCGGCCGCGCCGCGGCCGTGGCTAACATTTTTGGCTTTCACATATCGGGGCTGGCCGCCTGGCTGATCTGGCTCTTTGTCCACTTGATCTACATTGTGGAGTTTCAAAGCCGCGTGATTGTTTTCATTCAGTGGGGATTCGAATACCTCACCTTCAGCCGCGGCGCGCGCTTGATTACCGGCGAGTCTGCCACGGATCCAATCGACCCGACAGCCAGAACGGGGGCTGGGGGCGTGTGCAGCTGAGTTGCAGGTCGGGCTTCTCCCGGCAGATCACAGCGGCGTGCTCCTCGCGCGAGACGCTCATCGTGGACTGCTTGACGGCGAATGCTGCGGCCGTCGAACTATTGCGGACCTCGGGTTTTCGCTATGCACGCAGGCTGACTCGCATGGCTCGCGGCCCCAACGGCTATCCCGGGAATCCTGTCACCCTCTGCGCAATTCTTGGTCCCGAATTCGGATGAATTGTCCTGCCAATCGGGGTAAGCTTCGCATCCTGTTTCATTAAGGAAAAGAAGTTGCAGTTTCTTAGAAGAGGTGGCAAATTTCCGTGGCAGACGATCCATCCAAGTGCATCTTTTATGGCTGGTGGGTCGTTGTCGCCGCCTTCCTGAATCTCTTTTTCATCGTTGGCATCATTTTTTACGGTTTTCCGCTTTTCTATCCGTCGTTCGTGGAGTCTCTTGGTTTCACGCGCGCTCAAGTCACGCAAGGGTTTTTTCTTGGTTTTCTGCTCGTCGGACTGCCCCTTGGATTTCTAGCCGGTGCTCTTATTGATCGGCTCGGTGCGCGATTCGTGATTCTTTCCGGAGTCGGCCTCGTTGCGGTGTCGCTGCTCCTCATGGGATCCATGACGAAGTTTTGGCAATACGAACTTCTCTGCATCATGGAAGTGCTGGGTTACGTGCTGGCTGGCCCCATCGCCAATCAAGTTCTGGTCGCCCGCTGGTTTCGCAAACGACGCGGCCAGGCCATGGGTTACGCCTACCTCGGACTCGGACTCGGCGGAGTTTTTTCCCCGCTCCTGATCAACTTTCTGACAAGGAGCATTGGATGGCGCCATGCTCTTGAATTGGTGGGTGCCCTAGTTGCCGTCGTGCTTCTTCCCGTCGGAATCTGGGTTACGCGCTCAGGCCCGGAAGAGTTGGGTCTTCTCCAAGATGGCGTTGTCGACTCCGATTTTACAACCGAGAAATCAATAGCTGCGGACCGATCCTCCGCTGGCGTCGCGAAAGCAGTTCGCTCCGCCAGTTTTTGGCTCATTCTCGCCGGGTCCACTCTCGTCATCGGCGCCATCGGGGCAGTGATTCAACACTTCATTCTTTTTCTCAAGGATGCAGGCTACTCGCCAACCGCAGCTTCTCAATTCTTTACGGTATTGCTCACGTCAAGTCTGGGCGGCCGAGTGCTGGTCGGCTATGTGGCTGATCGCTTCCGAAAATCCAGCATCATGGCTCTTTTCTATCTTTTGATCGGAGCTTCCGTATTTCTGCTCGCGTGGCCACATGCGCCCGCGGTGCTCTGGACCTTCGCCATTGTCTTTGGTTTTTCCATGGGCGCCGACTACATGCTCATCCCTCTGGTAACCGCCGAATGCTTTGGCACCGCTTCTCTGGGAAAACTTTTGGCGCTCATCATCATGGGCTACTCCCTCGGCCAATGGGGAGCACCCTGGATGGCAGGAAGAATGTTTGACGCGCGCCACAGTTACGACTTGGCGTGGAAGTTCATGGCGATTGCAGGCGTGGTTGGAGCCGCGGCCATCTACGCGGTCTCCGCTCGAACGCTTCGAGCTTTCCGCTTGAACTCCAACTCTTAATCTGGCCAGCTCGGATTTCATGATTCAGGCACACAATTAGTGGGTGAAGACAGGTGACCCTGGCTGGGGCTGTTTCTTCTTGAGCCCGTCCACGAATGCGGGGGGTTCGCTGCCGCGATGGTTTCCGAGCATCCATTCGATGCGGTGTTGCAAATCTGATTTGTCCAATTCTCCGAGCACTCTTCCTACAACTTTGCCCTCCGCGTCGAGGAATACAGTTGCGGGGATGGCCTCGCCCAGGTTCAGCTTCTGCATGTCACTGGTCGTGGCGCCAACCAGTATCGGAAAGCGTATTTTGTGCTTCTTAGTAAAGGGTGCGATTTGTCCCTGGGTCTTGTCGTTATCCAGAGACGCACCGAGCAGCACGACACCTCTATGCTGATACTTCCTTGCATGTCCGCCAACAGGCCCATTTCGTGCTGACAGGGAACACACCACGTCGCCCAAAAATTCAGCACCACGATTTTGCCATGGTAGTCCCTCAAACTCTGCGCATTCCCACTTGCATCATTCCATGAGAGTGTGGAGGAAGGCTCCTGAGCCCAACCTGAGGCCACTGCGGAAATGAGGATCATGAGACACGTGCGATAGATTTTCATTATTGCCAAACGGCGTTTCCTCTGTAACGCAAGCTTCAAGGACTCAGCGGCGGATGCCTTCAGATTTCTGAATACCATTTTTTCAAAACGAGCGAGTATATCCGACGAGGGTCAAATAGTCGGCGAATGCAGCATCCCCCGCCTTGCCCTGCATCTGGTCAGGCTCGCTACGTTTGCGATTGCGCTGGAATGCAACCGGGATGTTCAGCGACCATGTGTCCCTGCCACGTTCATATTGGAGGCCTGGTTCAACCGAAAGCGCGTATCCCGGCCGTCGGAACCCCAAGCTGCCGCCGAGAAGGTCGTGTACTTTGACTCCCTCATATCGGAGTCCCATCTTGGCCGCCAATCCCCTCATTTTCGGAACGGGATAAGCCACACCACCATCAACCAGGTACTGGTCAGGTATCGACATCGTGGCGGTCAGTGGATTTGGTTTTCGCGGCGCACCGGCGAGGGATGCATTGGGTGTGCCGTTGCTTTCTTGCGGAGTAACCAGGTAATTTCCTGACACATAAAGAATTGCCCGCTTGACCCTTTGGAAGGCCTGCATTCCGAGGCTTATGCCGTAGCCGCCTGCACCCGGCTGAATGGACTGGTCCACAAAAACGGTTTGCGGACCGCTAACCGTTTGGACCATATCTGTGGCCCGGTCATCCCTGGTGGGAAACACAGCACCAAAAGAAAAGGCACTGTTTCGTCCGTGTTCTCATGAATGCCTCAAGAGGTTCACAAGGCACGAAGAGCTTGACCTGGAGCTAGCTCGACTGCGCGAAGAAAAAAGACAGCATGAGACGGAGATCGCTCGGCTGGTTGAAGCGATTGCGACAGGGAGGGGCGGCTCGAGCCTCGCTGATGCCATCGCTGGAAGAAAAAGGAAATTCCGGCAGATCACGGATCGCTTGGTGGAACCAGGTCGCGGATCGCTGAAAGAGAAACTGGACGAACTCCGCACGTTCACCGTATCACGCCTCGCCGATCTAAGAAGAAGTGGGCCGAACATTTGCCAGTCCACTCCGAGTGATTGGCTGCCGCGTAGCTGACAAGCCGGCGGAGCGGGGGATCCTCGTCTGCCCTTACCTATAGGCGCCGGATAAATACGTCAGCAGGAAGTTTGAATCGTGAACTTAATTTGCGAACCTGCCCGAGCGTGAGGTTCCGTTGTCCAGCGAGAAACATCGAAACGGCACTTTCCGATCCGAATTCCGGCGTTAAATCACGTTGCCTAAGGCCTTGCTGTTCGATGAGGAACCGCACGACGGAAACTGCATCCGCGTCGGGAATTGCGTAGTGCGCTTGCTCGTAGCGTTCCACGAGTAAGGTCAGAAGTTCGATTGCTTCCACTTCTGCGGAAGAGGGGTCCTCTAGAGCTGTCAATTGGAAGAGGGCGTTTGTATACACTTCCAGTTCCTTGTCATTGCGTATGACGTGGGGAGCACCCTTCGCAATCATTTTCGCCGGGTCTGCGAGAACTGTATTCATTTTGCACCAAACCTCCGATCCCATTTCCGTGGATCGTTGTACTCCTTGTGTGTCAGGAAGGACCGAATGTAGACGTGCCCTTCCGTCCGTTTCTCATCTATTGTCTTCGCATAGTGAATGACAGTGATGAGCCTGTAGCGGTTTCGCCGGATGTTAAACACCACGTATCCACTAATGTAGTCGGCATCCCGAAACATGAGCCGAACTTCCGCCAAATTATGCCATCGGACGCCTTCGACTATAGCGACCCATGCCTTGATCTCATTCGCAGCATCTGGATACTCCTGTATAGCCTCGCTCAGATGCTTGCGCGTCACAATGTGCACTGCCAATGGTACTTCACAACATGTGAAGTAGTCAAGCGGGATCGCGGGCAAATTGAAGCTGCTCGGGAAGGGACGGTGAGACGGGCGAGAGTTGCAGCATAGCTATAGAATTTAGTGGTTACCTACGTTTTAGGAGCTGGCGCGTCCTGGGCACAGTTGCAAATTGCAGGCAGCACTGAGGGACTTCTGAAATTCAAGATCAGATCGAAAGGCCGCGCATAATCATTCGCGTCGATCACCGCGGACGAGGCGGATCGGTCTTTCCTCATGGTTGTTTGCCGTGAGACGACACCTCTTCCAGAGTGGCTTTGTTTCGAGTCGCCACCTCCTGTCCGGCTAGGTGAAGAATCTCCGCGTATCTTCCTTTCGCGCGTGCGCGAGCCGTAGGCAGCACGTCTTCGGGAGGTTCCCAGGGAGAAAGGGCGGGACGCAGGGGCGATCCGTCAGTTCACCATATCTTTTCTCCGGATTGCTTAAGTGCAGCGAGTGTGGCGCGAGCGTTTGCACGAACAGCGTTCGAGTGTTTCGGCGTGCACTGGAACGCAGGCTGGTGGACGGGTTACAAGAACAGATCACGCAACGGTTCAATGAGCGTGTTCTCCATCGCCGTCATCACGCTCGTAAACGGAGCGGACAACATTGGAGTATACATGCCGGTTTGTTTTTGCCAGCCGGTCGCACCTGTGGTTGGTTCTGTCTACCTATGGCCTGTTGGTCCTCGTGTGGTGTGCCGGCGGGAAATGGATTGGAAGCCACCCTCTTATTCTGAAGGCGGTTGACCGTTGGGGTCATTGGATTGGGCCGTTTGTGCTGATCGGGCTGGGCGGTTACATTCTCCTGTTCACCTCACACTGACGTTTTGGATGGAGTGAAGCAAACCTGACCCCGCACGCTCTGACATACTAGTGGACTGTAACAGCTGAAAAGATAGTATGATTGTGTTCATGGAGAACACTATCGTACTGACGGACGCGGAACGTATGGAACTTAACCAGCGAGCGGCGAGCCGCAGCGGGCGTGCCGATGATGCGCGCCGGGCGCGGCTGATGTTGCTGCTCGAGGCAGGCCATACCTGGGCCGGGATTCGCGACAAGCTGGACTGCAATGATGCGTTTATCGATCGCTGGAGCAAGCGATTTCGGGAAGAGCGGCTGGCAGGGCTGTTCAGCAGGCACGCTGGGCAAGAGGCCAGCACGCTGACTCCGGCGCTGGAGGCGCGCATTCTGGAATGGACGCTCAAACGTACGCCGCCGGACCCGGACGGGGCGACTCAATGGAGCACGCGCAGGCTGGGAACGCAGCTCAAGATCAGTCATATGATGGTGTCGCGGGTGTGGGCCAAGCACGGCCTCAATCCGCAGCGGCTCGACCGCTACAT
>Ga0137392_10000072_pt1 | contig 39656 bp, 40 predicted proteins | sample 15con2h34AmetaG_FD_101394 | JGI IMG/M metagenome (GOLD analysis project Ga0137392, IMG submission 101394) | Vadose zone soil microbial communities from Angelo Coast Range Reserve, California, USA - 15con2h3.4A metaG | ecosystem: Environmental > Terrestrial > Soil > Vadose zone > Saprolite... | reverse complement strand
CGTCGTCGAGCGGGTGCGGAGGCGCCACCCCGCCCATCCATGTTCCCAGGATGAGCGAGAGAACGCGCCAGATCGGCGTCGGGCCGTAGCCTGTCACCCCCTCCCACCCGCGCTCGTACGTCGCGTTGTTCGCTTCGCCCCAGTCGAGCAGCACGGCCACGCGGCGCGGCTGTGGCGCAGCGGGGACGAAGGGCGTGAAGCCCTCGAGCGCCCGGCCTTCTCCGGCGGCCTCGCCGATCTCCGGTGCGTCCCATGTCTGCACGGCCACGTCGGCGAGAAAGAGCGGAATGGCGATCGCCGCCCAGCGCGCGTCGGCGCGCGCGAGATACGCCCATACGGCGCCTGCCGCGAGCAGCCAGATGGCCGCCTCGGCGTCGGCGCGAAGTTCCTCGGCCCAGTATCGCTGCGGGAAGGCCGCCAGGAGCGCGACGCCGAGCGCGAGCGCCCCCAGCCCGGCCAGCACGCGCGCGCGCAGACGCGGCTCTTCGCGCAGGCGCGCCAGGCCCTCCGCGGCGAGCAGCGCGATGCAGAAGGCCGAGAGCATCAGCGCGCGCGTCGGGTTGCGGAAGCTGCCGTAGCCCGGCAGCACGCGCGCCGCGATGCGGTGCAGGCCGAGCCACGACGAGTCGCCGAACGAGATCCACACGCCCAGCGCCGCCACCGCCGCGAACAGCCACAGCTTGCGCCGGCCCAGCGGAGCGGCGAGCGCGAGCGCCATGGGAAGGAGGCCGAAGTAGCCTTGCAGCTCCCAGTAGTTCATCGGGCCGCGGAAGCCGATGCGGCCGCCCCACGCGCGCGGCAGCAGCATGGCCGCCCAGACGGAGCGGTCTGGCCAGCTCCAGGAGGCGGCGAACCGGTAGGTCACGCCCGCGCCGCGCGGGCCGAGCGCGTTAAGCTCCGCCACCGGGAGAAGGAGCGGCGCGGCGAGCGCGACCCCGAGCGGCACCGCGGCCAGCGCCGCCACGCCGAGCGCGCGCCGGCGCTTGAAAAGCTCCGGCGCGAGCGCCAGCGCGTAGAGAAACGCCAGCGCCGAGCCGAACCAGGCCATCTGCGGCGAGCTGCCGATCCACGTTCCGCACGTCGCCAGCGCCGTCAGCCCGATGAAGCGCGCCCGCCCGTCCCTGGCCAGCCCGTCGAGGCCCGCCATCATCCACGGCCACGCGCAGGTCGAAGCGGCGAAGGTCCAGTGGTGCAGGTGCACCGTCTGCTTGAGGCAGAGCGCGAATGCGACGCCCGCGAACACGCCCTCGACGGCGCGCAGCCCGCGCTGCTTCATCCAGTACGCCATGCCGGCGCTGCACAGGCACAGCTCGAGCAAGCTCTGCACGGTGACGCCGCGGGCGGGGGCGAGCGGTATCGTCAGCCAGGTGAGCGGGTTGAAGATCTGGAACTGGATGTCGCCGAGGACGGGATACCCGATGAACATCCCGCGCTGCCAGAAGGGCCACTCGCCGGCGCGGAGCGTGTTCTGCAGGCCGGCGCGCAGCGCGATGAAGAGCGCACGAAAGTCGTTGGCCACCAGCGCACGCCCCGGCAGCGCCAGGCGATAGTGGAAGAGAAGCACCAGGAGCGCGGCGGCGAGGCAAGCGAGCCGCCAGCGCTTCATTCGAGCGCTCGCAGGTTTTCGGGAGCCGGGCCAATGCGCATGCGGCCGCATTTCTGCTATGACGGGGCGCCTTGCACAAGGACTTCGAGAACAAGGTGGCCCTCGTCACCGGCGGTTCTCGCGGCATCGGCCGCGCCGCCGTGGTCCGGCTCGCCGAGGGCGGGGCGAAAGTGGCCATCGCCTACGCGGGCAACGACGCCGCCGCGCAGGAAGCGAGGGCCGCCGCCCAATCGGCGGGCGCCGCCGCGGTGCACACCTTGAAGTTCGACGTGGCCGATCCGGCCGCCTGCGCGGCGGCCATCGACGAGGTGGTGGAGAAGCTGGGCGGGCTGCACGTGCTGGTCAACAACGCCGGCATCTCCATCGACGGGCTCATCCTGCGCTACAAGCCCGACGATCTGCGGCGCGTGCTGGACGTGGACCTGGCCTCGGCGTTCCATCTCTCCAAGGCGGCGTGCCGGCCGATGATGAAGCAGCGCTGGGGAAGCATCGTCAACATGACCAGCGTCGTCGGAGAGCAGGGCAACGCGGGTCAGACGGCGTACGCGATGGCCAAGGCGGGGCTTATCGGGCTGACCAAATCGCTGGCGCGGGAAATGGGCAGCCGCAACATCCGCGTCAACGCGGTGAGCCCGGGGTGGATCGAGACGGACATGACCAAGGACCTGCCGGAGGCGGCCAAGAAGGCCATGGCCGAGGGCGCCTCGCTGGGCCGAGCCGGGACGGCGCGGGAGGTGGCCGAAGCGATCGCATTCCTCGCCTCGGACCGGGCCGCCTTCATCACGGGCGAAGTCCTCCGCGTCAACGGCGGGCTGTATATGTAGCTGGACTACTGCGCGGTGGAACGAGCCGTCTTCGGGATGCTCCCGTTCCAGGCGCGATCGAGCAATTTCTTCGTCAGCGAAACTGCCAGGGTGGTGCCGACGGCAGCGAGGATTTTTTCCCAGGCCGGGGGTTCGCCGGTCGCGACTTTCTCCGGTTTGTCGACGGCGCGGCGCCAGACCACGAAGGCCACGCCGCCGAGCAGCAGCACCACCAATCCCGCCGCTCCCGCGACGACGCGCGGATGCTTGCGCACTTGCAAGCGCAGATCGGTCAGCTCGTGCCGGCGCCGGTCCAATTCTGCCAGCGACCGGTCCAGCCGCGTGCGCAGGTGCTCGATGTCCTTCTCCAGGACCCGCGGCTCTACGCCAGGCGTTCCGTTGCCCACTGCGCATCCTCCTTCAGCGTCCTGCGGGTCGCTTCCAACGGCGTCTTGACGCGCTTCCCCCAGCCGGTCAGCCCCGCCACCAGTCCCACCGCCAGCACCGCGGCCGCGACGAGCAGCGCCGCGCCCCATTCCGGCATCACGCTCCCCAAGGCCATCGCCAGCGCCACCAGAAGGAGGTTCAGCATGCAGAGGGCGCACACGCCGGCGACGCCGAGCCCCTTGACCATGCCCAGCTCCTGTTTGAGGTCGGCGCGCAGCTCGGTCTTGGCCAGCTCGATCTCTTTCTTGGCCAGAAGCGTCGCGCTGTCGATCACGTGCCGCACCAGCTCGCGGTTGGTCATCCCCTCGACCGAGATGGGGACCGCCACGTCGATCTTGTTCTCTGCCATCAGCAAAGCTAGTTGCTCACGGCGGTTGCTGCTTGCACGCTCGCTCGTTCCTGAGGGCCAGGGGGAGCGAGCTCCCCCTGGGTGGAAGCGCGTTCTAGAAGAAGCTCAGGCCGGCGTCGTAGCCGATGCTGGCGTGCATGTTGACGTCGACGATCAGGTCGGCCACGCCGTCGACCGTGCCGTCGATGACGGCGTAGAACGTGCCCGCGGTCTGCAGCTGCTGTAGCAGGAACGCGTCCAGCGTCGGATTCCCGTTCAGCTTGACCGTCGAGCCCACCACATTGATGGGGAAGTTGGTCAGGTCGCCGACCTTGATGTCGTCGGGCGGAGTGCTGGGGAGGAACGTCTTGCGCAGCTTGAGCGACCCGGTCACTTTGGTGGCGGTGTTTCCGGGGTTGACTGCAGTCACCGTCGCCTCGGCGTAGTCGAGATCGAGGCTCTTGATGTTGTTCTGGTGGTCGGTGATCTCCTTGTAATCCGAGAGAGCGATCAGCTGGGCCACCGAAATGGTGGTGGGCGCCGAGGGGTTCGACTTCACCGCCAACGTCTTCTTCATCTCGAAGCTCAGGTTCACGACACAAGCCGCGAGCGTGGCCAGGCCGATGGTCACGAGCGCAGTGCGGGTGGCGTTGCGGTTCATTTGTTACCCTCGATTCTCACGGTGAGCTTGCCATGAATCCGGTAGGCGGCGCCTCATTTTGCTGCTGCGTGGAACGCGCCGGCGCTTCCGTATTGAGTAGCACATTCCTGACCCGGGAGTCTGCGGCGCGGCCACAAAACTCCAAGGAAGCTCCGGACTTGGAGGTGAGTGTAGCCTCGGGCCTCCACGCCGAACCGGGGAACGCACGCGCGCGCACACGCACTTCCATCGAGGCGATCTCCGTGTTGCTGCAATGACGGATTTTCCCGTCGGCGTCGAGGTACTGCACCCGCGCCATCTGATCGGGTCCGGCGTGGACGACGCCGTCGATGGCCAGGCGCGCGTCGTTGGCCGAGAAGTGCCACGAGGGCGCCGCTGGCGCCGACGAGCATTGCGCGATCCAGGGCAGGTCGGCAAAGCGGTGCGTCTCGCCGCGGAAGCGGAAAGTGAAGATCGGGACGCGCACACCCGCGGGTCCTTCGACGTCGATGAGGTCGATCGACGCCTCGGGATCTTCGGCGAAGGCGCTGCACCGCGCCCACGCCCACGCCGGATAGCGCCTGCGGCCCCACAGGTGCGCCTGGCCGGCGGCCACGCGCTGGAAGTCGATCATGCGGCCGTCCACCTCGACGGCGCCGGTCACCGTCGTGGCGGGATGCGCCAGCGCCATGCCACTGCCGCGCAGCTTTGCCACCGGAGCGAGCCAGCCGGGGATGACCTCTTCGCCAGGAGGTCCCTGGCCGAACGAGAGGCGCCAGCGCAGCGAATGACGGCCGCCTTCGACTTCTCCGCTGCAGGCCTCGGCGGTCAGCGAGGCTGCGCCGAACCGCACTTCGCTCCTGCGGCCGATTGCCGCGGCAGGGAGCGTGTTTTTCAGCGCGAACGATCGCTCGGAATGGTCGCGCTCGAACCACGATCCCCACAGTGAAAACGCCGGCGTCCCGTCGCGCGCGAGGTCGACCGCATAACGCACCCAGAGCCCGAAACCCGCTTTGCGCTCGCTCGCCACCACGTACCAGACCTCGTAGAACCCGCGACTGGCGACGGGGTCGGTCCACCGCGGCGCGTTGAGGACGGTTCGCTCCACCCGGCAGGGCGCTTATCCCCCCGCGATCCAGGCTGTCAAGCGGGCGCCCGGCCCTCCGCCGCTGCTTGACTTGCCTACCCCCGCCCGTAGACTCTGCCGGCGCATCTTGCGGGCCGGAGGAGACGCTTGCCCTTCCACTTCGCCAACGTGCTCCTCTTCGCGGGGACCGCGGTCATGTTCGTGCTCGGCTCGCTCGTCGCCGGGAGCTTCTTGCGGCCGAACGCGCCGAACCGCGAGAAGTCGATGATCTACGAGTGCGGCGAGAAGCCCATCGGGCAGGCGTGGTTCAACTTCAACCCGCGCTTCTATCTCATCGCGCTCGTCTTCGTCATCTTCGAGGTGGAAATCGCCTTCATGTTCCCGGTGGCGGCGGTGTATCGATCCTTCATCGAGAACGGGCAGGGGATGCTGGCGTTCCTGGAGATCTTCGTCTTCGTCGCGATCCTCTCGGTAGGCCTCGCGTACGTGTGGGCGATGGGCGATCTGGAGTGGGTGAAGGGCCTCAAGCAGGACGTGCTCAGGTCGCTGCGCGACCGTCAGCCGCCCGCGCAAACTACTACCGAAAAGAAAGCCGCATAGAAATGTCGAAGCATTACCAACAGGATTTCGGGTCCGTCATCACCAGCCGGACCTCCTTCATCGACGAGATCATCAACCTCGCACGCAAGAGCAGCATCTTCTACCTGCTCTTCGGGCTCGCCTGCTGCGGGATCGAGTTGATGCAGACCGGCGGGCCGCGCGCCGACATCGACCGCTTCGGCTCGGTGCCCCGCGCCACGCCGCGCCAGAGCGATCTCATGATCGTCGCCGGCACGTTGACGTACAAGATGGCCGAGCGCTGCCGCCTCTTGTACGAGCAGATGGCCGAGCCGAAGTACGTCATCTCGATGGGCTCGTGCGCCTCCTGCGGCGGCCTCTTCCAGTACGCGTACTCGGTGTGCAAGGGCGTGGACAAGCTGGTGCCGGTCGACATCTACGTGCCCGGCTGCCCGCCCCGCCCCGAGGCGCTGACGGAAGGCCTCTTGCGCGTGCAGGACAAGATCATCCGCGAGCGCTGGTTCTCGGACCGGCAGAAGATCGGCCAGCAGAAGCCCGGCCTGGGCATCGATTACAAGGTGACCGCGTAACATGACCTTCGAGGAGATCCACCAGCGGCTCGTCGCAAAGTTCGGCGAGCGCGTCGGGCCGCTCGCGCCGGCCAACAAGGATGCCTGGGCGCTGGTGCAGACGGCGGCGATCGTCGAAGTTTGTCGGCACTTGAAAGAGGATCCCGAGCTGGCCTTCGACTGCCTGATGAACCTCTCCGGCGTCGACTGGCCGAAGAAGAACCAGATCGAGGTCGTCTATCACCTCTGGTCCTATTCAAAGCGGCACTCGTTCATCCTCAAGTGCCAGCTCGATCGCGCCAAGCCGGAGATCGCCTCCATCGAGTCGGTGTGGAAGTCGGCCGACTGGCTCGAGCGCGAGCAATACGATCTGCTCGGGATCAATTTCACCGGCCACCCCGACCTGCGCCGCATCATGATGCCCGACGACTGGATCGGCCACCCGCTGCTCAAGGACTACAAGGAGCAGCCCGAGTGGCACAACATCACCACCACGCGCGACAGCCCGCTCGATGGGTTCGTGCGGCTCGATGAGCTGCGCAAGAAGGCGGCGGCCGCCGGGGCCGAGAGCGCCGCGCCGGCACCGAAGAAGGAGCTGTTGCAGTGACCAGCCCCAAGCCGCTGGAAATCCCCACCATGGACATGACCTCCAAGGAGGTCCTGCGCCGCATCGAAGTGGGCGGCGACATGCTGCTCAACATGGGGCCGCAGCACCCGTCCACGCACGGCGTGATCAACTTCCTCGTCCAGACCGACGGCGAGGTGATGAAGCGCGCCATCCCCGAGGTCGGTTACCTGCACCGCTCGCTGGAGAAGATCGGCGAGCGCTGCACGTACAACGGCTACATGCCCTACACCGACCGCGTCGATTACATCGCGGCGATGTTCGCCAACCAGGGCTGGGCGATGGCGGTAGAGAGGCTGCTCGGCACGGTGGTGCCGGAGCGCGGCGAGTATTGCCGCGTCATCGCCTGCGAATTGAACCGCATCGCCAGCCACCTCATCTCCGTCGGCACGATGGCGATGGACGTCGGCGCGGTGACGCCCTTTCCATACGCCCTGCGCGAGCGGGAATTCATCAACGATCTATTGGAAGAACTATGCGGCGCCCGGCTGACCTACAACTATCTGCGCATCGGCGGCGTCGCCTTCGACCTCCCCACCGGATACGAGGAGAAAGTCGCCACCTTCCTCGATCACTTCGAGAAGATCCTCGACGAGTTCAATCGCCTCATCACGTACAACGAAATATTCATCAAGCGCCTCGCGCATCTCGCCCCCATTCCCGCGCAGATGGCCATCGATTATTGCCTGGTGGGGCCGAATCTGCGCGCCAGCGGCGTGAAGTTCGACGTCCGCAAGGACTTGCCCTATTCGATCTATCCCGCCTTGCAATTCAACGTCCCGGTCGGCAAAGGCGAGATGGGCACGCTGGGCGACGCCTGGGACCGGTTCTGGTGCCGCGTCGAGGAAATGCGCCAGAGCTGCCGCATCCTCCGCCAGTGCCTGGCGCAGATCCCCAAGGGCGGGGAGATCATGGCCAAGATGCCCCGCAAGATCAAAATCGCCGAAGGCACCGAGGCCTACTCGCGCATCGAGAGCGCCCGCGGCGACATGCAGTACTACGCGGTCGCTGGGCCGGGCGAGAACGCCTGGCGGGTGAAGATCCGCACCGGCAGCTTCACCGCCATGGGCATCATCGACGCGCTCTCGCGCGGATTGATGATCGCCGACCTGGTGGCGCTCATCGCGTCGCTCGACGTGGTGGCGCCGGAGATTGACCGCTGATGCAGGAATGGATCGACAGCCTGATCCGCGGGTGGGGCCACGACCCCGCGACCTGGCCATGGACGCAGTTCCTCTATCTCGCGTTCATGGGGCTCTTCGCCTTCATCGTCATCAATTTCGCCGCCATCAGCGCAGGGATCTTCTCCTGGGCGGAGCGGCGGGTGGCGGCGCGCATGCAGAGCCGCGTCGGCCCCAACCGCGTCGGGCCCTTCGGCTTCCTCCAGTGGGTCGCCGACGCGGTGAAACTGCTGCTCAAGGAAGACCTGGTCCCGGCGGAGGCCGACTCGGTGCTCTTCCGCGCCGCGCCCTACTTCATGATGGTGGGCTTCGCCTGCGTCTTCGTCTGCCTGCCCTTCAGCCACCGGCTCATCGTGGCCGACATGAACATCGGCATCTTCTACATCATCGCCGTCACCGCGCTCATCGTGGTCGGCATCATCATGTCGGGCTGGTCGTCCAACTCGAAATGGTCATTGTTCGGGGCAATCCGCAGCGCCGCGCAGATCATCTCCTATGAAATCCCCGGCGGCATGGCGCTGATGATCCCGGTGCTCCTGGCCGGCACGCTCTCCACGCAGGGGATCATCCGCGCGCAGGGCGGCTGGCCGTGGCAATGGTTCATCTTCGACAACCCCTTCTCTTTCGCGGCGTTCTTCATCTATTTCATCAGCGCGCTCGCCGAGGGAAACCGCACGCCCTTCGACTTGCCCGAGGCGGAGAGCGAGCTGGTCAGCGGATACAACACCGAATACTCGGGGATGCGTTTCTCCTATTTCTTCCTGGTGGAATGGGGAAACATGTGGGTCATGTCGGCGCTGGCCACCACCATGTTCCTGGGCGGCTGGCAGCTCCCATTCCTCTCGCCGGCGCAGTTCGACGCGCTGACCGGCTTTCCGGCGGTCGCCGCCGAGCTCGCCTCGCTGGCCGTGTTCGCGGGCAAGACGCTCTTCTTCGTCTTCGTGGTCATGTGGCTGCGCTGGACGCTGCCGCGCATCCGCGTCGATCAGATGATGAACATGTGCTGGAAGTACCTGGTGCCTGCCAGCTTCGCCGGCGTCATCTTCGTGGCGGGGTGGATGCTCGTCGTGCACGCCGTGCCCTGGCTGGGCTGGGCCATGCGCTTCGTGCTCACCGGCGTCGCCACGGTGGGCGTGGCGATGTTCGCTTTGCGCACCATGAAGAACCTCCGCGACACGGGCGACAAGTTCGACTTCTCTTCCAACTGGTGACGGACCATGGCTGAACAGCTCGCTCCTCCGCGTCAGGCACCCGGCGCCGTCGGCGCGTACGTGAAGAACGTGCGCGACACGGCGAAGAGCTTCTGGGAGGGCATGAGCGTCACGCTCAGCTACATGTTCCGCAAGCCCATCACCATCCAATACCCGGACCGCACCGACGTGCCGGTGCGCGACACCATCCCGGCGCGCTACCGCGGCTTCCTCGAAGTGGACATGGACACCTGCACGGCGTGCCAGGCCTGCGAGCGCGCCTGCCCCATCGCCGTGATCAATATCGACATCCTCAAGGGCGACGGAAAGACGACCCCCAAGCTGCGCATGGAGCGGTTCGACATCGACATCGGCAAGTGCATGTACTGCGGGCTCTGCGTCGAGCCGTGCCCCACCGGCTCCATCCAGCACACCCGCGAGTTCGAGGGCGCGGTGGAGAACTTCGACAACCTCACCCTGCGCTTCGTGCCCGACGTGCTGCACCCGGTGGTGCCCTACAAGCCGCCCAAGGGCGCGGAGGCGTTCCCGCGCATACCGCTGGGCGAGATCACCCGCGCGCTGCTCAAGGCGTGGGACGCGCCGCGGCCGGCCTTCCCCTCCCTGGAGGAAACGGCCAAGGCCGCGGCCCACGGCAAGCCCAAGGAGGGCGCGCTCGACCCCGCCGCGCTCGGCCGCCAGCTCGCCGCCAAAGCTCTCTCCGTAAAGGACGACAAGCCCAAGCTGCAGAAGGTCCTCGAAGAGGCCATGGCCGGCACCGACTGCGGCGACTGCGGCTATCCCGACTGCTTCGGGTATTCGGACGCCATCGCGCAGGGGAAAGACACCGCCACCGACAAGTGCGCGCCGGGCGGGGCCGACTCGAAATCGATGCTGGAGACGATCCTCGTCTCGCTCAAGACCGGCGCCGTCCCCGGCGAGCCGGCCAAGCCGGCGGCCTCCGCCGCGTCCGCCCCCGCCGCGGAAGCCAAGGCCGAAGCGCCCGCGGGCCCGCCGCTCTCGCAGACGCTCCCCAAGGACGAGCTCTACAAGGTCGTCCTCGACGCCATGGCCGGCACCGACTGCGGCGATTGCGAATATGACGACTGCGACGGCTATACCAAGGGCATCGTCTACGAGGGTCAAACCGACCTGAACCGCTGCGCGCCCGGCGGCGAGGATACCCGCGTCAAGCTGTTCCAGATCATGCTAGGCACGAAGCCCCCTCCCAAGTAGAGTGCGCGCCGCCATGGCGGAAACTTCCACGCTGCGCGCCGGCCTCGTGCGCCTGGCGGTGCTCTTCGCGGGCCTTCTCCTGCTGGTGGGAGCGGGCATCGCCCACGCCACGGAGAAGCTCGGCACGCCGTGGACGTTGGCCGCGCAATACTTCGGTGTGATGGGCATCGTCTGGGGCCTGAACGGCTTCTTCTTCCGCCGGTTGCCGCTGAGCCGCTTCACGCTGCCCGTCTTTTCCGCCGCCGCGTTCGGCGTGCTCTTCCTCATCGGCTTCTTCCTCAAGGACGTGGTGGGGCCGTTCGCCATCGACTCGGCGGGCCGCTTCATCGGGCTCGTCCACCTCGTCGACCTGATCTTCTACGCCTTCGCGGTCATGGCGGTGGCCGGTGCGGCGGGCTGCGCGTTCTCGCGCAACATCATCTACTCGGCCTGGGCGATGCTCTTCGCCTTCCTCGGCGTGGCGGGACTCTACGTCTTCCTCGGGGCCGACTTTCCCGCCGTGGCGCAGGTGCTCATCTACGTGGGCGGCATTCTCGTCCTCATCCTCTTCGCCATCATGCTCACCAAGCAGATCGGCGAGGATCCCAAGCTCACCAACGCTCACCTGGGGCTGCCGGTGGGCGCGGCGCTGGGCGTCATCACGGTGGGCACGCTCACGTACATGGCGGTGATGGCGCCGTGGAAGCTGCAGCCCGCGCCCGGCTACCAGCCGTCCAGCGCCGGCCTGGGCATCGCCTTCCTCACCGAGTACCTGCTCCCGTTCGAAGTCGCCTCGGTGGTGCTGCTGGCGGCGCTGGTGGGCGCGGTGATCATCGCCCGCAAGGAGATCAAGGAGACGACGGAGACGATGCCGTGACCAGCATCGGGCTGCCGCATTTCCTCATCGTGGGCGGCGCGCTCTTCGCGCTGGGCATGATCACCGTGGTCACGCGCCGCAACGCGGTGGGGATCCTCATGGGCGTCGAGTTGATCCTCAACGCCGCCAACGTGAATTTCATCGCCTTCAACCACTACGTCGACGCGCCGGGGCGGCTCACCGGGCAAGTGTTCTCCATCTTCGTCATCGTCTTGGCGGCGGCCGAGGCGGCCATCGGCCTCGCCATCGTCCTGGCCATCTACCAGACCTTCCGCACCATCGACGTGCAGGAGACCAATCTTTTGCGCCAATAGCCATGGAACACCACGACGACATCGCGCGCGCGATCGAGGTGGGCTGGCTGTGGCTGATCCCCTTCTTCCCGCTCCTGGGCGCGGCGCTGAACGTGTTCCTCGGCCCGCGGCTGCAGAAGCAGTATGGCAAGCGCGCCGTGCACACCATCGCCATCGGCGCGATGGTCTTGAGCTGTCTCATCACCGAGATCGTCTTCTGGACGCAGATGGTGCCGCGCGGGCCCGAGGATCGCTTCCTCGAGAACCACCTCTGGACGATGTGGGAATCGGGAGCGCTCAAAGTCGACTTGAGCTTCGGCATCGACCCGCTCGGCATGGTGATGACGCTGATCGTGACGCACGTCGCGACGCTCATCCACGTCTACTCGGTCGGCTACATGGCCGACGAGCCCAGCTACTGGCGCTTCTTCTTCTGGCTCAACCTCTTCGTCTTCTCCATGCTGCTCCTGGTGATGGGCAGCAACTTCCCCGTCATGTTCTTCGGCTGGGAGGGAGTGGGCCTGTGCAGCTACGGGCTCATCGCCTTCTGGTACACCGACATCGAGAAGGCCAAGGCCGGCATGAAGGCCTTCGTGGTGAACCGCTTCGGCGACTTCGGGTTCATCATCGGCCTCTTCGTGCTCTTCTGGTCGCTGAGCGGCGCGTGGCAGCCCGGGACGAACAAGTACCTCCCCGAGCGCGGCCTGGCCGGCCCCATCCGCGGCTCGGCCGCCGAGCCGGCGCGCGTCTCGCCCCACGGCACGCGCCTCGGCCCGACGATGGAGTTCCGCGAGCTGCGCAACCAGATCACCGACCAGTCGACCGGCATGGCCCAGCGCCTCGGCGGCATGACGCTGTGGGGCTTCCCGGTGCTGGCGGTGATCTGCATCCTCTTCTTCGTCGGCGCGGTGGGAAAGAGCGCCCAGATCCCGCTCTACGTCTGGCTCCCCGACGCGATGGCCGGACCCACGCCGGTGTCGGCGCTGATCCACGCGGCCACCATGGTGACGGCCGGCGTCTACATGGTGGCGCGCCTCAACTTCCTCTTCGCGCTCAGCGCGCCGGCCATGACGGTGGTTGCCGTGACCGGCGTGGTGACGGCCATCTTCGCCACCTCGATCGGGTTCTTCCAGTACGACATCAAGAAGGTCCTCGCCTACAGCACCGTCTCGCAACTCGGCGTCATGTTCATCGGCGTGGGCGTGGGCGCCTACTGGGCGGGCATCTTCCACCTCATGACGCACGCCTTTTTCAAGGCCTGCCTCTTCCTCGGGAGCGGCAGCGTCATCCTCGCCTGCCACCACGAGCAGGACATGCGCAAGATGGGCGGGCTCTCCAAATATACGCCCATCACGCGCTGGACGTACCTGGCGGCCTGCTGGGCCATCGCGGGGTTCCCCTGGGCGTCGGGCTTCTACTCGAAGGACGAGATCCTCTGGAAGGCGTGGACGGCGGAGAGCCTGTCGGCCGAGTGGGTCGGGCACTGGATCTACCTCGTCGGCGCGGTCGCGGCGCTGGGCACCAGCTTCTACATGTTCCGCTCGTACTACATGACGTTCACGGGCGAGTACCGCGGCGGCAAGGGCCACCCGAAAGACTCGTTGGAGGATCCCCACGCCGTCGCGACACACGCGCACGCCGCGGCCATCATTCACGGCGTCCCGGACGAGGCCATGGTGGCGCACGCGGCCGCCGCGTCGGTGCCCCATCGGCACGACCCGCACGAAGATCCCGAGCACGTGGCCGAGCACGCCGCCGCCGCCGTCGCGGCCGCCGCGGCGGCCCACGGCGCCGTGGTCCACGCGCAGGTTCACGAGCACGGCGGCGAGCCGCACGAGTCGCCCCGCAGCATGACGGCTGTGTTACAGGTCCTCGCCATCGCGGCGGTGATCGCCGGGGTCATCTTCGGCCTGCCCGCGGCGTGGACCGGCGGGCACGAGCCTTTGCTGGAGAAGTGGCTCGCGCCCAGCATTCCCGGGGCCGAGTACGTCAAGTTCGCCGAGCCGGGCCACTCGACGGAGTACCTCTTCCAGGCCATCGGATTTGGCATCGCCGCATTCGGCTGGTTGGCGGCGCTGGTGCTCTACAAGGACGCGCGCAGCACCGTCCCCGCGCGCCTCAAAGCCACCTTCCCGCGGGCGTGGGCGGTGGTCTACAACAAGTATTACGTCGACGAATTTTATCAGGCGACCATCGTGCGCGGCGCGCTGGTGCTCGCCGCCATCCAATACTGGATCGACCAGAACGTCATCGACCGCTTCGTCAACTTCATGGGCTGGCTGGCCCGCGCCGTCGCCTATCTCGACAACGCCTTCGACGTGCTGGTCGTCGACGGGGCCGTCAACGGCCTGGCGCGGATGACGTGGGACAGCGGCCGCGCCTTGCGGCGCCTGCAGACCGGCCACATCCAGGCGTACCTCTACGGCGCGCTGGGCGGCGCCATCGTCTTCGTCATCATCCAGTACGTCATCCGGTGAGGATCCGATAAATGGACCATCCGACCACATCGACGTTGCTCACCTGGATGACCTTCCTGCCCGTGGGGGGCGCGGTGCTCATCCTCGGCGTGGTGGGCCTGCGCGCCGCGGGGACCATCGGCAAGGAGATGGGCGATCAGCTCTCGCGCATCATCGCGCTGGCCGCCTCCGCCCTGGTGCTGGCGCTGGCGTTCGTGCTCTGGCGCGGGTTCGACACCTCCAATCCCGGCGTGCAGTTCGTCCAGCACGCCCGCTGGATCCCCGCCTACAACATCGAATACTTCGTCGGCGCCGACGGCATCTCCATCACGCTGATCATGCTGACGGCCTTGATCAGCTTCATCGCCACCATCGCCTCGATGCCCTGGTGGCCCGGCAATGCGCACCTCGACGATCATCACTTCAGCGTGCGCGCCGTGCCGGGGTACATGGCCATGCTGCTCTTGCTCCAGACCGGCATGACGGGCGTGTTCGTCGCGCTCGACATGTTCCTCTTCTACGTCTTCTGGGAAGTGATGTTGCTGCCGATGTACTTCCTCATCGGCATCTGGGGCGGCGCGCGCAAGGAGTACGCGGCCATCAAGTTCTTCCTCTACACCCTGTCCGGCTCGGTGCTGATGCTGCTCGCCATCATCGGCCTCTACTTCAACGGGCCGCAGGAATTGCTCGACGGCCGCCTCGCCCACACCTTCAACATCCTCAAGATGGCCCAGTGGGGCCGCGCCGGCGGATACCTGAGCGCGCCGCTCGTGCTCGGGTTCCAGTTCATCCGCATCGCCTGGGTCGCGCTCTTCATCGGCTTCGCGGTGAAGATCCCCATGTTCCCCTTCCACACCTGGCTGCCCGACGCGCACGTCGAGGCGCCCACGCCCATCTCGGTCATCCTCGCCGGCGTTCTCTTGAAGATGGGGATTTACGGCATATTGAGGGTCAATTTCGCCATCCTCCCGCAGGCGACGAAGTGGGCCGCGCCGGCGATGGCGATATTTGGAACCATCAACATCGTCTACGCCGCGTTCGTCTGCCTGGCGCAAAAAGACCTCAAGCGCATGATCGCGTACTCGTCCGTCTCGCACATGGGCTTCTGCCTCCTGGGGATGAGCGCCTTCACCCAGCAGGGCATCGACGGCGCGGTGCTGAACCTCTGGACGCACGGCCTCATCAGCCCGATGCTCTTCCTCATCGTCGGCGTGATCTACGACCGCGCCCACCATCGCAACATCGAGGGATTCGGCGGACTCGCCTCACAAGTGCCCGAGTACGCCGGCTTGCTCGGGCTGGCGTTCTTCGCTTCGCTGGGCCTGCCGGGGCTGTGCGGGTTCTGGGCCGAGTTCACCGTGCTGCTCGGCTCGCTCGAGCGCTGGCAGCTGTTCACCATCGTCAGCGCCACCAGCGTCATCATTACGGCCGCGTACTATCTCTGGGCCATCCAGCGCATGATGCTGGGCAAGCTGAACCCCGCCTACAGCGCGCTGCCCGACGTGAACTGGCGCGAGCGCCTCTCGCTCTATCCGCTGGGAGCGCTCATCATCCTCTTCGGCTTCTATCCCAAGATCATCGTCGACCTCATCGAAGGCAGCCTGCGCAACCTCATCCTGCCGTTACAGTGAAGATGGACCCCCCAAGCCAAGAGCTCAGGGCCGAGGCATGAACAACATTGACTCGCTGCGGTTCTTCTGGCCCGAAAGCGTCCTCACCGTCGCGGTGATGGCGCTCCTCGTCCAGGACCTGGCCGTGCGCAAGAGCGCGCGGCGCGTGCAGTGGCTGACGGGGGGCGCGCTCTTCTGGCTCGCTCTCACGGCGTGGGCGACGTGGATGACGCCGCGGGGAAACTTGCCCATCTTCGGCGGGCTGCTCATGCACGACCCGCTGCGCATGTTCTTCGCCTGGCTGTTCCTCGCCGCCACGCTGCTGACCATCATCATCGTGCCGCGCAGCGCGCAGATCTCCGTGGCGCGGATGGGCGAGTTCCTCGCGCTCCTCTTTGCGCTGGTCCTGGGCATGTTCCTCATGGCCAGCGCGACCGACCTGCTCACCGTCTATCTCTCCGTCGAGATGGTCTCTCTGGTGAGCTACGTGCTCACCGGTTTCCGCCGCAACGACAAGAAGGCCAACGAGGCGGCGCTCAAGTACGTCATCTACGGCGGCGTCGCCTCGGGCGTGATGCTCTATGGCATGTCGATCCTCTACGGCCTCTTCGGCACCACGCGCGTCATCGGCGACGGCGGCATCGGCGCGCAGCTCGCCGACGTGACCAGCCGGCTCTTCATGGCCCACGCCTTCGGCGGCCAGCCCGCGGCGCAGCTCGCGCTGGCGGTGGCGGTGGTCTTCGTGCTGGCGGGGGTGGGCTACAAGATCGCCAGCGTGCCGTTCCACATGTGGTGCCCCGACGTGTACGAGGGAGCGCCCACGCCGTTCACGGCTTTCCTTTCGGTCGGGCCCAAGGCGGCGGGATTCGCGGTCGCCATCCGCTTCTTCTTCGCCGCCTTCGAGCGGCAGCTCCCCGGCGGCCAGTACGTCGGCACCACCGAGCTGCCCTGGCCGGCCATCATCGGGATCATCAGCGCCATCACCATGACGCTGGGGAACCTCACCGCCATCGTGCAGACGAACCTGAAACGCCTGCTCGCCTACAGCTCCATCGCCCACGCCGGCTATCTCTTGATGGGGCTCGCCGCCGCCAGCACCGCCGGGGTGCAGTCGATCCTCATCTACCTGATCGTCTACGTGCTGATGAACGTAGGCGCGTTCCTCGTCGTCATCGCCGTCTCGCGCGTGACGGGCGGAGAGGACATCCGCGACTTCCGCGGCCTGGGCAGCAAGGCGCCCATCGCCGCGCTCTCGCTCACCATCTTCCTCTTCAGCCTGACGGGAATCCCGCCCTTCGCCGGGTTCGCGGGCAAGTACCTCATCTTCGCCGCCGTGGTGCAGAGAGGCGGCTTCTGGAACGTGCTGCTGGCGGTGATCGGCGTGCTCAACAGCGCAGTGTCGCTCTACTACTACGCGCGCATCATCAAGGCGATGTACCTCGACGAGGCCGCCGACGACCGCCCCCTGGAAGTGCCGGGCCTCTACAACGGCGTGCTGGTGGCGCTGGCCGTGCCGGTGATCGTGCTCGGCGTCTACTGGACGCCGCTGGTGCGCTGGGCGGCGGCGGCCTTCGGCGGGTTCGCCGCCCTCTGAAGCTCAGCCCGACGCCCGGAGCGCAGCGGCGCGCTGCTCGAGCGCGGCGAAACGATCGGCCGCCAGCCAGCGGTCGCCCAGATGGCGGCCGGGCTGCACGGTGGCGCCGTGGAAATCGCTCCCGGCCGTCACCAGCAATTTCAGCTCCGCCGCCCAGCGCTCGAATGCCTCGGCCTGGTTGGGCGGATGCTCGGGGTGCCACGCCTCGACCGCGTCGAGGCCCATGTCGGCCAGCACTTTCAGCTCCTGCCGCGAGATGCCGTTGGCGCCGGGATGCGCCACGCTGGTGGTCCCGCCGGCGCCGTGGACGATCTCGATCGCCTCGGGGATGGTGAGCCGGCGCCGGTCCACCCAGAGCGGGCCGCGCGTGCGCAGGTAGCGATCGAAGGCGTCCTTGATGCTCTCCGCATGCCCGGAATCGACCAGGACGCGCGCCAGGTGTGGCCGGCCCAGGTTCTCGCCCCCGCTGGACGCGACCACCGCCTCCATGGTGACCGAGGCCAAGCCCATCTGTTGCGCCAGCGCGACCATCCGCGCCATCCGCTCGCGGCGCTCGCCCATCAGCCCCGTGGCCAGCTTGCCCAACGCCGGGGAGTTCTCGTCGAGGAAGTGCCCGAGGATGTGCACCTCGCGCCCATGCAGCTCGCACGACAGCTCGATCCCGGCGACCAGCCGCACGCCCACGCGCGCCGACGCGGCGCGACAAGCGGCGATCCCCGACACGGTGTCATGGTCGGTCACCGAGAGCACCGAAACGCCCGCCGCCGCCGCCTCGCCGAGCAGCTGGTCGGGCGAGCGGTCGCCGTCGCTGTGCGTGGTGTGGGAGTGGAGGTCGATCACTTGAGTTGACGCCTTTCGGTTCGGCTGGTTAAGTCTTTACAGGATGCAGCACGTTTTACAGATCAGCCGCAAGATCGACTACGGCCTGCGCGCCATGATCCACCTCGCCGGCGTGCCGGCCGGGAAAATCGTGCCGCTGCAGGACCTTGCCACTACCCTCCACATCCCCCGCGAGTTCCTCGCCAAGATCCTCAAGGTGCTCACCGCCGGGGGCCTGGTCCGCTCGGCGCGGGGCTCCCACGGCGGATACCAACTGGCGCGGCCGCCGGCGGCCATCTCGTTCCTCGAGGTCATCGAGACGGTCGAGGGCCCGGTGCAGCTCAACGTCTGCCTCGACCACAAGGACCGCTGCGACGTCAGCGAGGGCTGCACCATGTACCACATCTGGAAGACCGGCCAGGACCGCATGCTCGAGGTGTACCGCCGTACGTCCTTGGCCGAACTGGCCGGGCCGCTCGCGCAGCAACCGTCCGCGCCCATCATGCTCGGGATACCCGCGGCGCGCGGCTGAACGCCTCGACCGCCTTGTCCAGCGCCGCGCGGTGTGCCGTCCAGTGGAGCGCTTCGTGCGCCTCGGCGGGGGTGGCCCAACGGTGCCCGACGTGCTCGGAGGAGAGCTTCGGCTCGGCGCCCGCCGGCGCCGCCATGAGAAAGGCGTGCTCCTCGAAGTCGGCTTTCTTCCCCTGGAAGCGATGGACCACGTTCAGCTCGGTCAGGCGCCCCTCGAGGCCCGTCTCCTCGCGCGCCTCGCGGGCCGCGCACTGCTCCGCCGACTCGCCGGCCTCGCCCTTCCCCGTCACGGGCTGCTCGCCGCCCCCGCGGCGGGCCGGCCGCTCCAGGAGCAGCACCTCGGGCTCGCCCGAAGGTCCCGGCCGCAGAATCCACACCAAAGCCTTGAGGCGCCCCACGCTGCGCGAGTGTAGCGGAAAAAGTTGTGGTAGATCCGCGCGGCCCTCGGGGACGGAGGCTCCATGGAGAAGCTGCAGCTCGATCTGAACGGCCCCGACCCCCGGCGGGGACTCGGGACCATGGCGCGCGGGCTGATCGGCTCGGAGATCCTCAAGATCTCCGGCGAGATCCGCGCCGCCCAGACCGCGGGGGTGAAGATCGCCGACTTCACCGTGGGCGATTTCTCCTCCGCGCAGTTCCCCATCCCCGACAAGCTGCGCGACGGCACGCTGCGCGCGCTCTCGGCGGGCGAGACCAACTACCCGCCCTCGGACGGGGTGCTGCGGCTGCGCGAGGCGGTGCGCGAGTTCTACCGCGAGCGGCTCCAGCTCGACCTGCCGCTCGAGTCGGTGGTCATCGCCGGCGGATCGCGGCCCATCATCTACGCGACGTACCGCGCGCTCATCGAGCCGGGCGACGTGGTCGTCTATCCGGTGCCCAGCTGGAACAACAACCACTACTGCCACCTGGTGGGCGCGCGCGGGGTCGCGCTCGAGACCGATCCCGAGCACGGCTTCCTCCCCACCGCCGCCACGCTGCAGCCGCTGCTCAGGCTGCCGCGCCTGATCGCGCTCTGCACCCCGCTCAACCCCGCCGGCACGGTGCTGGCCGTCGAGGAAGTGCAGCGCATCGCCGAAGCCATCGTCGCCGAGAACCGCCGCCGCGAGGCCGCGGGAGAACGGCCGCTGTACCTGCTCTTCGACCAGGTCTACTGGATGCTCACATTCGGCGCCGCCCGCCACGAGACGCCGGTGCGCCTCGTGCCGGAGATGGCGCGCTACACGGTGCTGGTGGACGGCATCTCCAAGGCGTTCGCCGCCACCGGCGTGCGCGTCGGCTGGGGCGTGGGTCCCAAGGCGGTGTTGGCGGCGATGCGCGACATCCTCGGCCACGTGGGCGCGTGGGCGCCGCGCGCCGAGCAGGTGGCGACCGCCGAGCTGCTGCGCGACGGACCGTCGATGGACGCCTATCTGCGCCAGCACAAGGGCGGGCTGCAGGCGCGGCTCGACAAGCTGCACCAAGGGTTCACGCGCATGGCTGCGGCGGGGCTGCCGGTGCGCGACATTCCTCCGCAGGGCGCGATCTACCTCTCGGTCCAGTTCGATCTGGTCGGCAAGAAAGGCCTGCGCACCAACGACGAGGTGCGCCGCTACCTTCTCGACGAGGCGGGGTTCGCGGTGGTCCCGTTCCAGGCCTTCGGGCTGACGGGAGAGAACGGCTGGTTCCGGCTCAGCGTGGGCGCCGTCTCGGTACGCGACATCGAGGAAGCGCTCCCTCGCGTCGAGGCCGCCTTGCGCAAAGCGGTGTAGAGCGCGCAAGATCCGGCGATGCCCAAGGACGACCGCCCCCGTCCCGCCGAGCGCAGCATCCCGGCCCCCGCCGGAGGGGGCGCGCGCCGCCTCCCCTCGCCGCGGGCCGACGAGATCCGCATCCTCACGCCGCGGCAGATCTACCAGCACCTCGACCAGTACGTCATCGGCCAGGAACCCGCCAAGCGCGCCGTGGCCACGGCCGCCCACCAGCACCTCAAGCGCATCGAGCAGCGGCGGCTCGGGCGCACCACCCTCTTGCGCAAGTCCAATCTCTTGCTGATGGGCCCCACCGGGTCGGGCAAGACGCACATCGCGCGCAAGCTGGCCGAGCTGCTCGAAGTGCCCTTCGTCGTCGTTGACGCCACTGAATATACCGAGGCGGGCTACTACGGCAAGGACGTCGAGGTGATGGTGGCCGAGCTGCTCTTCAAGAGCGGCCACTCCATCGAAGCCGCCGAGCGCGGGATCATCTTCATCGACGAGATCGACAAGATCGCCCGCCGCAGCGGCAGCGCCCGCACCGGCGCGGGCAGCCGCGACATCGGCGGCGAGGGCGTGCAGCAGGCGCTCCTCAAGCTCCTGGAGGGGCGCGAGATCTTCGTCCCGCTCAACGTCACCCAGCACTGGAACAAGCACGACTTCGTGCAGGTGGACACGAGCGACATCCTCTTCATCTGCGCCGGCACCTTCACCGACCTGCATCAAGTCCAGGTCGACAAGCAGGTCGGCTTCGGGTCGAGCGGGCGGAGGATGGGCTCCTCCCGCCTGCGCGTGAAAGAGCTCATCGAGTACGGGATGCTCGCCGAGATGCTGGGCCGGCTGCCGGTGCAGGTGCAACTCGAGGAGCTGACGGCGGAGGAATTGTACAAAATCCTCACCGTCCCGCCCGACGCGCTGGCGCGCGAGTACCGCGAGGCGCTCTCGCTCGACGGGGTGGACCTCGAGCTGCACGAGGGGGCGCTGCGCGCCATCGTCGAATACTCGGTGGAGAAGAAGCTGGGCGCGCGCGCCTTGCGCAGCATCCTGGAAGAGGTCCTGGCCGACGTGATGTTCGAGGCGCCCGAGAAGCGCGGCGAAAAAGTCGTCATCGACCGGCGGTACGCCCTGGCGCGGCTCAAGCGGGTCGACGCAGCGGCCCTCCGCGACTCATAGGACTTCTACCCCTCGGTCAGCTTCTTCTTCAGCGGGGACGGCTGCTTCAATTCGGTGATCAAGTTCACCTCGGTCGCCATGGAGATGGCGTGCGATTGCGAGAGGCCGAGCTTCGACGCGGCTGTCTCGTGCTCGACGTGCTGGAGTTGCGGCCGCAAGAGCGCGACCAGAGAAGCGAGGGCCCAGGCCACCAGCACGCCCTTTCCCAGCCCGAGGAAAAACCCGCCCGCGCCGTCGACCGTGCCGGTGAAGCCGCCCTGCAGACGCTTGTGGAGGAAGTTGCCCGCCAGCTTGGCGGTGATCTCCGCCGCGAGGAAGATGGCAAGCGCCATCGCCGCCGTCGCGATCGCCACCGGCAAGTGCAGATCTTTTGCAAACGCGTCGCCGAAGGGCTGCGCCAGGAGCCGCGCCAGCACGATGCCGCCGACGAATCCTATCAGCCCGAAGAGCTGCCGGAACAGCCCGCGGAAGAGCCCCCACACGGCCAGCCCGACGATCACCGCCAGGCAGAAGAGATCGAATATCACCGGACGCTCATGTCCGACTTCACCAGCTTGGCCGCCTCGTCGCGCTTGGCTTTGAAGTTGGAGTTGTTCGGCTCGTAGGTGAGCGCCATCTTGAAATTCCGCTCCGCCGACGCGAATCGCTGCGCCGCCATGTCGGAAAGCCCCGCCATGAAGAACTTGCGGCCCTGCGGCGTGGCGCCGACCTCCTGCTCCTTCTCCTTCTTCATCTCCTGCTCGCTCGCCTCGACGAAGCGCAGCTTCTTCTCCCGGTCGGGGCTCATGACGTCGGCGAGGTATTTCATCCGCTTGGTGTCGTCGCGCAGGCAGACATAGGCCTCGTTGATGCGCTTATAGATTTTACCGATCGCCTCCTTCAGCTCGAGGTTCGACATTTGAAAGAAACGATCGGGGTGGTACGCGCGCGACTCCCGGTAATACGCCGCCTTGATCTCGTTGGGGTTGGCCGCCTGCCCGACCTTGAGGATCTGGAAGTAATCCAGCTCCTCGAGGACCTGGGCCAGCGCCTGCGCCTCGATTTCGAAACCCTCTTCCATCAGGCCGCCTCACCCCGCGCCAGGGTGGTCTTGGCGTTCTTCTCCTGCGCAGTCTGGATCATCTCCTCGGTCAGGCCGGAGGAGAGGCGGATGGTGCACGACGTCTTCTGGCCCGTCTCCACGTCGGCCGCGGTGACGTTGACGATGCCGTTGGGGTCGATCTCGAACGTCACCTCGATGCGCACTTCCCCGCGGTAGCCGATGCGGAAGCCGCTGAACTCGAACTCGCCCAGGAGCTCGCACTCGCCGGCCTTGTTCGACTCGCCCTGGTAGACGCGGATCTTCACCTTCTCCTGGCCGTCGCGGTTGGTGGTGTAGCTTTTGCTGCGCTCGATGGGGATGGGCGTGTTCTTGTCGATGATCTTGTCGGTGTACCCGCCCACCGTGCCGACGCGCAGCGTGAGGGGCGTGACGTCGAGCAGGTAGTGCTCGCTCTTGGAATCGAGCAGCGAGCTGGCCTGGATGGCGGCGCCCATCGCGACCACCTCGTCGGGGTCGATGCCCGCCATCACGTCCTTGCCGAAGTAGTGCCGCACGCTGGTGCGGATGATGGGCAATCGAGTCGGACCGCCGACCAGGATGACCGCATCCAGGTCCGCCGCCGTCATGCGCGCGCCCTGCAGCGCCTCGTCGCAAACCTTGAACGTCCGCTGCACCAGGTCCATCACCATCTTGTTGAACTCGACCTCGCTCAGCTGCGCGTGGAGGTCCATCACCTTGCCGGTCGGGTCCTGACAGATCCCCTCGACGCCGATCTTCGCCAGCCCGTCGCGGCCGACGTCGATCTTGGCCCGCTCGGAGGCCTCCTTCAACATCTGCAGGCAGTATTTGTTGAGCCGCAGATCGATGCCGTGGGCCTTGAGGAAACTCTCCGCCAGCCAGGTCATGATGCGGTCGTCGAAGTCGTCGCCGCCCAGGTACGTGTCGCCGGCCGTGCTCAAGACCTCGAACACGTCCTTGCCGATCTCGAGAATGGAAATGTCGAAGGTGCCGCCTCCCAGGTCGTAGACGGCGATCTTCTGCGTGATGTCCTTGCCGAAGCCGTAGGCGAGCGCCGCCGCGGTGGGCTCGTTCAAGATGCGCAGCACGTCCAGCCCCGCGATGCGCCCCGCGTCCTTGGTGGCCTGCCGCTGGTTGTCGTTGAAGTAGGCGGGGACGGTGACCACCGCCTTCTTCACCTCGTGGCCGAGGTAGTTCTCGACGATGGCCTTCATCTCCTTGAGGACCAGCGCGGAGATCTCCGGCAGCGAGAAGACGTTGTCGCGGATCTGGATGCGGACCGAGTTGTTCTCGCCCTCGATGATCTTGTAGGGCATCACCGCCTGCGCCTTCTTCACTTCGTCGGAGAAGTAGAAGCGGCCGATGAGCCGCTTGGCGCTGTAGACGGTGTTGTCGGCGTTGGTGATGATGTTGCGCTTGGCGCTGTTCCCCACCAGCACCGTGCCGTCCTCGAGGAAGCTGACGACCGAGGCGTGCGTGCGCTCACCCCACTCGTTGGGGATGACGACCGGCTTGCCGTTCTCGATGAGGGAGACGCAGCTGTAGCTGGTGCCGAGATCGATACCGATCGCAGTGTCGCCGGGTTCGGCCATGGCCGCCGAGTCTACGGGGGGGTTCCCCAAGGGTCAACGAGCGCCGTACGTTGGCGTATCCACGACAGGTGCGCTACGATCACCAAGGACCCACATTGCGGGAGGGCGCCCGCACCGGCGCCGAGGAGGAGCAGTTGGCCGAGTTCTTGGCCATCCATCAGACGGACGCAAGCCTGCTTGGCTGCCTGTTGCGGCGCCTGGCGGGGAAGGTTTCACTCGGCCGCGGCGAGCCGGCCGCCGGCGTCGGCTTCTTCCAGAGCGACGACGTGCTCCTGCGCAAACGCCCGCTCGCCGGCCAGGAGCCGCTGCCGGAGAAGTTGGCCGAAGGCGTGGAGAGCGAAGCGGCCCTCATCTGCAGCGGCGCCGTGGGCAGCATGGCGCGCTCGTTCAACGAGCAGATGACGCTGCCCTTCCGCTTCAAGCGCTGGCTCTTCGCCACCGCCGGGCAGCCCGATGCGCTGGGGCCCATCCGCGCCCCGCTGCACAAGGACCTGCCGGACTACCTCCGCCGGTCGGTGAAGGGAGATTCGGCGGTCGAGGCGCTTTTCTTCACCTTCCTCTCCCGGCTGCGTGACGTGGGGCGGCTGGACGATGCCGACGTCGACGCCGAGACGGCCGCGCGGGCGCTGGCGGCGGCGGTGGGCGAGGCGGAGCGGGCTTTCGAGCAGAGCGGCGAGCCGCTCCCGCCGCTGGCGGCGGTCGCCACCAACGGCCGCGTCGTGACGGCGCTGCGGCGCGGACACCCACTCTGGCTCGGCATGATCGATGGGCTCGTCCCGTGCCAGCGCTGCGAGATCGGGCCGGGCGCGAGCGACCTGGACCCGCGCGTCAACTCGCACAAGATGCTCCGCGCGGCGATATTCCTCTCCGGCCCGCAGACCCCCCAGGAAGGCTTCCGCGAACTGGTCGAAGGCGAGATTCTCGGCGTCCCCCGCGGCCTGACGGAGATCGAGTCTCTTTAGTAGGACGAGCGCTCGAGGACCGACAGCCACACGTTGGAGAGGAAGTGGGCGATGGAGGCGCCGACGATGGTGCCGGTCTGCCACCGCAGCCAGGCGAAGAGCAGCGCCGGGAAGAACACCGCCAGCCGCCACGGGGCCGGCTCGAGCAGGTGGCCCGCCGCGAAGAGCGCCGCCGCCACCACCGCGGCGCGGGCCGGCGACCACTTCTCCTCGAAGCGCAGCGTCATGTACCCGCGGTAGAAGAACTCCTCCGAGAACGCGACCGCCGCGTTGCCCGCCACCTGTCCCGCGAATTCCAGCGTCAGCGGCACGTGCAGCCGCATGGGCCGCGCCGCGCCCGCGTAGGGAGCGAGCAGCGCGCGCACGGCCTGCGGCAGGTGGTCGAGCCAGGAGGTGAAGACGAAGAACCCCAGCCCGAAGAGCGGCAACACCACGGCGCACACGCCCAGCGACCAGGCCAGGTCGCTCCCGAGCCGATCCAACCGCCAGCCCGCGTCGCGCGCGTCCTGCCCGCGCCGCTCGAGGAAGCGCAGCGGAGCGTAGAGGAATGCCGCCACCGCCAGCGCGCCCACCATGCCGCGGAGGAAAGGGACGGCCAGCCCTACCACCTCGACCGCCGCCAGGCCGAGGATGACCGCCGCCCACACGGCCACCGCCTCGCGCACGGGGTCTTTCACCACGGGCACGTCGTCAACGTGCAGTGACGACGGGAAGGCCGAGCGCCTTCCAGGCGTCCATTCCGCCCTGCATGCTCACCGCCTTGCGGCCGCTCTGGCGCAGCCAGCCGGCGGCGTTGAACGAGCGCATGCCTTTCTGACAGACCGCCACCACCTCGCGGTCCGCCGGGATCTCCGAGAGCCGCGCGGCGAGCTGGTCCATGGGGATGAGCTTGGCGCCTTCGATCACTCCCCCTGCTTGCGTCTCCGGCGGGTTGCGCACGTCGATGACCATCGGCGGCGTCTTGGAAGCGAGCTTCTGCTGCAGCGTCTTCGGGTCGATCTCCATCAGCGTGTCCTCGCTTGGCGGATGTAGCGGTCCAGATCCTCGCGGTCGATGAGCGAAAGGATCTCCAGGGTGTTGCCCTCGCCGCGGCGGTAGATGAGCCGCACGTCGGTGGCGACGCGGATGCGGTAATAGCCCGGCAGGCCTTCGAGCGCGATGGCCCGCAGCGAGCCGTGTCGCCAGTCGCGCGCCAGGAGCGAGACTTTGTCGAAGGCGGCGCGCTGCATGCGGCGGTCCCAGCGCTGGATCGAGTCGTAGAACTCGCGCGTGAAGATCGGGACCAGGAAGGTGGCGGCTTCTTCGTCGCTGGGCAGTTCTTCCTCGGGAACGGGAGCAGGCGCCGGAGCGGGAGCCTGGGCGCGGCGTTCCGCCGACTGCAGCTTCCCGCGCAGGGCATCGCGCTCCTCGACGGCGGCACGCAGCTTCTCGCTCAGCGAGCGGACCTCGTCGGCGAGGCGGCGCGCATCGGCCAGCGCCCTGCCCTCGCCCGCGGCGTTGAGGCGCGCCAAATCGGCCGAGGACCGGGCCAGTTCGGCGCGAGCCTGCGTCAGCTCGTCGCGCACCTCGGCCAGCGACTTCTCCCGCGCCGCGATGTCGCCTCGCGCCGCGGTGAGCTGGTCCTTCATGGCGGCACGCTCCTTGTCGGCGCGCTCGGCCTGTTTGCGCAATTGCTTCACTTCCTCGCGCGCCTTCTTGAGATTGTCGGGCAGGTCGTCGGCCTTGGCCGCCGCCGGCAGCGGGGCCGAGAGCAGCTCGATGCCCAGCTCGATGGGGTCCAGCGCCAGCTCGCGGACCTTGGGGTCCTCGTCGATGAGCGCGCGCCAGGTGAGGCGCGCCAGGTGCTGCAGCCGATCGCCGAAGAACGTCTCCTGCAGGTCGTCGAAGTGCCGGAAGGTCACGGGCACCCCCTCGAAAACGGGGTCGCGCAGCGCCTCGCGCACGGCGTTCTCGATGAGCTCTTGCGCGTCCTTGGCGGCGCGCGCCTCGTCGGCCAGCATGCGCGCCACGTCCTGGGGAGGCATGGCCTCGATGCGGTAGCCCGGGCTGTAGAGCTTCAACTCGGCGCACAGCTCGCGCAGGCGCTTGTCGCCGAAGCAGAGCTCGAGGAACTCGCCCAGCGCCTTGGCGTCGAGCTGCAAGAGAGGCAGCGGCGCGGAGGAGACGGGGATTTCCTCGGGCTGCGGGGCGGCCTGCTTGTTCTTCTTCGCCATCGCGAGGCGCAATAGAAAGCGTATTGTCGCCGTATGCAAGCGCTGGTGACAGGCGCGGCCAGGCGCGTCGGGCGCGCCATCGCCGTCGAGCTCCACAAGTCCGGCGCGCGCGTCGCGGTGCACTATCGATCCTCGCGCGCCGAGGCGGAAGAGACGGCCGCCATGCTGGGCGGGGCGCCGCTGGTGCAGGGCGATCAGGCGCGCGAGCCCGAGCGCATCGTGGCGGACGCGGCGAAGGCGCTGGGCGGGCTCGACTTGCTCGTCTGCAACGCCGCCGAGTTCGAGAAGGCGCCGGCCGAGTCGCTTTCGCGCGAGCGATTCGAGGGAATGCTGGCCGCGAACCTGACCGGCCCCTTCCTGCTCATGCAGGCCGCGCTGCCCTGGTTGCGCGCGGCGCGGGGGTCGATCGTCAATTTGCTCGATCTCTGCGGCACCTCCCAGGTGTGGAAGGGCTACGCGCACTACGCCGCCGCCAAGGCCGGGCTGGCCGCGCTGACCAGGCTGCTCGCGCTGGAGTGGGCGCCGGAAGTGCGCGTCAACGCGGTCGCTCCTGGGACGGTGCTGAGCGACCAGGCGGCGGACGTGTCGAAACGCATTCCGCTCGGCCACATCGGAACACCCGAGGATGTGGCGCGGGCGGTGCTGTTCCTCGCGCGCGCGCCGTACATCACCGGGCACATCCTGACGGTCGACGGCGGGCGCTCGCTGAATCCCTAGGAAAACAGCGGCATCCGAGTATACTGCCCATATGGAAACCCAGACCGAAACCCAGCAGACGAGCACCACCTCCAGCGAGCCGCCTTCGCCCGTGCGGCTCACCGACAGGGCCGCCGCCATGGTGAAGGAGACCATCGAGCGCGAGAATTTGACGGGCTCCGGCCTTCGCGTCGCGGTGGTGGGCGGCGGATGCTCGGGGTTCCAATACAGCCTCGACCTCGAGAAGGACGAGCGGCCCGGCGACCTCCTCTTCGACGTCAAAGGCGTGAAGTGCTTCGTCGACCCGATGAGCTCGATGTACCTGCTCGGCGTCGAGGTCGACTACGTCGAGGGCCAGTTCGGCCAGAGCGGGTTCTCCTTCAAGAACCCGAACGCCAAGCACACTTGTGGTTGCGGCTCCAGCTTCTCCGCCTGATCAGCTTCGACCAGTTTCTCGACACGCGGCGGGCAGCCCGGCGGGCGCCCGCGCGTTGTTTTTTCGACAGTCGATGCGCAACGTTTCTCCGAGATAGCCGGCCCGGCGGCCGGCGACCAAGGGAGGAACCGTGCTGAAAAGGATCATTGCCGCGCTCGCGCTGAGCCTCGCCATGCCGGTGATGGCCGAGAACGACACCGTGAAGGACGTGAAGGACGCTTCCAAAGACGCCGTCGACACGGCCAAGGACAAGCTCGGTACCGACAGCGGGATGGACAAGGCCAAGCGCCACGCCGACCGGAAGGCGCGTCAAGCCAAGCGCAAGGTGCGCCACACCAAGAACCAGGTGAAAGACGACCTGGGCGTGAAGAAGTAATCCCGGCCGCACCTCATGCCCGCTCCATGACCCCGCTCTCGCGCAGGGCGGCGAGGATGTCGTCGACGCTCCGGTAGCTGAGCGAGAGCGGCTCCTCCTTGCGGTAGCGGATGGCGCCCGGCGGATCGATGATGAACACCGACCGGCGCGCCGAGCCCAGCAAGGAGCGCACGCCGTAGAGCTGCGTCACTTTCGCGCCCTCGTCGGCCAGGAGCGGGAAGGAGAGCGCGTAGCTCTTGGCCATGCGCTCGTGCGACTCCAGCGTGTCGGTGGAGATGGCCCACAGCACCGCGCCGGTATCGACCAGCTTTTGCCGCTGGGCCTCGTAGTGCTGGAGCTGGCGCAGGCAGACCGGCGTGAAATCTCCCGGATAGAACGCTAGAACCACCACCTTGCCGCGCTGGCCGGCGAGGTGGTAGGGGCCGGGCGGCACGCCGTCGAGGGTGAAGTCGGGCGCCGGATCGCTTACGCGCGCAGGCATGCCCGGATGGTAATGCAAAGGGAGGGCGGATGCAGGACGCGGTGTTGATCGACGCGGTGCGGACACCGGTGGGAAAATTGCGTGGCGCACTTTCGTCGGAGCGACCCGACGACCTGGCGGCGTTCGTCATCGAACAGCTCCTCGAGCGCAATCCCGCGGCGCGGTCCGATCAGATCGACGAGGTGTTCTTCGGCTGCGCCAACCAGGCCGGCGAAGACAACCGCAACGTCGCGCGCATGGCCCTGTTGCTCGCGGGGCTGCCCGACCACGTCCCTGGCGTGACGGTGAATCGCCTCTGCGCCAGCGGCCTCGAGGCGGCGGTGCAGGCGGCGCGCGCCATCCGCCTGGGCGACATGGACCTCTGCGTCGCCGGCGGCGTCGAGAGCATGACGCGCGCGCCCTGGGCCGTGGCCAAGCCGTCCGATGGATTCGCGGGCGGGTCGATGCAGACTTTCGACACCTCGCTCGGGTGGCGCTTCCCCAACCCGCGGCTCGCAGCCCGGTTCCCCCTCGAGAGCATGGGCGAGACGGCCGAGAACGTCGCCGTCAAGTATCGCGTGCCGCGCGAGAAGCAGGACGAGTTCGCGCTGCGCTCGCACCAGAGGGCGCTGGAAGCGCACCAGCGGGGACGCCTGCGCGCCGAGCTTCTGCCCGTCAAGACCGACAAGACGGTCGTCGATCGCGACGAGGGGCCGCGCGCCGACACCTCGCTGGAGAAGCTCGCTCGCTTGAAGCCCGCCTTCCGCGAGGGCGGCAGCGTGACGGCGGGAAATTCGTCGTCGTTGAACGACGGCGCCGCCGCGCTGCTCATCGCGTCGGCGCGCAAGGCTTCCCAGCTGGGCGTCAAGCCGCTGGCGCGCATTCTCGCCTCGGCGAGCGCGGGCGTCGATCCGCGCGAGATGGGCATGGGCCCCGTCCCCGCGACGCGCAAGGCGCTGGCGCGCGCGGGCCTCTCGGTGGGGCAGATCGATCTGGTCGAGCTGAACGAGGCATTCGCGGCGCAAGCGCTGGCGGTCATCTCCGAGTTGGGCCTCGATGCGGCGCGCGTCAACGTCGACGGCGGGGCCATCGCGCTCGGACACCCTCTGGGAATGAGCGGCGCGCGCATCCTCGGCCACCTCGCCCACGCGCTGCGCGACCGCGGGGGCCGCTACGGCCTCGCCACCCTCTGCGTGGGAGTTGGTCAAGGCGTGTCGGTGGTCATCGAGGCGGGTTGACGGCGCGGTCCGCGGCGCTCAATGTCCGGGAAATGCCCGACCCGCGCAGCAAGGACGCGCAGTATCTCTCCGTGCTGATCAACACCGAACGTCCCGCGCGCATGGTCGGCCTCTTCACCGGTCACCTGCTCAAGCCGCACGATGTGGAGCGGCTGACCCACGCCTGCCTGCAGGCCATGCGCGAGGAGGACCAGGGCGCATCGCTCACGCTCTCGCCGCTGGGAAATCCCTCGCCGCGCGAGCTCGAGCTGCAGCGGACCTGGCGCGTGACGGTGGTCGACTATACCGACGCGGCGCCGCACGACTGCCTGGTGCAGATCTTCGACATGGGCGACGCCGAGAGCTCGCACCGCGCGCTGCTCGATCACATCGGCCAGATGGACGACGAGCTGTCGACCGCGGCCAGCCATCTGCAGCAGACGGCCCAGACGTACGTGACCATCGCCAGTGGCAAGCTGGACGACGAGAACCGCATCCACCCCTTCCAGAACCTCGTCAGCCTCTTCGCCAGCGCGCTGGGGGCGGCCATCGTCGACCCGGCGGCGGCCATCGTCACCAACGACCCGGGCGAGTGGGCGGACGCGATGGAGATGTCGCTGCAGATCGAAAAGGAAATGGGGACGCTGCGGAGGTGACTGCAAGCCTCGGACCTCAGACCTCGGACCTCGGGTCAAGCACCTGACGCCAGCAATCGCCCGAGGCCTGAGGTCTTGTTCGTGGCAGACGCTGTTCACGAAGATCGGCCAAGAGATCGGCCAAAATCGGGCTCTTTTGTGGCGGAACTTGTCGAAAGCTACTCTAAGATTGTGCTGTGAAGATGGCGCGAAAAGATCGGCCAAAAAGGCGTCCCGAATCACTGGAATCGGTGGGTCGATTTGAGCCAGCACTCCTAGAGCAGTTGACTTCACCAGTCACGGACGTGATTGCGGAGATCTCCGCGACGTCTGCGGCGCTTGGCAAGGCGCTCAATTCCAAGACCGCAGCCAACCTTGCCGACCTCGTTCGGGTGATGAACACGTATTACAGCAACCTGATCGAGGGCCATGACACACGACCGCGGGACATCGAGCGCGCCCTAGCGGGGCACCTGGACGACGACCACGAACGTCGCAACCTGCAACTTGAAGCGGCCGCTCATGTCCGCGTACAAAAGCAAGTAGACGAAATGGCGGCGGCCGGGCGCCTGCCAGAACCTGCATCAAGCGAGTTCCTTCGAGAGCTGCATCGCGAATTCTACCGGGAAGCACCGCAAGCAACGCTGATCGTAAGGTCCGCAACGCGGAGCTTCAAGATGACGCCTGGCGAGTGGCGGTCGCGGCCTGAGCAAGATGTCGCGGTCGGACGCCATATGCCGCCATCAAGTGGTCGTGTGGATGCATTCATGAGTGCGTTCGCAGAACGGTATCGGTTCAAGCAGATGGGGAAGGCCACCCGAATCATGGCGATGGCCGCTGCTCACCATCGCTTCAACTACATCCATCCATTTCCGGACGGGAACGGTCGAGTCTCGCGATTGATGAGTCATGCGATGGGCCTGTCCGCGGGAATCGGGGCGCACGGGTTGTGGTCGATTTCTCGCGGCCTCGCTCGCGGTTTGGCACGACGTGGCGAATACAAAGAGATGATGGACCACGCCGATATGCCCCGCCAAGGAGATCTCGACGGACGGGGCAACCTGTCGCAACGCGCTCTCACTGAATTCGTGACGTGGTTTTTGCGCGTCTGTCTTGACCAGATCACCTTCATGACGAGCCTCTTCGAGATCGATTCGCTCGCAACACGATTGAGGGTCTACGTCGAGCGGAGCGACGAGAGGCTACACCCTGCAACGACAGCGCTCCTTGAGCAGGTGTTGGTACGCGGTGAGGTCGAGCGCGGAGAGGTCCCGCGCATAGTTGGTCTACCCCCGCGGACTGCCCGTCGAATCCTGAACGACGTTATCACCGAGGGACTTCTTGCTTCGGACACCCCCAAGGGACCTGTCTCCCTGCGGTTCCCGATCGCGGCGCTTGAAGTGCTGTTTCCGAGCCTGTACCCGGTGGCCTAGCGGCGCTCAACAGCTTGACGCCCACAAACGCCTTGGGATGCGGATGTCGCTTCCGAAGACCACCGTCGCGACGTCTCCGCTGATCTTCAGTTCGAAGATCATCGCGTAATACACGGCAGTGCCCCTAGCGTCGGCCAAGGACTGCAAGGCGTCGGCCGGAGGTCTCGGTGGCGCGTGCGCGCAGGACGCGAGCACCAGGGTGATCCAGATTGCGGATTTCATGATGAGGATTGTATAGCGACAAGCCGGAAGGAGGACGCATGACGACGCCCTTGGTGAATGCCTCGAAGCACGACGGCGTGATGGTCCTCGAACTGCGGAACCCGCCTGCCAACACGTACAGCTACGAGATGATGCGTGAACTCGACGCGCACATTCTCGACGCGCGGATGGACGAGTCCGTCCATGTCGTGATGTTGACTGGCGCGGGCGACAAGTTCTTCTGCGCCGGGGCGGACATCACCATGCTCGAAAAAGCGGCGCCCTACTTCAAGTACAACTTCTGCCTCCACGCCAACGAGACGCTCTGCCGGCTGGAGCAGACGGCCAAGCTGGTCATCGCCGCCATCAACGGTCACTGCGTCGGGGGCGGGTTCGAGGTGGCGCTGGCGTGCGACCTGCGCATCGCACGCCGGGACGCGGGGAAGATCGGCCTGCCGGAAGTATCGCTCGGCGTGCTGCCCGGGACGGGCGGGACGCAGAGGCTCGGCCGGGCGCTGGGGAGGGCGAAGGCGATCGAGCTGATGGCCGAGGGCGCCACTTTCTCGATCGAAGAAGCGAAGGCGCTCGGGCTGGTCAACGCGGTGGTCGACGCGCCGGCGGGCGAGTTTCGCGCCAAGGCGCTCGAATACGCGCGCAAGTTCGTGCCGCCGGCCAAGGCGTCGCGCGCGGTCGGCCTCATCAAGCGCGCCGTCACCACGGGGCTGGAAGTGGGGCTCGAGCAGGGCCTTGCGCTCGAGCGCGAGCTGCAGCAGCGCCTCTTCGAAAGCCAGGACGCCAAGGAGGGCATCGCAGCCTACAACGCCCGCCGCCCCCCATCGTTCAGCGGAAAATAAGACGTCCTAACCCGCAACCTGCCGCGCGATGGCCTCGACCGCCCCCGCGATGCCCAGACGAGACGTGTCGACGGCCAGCTCGGCCTGCGCGTAGAGCGGCTCGCGTGCCTTGAGCAGCGCGCGCAACTCCTCCTGCGCGTGGGGGCTGGCGGCGCTGGGGCGCACGTCGCCCTGCTGGAGCACGCGCTTCCAGTGGTCCTCGGGGGTGGCCTGGAGCCAGATGGTCCGGCAGCGCCTCATCAGCAACCGGAAGGCCTCGCGGTCGGTGACGATGCCGCCGCCCGTCGCGACCACTGCCCCATCGGACTGGGCGAGAAAGCGGGTGAGGACTTCGCGCGCGAGCCGCCGATAATATGCCTCGCCGTGCAGGGAGAAGATCGCGCTCAGCGAGAGGCCCGCGGCGCGCTCGACCAGCGCGTCCAACTCGACGAAAGGCAGCCGCAGCTTCGCCGCCAGCGCGCGCCCGATGGTGCTCTTGCCCGCGCCGCGCAGCCCGACCAGGGCGACGACGCGCTTGTCGGAGCGGTCGGGCTGGGCCGCCACGAGGATCTCTCCGGCGGAGGTGCCCAGCGCCCGCGCCACGTCCTGGAGGCGCGCGACGGAGATGTTGCCCTCGCCCGTCTCCAGCTCAGCCAGGAAGCGCTCCGACAGGCCGCTCTGCCGGGCCAGTTCGCGCCGCGTCAGCCCGCGCTGCCCGCGGAGGCCGCGGACAGCCGAGCCGACGGCCCCGAGCAGCGCTTGATGTTCTTCTCTCATGGTCACGTGCAGTATATTTCATGCTATACACGTTGACAAGCAATATAGTGCGTGATACCTTTGCTGGAACGATGAAGTTCTCCTTCGAGACCGACCCCAGCCAGTACCGGCACTGGACGCTCGCGGTGGACGGCGAGATCGCCCGGCTCATCATGAAGGTCACGCCCTTCGGCGGGGCCAACACCGAGCTGGAGCTCAAATCCAACTCGTACGACCTCTCGGTCGACATCGAGCTGGCCGACGCCATCCAGCGCCTGCGCTTCACGCACCCCCAGGTGAAGGCGTGCGTCATCACCAGCGGCCACGAGAAGATCTTCTGCGCCGGCGCGAACATCTACATGCTCGCGTCGTCGACGCACCCCTTCAAGGTCAACTTCTGCAAGTTCACCAACGAGACGCGGCTCGCCATGGAGGACGCCTCGCAGAACAGCGGCCTCAAGTTCCTCGCCGCGTGCAACGGCGCCACGGCCGGCGGCGGTTACGAGCTGGCGCTGGCCTGCGACGAGATCGTCTTCATCGACGACGGCTCGAGCACGGTCAGCCTGCCCGAGGTGCCGCTCCTCGGCGTGCTGCCCGGCACGGGCGGCCTCACGCGCGTGGTCGACAAGCGCAAGGTGCGCCGCGACCTGGCCGACGCGTTCTCCACGCTGGCCGAAGGCGTCAAGGGCAAGCGGGCCGTCGAGTGGGGCCTGGTCGACGCGGTGGTCCCGCGCAGCAAGTTCGCCGACGCCATCGCGCAACGGGCGCGCGACCTTGCCACCAAGGCGCCCGCCGTCGAGCGCGGCAACGGCATCGAGCTGCCGCCGCTGGGCGAGCCGCGCTACGTCTCGCTCAAGGTCGACGAGAAGGCGCGCACCGCCGAGTTGATGGTTTCCGGCCCCGAGACGGCCGAGCTGCGCGAGGACGCGGACTTCTACCCGCTGCGCATGGCGCGCGAGTTGGACGATGCGCTTTTACGGCTGCGCTTCCAGCACGAGAACACCGGGCTGGTCATCGTCCGCACCGAGGGCGACCGCAAGCTGGCCCACCAGATGGGAGAACTGCTCAAAGGCGATTCGTGGTTCATCCGCGAGGTGCGACTCAACCTGGCGCGCACGCTGCGCCGCATGGACGTGACGGCACGGAGCTTCTTCGCGGTGGTCGACGAGAAGTCGTGCTTCAGCGGGCCGCTCTTCGAGTTGCTCCTCGCTTGCGACCGCAGCTACCTGCTCGACGCCGACGGGGTCGAGGTGTGGCCCGGCAGCTTGAGCGGTGGCGCCCTGCCCGGCTGGAACGGCCTGAGCAGGATGCAGACGCGCTTCCTCGCCGAGCCGCAGCGCGCAGGCCAGGTGCTGGCTGCCGCCAAGGAAGGCCCCCTCGACGCGGCGACCGCCAACAAACTGGGGCTGGCGACGGTCCACGCCGACGACATCGACTTCGAGGAGGAATTGCGCGTCGCCGTCGAAGAGCGCGCCAGCTTGAGCCCCGATGCCTTGACCGGCATGGAGCAGAACTACCGCTTCGCGGGGCCCGAGACGCTGGCGACGAAGATCTTCGGCCGCCTCTCCGCCTGGCAGAACTGGATCTTCATCCGCCCCAACGCGACGGGCGAACAAGGCGCGCTCACCATGTACGGCAAGCCCGAGCGCCCGAAGTTCGACTTCCGGAGGACGTAACGTGGCGCAGTCTCTCGAGAGCATCCCCAACAACGTCGATCTCTCCTCGGACCGCCGCCTCCAGCGCGCGCTGGAGCAGTGGCAGCCCAACTTCCTCCAGTGGTGGAAGGAGGTCGGCCCCGACGGCTTCCAGCGTCATCAAGTGTACCTGCGCACCGCCATCAGCGTCGAAGCCAACGGCTGGGCGCACTTCAACTTCGTGCGCATGCCCGAGTACCGCTGGGGCATCTTCCTCGAGCCTAAGAGCGAGCGGAAGATCGGCTTCGGCGACCTGATGGGCGAGCCCGTCTGGGACGAGGTCCCCGGCGAGCACCGGAATGCCTTGCGCCGCATCATCGTCACGCAGGCCGACACCGAGCCCGCCTCCGTCGAGCAGCAGCGCCAGCTGGGAAAGACCTGCCCCTCGATGTACGACCTGCGCAACCTCTTCCAGGTCAACGTCGAGGAGGGCCGGCACCTCTGGGCGATGGTGTACCTCTTGCACCGCTTCTTCGGGCGCGACGGCCGCGAGGAGGCCGACGAATTGCTGCAGCGCCGCTCCGGCTCGCACGACAAGCCGCGTATCTTGAACGCGTTCAACGAGCCCATCGACGACTGGCTTTCGTTCTTCATGTTCGCCATGTTCACCGACCGCGACGGCAAGTATCAGCTCGCGGCGCTGGCGCAGTCGGGCTTCGACCCGCTGGCGCGCACCACGCGCTTCATGCTCACCGAGGAGGCGCACCATCTCTTCGTCGGCGAGACGGGCGTGGACCGCATCGTGCAGCGCTGCGGCGAGCTGGCGGCGGCAGGAAAGGACGCGCGCAAGGAAGGCGCGGTGCCCTTCGAGCTCATCCAGAAGTACATCAACCTCTGGTTCTCGCTCTCGCTCGATCTGTTCGGGGGCGAAGTGTCATCCAACGCGGCCGACTTCTTCGCCGCGGGCCTGAAGGGCCGCTTCCGCGAGGACACCCTCGGGGAGCACAAAGCCATGGGCCAGATCTACCGCATGGAAGTCCCCGAGGGCGGCGAGCTGGTGGAGCAGGAAGTCCCGCTGCGCAACGCCATGAACGAGGTGCTGCGCGACGAGTACGTCAAGGACTGCCAGCGCGCCCTCGATCGCTGGAACAAGACGCTTGCCAGCGCCGGCGCGACGGGCATGCGCCTGCGGCTGCCGCACCGGCGCTTCCACCGCGGCGTCGGACCCTGCGCGGGGCTGTACTTCGATCCCGAGGGCCGGTTCATCCCGGAGCAGGAATGGAAGGCGCGCGAGGGCGAGTGGCTGCCCACCGCCGAGGACCGCGCCTTCGTCAAGTCGCTCATGCACCCCGTCATCGAGCGCGGGAAGATGGCGAGCTGGATCGCCCCTCCGCCGAAGGGCATCAACGGGATGCCCATCGACTTCGAGTACGTCAAGCCGCCCGAGGCCTGATGGCTATAGGTGGTGCGGCACTTTGCTCGCCGGGCGCGGCACGCTCGCCCGCCCAACGCCCGGCGGCCGCACCAGCTCCGGCGTAGGAACGATGGTGTCGGGGAGGGTCGGCAAGAACTGGGGCAGGTTCTGGGCGCGCGCCTGGGTGAACGCCTCGTATCCGGAGGCGAGCTTGATCAGCTTGGGCTCGCTGAAGGCCGTGCCGAAGAAGCTGATCCCGAGAGGGACGCCGTGCACGTTGCCCGACGGCACCTGCACGATGGGATAACCCGGCCCTGCCGCCAGGCCCGAGGTGCCGAAGATGAAGTGGTCGCCGTAGATGAGGTCGGTGGCCCAGGCCGGATTGTCGGTTGCCGTCGCGACGGCGTCGAGATTGAACTTGCTCAGGGCGTCGTCCATGCTGACACCGGCTGCCTGATCGAGATCGAGCGAGATGTTGTACGACGATTTGCCGCTGGCGTTGGCGCCGAACAAGCCGGGGTCCTGCGGCGCGTTGGGATCGGTGGTGTTGAGTGAATTCGCCAGGTCGAAAATGTCCTGGTTGAAGTACGGCATCTCGGCCGCCGCGTGGGCATTGTTGAAATCGATCGCAGTCTGCAGCGTCCCGCCGGCCACCGGCACGCCGACGCGGGTGGCGAAATACGCCCGCACGTCGTTCTTGAAGTCGTATAGCAGGATCCCGAACTCGCCGAACGCGGGCGTGAAGACGAATCCCGCCGCGTCCAGGTCGATGACCGTCGCGCCCGCCGCAGTGAGGGCGGCGAACGCGGCCTCGATGGCCGCCGTCACCGGCGCCGGCGTGGGGACGAAAGGATCGAATCCGTTCAGCCCTCCCCGGGTGATGCCGATCCTCGCTCCCTTCAGCCCGTTCGGATCGACGAACTTCGTGTAGTCGGTGGGGATGTTGGTGGGGCGCGGGAACCGGTTGCGCCAGCCGAGTGGAACGCCGCCAGTGGCGGGATCGCGTCCGTCGAAGGTGCGGCTCTGGATGACGCTGAGCGCGGCGGCCGCGTCGGCCACCGTGCGCGCGTGCGGGCCGACCGTGTCCTGGATGTGAGAGATGGGGACCACCCCCGCGCGGCTGGTGAGGCCCACGGTGGGCTTGATGGCCGCCACGCCGTTTGCGTTGCCCGGGCAGACGATGCTGCCGTCGGTCTCCGACCCGAACGACACCGCGGCGAAGTTCGCCGATGCCGCCGCGCCCGAGCCGGAGCTCGAGCCACAAGGGTTGTGATCGATGAAGTACGGATTGTGCGTCTGCCCGCCGCGGCCCGACCACCCGCTGATCGATTCGAAGCTGCGGAAGTTCGCCCACTCGGAGAGATTGGTCTTGCCCAGGATGACCGCGCCGCCCTTGCGGAGGTTGGCGGCCACGGTGGAGTCCTGCGTCGCCGGCGTCCCCACCAGCGCAAACGAGCCCGCGCTCGTCTGCATCTTGTCGCCGGTGTCGATGTTGTCCTTGACCAGGACCGGGAGGCCGTGGAGCGGCCCCAGCACCTTGCCCTGCGCGCGCATCTGGTCGGCCTCGATGGCGAGGGCCAGGGCGTCGGGGTTCAGCTCGATAACCGAGTTGACCCCCGGCCCGTTTTGGTCGAGCCGCAAGATTCGTTTGATGTAGTACTGGGTCAAAGCCACCGAAGTGAGCTGGCCCGACGCCATCATCGCCTGCAGCTGCGCGACGGTGGCCTCGTTGAGGTTGGCGGGCGTCGCGTCTTGCGCAAACGCCCCCGCGAATGGAGCGACGAAAGCCGCTGCTAGAACGGCAACCAGAAATCTGCGCATGTTGGTCTCCTTTGCGATCACAGGTGGTGCATCTCGCGACTTTCGTCGTGCTCCGAGAGATCGCGCTCCGGCGCGGGTCGCTCCGGAGCGGCCGTGTTGCGCTCGAAGCTGTCGACCGGCAATGACGGCGCGAAGGTAGGGACCACGCGCGCGTGCGTCTGCGCTTCGAAACCCGCCGCGAACTTGATCAGGGTGGGCTCGCTGAAGGCCGTGCCGATGAAGCTGATGCCCACCGGCACGCCCAGCACCATGCCCGAGGGCACCTGCACGATGGGGAAACCGGGCCCGCCCGCCAGGCCGGAGCTGGCGAAGAGGAAGTGGTCGGCGTTGATCAGGTCGGTCGTCCAGGCCGGGCTGTCGGTCGGCGCGACGACGGCCTGCACGTTGTTGTCCTTCAACGCCTTGTCAAAGCCGATGCCCGCCTGCCGGTTGATCTCCAGCGCCTGGTTGTAAGTCCTGCCGCCGAAGATCGGCTGCGGGTTGTTGGCGGGGTCTGCTCCGCTGGTGTCCATCCGGTCGGCGAATTCGAAGATCTCCTGGAAGAAGAACGGCATCTCGACGGCGGCGTTGGCGCTGTTGAAGAGGATG
>Ga0137392_10000054_pt1 | contig 43831 bp, 77 predicted proteins | sample 15con2h34AmetaG_FD_101394 | JGI IMG/M metagenome (GOLD analysis project Ga0137392, IMG submission 101394) | Vadose zone soil microbial communities from Angelo Coast Range Reserve, California, USA - 15con2h3.4A metaG | ecosystem: Environmental > Terrestrial > Soil > Vadose zone > Saprolite... | reverse complement strand
CGCCCGCTTCGAACTCCAATGCGGATTCGTCGATCAATTGGGCTGAAGGCCAAGCGCCATCATCGGTGAATGATTCGACGCGGGCCATGATGGCGAGGATAGCCGAAGCGCTCGCCGATCAGTCAGGTTCGCTGCTGACAGCTGGCAGCGGAGTGGCCTATACAATTTCGACTAATCAAATCTTTGATACGCTGGCACATTTGAGCGGCCAAAGACTTAAGTTGCGATTCCATACGGGCAGCGGCGGTTCTGCGACGCTCAATGTCGATGGGCTTGGCGCCAAGGCGCTCCAGGTCGCTCAGGGCGTTGCCGCGACGGTCGGTGGCATTCAGGCCAATTCGATCTGGGATGTCACATATGACAATGCGATTCCGGCTTTTATTATTTCTGGAGGTTTCGGTTCGGCAGCAACGCCGGTCGGCGCCACGATGGATTTTGCGGGCACATCAGCCCCGCTGCTTTGGCTCCTCTGCTTCGGCCAGGCGGTATCGCGGACTAGCTATGCGGCGCTTTTTACGGTGCTCGGCACGGCTTTTGGAGTGGGGGATGGCTCGACGACTTTCAACGTGCCGGATTGCCGAGGACGAATCGCGGCCGGCAAGGACGATATGGGCGGCAGCGCCGCCGGACGCATAAGTTCGGTCGTCACGGATAATGGAACGATTACGGGAGCGACGCTCGGATCAACGGGCGGTTCATCCACGCATGTGCAGAGCAATGCTGAAATGAACCAGCATTCACATACATTTACGGGCGACGCAATGCCTGGACATGTTCATGCTTTTACCGGCGCTTTTGGCGCTCAATATTCTGGTGGCTCCAGTCTTGCTCCATTCGTGAATTCCGGTTCAACCAATACAGGGGCTGCTAGCGCGGGCACGCCGACGGGCACAAACGCCAATTCCGGTAGCAGCAATGCGATGGCTTGGCTTCAGCCCACTATTATGATGAACAAGATTATTTTCGCGGGAGTTTGAGTGTTCACTGCGCCAGATAACCGCTTCGAGCCATGCAAGCGTTGGTGATCGTTTCTTCTTTCGAAGCTCTTGTTGCAGTCCCAACGAGCCAAGGAATTGGGCCTTCTCCAGTTACATAATCAACAACAGCCCTTGCCCCCGCCCCGCGACATTGCGCCATGACGAGCTGCATGCGAGCGGGATCGGAGGGGCCGTCTGCGCGCACGTAATTTCCGTTTTGCGTAACGCAGCCGCTCAAAAGCATGAGCGAGGCCAAGAATGAAAAGCTTCGCATGAAAGTTCCCCCGTCGGTTGAAACGGAGGAATATCGCGCGAAAGTGGTAGCCTTGTCAATCAGCCGCCGGGCTCGTGATCGTGCTTTCTGCACAGCGATCGCAAACGTTTGATTTCCTCAACAGATTCCGTAATGTCTTGGATTAGTTCCTGGCGCCCATCGAAGTCATTGGGGATCGGGTTAGCAAGCGATAGCCAGCGCTCCATCCGCTCAAGAATGTCGCCCATTTGGGTAATTCCTTTCAATCGGCTGCCGGGATCGTGATCGAACTGGCCCGCGAGCTATATTCCGCCGCATAATGGCGGATGACGCGCGCGGCCATAAGCAAGTCGCCGCTCTCGCCGGCGTGATAGATCAGGCTTTTACCGCGATTGTAAAGCCGATCGGCTAAGGCATTGAGATGAGCAACGGTTAGGGTCATTGTACGATCAGCCATGTGTGACTCTCTCGGGTTAGAGTTGCGGTGGTTAGGGCCGCCGAAGTGCTTCACCACCTTGGCGGCCCGCTTTCCGGATCAATCCGCTGCTTCCAAATGTTCGCGGCCTTTCGCAGTCAGCGTCCACCGTATCCGTCCATCGTCGTACATGTCATAAATATCGATCAGGTCGTTTTCCCGTAACACTTTGATATCGCCTTCGATGTCAGCAGTGGTGTAAAAGCGCTCACTGCGGGCGGCGTCTGCGATCTTTTTGAGTAATGCCTTGGTCATCTCTCTTACTCCGTTGTTTCCAAATGCTAAGCTGCCGAATGTTCCGGCAGCTCGTCGATGGCGCCGGCCTGCGATGCGAAGAAGGCACCGGATGCTGGAGTCTGCCGCCGCACGTCTCGCTCTATCAAGGCGCGCTGCGAGGCCGTGGGGCGGGATAGAGCAGTGTTGGCATCAAGCGTCCCGGACGGCCCAAACGTATGCAGCCACAGCGCCCGCAGCATGTTGGTGGCCTCCCAGAGCTGTTGCTTATCATATTTGACTTCGCCGGCTTTGATGAAGGCGCTCAAATGTTCTCGGACCCACATCTGCTCGGGATCAGCGTAGATCTTGCCCCCATTCGACCCTCCCCCGTTTGCGGGGGTAAGTGAAGTGGTGGATGTGCCAGCAACCGGCGTCGCCTTGATGATAAGGGTCTTGTCCTTCCAGGGTTGTGTTTCGACCTCGAAGGTGGCGCCGCCGCCCTTGAGGCCCAGCTGTCCAAGCTTATCAGACCAGACACCGAACTTCTGACCGCCGGTCGTTTGCACGATGCTCAATTTGGGGCCGGTCTGGATTGAGGCGATGGTGATTTTCATGGGTTAGTCCTCAATCGTTCACGGCGCGTGGGTAGATGGTAAAAACGCCTGTAGTTCCGCTCTGCACCATGTCGCCTTTGAATTCAGCCCTACGGCTGAGTTCGCGCTTCCAGTAATCCACGTCTTCTGGTTCCCCCATGATCACGACCATTACCGGCTTTGGCTGTCTGCCGAAATCCATGTTAGTCTCCTCTCAGAAAGGCAAATGTGAAAACTTCAGAAGCCACATAATCGAGACTCCGGTTCCGAGGGCGATGACGCTGATCACCGCCCCCGCTCGTAAGGCCAGAGCGAGCAAGGCTATTCAGCCGCTTCCATCTGAGCATCAAGCATCCGGTCGCAGGCGGCCATGAAGGCCCCATTGATCTCGGAAGCGGCGTCTCTGAGATAGCCGGTATCGTCGCCAAGAAAGACCGGGGTGTAATCCTTGGTATCCCCGAAGATGACCGTGACATAGGCGTCAACGACCCCCAGGACGGCCTTCAGGTGATCCGCCCGCTCCAGAACGTCGAAGCGGTCGGCCTCATGGCCAACGATGTTGTGAGGCGTTAGCTGCGACAGGGACGCCATCAAATCGCGATGGGCCTGCTGGCATGGCGGCGTGATGCAAACGCTGCGGACGCGGCTGGAAATGGGGAAGGGAATCGTGTTATTGGGATTATTAGCTTGGACCATGTGGTGCTCCACTTTGGTTCGAGTAAGGACCTTGGGGAACCTGGCAGTTCCCCTTGGTCCGCTTTCGGCTGGTCGCCGTCGCTGCCGCCCGTGAGCGGTAGGAAGAGCGATCAAACCGCCGCCGTAAGCAAAACCGGAACCATCCACGCGAACGTCAGGTAGATCGTCCAGTAGATACGATCGACTTTGGTCATCGGCTGGGTTCCTCTTGCTAATCAGCGGTTCAGCATCTCGATGCGGCGAATAATCTCATCTGCCGCCTGGATAGGCGTAATACCGTCATCGAAATTCTGGCGAGGTTCGTCGAGGTAATTGATAGGCCCTTGTCGGATTTCCTCGCCGGTTATGACCGTGTCGGCGCCGGATGCGCGGACGATCGCTGCGGTCTGGTCGGACCATTCGATGTATTGTGAAGTGTCGGTCATCTCGCTGGGTTCCTCTTGCTTCATCCTGATTGACGTGATAGCACGGCGATATGCAATCGTCAAGTCACGCAATCATGAAATCAGAGAAAAAGCCTCGATCATCCCAGACGGGTACGCCTGTCTATGTCCGTTTGCAGGATGCACCGCTCGACGCCATAGACGAATGGCGGCGCAAACAGCCTGATTTGCCAAATAGAGCTGAAGCCATCCGCCGTCTCGTCGATCAGGCGCTAAAGCCGCGGCAAAGTGACTCATCGGGGAAGAAAAGATGAGCCATCCCGATGCAGCATGGTCGCAATGGTATTGCGCGCCCGAAGGCCTCGATGAAGAATTATGCTGGCATGTTCCGCAACGGGAGCGCAATGGCCCGACTTCACGTAAGCGATCGTGGATGATTTCAGTAGATAGCTGCTCGCGGTGCGCGCGCATTCTTCGAAGCGCCGAAGATCTTTCGTGGAAGCAATACGAATGGGTTCGCAGATGGAACCGCCGCATCCTTATGACGCCTTGATACAATTTGAAGCGAAGGAAAAGGGATACGAGGCCGGGCTTAAGGCTGGCTGGCGCGCTTATATTGACGCAATGGCAAAGGCACGACAGGCGCTAAAGCCGCGGCAAAGTGACTCGTTGGGGAAGAAGCGATGAGCCATACCGAAGAGCGCATCGAAATGGTGAAGCTATTGCAGCGGCTACGCGAAGACGATGAAAAGCCGGGAGCTACTGTTCTTCGCGCTCTCCGCGCCTTGGAGGCTAAGGCGAACAAGGAAAACCCTTCGAAAGCGAGGTGATGCCCTCTGTATCCGCATAACGGTCCCGTCCCTTTGACTATCGGGCCGTCCGGGAATCGATCTCTCGGGCGGCCCTTTTTATATGAAGCCTCTTGCCGCCGAGCGCGCTGCCAATCGTGAATTGAAGGGATATGATCGCATATTTCGCCGCCGCAGGCTGCATCTGCGTGAATTACGTGAATACCATCATGAAATACTTGAGGTGATCGAGTTCTTGGCGAAATTGCTGGCCCAATATGCCCGTCCTTGAGACTGCGGCCCAGCGCGCCGCGCGTCCCGCTACCTGCCTGATCCATAATTTGTCCCATGAACCCCAAGGTGGCGGCAAATCGATGGGCTGTCCCGTATGCGTATTTCTAATCCGTCGCGATGTACGTAGAGAGCGCGCCAACGCCCGCAAATGGCTGCCGCTCACTTACGGCCGCAAGCCTCAAAACTGTGTCCCGGTAGAGACAAGCGAACCATGGCCGCAGTGATATTTCATCAGAGTCAGGATAGGAGAAATCATGTCAATTGGTGAAGATCGCGTCCGAACGAAATTCGATCCGAGTGCCAATGGCCCCGTCGATCAGATCAAGCAGAAATCGGCCGAGCTGATCAATCTTTGCAACGAACCCAACAAGGTCGATCGGCCGCCCATGACGGGCGAGACCGAACGCCTCTGGAAATTGGCGCAGACCTCCTACGAGGAAGCCGCTATGTGGGCCGTCAAGGCCGCAACCGCGTAAAGGAGTAACCCAATGAATCGCCTCATCCTCTCTCTCGCCGCTCTTGCGGCAATGGCCGGGACAATCCCGGTCATCGCCGCCGATCTTCCCGCGAGGCCCCCACTGAAATCCGCCATCGCTCCGGTCCCCAGCCCTTTCTATCTCTTTATCCATGGCGGCGCGGGCATTACCGATGTACAGAACGATATTGCTTTGCCTGGTGTAGCCACGGGCACCCCAAAGCTTTGGCCTGCCGGAGCCATGGTTGGCGGTGGCGCCGGCTATCTGAGTAGCATTGGCCCTCTGTCGATTGGGGTGGAGGCGGAGGCGAACTATGACTTCACGCGGGCTTCCGTCGGCTGCATCGGCATCATGCCCTGTCTTGGGCAAGCCAAGAACTCATGGTTCTTCGCCGAGAAGGCGCTGGCAGGTATCACGATCTCGCAGATCACCGGCTATGTCCCGGGAGCTGCGCAGCCGGCAAATTGGCCCGTCCCAATCACGGTACCGGCTGGCTTCGCTCAGAACATGATGCTGCTTGGCGTCGTCGGCGCCGCACAGCGCAATGTCGATCTTTGCGCCATGGACCTCGTCACAGGTGAAAATCTCTGCGGCAATCAATGGAAGAACGGCCTCCTGACCGGCGCACAAGCTCGATTCGCTGTCTCTCCGAATGTTTCGGTTCGCGTCGAGTATGACTATATTTTCTTCAACCAGACGTTTACGCCGACGCAATCGGTTCCGCTGTTCGCCAATACGATGGCGGCAAAGAACGAGCAGCGGCTGATGGCGGGGGTCGGCATCAGTCTACCGATCGGGAATTGATCGAATGCACCCCCATGTGCTCCCCAATAAATCTGGCGCCTGCGGTATGAAAGCCGGCGATCGTGTGGTCTATATGACCGATGGTCGCCGCGGCGTCGCCGATGAATTCATGCATGATGGTGATGCCTTCATGACATGGGACGACGGCACGTTTGGAACGGTGAAGTGGAATCATCTGATTCCTGAATCTTAGCCTCCGGCGTGCCGGGGGCTCTTCTCGCGGTGGCGTGGAAGGCATTCAGAGTTGCGCCCTCTGACACGAGCGCCAAGCCGGAGTAGCGCCCGGCCCGCGAGAAGCTAAAGCTAGGCGTTCCTGACAATGGTGTCCAGGATATGAGTCCTATAGTAGGGGTCGTCGTTATCGGCGTAGGGAGCGCCTCGTCAGCGCTCCCACCTCCTGCCGATATCGGATGGCCCTCCGGCAAGCCGGGGCGATGTATATGAGTAGATATACGTCATCAGGCTTGTCTATGTGCACATATACGGGCGCCTTGGCCTTTGTTGATGCCCCGTGTCCCGGGCCGCGAACACACACGTCTTCCTGCATCCGTCGGGTAAGCGTGGACGTGCCCACCGCGGCTCACAGAGGCGGCCTCACAATGAGGCAGGGGCGCCAAGCTAGGCGGCTCGCTTAGATGTGAGCTCTCATCCGCTGTGGTGAGAGTGAGCCTTCCGTAAGGTAGGCTTGGCAGCGAGCCGCCGACTTTGACAGGAGGACCACATGAGCTTGAATGCAGACACCGTCACTATCCCTCGCGTCCAGTATGAAGCGGCAGTCAGGCAGCTTAAAATTTGTGAGGAAATTCTTGAAGAGCGGGGTCACGATGCTGGTCCATTGACAAAAATCGGGTGGCATGTCGGCTCAGCCCTTACGTTCCTTAAGCCTCCCGTGAGGTAGGCTTGGCAGCGAGCCGCCGAGTGAAAGGACAAAGGATGGACGACGATTGTGAAGATCAGGGTTGCTGCCCTACCGAAGTCTGCGTCAAGCTTAACTGCCAGTCGTGGGGCGGCGATGATCCGCGTCCGCTTCTTGAATTACGCGGCAGGTATTGGTGCTGCCCAAAATGCGGTGATAGCTATGGCGAGCATGCGACAAACTCAGGAAAATGGAGCGATCTATGAGAGACGGCTTTCACTGGTCAGATGGTCTATATTTTCGTCGCCTTAATGATGGAACAGTCGAGCTGACACAGACCAAACATGGCAGGACCGATGAAGTCGAATGGCAGCGCGAGATTCCGCCGTCCGAATGGGCATCTATCGTTGCGGCCGTGAGCTATCAAGGTGAAACCAAGGATACCTACGAAACGGCGCTTGGTTTCCACGGTGCCAGCTTCGAAGGGCTAGAGAAAAGCCGGTAGCCTTCCGTGAGGTAGGCTTGGCAGCGAGCCGCCGACTGAATCTCGCGGTGTGAAAGCACTCGGAACCCCGACGGTTGGAGAAATCCATCATGCCTGCTTGCGGCTTTTACGGGGCGGCAAGACGCGAGACTCAGGGGTCATGACAGACGACGAAACGCACGAGTGGTTCAAACTGGATTGGTTGCAATGGGAATGCTGCAAGAGCTGTGGCATCGTTCGCCGCGCCGATCGGAAAAACAAACCATGCCGTGGCGTTGTCAGAATAGTTCTGAAGAATGAGCCTACCGTCAGGCAGGCGCGCCTTCGAGAATGCAATCTGCCGTTCGAACGGGTTCCGCAATGTGGCTGTGATCCGGGTTCTGGTCTGCCGCCATCAAAGGAAAAACAGGCGGAATGCCGTTGGAATGCCGGTCCATGCTCTTCTCATCCTCGTGGTGAGAGCGAGCCTCCTGTGGGGTAGGCTTGGCAGCGAGCCGCCGACCTCGTTCATTTAACGAGAACTGGAGAAACAAGTGCGCATCGGACAGAAGGTCGTGTGTATTGACGAGACGATACGAGCAGATTGCCTGCCTTATGTGCCGTTACGTCCTAAGAAGGGGGAAATCTATACCGTCGCCTCAATTCACAGAGAGCCGCATATCGAGGGCTACGGCATCAGGCTGGCGGAATTGCCAAATCCGTCGATCATTTGGAACGACGACGATGAAGCCGAATGGTCTTTCGATCATCGCAAGTTTCGCCCTCTAGAGAAAGCCGAATCCTCTCATGATGTCGCGGCCACCGTGAGGTAGGCTTGGCAGCGAGCCGCCGACTGACTGCGAGATGATAATGACTGCGCAATCCGATGGATGGGATTACAGTAGCAATGTTTCAGAAGGCGACGCGCGAAAGCTGGTCACGCTCTTGCAAGATGGAATGACATGGGTTGGCATTCGCGCCTTCGATCACCAGAGGCGACGTTGGCTTAACAACGGAGAGCCTGAAATGGCGACCGTCATCGCATGGCAGGATTTACCAATTCCAGCAAACGGCCGGTGGCATAGAGGGCAATTCATCTTGCGGGTCGCTTCTTAAGCCTTCCGTGAGGTAGGCTTGGCAGCGAGCCGCCGACTTATCGCAGTGTGATGCCAATGAAACTTAATGAGCTATCCCCGGCCGCCCTAAAAGCCGCCATGGAAGGCGGAACGGAAGCCTGGGGCCAACATGGCTCGATTTTGCGCCATCGTCTCTACGTCGAGCCGCAAGACGCCCGTGGCGGCCACTATCTCAAATGTCGGTGCGGCTGTGGTGGCAAAGCCAAATTCCGACTCATGGCAAACGGCGTTTGTATGGGGGAAGGATGCGAGCTGTCGCTTCATCGCGACATACGATTGCTCTAGTGCATTCCACAAGCCGCCGACTGCGATTCCCTTACATAAGGGTAGTCGGAGGACGGGGCTTACTCGGGGAGCTCTCTGAGTGTACCGCGGTCCATCATGTTTCGGATGGCTTCGATCGATGGTGCATGTCCGAAACCCATCCTCCGACACGCGCCCAATATATTGCATATTACTTGGCGGCGAAAGATGATGCGAAGTATATATTCCGTATTCGTTCTGTTTTGAAATAGAATGTGAGAACAGAAATAGATGAGTCTCGCGAATCAGTTAGTAAAATAGAGCCATTTGCCGCGACATTCTGACTCGCAACGAAACGACAACGATTTTCACATTGTTCATCTATGTGACAGTCGTCCGCCACAATTAAACGCGATCGAGGCAATGAATGACCGGCCAAGACGTCGCTGAAAAAGTTGCCTCCAGCGCTCTATTCACGATCGTCGGCCGCAGCGCCATGCTCGGAACCATGGGGCTTGTGGCGTGGCTCCTTCAGGCCGTCGGTACGCTTCAGACCGATGTCAAAGTTCTCACTAATACCGTCAATTTCACGATGACCGACCGTTACCGCGGCGACGACGCCCGGCGTGATTTCCAACTTCGTGATCTTAGAATCGAGACCTTGACGATGCGCTTATCCGATCTTGAGCACGAGGTTCGCGCCAACAGGCTCGATATCAAGCAGCAAGAACAGAAGATCGAACAGGTGGTGCCAAAAAGAGCGAGATGAGGCGGAATAGAGCTGATTACGGCGCGGTGACGTAGATACAGACGTAGACTGAATTTCAGAAATTGAAAATTATCAAATGAATTCAATACAACATGGCGGCCACCCCTTCCGCCAAGCTGCTTTCCCCGACGGACCCCAGCTGACCCCAGAGGGATCATAACTTCTTACAAGCATGTGATATTTTCTGTTTTGCTTTCCCCAGCCGTCCCGGCGCATCCCTGCCAATCCCAGCATTAGGCGTAGACGTAGACGTAGACGCGCCCGCGGACGTAGACGTAAGAACCAGGCTGAGAAACCAAGCTTTTGCGCTTTCTTCTAGGATTAGGGTCGTGACTCCGTACTTAACAACTTGGAGCCGCCCAGCCGCTATTTCTCGATAGACGCTGCTCTTGCTGACACCATAGGTGCGGCAGAAATCCTTGACGGTACGGGCGACGGGTTCGCTCATTCCTCTGACCCAGGATAGCGCCAAGCATACCAATGACGTTTGATGTGATTCCAAATCCAGACTCGAATTCTGGTTTTAAGCCAGAACCATTCGATGCATAGTCTGCTCATTCCTCTGACTCAGTCTTGCTCTCAGGCTTCAGGACTCCCCGCACGTCTTCCGCGGTCGGAAGATCAGGGTCTGATTCTGTTCGCTCATCCTGCCCAGCGCTTGTCGAAGCATGAGCGAGAGCGCGGATGGATTTGCAAACGCGGCCTTCCTCTGGGAAGCCTTGATTGACCAATGTTTCCAAACATTCCTCGATCGTCTCCGTTCGGACGGCCTTGTCGGTAATCGGAGGCTGATCTCGCACTAGCGCTGCGATGGCGTCGGCTTCTGAATTCATTTCGCCGATCACGTCGGCTTCAAAATATGTCGTGACGAGCGCCTTGAGTTTTTCGTTCTTCTGCGCAAGGGTGCGGAGGGCAGCGAGTAATGCTCCGGCATCAGCTCGTGGCAATGTGATCACCGAATCATTGCCAAGATGGCGATCGATGATCATCGCCAGAGCATTTATTTCCATGGGCAGCGGAACGCGAAAGATTTCTTCCAATTCATGAACACGCTGCGTCAGCGTGCGGAGGGCGGCGGCGGCTTGCCATTCGAGTAATTGTTCAACCGCCACCATAGAGTTTTTACGCGCGCGTTCGTGCGCGCGCGCTTCAAGCCCGATGATCAGCCCCGCGATGTCCTCCGGCAGCGGCGGAGCCGGTGAAGCAAGCGCAAGTACATCACGCGCCAAGTCTTCAACGCCGACCATGATTGCATAGGCCGCTCCGCTTTCGAATTTCAGAACAAGTGGGATGCGCTCGCGAAGGAGTTTTGTGGCTTGTGCAATGCAATCTTCCGGCAGCGATGAAGCGGTGAGGCGAAAGAGGGCGTCGCGCGCCATTTTGTAGATATGCACTGGAATGTCTGCGCCAGAGTCGATGTCCTCGTGAAATTTTACAATCTCTTGCGCAAGCGCGGTGATGTTAGTCATTGTGTGGTAGTCCTGTTGATAGCATTTGCCAAGAAGTCCCAATGATGCTTCACGCTAGCAGTGAAATCTTCCGGACTCACTTCTGACGCAATCGCGATTCTGGCGGCCATCTCGTGCAGTGCATTGAGTATTGTTTCGGTGTCGTCACCAAAGATTTCGATCATAGCCTCGATAGCTTGGCGCTGCTTGCCGTGAATTATAGTGGTGATGTCAGTCATTGGGGTGGTTCTTCCCGGTGGGACGGATCGTGTCAACTACATCATGCCATCCTGGATCGGAATCAGGTGGAGCGACCAGAACGGTGTCTTTGTTCTCCTTCCCGCTGAGGGCGGCTTCGAGGGCGGCGCGCATAGCTGGCGCTTCAGTGCGCGGTATAATACGGCACGTCTGGATTTCGTCGGGGTCCTCGATCGAAGCCACCAGCTGCAAGCGGATGATCTTGCGCCACTCGACAAGCGCCAGTTCGACCATTTTATCGGTGATCATGGCTGCTTCTCTATCTGTATGCCGGCGGCGCGAAGGGCGACAGCAGCGCGTTCGCATTTGCAGCTATAGCAGTTGCACTTAGGATCAGTGTTGTCCTCAGTCGCGCTTGGGTATCCTCGCAGGAATAGCTTCGCCGCTGCCATCAGCGCTTCGTACTGGGCGCGAGGGACAAGGAAGCTTTCTCTTTCAGAGATAATACCTACGCTCATGTCTTGTCCTCCGATGGCGGGGCGGGAAGTAGCTGCCAGTGACTGAATTTTTTCTCTTCTTCTTGCCACCAGAATGTCGGAGAGCACCACGCCATATCGCCGTGGCGATTTCTGCCCCATGAAATTTTCGCCCATATACCGCTGGGTCCGCATGCAATAATCCAAGTCCCATCCTTCGGCGCTGTCTCTATCGGCCGCCACGGATTGAGCAGCGCTGCCAGTTCCAGGCGGACGGAATCGGGGGCAGAAACAAGGAACGAAAGAAAATCATGTTCCCATAAATTGCCGCTGGATGCATAAGCTGCCTGCTCTTTTGCGTCCTCGATTGCGCAAAGAAGAGCATCGCTTGCGATCACGTCCTGCGCCGTCGTCATTTGCTATCCCCCACGATCTTCGCCAGCGCGATACAGAGCTGATCACGGCACCACTCGGCCTCTTCCTTGGTTTCGCAGCCATGCTGCGTGACGCAAAAGCGCTGGTTCGTCACTTGCAAGAACACGTTGTGCGCGTCGGGAAAGTCTTCATCCACGACGGGCTGGATCAGAGTATATTTCCGCATTGCGGTGGAGTCGGTCATAGCTTTCTGTCCTCTTGTGCCCGCTCGATTGCGATAAGAAGAGCGATGGCGGGAGTGGCTTTGGAATGACCATCAAATACGGTCGTTGCCCATACCTCAGCCAAGAAGCCATTAGGATTTGACGATACGTCCCAATAGAAACCTTCCGGCATTAGCGTCAGCGCCGCGTCGATGGATTCGGTCCATGGCGGAATAGCTGTCCGCTGACCGTCCTTCACCATGAATTCGAGGCCGCCGCCGGGCTTGAAAATAGGATGGTCATCAGGAACGCGGATTACCTCGACCTGATAGCCAAGCGATTCTGCTATGGCGCGATCAAGCTCGCGGCTTGGGCCGGTGGCGGATTGGAGGCGGGATAGGAGAGTTTCACTCACGATTAGTGCTCCATCTATGCCACATCCCCGGCAATTCTTGCTCTGTGACCTCTTTGCCTTCCGGCCGCATCTTCCAAAGTGCGGCGGCCAGGTCCATCATCTCTCCATAAGTGAGAGAACGGACGAAAGTCGCGATGTCGTCGAGGCGATTATATCGCTTTGCGATAGCCCAGGCATAATCTCTGGCAATTCCAGCGTGAAAATCAGCTACGATTTTGTCGATCGGATCAGCCGGCGCCGAATCCGTTCGCGGCGGCCCATAGAGAGATGTATGGCGGTCGATGGAAAGCATATCGGCGGTGGCGGTGCTCATGAGGCGGTCTCCGCTCTTGCGATGAGGTCTTTAAGCGCCGCCCGGCGTGCCGCATCCTTGCATCCGCTGCTTTCGGCGCAACCGCAGAGCGTTTCCAGCCTGCTTAGATATTGCTTTGCGGTTGTAAGCAGCTCCGCATTGAGCGCGCGGAGGCTTTCGTTTTCCACATTGCGCTGCTCAAGCGCTGCCGTCAGATCGCGAGACAGCGAGCGCCAATCTGGCAAATCCGGTATCGGTACGTCCGGCAATCCGCTCGGCAGTTCGATCTTCGACAAGCGCTCAGACATCATTTATTCAATCTCCTCTAAATGTCCCCCTCCCGGTTGCCTGGGTGGGGCTCCGGGAGGGGGTTTTCCTTCTCGCGCCGGGGGTAGGGGGAAAGCAGCGGAGAAGAAGCTGAAAGAGCAAGCCATCCGGCAAAGCGCGAAGCTTTGATGTCTCCCAGGTTGGAAATCGCAGCCCATTCTTTTTCCTCTGCGGTAAGCGGATGGCCTAACCGCATTTCCACAATGCGGATGTATTCGTAGAGGGGCGTGGGAGGGGCAAAGCCGACGGTCATGAGGAGTGGCCCTCCGCTTTCGCGATCGCCTCATGCGATTCGAAAAGAGCGACGCAGATTTCACAATCGTCATCATGCTCTCTCGGTTGGGGATGATGATTGTCGATCAGCTCCACTGCGCTGCTCAGATGCTTGAGGGCGGCGAGGAGATCGGCGGTGATGTCTTTCATTCCGGCCTTCCATGCGGCCAAAGCGCCGCCATTGTTTGGCGATGTTTCTGCGCCCGCGTAAGGCGCGGAACGACTTTGCCTTTGATCGTCTTGGACACACCGCTGCGGCGGCCGGCGGGCATCGCATCTTCGGTCAGGCCGGGGCCGGTGACGCCAGTGTGCCAGCGATGCTTGCGGCGGACGCGGGCTGCCGTTGGCGTGACGTACTCGACGTTATCCTTGATGTTGCAGCGGTGATGGCCAACTGCGATCACAGTCCCGCCTAATGTCTTTGGAATTGGCGCGTGGGAAGCGTCCCAATCGTCGCCTGGGAAGACCTCGCCCCCGCAGAGATTGCAGAACACGTGGCCGTTGCCTTCGGCCGCAGCACGTTCCCAAACGGCTTCACGCTCGCGGGCGGAAGTCATCGCTCCGCCTCCCGCTTCATTTCCTCCAATCGCTTCAGCCCGTAAGCCATCAAACAAGCCTTGGCAAAGTCCAAATCGAGGTTAATGAGAATCGCCGGGGCCAGCTCTGCATCGACTGAGTGCAGGAGGGCTTTAGCCTCGGAATGAGTCATTAAGCGATCAGCGGGCGCCGCGTGGGATAGGGTTGCTTGGGCTCGCGCTTGTGGGGCGAGGTGGTGGTGGCGGTGGGCATGGTGATGCCTATGGCGCGCATCTGCGGCGCTCGGCAGCGCGGCTGAGGCGGCGAGAGCGGCGCCGATAAAAAACAGCGCTCGCCAGCGAATATTGAAAAGCCGTCCGGTAGCCCAGCCCATGAAAATCCATGCGGCTATAAGGACCAAAGCAATGATGAGCTGGGTTATCATGGCAGTCCGCCGTTCATGAGATTGAGGGCGCGAACGATCAGCTCGGCATCGTCCTTAGCTGTGCTTAGTTCGTGCTCTTCATCGTCTTCTGCGCCGCCGTCGTTCCATTCATTGAGCGAACAAAGGCGGCGGTATGTATCTGGCCGATAATCCCAGATTTCGTAGGTGATCGAGCCGTCTTCCTGATCATGGCGTTCCACGATATAAGGATGTGTCATGGAGTAGCGGCGCGTGAGCGGCCTAGCCATTCCCGATCATCCAAGCCTTGCCTGCTCAAGCGCCATCGCGATCAACTGCGCGTTGAAGCTCACGCCATTGACCAAAGCCAAAGCAGTGATGCTCCTTTTGTGGTCTCGCCGAATGCGGATGATGATTCGGGTTGGGCGAGGTCGGTAAGTGCGAGTCTTAGACATGCTGGTTTCTCCCGTTGGTGAATAGGTGGGTTAGCGCTTCCGTGTTGCGTCGGCTGACTTGAACTCGCGTTCCAGCTTCGTTGACCACTTCGCGAATTGCGCCGCGCCCATGGTGTACGTTTCGTTGTTGTCGAGGAACCGGATGATCATCGCGTTGTAGAAGCGCCAGCCTTCCTTGACGCGGGCGCGGACTGTCGTGAGGCGCACAGGGCGGCCGGCGATGGTGGTGTCCATTTTGCTGCTCCTACCGCTTCCTCACCGCGCCGGCTGACTTGAACTCGATCCGGCCGATGCGCAGCGCTTCGGCTTTCTCGGCTTCGGTGAGGTCCTTGCGGAGCTTGCCTCTGTCGAAATGGCGGACGAAGGCCCTGTAAGCTTCGGGGTTGAGGTCCCAGGACATCTCTTCTTCGGTCCTCAGGCTCTGAGTGGTGGAGCGGAGCTCCCTTCGTTTGCCCTGCGTGTTGAGGCCGGCGACGATTTCCGTGACCAGTTCTCGGTTGAGGCTCTGAGTGGTCATGCTGGTGTCTCCCGTTTCGATGGAGAGACAATATGCATCTACAGAAAATCTGTCAACAGCAATTCTGTAGATCAACAGAAAAAATGTATTGTCCGCGCCGACGAGAGGTGCGGCAAATTGTCAGATGAGGCGGCTAGAGGGATTTAGATGAAAGTCGGCGACGAAGTTTCATCACTGAAGCGGCGTGTTCGCGCACCTGGTCCCACACTTCCGTGGGCTCGTCTTTCAGCATTTGGTCGATGCTGTCCTCGCGCGGGCCGACTCCATGCAGAATCCAGATGGCGGCAGTTTTAAATGCTTTTCCATATTCAAAAGCGGCATCGATTGGAACCGGCGTCTGTCCGTTCTCATGGCTCGAATAGGTAGAGGGCGCCCATTTGAATTTCAGCGCCGCGCTGCGGGCCGATTTATGGCCAGCTGACTTACGCGCCTGTTTCAGCCTGTCGTTGCTCTCGCCCATACATAAATTATGTACATTCTACGTACAGAAGTCCTGTTGACAATCTCTACAGCTATTCTGTAGATTGCCGAGCATGAACACGGTGCCCGAACTGATCGATGCCTTCGGAGGCGTGACGGCCTTTTCGAAGATCATCGGGAAGCGGCCGTCCACGGCGAGCGAGATGAAGCGCAATCGCTCAATCCATGTCGATTATTGGCCGAAGATCATTGAGGCCGCGGCAGAGCGCGAGATTGAAGGCATTACTGCGGAATTTCTGATGCACCTGCATGCACGGGAGGCCGCAGAATGACTTCAATGCCTTTCGCGCCTTCGATCCTGATTCGGTCCGTCAGGCGCCCCCATGCGTCCGATTATTCGCATCGCTTCCTCATAAGGCGCCAAGGCGCGTTGCCATGCCTGATAATCCCAGACCTCATGGTGCGTGACGAAATTTCCATCCTTGCGACGCGTATACTTGGTGATCCTCACTTGGCCGGCGCTGATGCGTTCGATGCTGGCGACGCCGGTGACAGCATACTCGGGCGCGCCCAGATCGGTAAACTCCTCGATAAAATCCACGGCAATTCCTCCCCCCGCCACACGTCTGACGGTTCCGTATCTAAATCGTGGCTTTCGGGTGGCCTCCTTTGTCATAATTCTGTTTCCTCTCTGCAACTGTCAAGTAAAATTACCGCAACGGTTGTTAAAATTCCGCAAGCACAACCCACCACAACCTGTTCGGCCGATGAATCCCCCGTGCTGGAGGGTCCCGCATCGGCTGGAAGACGGCGGCAGCACCGAACGCCTCCCCGGCGCGCTGCCGCCGTCACCCTTTCCAGTTCAGCCGATGGGCACCGGGGATATGGACCCGCTGGGGCATCGGCTGATCGACGGCGGCAGCCTCGCGGAGTCCGCGGACATTGGTCACCGAACCAACAGTCTGCCGCCGTCACTCATTTCCGTTCAGCCTATGGAGAGCTAATCTGCTCAAAGGCTGATCGACGGCGGCGGCAGGAGCCTCGTCAAGCTCCCACGGCATGGGTGAGGTTGACGGCCTCGCGAACCCATGTCGCTGCCGCCGTCACTCATCTGAACCCGGTCCGGCTTCCCTCTTCCTCCAAACAGGGCCGGAACCTTGCGGGCGACTGGCTTGGCAATTGGCGGCCGCCCGCTTTTTCCTCATTTCATCAAGATCGATCACCATGCCCAATCGCGGTTGGCGCCGCGCACCGAGCAAATGTAGGAGACGCCGCCACTCACTCTCTCGAAACTCGTTTCCGTCGCCGTTCTCCATAGGCAGAGGCTAGCTATGGAGAATTGCATGGTCATAGAGAAAATGCGGCAATCGCTGCTCGGTATCGAGCGGATCAAACGCAACGCTGGCAGCAATCAGTTCGTGGCGCGGCTCGATATTGCGCGCTCGCTCGGGGTTTCCCTGGGAACCGTCGAAAACATTATCCGCCTTCGCGTCAAAACCGTAAGCGCGGCTTTGGCTATCCAAATCAATCGTTTACGCATCTCAACAATAGAGGCTGAACGTGCCCGGCTTGAAAACGAACGAAACCTCGCCATCCAGTTCGATCTCACTCTTGATCCGAATGAAATGGATGAGGTGGAAACTCTCCTGGAAGAGGCGCGCGCGCGTCTTCGCAAGCTGGCTCGAAAGGATGCGCTGAAATGAGTCGTACGATCATCTGGTGGTCTACTGGCGCTGCCAGCGCGGTTGCGGCGAGGCTTATGCTTCGCCGCGATCCCGAGGCCATCATTGCTCGCTGCGAAACCAACAATGAAGACCCGGACAATTATCGTTTTGAGGCCGATGTGATGCGGTTTCTGAACCGCTCCGTCACGATCCTGAAATCTGAAAAATATGACAGCGTTTGGGATGTCTGGCAAAAACGCCATTACATGGCTGGCATTTATGGAGCAGTCTGTACTGTCGAAATGAAACTCGCGCCTCGCCTAGCCTTCCAGAAGCCAACCGATCTTCATGTTTTCGGTTACACGGCAGACAAACTTGACGTTGAGCGCTCCCATCGTTTCAAGAACAATTATCCGGAACTAATGGTGCTAGCGCCATTGATTGAGGCCAAACTAACAAAAGCGGCATGCCTCGCGATTGTGGAAAGCTGGGGGATCAATCTGCCGCGCTCGTACGAAATGGGTTTCCCGAATGCCAACTGCCTCCAGACGGGCTGCGTAAAGGCTACCAGCCCCTCCTATTGGGCGCTATACCGCCAGCGGTTTCCTGACAACTTTGATCGCACAGCCGCTTATGCACGAGAGATCGGCGCCCGACTCACCAGAATTCGAGGGCAGCGAGTGTTCATTGATGAAATCCCCGCAGACTGGCCGACGACAAATCCAATCGTTCCGGCCTGCGATTTCCTTTGCCAAATCGCCGCCGGGGAGATGGCCGCGTGATCACTAGGCGCTCTCTCCTCAATCTATTGACCGGGTTTATTGTTGCGCAGTACCCGCCGCCAATCCGGTGGCCACCGCGACCGCCCCGGCCGGAACCGCGTCCACAGCCCCGGCCGCAGCCGGAGCCGCCGCCACCACCACGTCCGTATCCTCCTCGGGATTACTACAGATGACCGACACCGAAAAGCTGATTCTCCAAGCCCATTTCGCACAACTCGACCTCCTGCGGCTGATCGCAAAGGCCCTCGGGGTTTATCACGATGGCCACGCTCAGCACGTCCAGGAACAAATCGAGGCGAGGCTTGATTCGGCGACGGCGGATGAAATCGATGCGCTCAAATGACCCCTTCGCCATCTTCCCCCGCTATCCCGACGGAAGCCTTCGCGGCGGCCTCTATCACCGCATTCCGATTCATAAGGCCGACCGGGCTCTCAAAGATGGATGGATACCTGTCCCGCCTAACACTTGGACGCATTGCGATGGCGAGCTCCATGTGTGGATGTGTTGGATCGAATGCGCCTGCGGGCGCGCAATGCCGGTGCCGAGATGATCCGCTGGCACGATATCATCATCGATAGACCGCGGCGAATGATCTATCGCAACGGGGTTGTCATTGAATTTCCTCCAGCGCAGTTTCAGCTTGCATGCGCGCTTATTTTGGCCGGTCCGATGACAAAAGGTGCACTTTTCGATCTTCTCTATGATGATCGCGAGGACGGCGGGCCTGTGGGAAACACAATCGACGTGGGATTCTGCCAGTTGAAGCCAAGATTTGCCCGTCTCGGTTTAATGCTTTGCGCCAATGGTCAGCCATATTGGTGGCACAAGCGATATTGGGCTGAGCCTATCAACCGAAAGGAAGGTGATGCGATCGAACGGAGAGAGCGAAACTCTTGCGTTACTGAAAGCGATCGGCCTCTCCTGCCTCAGAAGTGGGAGGGGCCACTATGACGATGAATGGCCAATGGTTCAATTTCGTCGAGGAACCGCCACAGCGCGCGAGCTGGTGTCCGCTGTGCCGCCAAGGGCTTTTACGCATCACAAGCGATCGCGGCAGCCTCATATGCCAAGGCTTTGGCTCTTGCGGCTCAATCATGCCGGCTGATCCCGAAAGAGAGGCCGCATGAGCGATCAGAAATTCTGGAAAGGGCATTGGACCGACCGCGTAAAGCAATTACAGGCGGCGCGTTTTACCGCGAGCAAAATATCCGACATCATATCGGCTGAGGCGGATCGTTTTATAAGCCGGGACGCCGTCATTGGACGATTGAATCGGCTTGGTTTGCGCGTGCTTGGACAGCCGAAAGCACGACCGCGATCCCGGCAGTCTTCGGCCGAGTCGCTCCAAAGCGCATTCAATCCATTTGTCCGGGGAAAATGGTCCGGCCCGCCCCTCACCTCGGACCAAAAAGAATTTATCCTCGGCAAAGGCATTCCCTTATTGGACCTCGCGCGCGATCAATGCCATTGGCCTGTCAACGATCGTAAAGGCTTTGACGATCATCTGTTCTGCGGGGCGAAGGGATATCCCTGGTGTCCGCATCACGCGCGGATGGCCTATGGAAGCGGGACGCCAAGCGAGCGAAGGGCGACGGAGGCGGCATGAGAGTTCATCCCGCAGCCGACATCTTTCCGATGGTGGCTGACGATAGCCTCGCAAGCCTTGCTGAAAGCATCAAAGCGAATGGCCTACGTTTTCCGCTTGTTGTTCGTGAGGTACCGAACCAAGACGGCGAGATTGAACGCGAACTGATCGACGGTCGCAATCGATTGCGAGCGTGTGAGGTTGCGGGCGTTGAGCCGACTTTTACGCTGTTTGAGGGCAGCAACGATGATGTTTTGGCTTTCATTGCCGATGTAAATTTGGAGCGCCGCGATCTCAAGAAAGGCCAGAAGGCAATGGCCTTAGCGATGCTCTATCCAGAAGCAAAGCGCGGTATGCATTCCCAGTCCAGAAACGGGACTGGGAAAGAGTTCAGCAAACAGCGTCTCGCCGATGCGCGCGCGGTCCTGCGCCATTCCTCAGTCCTTGCCGAAGATGTGCTCGCCGATCGCATCCCGCTTGATAAGGCGTTGGAGCAGATTAAGAGCGAGCAACAACGCTCGATAGGAACTGAAGCGCGCTTAGATCGGCTCCGATTGGAGGCGCCAGACCTTGCCGACTTCGTTGACGATGAGCGCATGAGCTTGTCAGAGGGATGTGCCGCGAATGAAAAACGTCAAGAGGAACGCGCGCATCGCCTGAAGCAAGCAGACGAAGCTGGCAAAAGTCTTTGGCATGATATTTCCAATCAGCTTGGGATCATCGCCCACGGTCGCGAACTCGGCAAACCATACGTGTTGCCGGATGGCGATCGAGAATTGGCAGAGATTGTTCTCGGCGAGCTAACGGAGATTGTTAATGGCAAAGTCAAAGCTTGAGATGACGCCTGAGCTATTTAGGCTTGCTGAACAAGCTCTAGAGGAGGCGCGCATTCCCGGTGCTGATCGTCCAGAATACGATGGTCACAAATGGGCGCATCGTCTTGCCGAAAAACTATCCGTACAGCAAGTTGATCTGCTTGCTCCACTGCCGTCCGAGTCCGATCGCCGCGAAAGCGCGGCCGGAAAGGCTGTTGCCAAGTTTGTTGAAGCGACTCGTAAGAGGCCGCAGCTAAGAAATACTCTGCTGCGGAACTGCGCCATAAAGGAAGTTGTTCCGGAGGAATTAATAAAATTGTCTGACGGCAGGCTTGTCGAGCGCGGCATGATGTACGCCGACGATCAGAGGCTCCTGGCGCAAAAATGCAGGGCCGAGGCGAGGGCCGCGGATGAAACTGCCGAAGCGGAGGAGGCATTAAGCGATCCGTTTAACGTGTGGCAGGCACGGGAACTCCTCAAAGGGCGCCCGCGCTCTTCTCTCACGCAAATGGCATTCTGGATGGAATGCGGCCATATCGCGAGGCCGCTTGCGGCGGAATGACAAATGTCCTTCCAAGCCGTAGCCTGGGCCATCAAACAGAAACTTCCGGTTGTCCCGAAGTTTGTGCTCGTGGCGCTTTGCGAGCGCGCGAACCCGGATACCGGGGAATGCTGGCCCGGCATAGCCACGGTAGCTGACGCCGTCTGCCTTTCCGAGCGATCGGTGATCACTTATATCGCCAGCCTCGTCCGCAATGGCTATGTCATGAAGCATAGCATGCGCGGCAAGGACGGGCGGCACAGGACCAATCATTACTGGATTATGTTTGACCGGCCTTCCGCGTCCTGGATCAGCGCCCAAGGCGTCATCCGCGACTTCATCGACGACATAGATGAACCATATGCAAATCCTGCACATGGTGAGGATTCGGAACTCCATGTGCAAACAGCTTCACATGGACCACATGCAACTGTTTGCACCCCGCATATAGAGCCTGAACCATCAGGATTAGAACCAGAAGAGTCTCAGCAAGAGGGTAGGGTGCCGTGTCCTCCTGTGGATAATTTCGATCCGAAGGCTCGCACTGAGCAAATCGAAAGGCTGAGAGCTGCCGAGCAAGCAAGAAAATCCAAGCGCCTTCCCGTAATCGAAGGCTCAGAACCTTGGAAAGCCTGGGTCCGTCATGGACATTCGCCGCTGCTCATCGGTCACGTCGAACTCAACGGCAAGCGCCATCGCGGCTGGTATTTTGAAACGCTCTACCCGCCCAAGCAATCCACCGGCCCGCCTTCCGATACCCTCATGAAGCCCGGAGACGAAGAAGATTTCATGAAATATGGGTGAACCATGGTCGAGCGCTGGCACATCGCACTGACAGAAGATACGCGGCGCGATCTTGAAACGGCCGAAGCCCTCCGTGATCGTGGCTATCTCATCTACAATCCCCGCTGCCCAAAGCGTGTCTATTGGGGCCGTAATCGATACGTGAGGCGCGTCAAGTCGATGTTTCCAGGCTATCTTTTTGTTGATTCGCCAATCGCTCAAGGCTGGCGGCGGCTCGAAACCTGCCCCGGTGTCCGCACAACGCACAGCCTAATGCAGAATGGAAACGGCTATGCGACGCTTCCAGAGGGCGTTTACGAAGAAATCCGCCGAACGGAAATTTCCTTGATGAGTCCGCATGATAGCAAAGGCGCTCCACCTCGCTTCCAGCCCGGAAGCGAGGTATTCATCAACAAGGGACCCTTCGCTGGCTACTTTGCTCGCGTCGGGGACCTTGACGACGGCGAAAGCGTTGAATTACTATTGTCGGTCTTGGGACGTAAAGTCCCTGCCATGTTCTCGCCCGATCAATTCGTAGCCGCTCAATCGTAGATCGGCTTTGCGCGGCGCGTCCAGGCCAGCCCAAGGAATGCGAAATGATCTGTTCTGAGTCCATAACCGTGCAGGAATGAGTCCAAAAGGACTCGTATCGACTCAAGATCATGCCGCTTATTCGCAATCCCAAGCACGAAAAGGTCGCTCAGCTCCTCGCCTCTCTGAAGTCTCCGGAAGAGGCAGCGCGCGAGGCCGGCTATCCGAATGGCACATCCTTCAAGGCCAATGCCCGCCGGTTGTCCCATCATCCTGCCATCCGCGAGCGCGTGACGGAACTTCAAACTACAGAGGCCGATCTTGTCACTGTCGATGTGGCTTGGATCAAGCGCAAGACGGCGGAAGTCGCAGGCGTCGAGATCGCTCCGTCCGATGTCAAGGCGAGCGACAAGATTGCTGCGCTCAATCTGCTTGCCAAGATGACGCCCGGCGCACTAGTTCCCCAGACGCTCGGCATTGCCGGCCAGGATGGCGAAGGTCCCGTTGAATTCGCATGGAAGCTCGAAGAATTGCCATCGACTATGCGCCACGGGCACAATTCCGCGGCTTCCACGCTAGAGCTGAGCGCTTCGCCTGCATCGTCGCCCACCGCAGAGCCGGAAAGACCGTTGCCTGCGTCCACGATCTCCAGCGAGGCGCCCTTTCAAGTAAGCTGGTTAGACCACGATTTGCCTACATAGCGCCGTATCGAGGCCAGGCGAAGTCAGTAGTGTGGGACTATTTGGCCGCCGCCGCGGCACCTGTCTTGCCGCTCGGCGCCGTCGTCTCGGTCTCCGAACTCAGAGTTGATTATCCTAATGGTGGACAAGTCAGGCTGTATGGCGCAGATAACCCTGATGCCTTGCGCGGCATCTACCTCGATGGCGTCGTGCTCGATGAATATGCTGACATGCATCCGCGGCTCTATCCGGAGGTCATCCGGCCCGCTCTCGCAGATCGAGGTGGTTGGGCCGTTTTCATCGGCACCCCGAAGGGGCACAACGATTTCCATCGTATCCATGAGCAGGCTCAGCGCGACCCAGGTTGGTTCAGTCTTGTTCTGAAGGCTTCTCAAACCGGAATTCTGCGGCCCGCGGAGCTGGCGGCTGCGGAGTCTGAGCTTACCAAAGATCAATTCGCGCAAGAATTCGAATGCTCGTTTGAGGCCGCGATTCGCGGTGCCTACTTCGCGCATGAGATGTCAAAAGCGCGCGATCAGGGCCGGATCAGGCAGCTTCGCGAAGACCCGTTACTCCCTCTTTGGGCCTTCGTGGATATCGGCGGCAGCGGCGCGACCGCGGATGCTTTCGTTATCTGGATTGCGCAATTTGTTGGGCAGGAAATCTGGCTCCTCGACTATTACGAGTCGATCGGCCAGACGCTTGCGACGCATGTCAACTGGCTCCGTCAGAAAGGCTATCAGCGAGCAATCGTTCGGCTTCCGCATGATGGCGTGAATGCCAACAACATTACAGGGAAGCAATATGTTGACCATTTCCGTGACGCTGGCTTTGACTGCCCTCCTCCTGTTCCCAATCAGGGTAAAGGCGCTACGTCAATGCGCGTTGAGGCTGCGCGGCGCCTACTTCCACGCTGCCAATTTAACGAGGCCACCACAGGCGGCGGCCGTGAAGCATTGATCTACTATCATGAGAAACGCGACGAAAAGCGGAACATTGGCTTGGGGCCGGACCATGACTGGTCCTCACATTGTGCTGACGCTTTAGGTTTGATGTGCATCTGCTATGAAGAGCCATCGCGAACTAAAAGCTTCAATCGAGCGCTCAATTTGCCGAAGGTGGGATATGCTTGATGCCCTATAAATCCCGCGTCCAAGAAGAGTATTTCAATGAGAACCGGGCGAAGCTTGAGGCGCAGGGCGTCAATGTGGACGAGTGGAACGCCGCCAGCAAAGGGATGAAGCTTCCCCGGCGCGCCAAATCGCCGGCTAAGTCAAAGCCCCAAGGAGTCCTGCGAATGCGAGCCCCGAAACGCAAATGAAAAGCGATTTATATCGGTGGTGGGCAATTCGAATGTTGGAGGGCGATTATCAGGCGCACATTGCCATGTTTCGTTGCGGCGGCGTGATCTATGGCTAAGAAGCTCGGCACTCAATCCGTCCAGGCCATCATCACGGCGCACAAGGCTGATTGTTTAGCTGCGATCTCTGCCAGCAAGCTCTCGACCGAGCGCAGCAAGGCGATGGATTATTACAATGGCCGCATGCAGACCGACATGCCGAGCCTGGAAGGCCGTTCGCGCGCTGTCTCGACTGACGTATCGGATACAGTCGAAGGCTTGATGCCGCCGCTCATGGAAATCTTTTTCGGCGGCGAAGATGTCGTCAAGTTCATGCCAACCGGACCGCAGGATGTGCAGGCTGCCGAGCAGGAATCCGATTATGTCAATCATGTTTTTACTCAGCTCAACCCTGGTTTTATGGTTCTTTACTCGTTCATCAAAGATGCGCTCCTTCAGAAGAATGGAATTGTCAAGGTCTTCTGGGATGAGGAAGACCGCGAGGAGCGCGAGACCTATTACGATCTGACGGACGATCAGCTTGCGTTCCTGCTCCATGATGAGGAAGTCGAGATCGTCGAGCATACAGTGAAGGATTATCCGGGCGGGACACCGGATGAACAGCAAGAGGCGGCGAGTGGAGTGGGATGAGTAATACTGCTTATGCTCCTCCTCCAATGCAGCCGGGACAAGCACAGAGCGCCATGCCGGGTCTAGCTGGCCAGCAAATGGGTGCGCAAAATGCTTTGATTCCCCCGACCCCGAAGTTCCACGACGTAACTGTCGTCACTCGGCGCAAGTACGGCTGCGCCAAGGTAGCCCCGGTGCCGCCCGAAGAATTCGGCATTCAACGCGTCGCCCGCTCTATTCCCGATTGCGGCTATTGCTTCCATGAGGTGCTGCGCATTGCAGGCGAGATGGTCGCGGAAGGCTGGGACGAAACTCAGATCGCCTCGCTACCGACGCGGGTCATCACCAATCAGACCGAGCAGCTTGCCCGCGATACCGTCGACGAGGAAACCGGCCTGTCACAGACAGAGGCGGATGATGCCTCCAGGCCCGTGGCGATTACCGAACATTACGTCCGCATGGATTATGAGGGCGACGGCAAACCGCGGCTCTACCGCGTGACAACAGGAGGCGGCGAAGGCCAAATCCTGCGGCGCAAGGGCGAAGACCAGATCATCCAGATCGATATGATTCCGTTTGCCTCCATGACGCCGGTGATCGTGACGCATCGCTTTTTCGGCCGCTCGATCGCCGACCTCGTGATGGACATTCAGCGCATCAAGACGGCGCTGGTGCGCGGATTGCTTGATAATACCTATCTCGCGGTCAATCCGCGGCCGGTTATATCGGAACAGCATGCCAACGAAAACACGCTCGACGACTTGCTGGTTAGCCGACCAGGCGCGCCAGTTCGGGTTCGGCAACCAGGCGGATTGGATTGGACACAAATGCCCCCAATCGCCGGAGAGCTTTTGCCAGTCCTGCAATACGTCGATTCTGAACGCGAATGGCGAACAGGCGTTACACGAATTGGCCAAGGAGTTGATCCGACAGTCCTTCAAAACCAGACAGCGACTGTTGCGGCTCAGCAATACTCGGCCGCAGCGGCAAAGACCAAGCTGATCGCCCGCATCTTCGCCGAGACCGGCATCAAGGACATGTTCATCCTGCTCCACGGCGTGATCCGGAAGCATCAGAAAAAGCCCGGCATGATGCCTCAAGGCAAGGAATGGATCGAAGTAGATCCCCGTGATTGGAAGAAGCGCGAGGCCATGACCGTCAATGTCGGCCTCGGGGGCGGCGGTCAGCAACAGGAGCTGGCAAACGCGCAGACGATCGGCATGTGGCAGCAACAAATGCTGGCTGGCGGCATGATCGATGTGGTCCAGAAGAAGAACGTCTACAACGCTGCCAAGCTTGGCCTGCGGGCCATGAAAATCCGTGATCCGGACACTTATTTTACTGATCCCGATTCACCACAGGCACAGCAAATCGCTCAACAGCAGGCCCAGGCAGCGCAGCAAAAGCCTGATCCCAAGCTTCAGGTCGAGCTGATCAAGCAGCAAGGCGAACAGCAAGCCAATGCGCAGAAAGCGCAGCTCGATCAGCAAAAGATGACGATCGACACGCAGCACCAGGCCGCCAAGAACACCGCTGAAGCCGCCTTGGCCGAGAAGAAATTCCAGCTTGAGCGCGAGCTGAAGATCATCGAAGCAAATCTCAAGATCGTGCAGTCAGAACGCGAGCATCAATACAAGCTCGCTGAGATGGGAATGCAGGCGCACGAGTCGGCGCAATCGCATGCCCAGCAACAGGCCGACACAGGCGCCAAGCAACAGGAAAGCTCCGTCACGCATGCCGGAATCAAAGCGTTGGCTGAGCATGTCGCTAAAATCGGCGATCAACATACTGCATTGCTCAAGACCTTGGCGGCTCCGCGTGAGGCTGTACGTGATCCGAAGACAGGCAAACTAATGGGCGTCAGGCCATTGGAAGTGGTGAAATGAGCAAATCAGATGCGTTCGAGAACGATCTTCTCCTGCTTTTGTTCAATAATACCAACATTGCCAATCTTGGCGATGCGACTGGAGTGCGGGGAAGCACTGCCGCGGGCAGCATCTTTGTAAGTCTCCATACGGCCGACCCCGGTGAGACCGGAAACCAAGGCACAAGTGAAACGACATATACGAGTTATGCTCGCGTGGCCGTCGCGCGATCTGGAGCTGGCTGGACTGTCTCGGGGTCGGCTCCCACACAAGCCAGTCCAGTCGCCAATATCGATTTTCCGGCTTGCACAGGCGGCACGGCGACAATCACACACGCCGGCGCAGGTGTATCCACATCAGGTGCCAATAGATTGATGTACAGCGGGACGGTAACCCCGAACATCTCAGTTAGCACTGGCGTCACGCCGCGTCTTACAACCGCTAGCACGATTACGGAGGATTAATGCCAATCGTCGAAGCTTCGTTTGCCTCTGTTGCTGCCAAAGATGCCAAAGGTCATCTAGATCGGCCTCTTTCGCGGCGGCTTGAGGCCGCGATGGCCGGCGCCGCGCAAGCTTGCCGTGACGCAGGGATCACTGATCCAAATGCCATCAAAGAACGCATGATGGCGGCTTACCGAACGGAGCGCGCCAATGGCTGACGGCCTTTTCTATAACGATATACGGGAACCCTTCATCGGGACGGATATCACCGCTGTCACACTTTTGACTACCGATTTAGCGCTTTATCCGGCCGCCAATTTTCCAGTTCTCGGCGGCCAATATTTTGCTCGAATCGGGAAGAAATTGAAAATCCGTCTATTCGGCCGCATGACGACGGCTGCAACTCCCGGCAATTTGGTATTTGATATCTACTATGGAGATGGCACGGCCGCAAATGGCACGCTGCTTGCCTCATCTGTCGCCACCGCTCTTACCGCCAGCAAAACAAACCTGTCATGGATGTGCGAGGTGTTTGTTCATTGCCGCTCGATCGGCGCGACCGGCACTCTTTTCTGCACGGGCATGACGCTCTTCAATGTTGGCCTTATTGCATCGACTTTGGCTCCAATGCTCATCCCCGATTCAGCCGCCGTCGTATCGGGAGCCTGCGATCTGACTGCAGCCAAGATCATCAGTGTGCAAGCCAAGCGCTCCGGCTCGACGGCCGAAACGATGCAGGTCCACGACATGGAAGTCACGGCGCTGAACTGATATGACCTATGGCTGGATATCTTATCGCCGTAAATTATACCGATGGGGGCGTGGCCAAACAGGTACTATGGGGCGTAGCTGACGGGGAATTCCCGGACCAGGCGACTGCCATTGCGGATACAATTTCCGCTGTAACAACTTACAGGATTGGGCACGGTGAAGTTCCGCTGAACGTGGTTGCCCTCGTCAGTGCGACGCGATGACTACTGTTTATGACCAAGCGACTCCGCTCACCGGAACTGATGACGGTGACACCAACGGAAACATAAATTACAGACAGGTCTTAGCAACAGCGCTGTTGTCCGCTGCGTCCGGCGCTCAGTGTCAGTTGGTTTTTCGATGGGGAACTGCGCAGGGCACCGTCACGGGTGCAATGACAAGCGTCTGGTTCGGTCAAAGCGGCGCCACGGACCCAAATTTTGCCGGCGATCAGGTTCAAGTAAAGTTTGGCGGCGCTTCTGGCGTCGATAGCTCGCCTGGTGGCGAAGTTACGTCAGATATCTTCACGCTGGCGCAGAACTTTAACAACACCAAAAAATATACCTGTGCGTTTCATGTTTTGAGCACTAATGGGGGCGCGGTAGCAACCGCGACCGTCACCGGGGCCGCTCTCTACGGAGATGGCGGGGCTGCCGATTCTTCCTCGCAGACGACGCCATCTGGCCTAAGCATACTTAATGCAAATCAAGCCTTCTTTTTAGAGAAGGTTATTATCACGGCGGCGGTTTCTGGTGCCGCTCCGCTGCAAAGGCCAATTTTATTCAGGCCGGAATTTATTGGTAAATCCCTATCCGGCGTGAGCCCGTTCCGAGTCGCTCTCGTTACGAATTTGCCGGCGGCCGCAACAATTATCTCGGGCACTTGGTCCAGCACCGGCACTTCGAATGCGCCTTGGGTAGGTATCCCAGTCGATGCGCAATCGACGCAGAGAACGCCCGCATTAGGGCAAGTGCCTTTAAGAAGCAAAGTTCCGCCCTTCGGGCTTCGGCTTCCATTCCCGCAGATACTAACCGGAGGTGTTATAAATGCTGGCACTTGGAGCGCGGTCGGCAGCGGCGGTGCGAACTGGACTGGCGCGGCTATTGGGGCGGCGGCCTGGTCAAGCGCTGGAATTGCCAATGACGCAATTTGGATTGGAGCCTCGACCGCCGCGGCCACATGGTCGAGTTCCGGAAGCGGTGCGGCAAGCTGGGTCGGCACAGGAGTCCTTGATGGCGTCTGGTCATCAGCAGGCACTGGCGCTGCAACTTGGGTTGGTATCGGGATATCCATCGCTTCCGGCGTCTGGAGCAGCGCAGGAACCGCCAACGATGCTATCTGGACCGGAGCTTCAATCTTCTCTGGTATCTGGTCTGCCAGTGGCATAGGAGCCGTCCCTTGGACGGGCGCTGCAACGGCAGCAAGCCTTTGGTCGTCGGCCGGCATTGCGGATGCGCCTTGGATAGGCTCATCAGGCGCCACACAAGGAGCTCTGAGCGCTGAGGGCCTCGGGTCGGCTCTGTGGGTCGGCGTCGATGCCACGCCTCCGACGCAAGGCCCTGGCGGCGCCGGCTATGTCATCAGCTACACGCGCAAGCGTCACCGCGAGCGCATCGAGGAACTGGAAGCTATTGAGGCCGCGCTTCTCGCCAAAGCTGAGAAGTCCAAAGCTGAACAGCGCAGATTGCTCGTTAAGGCCGCGACCGCGGCACATGGCATTATAGACGCGCTTTGGCTTACCCCCGAGGAAAGTGAAGTCGCGAGTCTTGTCGATCCCGTAATTGAGCGCCTTCAGGCTGCATCGGCGGCTATGGAGGCATCAAAAACAAGAGCCGCCGTGATGGCTCAAACGACAGCGATAGTTCGCTACGCCGAACTGATTCTCGAAGAACTCGAAGAGGAAGAGGCCGAAATGCTTCTGTTTTTCAATTGATCCCGGGACAGGAACTCCTTACGCCCCTTGAACTTGAAGCCCGCGCCGAGAATTGGCGGCGGCATCGGGCCGGCGAACCGGAATTGGAAGAACTCGAATTGTGGCGTTTGATTGTGCGGCGGCATGACGAAGCCAAAGGAGTAGCATGAGCGAAGATCCGACTTATGCGAAAATGCATCGAGCCGCCCGCGCCAAGGCGCTGCTTGAGGACGAACTGCATAAAGAATGCCTCGACGCGGTCGGGCAGGCATTCATGCGGAATTGGATCGCGACTGACCCTCGTGACACATCGGGGCGCGAGCTGATGTGGCATGGCCTGCAAGGCGTTGTGCTCTTCCGAGCCGTTTTGCAGAAGGTCATTTCCGATGGAAAGCTCGCGAAACGCGATCTCGATGAATTGATCGTCGCTCAACAGCGCGATAACAGAGAGTTCACCTCCTGATGCCCGAAATTTCCGCAATCCCGGCTCCTATAATCCCGCCGCCGCATGCCGTAAACGGCAGCACGTCGCTGGCTGATATTGCTGCCGAGCTGAGCGAGAAGCGCCGCAAGGCCGCTGAAGGCACATCGCAGGATGCGGCCGAAATCCCAAATTCGCCTCCGCAAGGCGACGCCGCCCCTGATGATCAGGCCCCCGGCGAACCCGCAGTAGACGATGCCCCAGAAACCGAGGCTCCCGCTGAGGAACTGGCTCCCGTCGATCCGCCGCGGAGTTGGACGAAGGACGAAAAGGAACGGTTCAAGGCCTTGCCTCGCGAGACGCAGGAATATCTTGCCAATCGCGAACAGGAAAGGGACCGGGAGTTTCGCACTCGTCAAAACGAATATGCTGAAAAAACCAAGGCCATTACGGCCAAGGAACAGCAAACTGAGGAAGTTCGAAGGCAGTACGAAACGGCGTTGCCGCTGTTGTTGAATTCTCTGCAATCAACGCTTGCCGGCGAGTTCGCGGACATCCGCACGATGGCGGATGTCCAGAAAATGTCTGTCGAAGATTGGCCCCGTTATATCCGCTGGGACGCACACCAGAAGCAGGTCGCCGCGGTCCAGCAGGAAATAACGGTAGCTGTCCAACGCCAGGCATCCGAACAACAAAGCCAGTTTGCGAGATATGCAGAGGACGAGGACAAGCTCTTTGCCGAGCAAGTCCCCGACTTTCAGGACAAGGCAAAAGCCGAGAAACTGCAAAAAGGCGCTCGCGATGCGCTGATCGACTTAGGCTTCAAACCGGAAGAATTGGCACGCGCATGGAACGGGCAGGGCAGTTTGAGCCTGCGGGACCATCGCGTGCAGCTTCTGATCAAAGCCGCAGTCGAATCGCGTGTCCTGGCAGCCGAAAAGGCCAATGGCCTGAAAAGGGCTGCGACAAGAGGACTTCCTCCGGTTCAACGGCCTGGCGTTGCATCTGCTCCGAGCGGGGCGAACGCTCAGGTCATCAAATCCCTTGAAACCCAACTTTCGAAAGCGAGAGGCACTCGCGCCATCGAGCTCGCAGCAGAGCTGCGGACGGAAAGGCGTAAAGCCGCCTCTCGTTAGAGGCAAATCATGGCACTCCATACCGGCGCGTTTGCGACCTATGAAACGATAGGCCTGCGCGAAGACTTGAGTGACGAAATCTACCGCATCGATCCGACCGACGTTCCCTTTCAGAGCGGTATCGAGCGTGAAACCGCCACGGCGGTGAACCACGAATGGCAGTTGCAGTCCCTCGCGGCCGCCGCCGCCAATGCCCAGCTCGAAGGCGGCGATGTGACGCAAGTTGCGGCCACGCCGACTGTGCGCCGCGGTAATATCTGCCAGATTTCGGGCAAGTTCCCGTCAGTGACGGGCACCAACCGCGAAGTCAACCGCGCCGGCCGCGGTGATGAAATGTCGTATCAGGAAATGCTCAAGGGCATGGAACTGAAGCGCGACATGGAGTTCATCATCACGGGGACCAATGTCGCAAAGAATGCGGGCGCCGATGCTACGGCCCGTCTTACAGCGACCGTTCTCTCCTGGATCAAGACCAACGGCGTTTTCGGTGCAACCGGGGCCAATCCGGCAACTGCGGATGGCGCGGCGACCCGAACCGACGGCACGCAACGGGCGTTCTCGGAAATCTTGCTGAAAGGCGTCCTTCAATCGGCTTGGACGGCCGGCGGCAAGCCCGACACGATCATGACGGGTGCCTTCAATAAGCAGGTATTCTCGACCTTCACCGGCCGCGCGACGCCAACCGAAGATACGCGGGCGAAAAAGATCACGGCTTCCGTGGTTCTCTATGACAGCGACTTCGGGCTGCTCGATATCGTGCCCAACCGCTTCAGCCGGGCGCGGGATGTCCTCGTGCTCCAGATGGATCTTTGGGCGCTCGCGTTTCTCACCGGCCGCAAGATGGTCTCCACGCCGCTCGCAAAGGTCGGCGACGCGGATAACAAGATGATCTTGAGCGAATATGCGCTGGTAGCTCGCAACGAAGCGGCCTCCGGCGGCGTCTTCGATCTCACCACTTCGTAATCCGATACAGGCGCGACGTATTGAAGGCTCTCTTCCGCTGTGGAGAGAGGGGCCCTTGCGTGAGCAAACGGCTATCGCCGCGCCTGCCCTCCCTTTCGTTCGGAGAATGCCATGGCTCTTCCCGTCAATACCCGCGATTTTGATATCCCACTTACGGTGGGTTCCGCGGCCACCATTACCGCCGGATTTACCATCGCCGTGGGCTGTCCCACGCGTGGCGAAATTCTCGGCGTCTATATCGTGGCGATCGACGGCACAGCGATAACCGCCGGTCCGGCGACGCTCACCTTCACGGTCAATAACGTGGCCGGCGCGACGGTCGCCTGCACGTCCGCGGTTGTCGGCCAGTCATCCGGCACATCAGCGTTCCAGGGCGTCAGCCTGTCTGCCCGCCAGGCCGTCACCGAAGGCGACACGATCAAGATCGTGCTCGGCGCTGGCCTCACGAATGGTGCCAATGCCGTTGTGACCGTTCTCATCCGCGCACGGAGCATTTGAAATGGGCAAATTCAAAGGTGGCCCATACAGCGGCACGAGGGGCGCGAAGGGCGAGGCCTTGACGACGCGCGACACTTCCGTGGATGACTATGGCCATCGCCGAGAGCCGCGCCGGCAAGACCGTTTCGGCCTTACAGAGCCCATAGCTAACCGCGGCGATCTTGGCCAGCTTGGCGACAAGGGAAGCGGCAAACTTCCGAGGAGCCGCTAATGGCGCTTTTTCATGATGTCTATCATCAAGGGGCGGCGCAGCAAGTGGCAATCGGCGCGGCTTCTGCCGCTTCGACAGCGTTTGGGACGCAGACCTATTGGATTCGTATTTGCGCGAGTGGCGCGCTTACCACGACTAACCTAGGGTGCCGTATCTTAATCGGAGATGGCACGCCAACAGCCGTCGCGACGAGTCCCTTTCTTCCGTACCAATGGATCGAATTCATCGCCGTCAATCCCGGGCAGAAAATAGCAGTAATCCAAGATGGAACGGCCGTCGCCGGAAATAATCTCTCAATTACTGAGCTTTCGTAAGCCATGGACGGCTGGCAGGAAACCAATCTCATCCTCGATGAAAGCGAGCGCAAAATCCATGCCATCACCACGCAGGATTGCGAAGGCATCGTCGAGGCCAACAAGCGTTCGCAATCCGACCCCCACAAGTCGGATTGGGGCCAGCCCATTGCAGAAATCCCCAATACGGTGATCCTGCAATGGCTTTATGCCGAGCATGCGCGCGGCAATACATCGCTGAAATATCCCTCCAAGGAATTCACGGCGCTGATGGTGAAGAAGATTCGCGATCATGATTGGCTATTCTTGAGGACGCGGTAGATGCCTTTCATCACCTATTCCGACCTCCAGACCCAGGTCGCCAACTGGCTCGCTCGCGATGAGCTTACGGCGAATATCCCGGATTTTATCACACTGTTCGAAGCCAAGATCGCCCGCAAGCTTAATATACGGCCGACTGAGGTTGTGGCTTCCGTGACCATGACGAGCGCCTCCGGCCCGCTGCCGGCAGATTTCCTCGGAATGCGGCGCGTCACCTGGACGGGCAATCCGCGGCAGGAACTCGATTACGTTCATCCGGGCTTCATGCAAGCCAATCATCCGGTCGGGTCGGCGGGCATTCCGGATGTGTTCACGATCGAAGCCGGCAATATCAAAGTAGCTCCTGCCGACGATACCGCATTGGAAATCGTCTATCGCGGTAAGACGGCAGCGCTTTCTACCGCGCTAAATTGGCTTTGGACAGTCGCCCCCGATATCTACCTCTATGGCTCGCTCGCCGAGGCCCAGGGTTTCAATATCGATGCCGAAAAGCTTTCGGTGTGGAAAACGCTGGCGGATGAAGGAATGCAGGACATCCTCATCAATGACTTCAACGAGCGGACCAATATGTCGATGCGGACAATGGGGCCGACGCCGTGAGCGGATTCAATCCGACGCAATGGCCAAATCAAACGGCGCCGTGGCTGGCTCCGGAAGAAATCCAATCAATGACGCATCAACCCGAGCAGCCGAACCCCGCTCAATCGGTGCTGGACTGGCTGCGGCAGTTCTACGAAACGCATCTGCAGGCCGATTACAGTCCTGTTCATCTTCCCGGAACAGAGCCAAAAGACTATCTAAGAGAGTTGGCGCAGAATCCAGATATTCTCGCCAAGAATATAGATCAGGCAAGCAATTTTGCTGGGATGGCGGGAACGCTTAAGATCAAGGCGCCCGCCATTAGGGCAGGAAAGGATGTCTTTGAAGGGGTGAACCATGGTGACGCGCTCGATAATCTTCGCAACATATATCCCTACGACAAATACAAGCAAGCCGTTAACAATATAGAAGAAGGCTTCACTACTTCAGCGGGGAACTTTGTGAATCGCGAAGAAGCATTGAACATCGCCAGGAAAACGGGACAATATCAGAATGCAGGATACAACTATCCTGATACGCTCGTAACTGAAAACTTGAAACCTTCTGGATTAACGGGCGGCAGACCTGTCGGAATGGGAATGTCCGGTCTAAGAAATCGTCTTCAAGAAAAGTGGGCGACAAATCGTTCGCAGCGCGAAGAAATGGATAAATGGCTTGAACAAATAGGAGCTAAAAAATCGACGGGTCTTCCTCCGATTCCGCCTGATTATAAATGGACGTTATCCGGCCGCTTGGTCAAATCCTCTCCGGAAGCAGATTTGCAATTACAGGAAAGCCAAGCCGCTCCTCTTTCTTGGCTAGATATCCTTCGCGGTCAGAGCCGGTAGATGACGATCTTCCCCTATTCCGAATATCGTCCCGATGTCGCCGACTATGCGTCGCCTTACAGCTCTTTCCTCTTGAATGTGCTGTCGCGCGGCGACGGCTATGGACCGATGAAGGCCTTCGCCGGCTACAGTCAAGCACTTGCCGGCCAATGCCGCGGCTTCTTTAAGGCGCTCAAGACCGATGGCAGCGTTTCTATTTTTGCGGCGACTTCGACGAAGCTCTACAATCTCAATAATGCGACGCTGGCGTGGACCGATGTCAGCAAAGCCGCAGGTTCGTATTCGGCCCTCACATCTACTGACAATTGGGAATTCGTCCAATTCAATAATTTCGTGATTGCGGTCCAGGCGAATACGGTGCCGCAGGTCTTCGACCTGACCTCGTCGAGCGCCTTTGCTGATCTTGCTGGTTCACCTCCGCAGGCGCGCTATATGTCCGTAGTGGGCCGTTTCATCGTTCTCTCTGGCCTCGTGACGAGCCCTTATCGCGTACAATGGTCCGGCCTCAATGATGTGACGCAGTGGACTTCCGGGGTTAATAGCTCAGATTTCCAGGATTTGCCCGATGGCGGCATTGTTCGCGGCGTAGGTGGCGGTGAATTCGGCAACATCTATCAGGATACGACGGTACGCCGCATGACGTTCATGCCGGGCTCCGCCGCAGTGTTCCAGATTCAGCGCATCGCCGAAGATGTAGGCATGTATTCGGCGGGCTCATTGATCAAGGCGGCGGGACGGCAGTTCTTCTATTCGACGGCCGGCTTCCAGATGATCGACGCATCTGGTCAGCTAACCCCGATCGGAAAAGAGCGAGTCGACCGTACCTTTCTCGCAGACCTCGACACGGGCAATCTCCAACTCTTTATGGGCGCTTCTGATCCGCGCTCCAGCCGCGTATTCTGGGCCTACAAGTCAGTCTCCGGCGCCGCTAACCTGTGGGATAAGATTCTTTGCTACGACTGGACGCTTGACCGTTGGATGCCTCTCTCGATTAGCGGTGAGTTCCTTGGCTCGCTTGGGCGACCGGGTATGACGCTCGAAGGGCTGGACGCGATTTCCTCTTCGATCGATGCCCTCGGTCCTTCGCTGGACAGTTTCGCTATCGCCGGCACCCCGGAGTTGGCGATGTTCGATAGCACGCATACGCTCGGCTTCTTCAGCGGCCAGAACCTGGAAGCCAAGATCGACACGCCAGAACATAGCCGGGAAAGTCTGGAACAGCGTCCAGGTGGCATTTTCGTGCGTGGCTTCCGGCCGATCACAGACGCACCGAACTCGACGGGGACAATCGTCTATCGGGCGAAGCAAAGCGATAATCCGACGGTCTCTTCAGAAAAGAACGTCGATTCGTACGGAGTCGTTAATATTCGTCGCGACACGCGGTTCGTGAGGGCGCGCCTGCGCATTCCGGCCGGCACTGCATGGACCTTCGCCAAAGGCATTGAGCCTCATCTGACAGGCAGCGGTGGACGCCCATGACGGTGCAGCTTCCGGCCATTTATGCAACGCCTGGTGATATGCTTGATAAAGTCAAGCTCTCCAATCTGGTCAATCAATATGCAATTCTTAAGGAACAAGTCCTAATCTCTGCCAAAGGCGCTGATCCTGCCGCGCCTCCTACGCAAACAACTCCAGTTACCCAGACGATTGCGGTCGGCGGCAGTTATGCCGATAGCGGTTCTGGGAACATCTTCCAGATTTCATCATGGGCGGATAATACCGGAACACGCAATACAGTTGCAATATTCGGCCAGGCCCGAGCACTCGGCGCCAGTTCTCGCGCATGGGGCGGCAACTTTGTCGGTTACACTGGCGCAGCGGGCGCTTTTGCTCAGACCGTGGAGCTGGATTTTGGTGTTGCGAACGGCATTTCAGGCCAACAGGCATGGGGCCTTGCGGTCAATGCCGGCGGCACGACTGGAGCGGCTGGCAACAATAATGTCTTGGGTATCAATTTTGACAGTCTTGGTGCTGGCGGCATTTATTCGAGAGTCATCCGGTTCAACAATGCCGGCCTGGCGCAACCATACCAGGGGTCGCTGATCGAAACCGGCAATGCTGGGGGCGCCATCACTGCCCCATTCGGAATTGATTTCAGCAATGCGGCTTTCGGAACCGCGGCCATCAAGACTAATGGATTTTTGCTCGATGGCACCGGAACGGTTACATTGGTCAATCTGCTTGGCCAGAACCTAGCCATCTCCGCGCTTTCTGCGCTCGGCACCTCGGTGTCTGTTTCCACGATAACCAATGTGGGGGCGGCTACTTCTGCTAAGTCGTCGATTCGTCTTGCCGTGGGCGGTCCTCCAACGTCTCCTGTCGATGGAGATATATGGCTCGAAAGCAATACGAATACCGGTCTGAAAATACGTATCAATGGCGTGACAAAGACCGTGAGCCTTGTCTGATATCGAAGGCTATTGCGTTTCTCCGAGTCTCGTTCCGCAAATCTGGCCCCATGCCGCGGACCTAATCCGGGCCGCCCTAGCAATGGGCCTCACTGACTTCGCTACCGTCGAGGCGAAGGTGCTCTCCGGCTCAATGCTGCTTTGGATCGCCTGGGACGGACAGAAGATCGTCGCCGCAGCCGTTACCCAACTAACGGAAGAAAACGGCAGCAAGATCGGCACGATTGTCGCTCATGCGGGATCCGGATGGGAAAAGTTTGGTCATCTGCGATCGGGCCTTGAAGATCACTTCATCGCCGAAGGCTGCACGATATCTCGCATTCTTGGCCGCCCGGGCTGGTCAAGAATCCTCAAAGACTATCGGACAAAAGCACTCGTTCTGGAAAAGGAACTCGGCAATGGCAAAGAATTGGATCAAGGGTGCCATCAAACATCCGGGCGCGCTCCATAAGGAACTCGGCGTTCCGCAGGGCAAGAAAATCCCAACCAAGACCTTATCGAAGGCCGCCAGCTCCGGCGGCATTCTCGGCAAGCGCGCGCGTCTCGCTGAAACTCTGAAGAAGTTCTAAGGCAATGGGCGGCGAATCCTCCGGCCAGCCCTCCTCGATAACCTCTCAGCCATGGCTAGCCGGTGGCCTGCCGCCAAATCTGTCCGCTGGTTTAGGAATGCCGGGAACTAGTGGCCCGCTGCTTGGCGGTTCAGTCTCGCCTCCTCCTAATCCCTATCCTCCGGCTGGCTTAGGCGCATCGGGAACGCCGCTGCTCGGCGGCGCGGTTTCGCCCCCTCCTAATCCCCCCGCCGATGTCGGAATGTCGGGAATGTCCGGCAGTCCATTGTTCGGCGGTCAAATTTCATCTCCTCCAAATCCTCCGGCTGGCATCGGAATGCCGGGGATGATGGGAAGTTCGTTGCTTAGCCAATTGTCTCCGCCGGCCCAGCAGCCAGCAACGTTCGGCACTCCGCAACTTCAAATGTTTTTGAGCCAGAATCCGCAACTTCAATCGCTTTTGAGCAGATTCTTCAATAGGTGAAACAATGGGCGGTCAATCCTCTTCCCAGCAGCAACAACAGACGACCACCCAGCCCTGGGCACCGACGCAGGGCGGTCTCCAAGATATCATCAGCCAGATTCAAGGCCAGATGGGTAATACGGGGATAACGCCGACTGAGACCAATGCTTTCAACCAGTTGTCGGCCAATGCCGCGGGCGGCAATCCATATGCGGGCCAGATCGCCGGCTATGCGTCCAATCTGCTCAACGGCGGCGGGGCCAATGCGCAGGCCGGGAACGTCTCGAATGCGCTCTCGACCTATCAGAACCAGCTTGCGCCGTGGGCGCAGAACATCGGCGATCCATCGCAGAATCCGGCGCTTCGAGCGATGCTCGATACGATCCGGAATGACACGAGCAATTCGATCAATTCGCAGTTTGCAGGTGCCGGCCGCGATCTTTCAGGGATAAATCAGCAAGCGCTCGCGCGTGGCATCGCGCAGGGCGAAGCACCGACGCTGCTCAATGCCCAGACGCAAGGTCTCAACGCGGCAGGAAATCTCTATAACGCGGGCAACACCACGGCCGGCATCCTCGGTCAAATGAATCAGACCGGCCTCGGTAATCAAGGCGTTGGAATAGACGCCGCTGTCCAGGCATTGCAAGCGGGGAACTATGGGCCGGTGCATCAGCTCCTGATCGAGGCACAGAGACGCGGGCTTCCCATTTCGAACATAGGTCAACTCGCACAGCTCCTCGTTCCGATCGCAGGTCTTGGTGGGCAATCCAACTCAACGGCGAGTGGCACGCAGCAAATGTCCGGCGCTCAGCAGTTCGCGACGATTGCGGGCGGTATCGGCAAGCTATTCGGCGGTGGTGGTGGTGGTGGCGGTATGGGGAGCATGTTCAGTATGGGCGGCGGGGCTGGCGCGGGCGGCGGTGCGGCCGCTGGCGCGGGCGGCGATGAACTGGCAGCAATGGCGCTACTGTAATGGGCATCCTTGATGACGCCTTCTCTGCATATAATGGCGGCGACAATAACGGCATTCTTGCCTTTTATAATCGCCTGATGGATGAACTGCGCCCCGGTCAACAGGGCGGCGGGGGCGCGCCGCAAGGATGGACCCCTCCTGGAGCCATGGGAGCGGCGACGGGACCGCGCATTCCCTATACACCGGTTGATGAACAAGCGGGCGCGCCGCAAGCCGCTCCGCAGGGTGCTCCGGCAGGCATGCCGCAACAATCTTCATCCGGCCCCGATCTGGGCAATCTTATCGGCGGCCTCGGAAAGTTTGCCGGCGGCGTTGGCGATCGGCTTGGCGCTGGTGTGTTTGGTGCGCTCAGCTCTGGATCGCCAGCAGGGGCGCTCGGAAATCTGTTAGGCGGTTTGATGTCAGGCCAGCGCACAGATCCATATGGTCAGCAGATGCGGCAGCAGCAGGCCATATTTCAACAAATTGTCAAAGCTGGCGGCGATCCTGCCCAAGCAGCGGTCATTGCTCAAAGTCCGAAAGCGCAGGAACTTTGGATTGCTCAGCAAATTCAGCCGAAGAAGAAATTACAGGAAACGGGTACCGACCCGCTTACAGGCGCGAAAAGCTTTGCCGAATATAATGAGAACAGAGGTACGTTGACGCCGCTTCCCATTCCCGGCGCCTCCGGCGGCGGGGCGCCCAATCCGGACCAGCTTGCAGCGAAAATCAATACGCTTCGTGCGGGTGGTGCGACGCAAGATCAATTGCTTAACGAAATTCCGGCCGGCTGGCGGAACTACGTCTCAAGCATTCTTAAATCTGGTGCGATCCCAACAAATCTGGGGCGAAACTCTCAGGCGCGCTCGATCCTGATGGATTACGCGCATATCATCGATCCTAATTTCGATGAAACGCAGCTTCTGGAGCGCAAGACCTTTGCGCAAGGGATGGGAGATACCAAAAATCCCGCGGCTTATGGCGGTCAGCTTCAGTCCGCGGGCACCGTCGTTAAGCACCTCGGGGACGCCTATGATCAATTAGGCGCTCTGGAAAAAGGAGCACTTGCGCCGACCGATACTCTAAACGTTCTTAATCCAGCGAAAAGCTACGTTCGGGATCAAATGGGTGATCAGGCTTTTCAGGACGCGAAGGGGCATTGGGACATCGTGAAGAAAGGTATTTCCGGAGAACTGGAGCGCTTGCTTTCTGGCAGGGGCGGAGCTGAGTCCTCGAAACAATATTGGCTGGATAAGCTGGATTTTAACAATGGCCCGACGAAAATCAGGGCGGCGCTCGATGAAGCAAGATCCCTCATGATGGGGCGCGTTGAGAATGTGGCTTTGGCGAAGGATCGCGCGTACGGCGGCCCGACTGATCCGCTTTCACTCTTTGGTCCAAAAGAACAAAACATCATGGGACGAATCGCCGGGGGCACATTCGCCGCTAGACAAGCGGCTTCATCGGCCGACACGGGGCCAGTCCGCGTTGCCTCGCCGGCTGAAGCTCGTAAACTACCGAAGGGCACGAAGATCGTTCTTCCCGATGGTTCGCCTGGAGTCGTGCCCTGATGGCTGATGAATGGGCTGATTTTCGCGCGCCTGCGAGCGATCCATGGGCCGAATTTCGCGCTGCGCCTACACCTTCCGGTGGGGAAATCACGGCTGACATTGCGAAGTCCGCAGGCATTGGCGTCGTCAAGGGCGGCGTCGGCCTCGCCGGTCTTCCGGGTGATGCCATGCGGCTCATTCAGGCTTCTTTCGATCGGCTTGGTCTTCAGCGGGCAAATAATCCCAATGCGCAGTTTCTACCTGGTTCCGGAGACTTGACGCAGCGGCTTGAAAGCCTTACGGGCCAGCTCTATCAGCCCAAGACGACGGCCGGCGAATATGCACAGACGGCCGGCGAGTTCCTACCTGCCGTTCTCGGCGGCCCCGAGAGCCTAGCTGCGAGGCTAGCAAATCGCGTGGCGATTCCTGCCGCGGGCGCTGAAACGGCTAGCCAACTCACAAAAGGAACGGAAGCAGAGCCTTGGGCGCGATTGGCTGGTGGCCTTGGGGCGGCAAGATTTGCCGCCCCTGCGGCTGCTCGCGCCGTCACTCCATTGCCAGCATCTGCTGAAAGGACGGCTCTTGCCAATACGCTCAGACAGGAGGGCGTCGATCTTACGGCCGGACAGGCGACTGGAAGCCGACCGCTGCAATGGGCAGAAAGCGCGCTCGGAGACATGCCTGGGGCCGGCGGCCGGGCCGCAGCTGTGCAGGCCCGTCAGGGCGAACAGTTCACGGCGGCAGCGCTGGCACGTGCAGGCGAGACTGCCAACAGAGCGACGCCCGCGGTGATCGATCAGGCCTTCACGCGCATCGGCAATCAGTTCGATACACTTGCGACTCGCAATACATTGAATGTGGACCGACAATTGGGAACCGATCTGGGAGCCGCCGAACGCGACTATAACGGCCTTGTAAGTCCCAGCCAACGCGCACCGGTGGTCGCCGACACAATCACTGACATCCGCGGCATGGGCAGCAACATCACGGGGCAGCAATTCAACGCCCTGTCTTCCAGACTGGCGAGGCAAGCTCGCGGTGCCGCGGCAGACCCTCAATTGAGCGGCGCCCTACGCGATATTCGCGAAAGCCTGCATGATGCAATGGAGCGCAGCATTAACCGCTCTGGCAATATGGCCGACGTAGCGGCCTGGCGCACGGCCCGCGATCAATATCGCAATCTGCTGGTTCTGGAAAAGGCGGCGACTGGACCTGGAGCGGCGACGGCAGAGGGATTGATATCGCCTTCTCAATTGAGAACAGCTACCGTTGGCCAAAACCGCAGAGCCTATGCGCGAGGCCAGGGCGATTTGGCGGACCTCGCCAGAGCCGGCGAGGCCATCATGAAGCCGCTCCCGCAATCTGGCACCGGGCCGCGGGTATTCATGCAGACCTTGGGCGGATTGGCAGGGCATACGGCTGGCGGCCTTGCTGGTGCGCTCCCCGGAATGTTGGCGCCCGGAATGGCGGGTCGGGCTTTGATGTCGCGACCCGTCCAAGGCTATCTCGGTAATCAAGCGGCCATGCCATTGAACCAACAGAACAATATGCTGCAATTACTAAGAAGCGGCATCCTCGGGAGTTTGCGGCTTCGATAGAAGTTTCGTTACGAGCCAAGCGACACCCGTTCCAACCAATGCTGCCAGATATTTATTAGGCGTCCATTGCCAATGGATGTTGCTGCCCATCACGGCGAATATAATCAACAATTGGAGCGTTGCCCACATGGAATTCGATCCTTCCTTTCTCGATCAAATCAAAAGCGCTGCACATGACGCCGGTCTGAGCGACGATATCGCCGCGGCCCTCCCGCGCATTATTCAGATCGAAAGCGGCGGCAATCCAAACGAGGCGACGCCAAGCGGCACTTACACGGGCCTCTTGCAAATGGGGCCTGATGAACGCGCGAAATATGGCGGCGATAGTCTTGAGGCGGGGCTGGCACTTCTTAAAGATAGATCAAACCAGCTTGAGAAGCAACTAGGACGGCCTCCCACGGCTGCCGAACTTTACTTCGCGCATCAGCAAGGAGTCGGCGGCTTCACGGCGCAGAACGCAAATCCGGATGCACCCGCTTGGCAGAACATGGCCGGCACGGCAGAGGGCCGTCACAAAGGCGAAGGATGGGCCAAGCAAGCCATTTGGGGAAACATTCCTTCGGATATGCGATCGCAGTTCGGTAATGTCGATAATGTGACCGGCCGTCAATTCCTGGACCTGTGGCGACAGAAAGTTGAAGGAGGTGTCAGGACGGCTGCGGCCAATCCTGACGGCCCCTTTCGGGGCGAACGGCATGGGTAAAGCGCAACCGCAGCCCACATGGCCTCAACAAGTTCCACAGGCGCCGACTTATACGGCTGGCGGAACGGGATCATTCCCAGGTTCCCCCGCCCAGTCCCCGCAGGCTGGGCAGGCCGCGGGAGGCGATGACGGTTATTTGGAATCCGTCCTCGCCTCCTTGCAGCCGCAGCAACTTTCGCTCCTGCCGGCGTGGCGTCCGCGCGTGAACATGGCTCCGATCTTTCCGAGGAAAGTCTAAATGACTCAAGGTCTCTATATCTGGTCAAAGACGCCCGCTT